>MTLD01001425.1_pt1 | contig 15669 bp, 13 predicted proteins | sample 1982471 | NCBI WGS metagenome assembly MTLD01 (sample SAMN05712604, study PRJNA340218) | biofilm metagenome | isolation source: sample SPM anode biofilm adapted to -50 mV | place: USA | collected 2012-02-03
GTCGGCGCAGGTGTTGTAGCCTCCATCATCGAGTAAGGCACATCGAGCGCGCGCTTCGCTGCCGGTTTCCCCGGTGCGAAGCGCGATGCTCTTTTTAAATTAGTTTGAAAAGGACACAAAGACATGCCTAGAGACATCATCACCCTTGGTTGCACCGAGTGCAAACAGCGTAACTATACGACCACGAAGAACAAGAAAAATACGCCGCAGAAGCTGGAGTTCAACAAGTACTGCCGTTTCTGCCAGAAGCACACTCTGCACAAGGAAACTAAATAGTTCAGTTTGGGATCCCGCTCTTTGGGATCCCCGCCGCAGGCCAGTAGCTCTAACGGCTAGAGCACCGGTCTCCAAAACCGGGTGTTGGGGGTTCGAATCCCTCCTGGCCTGCCATTTTTTTTGTAAATCCACCAAGTGGGGAGTGACAAGTGCTCGCTAAAGCCAAGACTTTTTTTGAGGACGTACAGGCGGAGCTCGCCAAGGTGACTTGGCCGACCCGCAAGGAGACCATCTCTACAGCTCAGGTAGTCGTCGTCATCATCGTGATCATCTCTCTATATCTTGGCGCCTGCGACATGGTCCTTACTAAGCTCATCAGGTCGATTCTTCGCTAGGGGACTGAACATGGCACATAAATGGTACGGCGTACACACCTACTCCGGATTCGAGAACAAGGTGCGCCTCTCGCTTGCCGAGCGCATCAAGAACCTCGAAATGGAGGAGTTCTTCGGCGAGATCCTGATCCCGTGCGAGACCGTCGTCGAACTGAAAAAGGGGGAGAAGAAGACTTCATCCAGGAAGTTCTTCCCCGGCTACATCCTGGTCAACATGGAATTGAACGACGACACCTGGCACGTGGTCAAGGAGACCGCCAAAGTGACCGGGTTCGTCGGAGGCAACAACCCCTTCCCGATCCCGGACGACGAAGTCGCCAAGATCACGAAGAGGATGGAGGAGGGCGCCGAGAAGCCCCGCCCCAAGGTCCTCTTCGAGGTGGGCGAGACGGTTCGGGTCATCGACGGACCATTCCTCAACTTCTCCGGCGTAGTCGAGGACGTGAAGCCCGACAAGGGGAAACTCAAGGTCATGGTAAGCATCTTCGGGCGCGCCACCCCGGTCGAGCTCGAGTTCATGCAGGTAGAAAAGCAGTAGGGGCGACCCTTCTGTTACCTATAAGACGCTTCAGGCAGTTCGAAGGAATGATAAAGGAGTAGGAAAATGGCGAAAAAAATCACCGGTTATATAAAGCTGCAGGTACCCGCAGGAAAGGCTAACCCCTCTCCCCCGATCGGTCCCGCACTCGGTCAGCACGGCGTCAACATCATGGAGTTCTGCAAGGCTTTCAACGCGAAGACCCAGGCCGACGAGGGTACCATTACCCCGGTCGTCATCACCGTCTACGCCGACAGGTCCTTCACCTTCATCACCAAGACCCCGCCGGCTCCGGTCCTCATCAAGAAGGCTCTCGGCCTCCAGAGCGGCTCCGCGGTCCCCAACAAGACCAAGGTCGGCAAGCTCACCAAGGACCAGGTCCGCGAGATCGCTACCAAGAAGATGCCCGACCTCAACGCCGCCAGCCTTGAGGCTGCCATGAAGACCATCGAAGGCACCGCGCGCAGCATGGGCGTTGAAATAGTTTAAGTAAAGAGAGGGTAACTAGAAATGTCTATGTCAAAGAAGCTTAAAGAGGCTCGCGCCAAGGTCGACAGGACCAAAACCTATCCCCTCGCGGATGGCCTTGAGCTGGTTAAAGGCGCGGCATTCGCCAAGTTCGACGAGACCGTCGACCTCGTGGTGAAGCTGGGCGTCGATCCCCGTCACGCAGACCAGATGGTCCGCGGCGCAGTGGTGCTCCCGAACGGCCTGGGCAAGGACGTGCGCGTCCTCGTTTTCGCTAAGGGCGAGAAGGAGAAGGAGGCCCGCGAGGCCGGCGCCGATTTCGTGGGCGCCGACGACCTGGTCGCCAAGATCCAGGGCGGCTGGTTCGAGTTCGACACCGCTATCGCTACCCCGGACATGATGGGTGTGGTCGGCAAGATCGGTAAGCTCCTCGGTCCCCGCGGCCTGATGCCGAACCCGAAGGTCGGCACCGTGACCTTCGACCTGGCCCGCGCCATCAAGGAATCCAAGTCCGGCAAGGTCGAGTTCCGCGTCGAGAAGGCCGGTATCGTCCACGCCCCGGTAGGGAAGGTTTCCTTCGCCGCCGACGTGCTGAAGCAGAACGTGGTCGCCCTGGTGGAAGCCCTCCAGAAAGCGAAACCGGCTGCAGCCAAGGGTACCTACATGAAGAAGGTCTCCGTATCTTCCACCATGGGCCCCGGCGTCAACATCGATCTCGCTGACATCAGCGCGATCTTGAAATAAAAAGCAGTAAAGCTGTAAAGCCAAAGTCAAAGACAGTAGGTGCCAAGAGACAGAGAGAGATTCTAGATTCAGATAAAGACTAAGCTTTATCTTAATCACAGTCTTAATCTGCTTCTCAAGGCTTAAACGCCTCGCGGCGGCCAACCGAGACTTGCAAGACGTTGCGCGAAAATGCATGTTCCCGCAACTTCCTGACTTTGGCGGGGTTCCGTACCCGTATACCAAAAGAAAGGAGGAAGGCGCTTGAATAAGGAAAACAAACAAGAACTTGTTGCCGAGATGCACGACAAGCTCCAGAGGGCCCAGGCGGTCTTTCTCGCGGATTTCCGCGGGATGAACGTCGGCCAGGCCACCGAGCTCAGAAACGAGCTCAGGAAAGCGAACGCCGAGTACAAGGTCGTCAAGAACACCCTGCTCGAGATCGCTTCCAAAGGGACCGACAAGGAAGGACTCAACCCCTACTACGCCGGCCCTACGGCTATCGCTCTTTGCTACGACGATCCCGTCGCAGCGGCCAAGGTGCTGTCCCGCTTCAACAAGGAAAACACCAACCCGTTTACCTTGAAAGCCGGCGTGCTCACCGGCAAGACCATCAACGTGGCTGACATCCAGGCACTGGCGGACCTGCCGAGCCGCGAAGTGCTTATCGCCAAGATGCTGGGCAGCATGCAGGCACCGGCAAGCAACTTCGTACGTGTTCTGGCAGCAGTCCCGGGCGGCTTTGTACGCGCGCTGGACGCGATCCGCGCACAGAAAGAAGCCTAGTCGCAGTTCACACACACTTTCGCTCAACCATCTAAAATATTCTGTGGAGGAATAAAGAAATGGCTATCACCAAAGAAGAAGTAATCAGCTTCATCGAAAACATGTCCGTACTCGAACTTGCTAACCTCGTGAAAGAGCTCGAGGAGAAGTTCGGCGTTTCCGCAGCTGCTCCGGTTGCTGTCGCTGCTGCAGGCCCGGCTGCTGGCCCGGCTGAGTCCGCTGAAGAGAAGACCGAGTTCGACGTCATCCTGAAATCCGCTGGCGCCAACAAGATCGCAGTCATCAAGGTCGTCCGCGGCCTGACCTCCCTCGGCCTGAAAGAAGCCAAGGACCTGGTCGACGGCGCACCGCAGCCGGTCAAGACTGGCATCTCCAAAGAAGAAGCTGCTGACGCACAGAAGCAGCTGGTCGAGGCAGGCGCAGAAGTGGAAGTGAAATAAGTAGTCCTGCACCGATCTTTACCAAAGCCAAGGTCGCTTCATGCGGCCTTGGCTGTTCTATTTTAGTTTGAGGCCGCTTCACCCCGCTGTACCCGCCACACCTACCACAGCAGGAAATTCAAGGGGGTGGAGGTCTTCCAAGGCGTTCACCACAAGGAGAAGATATGGCTTATTCAATCGCGAATAACCCCCTGTTGCGCAAGAACTTCGCCAAGATCCACAAGATCATCGACATACCGAACCTCATCGACATCCAGAAAAATTCCTACAAGAGATTCCTCCAACTCGACACTCCCGTAGACGCACGCAAAAATTCCGGCCTCGAGGCCGTTTTCCGCAGCGTCTTCCCCATCAGGGACTTCAGCGACACCGCCTCGCTTGAGTACGTTTCGTATTCGCTGGGCGCGCCGAAGTACGACGTGGAGGAGTGCCACCAGCGCGGGATGACCTTTGCGGCCCCGATGAAGGTGAAGGTGAGGCTGGTGGTGTGGGATGTGGCGAAGGACCCCGGTACCAGATCGATCCGCGACATCAAGGAGCAGGAGGTTTATTTCGGCGAAATCCCGCTGATGACCGACAACGGGACCTTTATCATAAACGGCACCGAGCGCGTCATCGTGAGCCAGCTGCACCGCTCTCCGGGCGTGTTCTACGACCACGACAAAGGGAAGACCCACTCCAGCGGCAAGGTGCTCTACTCCGCTCGCGTGATTCCGTACCGCGGCTCGTGGCTTGACTTTGAATTTGACCATAAAGACATCCTTTATGTTCGCATAGACAGACGCCGCAAGATGCCGGCCACCGTGCTCCTCAAGGCGCTCGGCTACTCCAACGACGCGCTGATCAACTACTTCTACAAGTCCGAGGAAGTGAAGGTCGGCGAAAACGGCGCAATGACCAAGCTCGCCGACGCGGAGCTTCTCTCCAACCAGAAGGCGACCGCGGACATCGTGGATCCTGCGACCGGCGAGGTGATCCTCAAGGCGAACCGCAAGTTCACCAAGGCGGCGCTCAGGAAGATGACCGAGCACGGGATCAAAGAGATCCCCATCTCCGAGGAGGAGGTGGTAGGAAAGGTCGCCTCGCACGACATCTACGATCCGGCCACCGGCGAGATCCTGGTCGAGTGCAACGAGGAGATCTCCCAGGCGAAGCTCGAGGAGATGATCCAGAAGGGGATCACCTCCTTCCAGGTGCTCTTCATCGACAACCTGCACGTCACCTCCAGCTTCCGCGACACCATCCTGATCGACAAGATCGGCTCCACCGACGAGGCGCTGATCGAGATCTACCGCCGTCTGCGTCCGGGCGATCCCCCTACCCTTAAGAGCGCGCTGGTTCTCTTCGAGAACCTGTTCTTCAACGCGGAGCGCTACGACCTCTCCGCCGTCGGCCGCCTCAAGCTCAACTACAAGCTGGGCGTGGACGTGCCGCTTGACTGCATGACGCTCACCCGCGAGGACATCCTCGAGGTGGTGCGCTACCTGATCGAGCTGAAAAACGGCAAGGGCAACATCGACGACATCGACCACCTGGGCAACCGCCGTGTCCGCGCCGTGGGCGAGCTTCTGGAAAACCAGTACCGCATCGGCCTGGTCCGGATGGAGCGCGCCATCAAGGAGCGCATGAGTCTGCAGGAAGTCGAGAACCTGATGCCGCACGACCTGATCAACTCCAAGCCGGTCTCCGCGGTGGTTAAGGAGTTCTTCGGCTCCTCGCAGCTCTCGCAGTTCATGGACCAGACCAACCCGCTCTCCGAGGTCACGCACAAACGTCGTCTCTCGGCTCTCGGACCGGGGGGCTTGACCCGCGAGCGCGCAGGCTTCGAGGTTCGCGACGTACACCCGACCCACTACGGCCGGGTCTGCCCGATCGAAACCCCTGAGGGTCCGAACATCGGTCTCATTGCGTCGCTCTCCACCTATGCTCGGATCAACGAGCACGGCTTCGTCGAGACGCCGTACCGCGTGGTCAGGGACGGGCGCGTCACCGACGAGGTCCGCTTCTTCTCGGCTCTCGAAGAGGAAGGGCACGCCATCGCCCAGGCCAACGCCGAGATCGACGAAACCGGGCGCTTCGCAGCCGACTACATCTCGGCGAGGAAGTCCGGCGAGTTCGTCCTCGTCGGTCGCGACGAGCTGGAGCTCATGGACGTGGCCCCGATGCAGCTCGTTTCCGTCGCTGCATCGCTGATCCCGTTCCTCGAGAACGACGACGCAAACCGCGCGCTCATGGGTTCCAACATGCAGCGTCAGGCAGTGCCGCTTCTGCGCGCCGACTCCCCGCTGGTCGGTACCGGCATGGAGAGGGTCGTTGCGAGGGACTCCGGGGTCTCCCTGGTCGCCCGCCACAACGGCGTGGTGGAGTCGGTCGACGCCTCCAGGATCGTCGTCAAGATCGACGAGGACCAGTACGATGCGACCGGCACCGGCGTTGACATCTACAACCTGATCAAGTTTGCCCGTTCCAACCAGAACACCTGCATCAACCAGCGGCCGCTGGTCAAGGTAGGCGACCACGTCACGTCCGGCGACATCATCGCTGACGGCCCTTCCACCGACATGGGCGAACTGGCGCTGGGACAGAACGTGCTTATCGCCTTCATGCCGTGGGGCGGCTACAACTACGAGGACTCCATCCTCATCTCGGAGCGCCTGGTAAAAGACGACCGCTACACCTCGATCCACATCGAGGAGTTCGAGGCCGTGGCCCGCGACACCAAGCTCGGCAAGGAGGAGATCACCTCCGATATCCCGAACCTGGGCGAAGAGACCCTGAAGGACCTGGACGAGTCCGGCATCATCAGGATCGGCGCGGAAGTCCGTCCGGGCGACATCCTGGTCGGCAAGATCACTCCGAAGGGCGAGACCCAGCTCTCCCCGGAAGAGAAACTCTTGCGCGCCATCTTCGGCGAAAAGGCGGGCGACGTGCGCGACACCTCGCTGCGCGTGCCGCCGGGGGTCGAAGGGACCGTCATCGGCGCCAAGATCTTCTCCCGCAAGGGCGCCGACAAGGACGCCCGTACCGAGATCATCGAGAAGGCCGAGGAGATGCGTCTCCGGAAAGACGAGCAGGACGAGATCCGGATCATCCGTGATTCGGCTATCGGCAAGCTGAAGAAACTGCTGGTGGGGAAAACCGCCGCAGTGAAGATAGAAGGGACCGACGGCAAGGTGCTGATCCCGAAAGGGGCGGCCATCACCGAGGAGATGCTGAAATCGTTCTCCATGGACCGCTGGGACGAGATCTCCATCGCCGATGACGACACCGTCGACGAGAAGGTTGCCCAGACCCTCTCCACGCTGAACCAGCAGATCGACATCATCAAGTACGTCTTCGACGACAAGGTGCAGAAGCTGCGCCGCGGCGACGATCTGCCCCCGGGCGTCATCAAGATGGTCAAGGTCTACATCGCCATCAAGAGAAAGCTCCAGGTCGGCGACAAGATGGCGGGCCGTCACGGCAACAAGGGCGTCGTCTCCAGGATCCTCCCCGAGGAGGACATGCCGTACATGGAAGACGGTCGTCCGGTCGAGATCGTGCTGAACCCGCTGGGCGTTCCTTCCCGTATGAACGTCGGGCAGATCCTGGAAATGCACCTTGGCTGGGCCGCCAAAGGCCTGGGGTGGAAGATCGAGGAGTTCCTTGAGAAGAACGCTCCGCACGATGAGATCCGGAGCTTCCTGAAGGGTGCCTACGACAACCCCGACATGGACCGGTTCCTCGACAAGCTGGAAGGGGAGGAGCTCATCAACGTTGCGAAGCGCCTGAAACGCGGCATCCCGATGTCGTCGCCGGTTTTCGAAGGGGCGAGCGAGGATTCGATCCAGTCGATGCTGACCCACGCCGGCTTCAGCACCACCGGGCAGGTCACCCTGTACGACGGCAAGAGCGGCGACAAGTTCATGCACAAAGTCACGGTCGGCATCATGTACTTCCTGAAGCTGCACCACCTGGTCGATGACAAGATCCACGCGAGGTCCATCGGACCCTACTCGCTGGTCACCCAGCAGCCGCTGGGGGGCAAGGCCCAGTTCGGCGGACAGAGGCTCGGGGAGATGGAGGTCTGGGCCATGGAGGCCTACGGCGCTGCTTACGCGCTGCAGGAATTCCTCACAGTCAAGTCCGACGACGTGGCCGGCCGCACCAGGATGTACGAGGCGATCGTCAAAGGGAAGCACACCCTCGAGCCCGGTCTGCCGGAATCGTTCAACGTCCTCATCAAGGAACTCCAGTCCCTTGGCCTCGACGTGGAACTGCTGGAAGGCGACGAGGACTAACAACGGTTCAACGTTCAACGTTCGGCGTATAAACCCACTACGGTTTTTCGCCGAACGTCGAGCGCGGACGTTGAACGGTCTCTTTATCTGATTACGTAACTCCTACTACTAAGGAGGAATATACTTTGGAAGACATTTTTAACTTTTTCGATAAACCGAAGGACCCGCTCCACTTCTCTTCCATCAAGATCTCGATCTCCTCGCCGGACAAGATCCGCGAGCGTTCCTTCGGGGAAGTGAAGAAGCCGGAAACCATCAACTACCGTACCTTCAAGCCGGAGCGCGACGGCCTCTTCTGCGCCAAGATCTTCGGACCGACCAAGGACTACGAGTGCAACTGCGGCAAGTACAAGCGCATGAAGCACCGCGGCATCGTCTGCGAGAAGTGCGGCGTCGAGGTCATCCCGTCCAAGGTGCGCCGCGAGCGCCTGGGCCACATCGACCTGGCCACCCCGGTGGCACACATCTGGTTCCTGAAGTCGCTCCCGTCCAGGATCGGCAACCTGATGGACATCACGCTTAAGGACCTCGAGAAGGTGCTCTACTTCGAGGCCTACGTGGTGACCGACCCTAAGGAAACCGGCCTTGCCTTCGGCACCGTCTTCTCCGAGGACCAGTACCAGAAGGCGCTCGAAGAGTACAACTACGGCTTCGAGGCCGGCATGGGTGCTGCGGCAATCCGCACCTGCCTCACCTCGATGGACCTGGACCAGCTCTCCGAGCAGCTCCGCATCGAGATGCAGGAGGCGACTTCCGAGGCCAAGCGCAAAAAGACCGCCAAGCGCCTCAAGGTAATCGAGGCGTTCAAGAACTCCGGCAACAAGCCCGAGTGGATGATCCTCGAGTGCATCCCGGTCCTGCCGCCGGAGCTCCGTCCGCTGGTTCCCCTCGACGGCGGCCGCTTCGCCACCTCCGACCTGAACGACCTGTACCGCCGCGTCATCAACCGCAACAACCGCTTGAAGCGCCTGATGGAGCTGCAGGCCCCCGAGGTCATCATCAGGAACGAGAAGCGCATGCTGCAGGAGGCGGTCGACGCGCTGTTCGACAACGGCCGCCGCGGCCGCGCCATCGCAGGCCCGAACAAGCGCCCGCTGAAGTCCCTCTCCGACATGCTCAAGGGAAAGAGCGGCCGCTTCCGCCAGAACCTCCTCGGTAAGCGTGTCGACTACTCCGGCCGTTCCGTTATCGTCGTCGGTCCTGAACTGCGCCTGCACCAGTGCGGCCTGCCGAAGAAGATGGCTCTCGAGCTCTTCAAGCCGTTCATCTACAACAAGCTCGAGGAGCGCGGCTTCGTCACCACCATCAAGAGCGCGAAGAAGATGGTCGAGAAGGAGAAGCCGGAGGTCTGGGACGTTCTGGAGGAGGTAATCAAGGAACACCCGGTCCTCTTGAACCGCGCCCCGACCCTGCACAGGCTCGGCATCCAGGCCTTCGAGCCGGTCCTCATCGAGGGTAAGGCGATTCAGCTCCATCCGCTGGTCTGCACCGCCTTCAACGCCGACTTCGACGGCGACCAGATGGCGGTCCACCTCCCCCTCTCCGTTGAGAGCCAGGTGGAGGCGCGCGTCCTCATGATGTCCACCAACAACATCCTGTCGCCGGCGCACGGCAAGCCGATCATCGTGCCGTCGCAGGACATGGTTCTCGGCATCTACTACATGACCCGCGAGAAGTACTTCGCCCAGGGCGAAGGTAAGATCTTCGCCTCCCCGGACGAGGTGAACATCGCCTGGGACGCAGGCGAGATCCACCTGCAGGCGCGCATCAAGGTGAGGATGAAGAACCTCGTCTCCGACGAGAAGCCCACCCTGATCGAGACCACGACCGGCCGCGTGCTTCTGCGCGACATCCTGCCGGACGCCGTGCCGTTTGCGACCATCAACAAGGTCATGACGAAGAAGGAGCTCTCCAACCTGGTGGACGTCTGCTACCGTCTGGCCGGGAACAAGGAGACGGTCATCCTCGCCGACAAGCTGAAGGCGATCGGTTTCCGCTACGCTGCCAAAGCCGGTATCTCCATCTCCATCAACGACATGGTCATCCCGGAAGGAAAGTCGGCCATCATCACCCGCGCGACGGAAGAGGTGCAGGAGATCCAGAACCAGTACACCGAGGGTCTCATCACCGACGGCGAGCGCTACAACAAGGTCATCGACATCTGGGCGAAATCCACCGAGGACATCGCGAAAGAGATGCTGGACAACCTCTCCCGCGACACCATCCTGGATCCGGAAGGCAAAGAAGTGAAGGTCCCCTCCTTCAACGCGATCCACATGATGGCCGACTCGGGCGCAAGGGGTAGCGCACAGCAGATCCGCCAGCTGGCAGGGATGAGGGGACTCATGGCCAAGCCTTCCGGCGAGATCATCGAGACCCCGATCACCGCGAACTTCCGCGAGGGTCTCACCGTGCTCCAGTACTTCATCTCCACCCACGGCGCACGTAAGGGTCTGGCCGATACCGCGCTCAAGACGGCGAACTCCGGTTACCTCACCCGCCGTCTGGTCGACGTCGCCCAGGACGCCATCATCACCGAGGCGGACTGCGGCACCATCGACGGGCTCACCGTCTCCTCCCTCACCGAAGGGGGCGAGGTCATCGAGCATATCGGCGACCGTATCCTCGGCCGCGTGGCCTTGGACGACATCCTCGACCCGGTCACCGGCGACGTGCTGGTCCCGGCCAACGAGGAGATCGACGAAACCCTGGTGGCGAAGATCGAGGCCGCCGGCCTCGAGAAGGTCAAGATCCGCTCGGTGCTCACCTGCGAGAGCCGCCGCGGCATCTGCGCCAAGTGCTACGGCCGCGACCTGGCACGCGGACACCTGGTGAACCGCGGGGAGGCGGTCGGCGTCATCGCCGCCCAGTCCATCGGCGAGCCGGGCACCCAGCTCACCATGCGTACCTTCCACATCGGTGGTACTGCTTCCAGGCGCGCCGAGCAGACCGCGTTGGAGGCGAGGAACGAAGGTTTCGCCAAGTTCATCAACATCAACTACGTCACCAACTCGGAAGGGCACCACATCGTCATGAACCGCAACGGCGAGCTCGCCATCGTGGACGAGACCGGGCGCGAGCGTGAGAAGTACGGTGTCGTCTACGGCGCGAAGATCAAGGTTAGCCCGGAAGAGAAGGTCACCCAGGGGCAGTCGGTCGCCGAATGGGACCCGTACACCATGCCGATCCTCACTGAGATCGCCGGCCGGGTCAAGTTCGGGGACGTCATCGAGGGTGTCACCATGGAGGAGCAGGTCGACGAAGTCACCGGCCTCTCCAGGAAGGTCATCATCGAGACCCGCGACGCCGACAAGCGTCCGCGCATCACCATCAAGGACGAAAGCGGCAAGACGGCCAAGATCGGCGAGAACCTCCTGGCACGCTACTACCTCCCGGTGGGCTCCAACATCAACGTGCTGGAAGACACCGAAGTGAACGCAGGCGACGTGATCGCCAAGATCCCGCGCGAAACCACCAAGACCAAGGACATCACCGGTGGTCTGCCGCGCGTCGCCGAACTGTTCGAGGCGAGAAAGCCCAAGGACTTCGCGGTCATCACCGAGATCGACGGCGTGGTTGCTTTCGGCAAGGACGCCAAGGGCAAGCGCAAGGTCCTGGTCACCCCGGAGCTGGGCGAGCCGAAGGAATACCTCATTCCCAAAGGGAAGCACATAAGCGTCCACGAAGGGGACCATGTCCGCGCCGGCGAGGCGCTCATGGACGGCTCCTCCAACCCGCACGACATCCTGCGCGTTCTCGGCCAGAAAGAACTGGCCAAGTACCTGGTTGACGAGGTCCAGGAGGTGTATCGACTCCAGGGCGTCAAGATCAACGACAAGCACATCGAGACCATCGTACGTCAGATGCTGCGCCGCGTAAGAGTCAAGGATGTCGGCGATACCAATCTGCTCATCGACGATCAGATCGAGCGCTGGGTCTTTGAGGAAGAAAACGAAAAAGCCATGGAGAAAGGCGGGCGCCCTGCAACCGCTGAGTCACTGCTCCTTGGCATAACGAAGGCGTCGCTCTCTACCGAGTCATTTATTTCTGCTGCTTCCTTCCAGGAGACAACAAAAGTATTGACACAGGCTTCCATAGAAGGTAAGGTTGATAGTCTTCGTGGTCTCAAAGAGAACGTGATTATGGGCCGCTTGATCCCGGCGGGAACGGGATTGGCTCTTTACCGCAACCTGCGCATGGTTGCTGAGGAGCCAGTAATCATTCCGGAGCCAGTTGAACCGGAAGATGAAGAAATCTACGAAGAAGAAGCCTAGCCTGAATGCTCGGTCGGAGGAAGAGGGGCTCCCCTAATTCCTCCGACCGATTTCTCACTTTTTTCAAAATAAAACTTGACAAGCGCCGTATGCGCTGTTATTTTCGTCGCTTCCGCCGGGAGACCATCTCCCTTGCGGGAAGAATTGCGTGAGAGGAATGTATGCCAACTATTAATCAGCTTATTCGTCATGGTCGGGAGTCAAAGGGTGATAAATCCACTGCTCCGGCACTCAGGAGCTGCCCGCAGAAGAGGGGCGTTTGCACCAGGGTTTACACCACAACTCCGAAGAAACCGAACTCCGCACTCCGCAAGGTGGCGAGGGTGAGGCTCACCAACGGCGTTGAGGTGACCTCCTACATTCCGGGTGTTGGTCACAACCTCCAGGAGCACTCCGTCGTCCTGATCAGGGGCGGCAGGGTCAAGGACCTTCCGGGTGTTCGTTACCACATCGTCCGCGGCACGCTCGACTCTGTCGGCGTCAAGGGTCGGATGAAGAGTCGTTCGAAGTACGGGGCCAAAAGACCCAAGTAACCGATTAAAGTGAGAGGTTTGACATGCCAAGAAGAAGAGAAGTAGCCAAGCGGGTAATTCTTCCGGATCCTAAATATGCGGATAGGGTAGTTGCCAAGCTCATCAATATAATCATGCTGGACGGCAAGAAGTCGACCGCAGAGAAGGCTCTTTACGGTGCGATGGAAATCGCTGCCGGCAAGGCCGGTGAAGAGCCGGTCAAGGTGCTCAAGAAGTGCCTGGACAACATCAAGCCGATGCTCGAAGTCAAGTCCCGCAGGGTCGGCGGTTCCACCTACCAGGTGCCGGTCGAGGTGCGTCCCGAGCGTCGCGTCTCCCTGGCGATGCGCTGGCTGGTGAAGTACTCCAACGCCAGGAGCGAGAAGACTGTTACCGACAAGCTGGCTGGTGAGATCCTTGACGCGTACAACAACCGCGGCTCCGCGGTGAAGAAGCGCGAGGACACCCACAAGATGGCAGAGGCGAACCGCGCCTTCGCCCACTACCGCTGGTAGCTTCCGGCGGCACACATTAAGGCTTAGAGAGCAACTCGAAGGAGATAGTAAGTGGCACGTCAGGTTTCGTTGGAAATGACCCGTAATATCGGGATCATGGCTCACATAGATGCAGGGAAGACCACCACCACGGAGCGTATCCTCTACTACACCGGTGTCTCCCACAGGATCGGCGAAGTCCACGACGGCGCCGCTACCATGGACTGGATGGAGCAGGAGCAGGAGCGCGGCATCACCATCACCTCCGCTGCTACCACCTGCAACTGGAAGGACCACCGCATCAACATCATCGACACCCCGGGGCACGTCGACTTCACCATCGAGGTTGAGCGCTCCCTGCGTGTTCTCGACGGCGCGGTCGCCGTCTTCTGCTCGGTCGGTGGCGTCGAGCCCCAGTCTGAGACCGTCTGGCGTCAGGCTGACAAGTACCACGTCCCCCGCATCGCGTTCATCAACAAGATGGACCGCATCGGTGCAGACTTCTTCCGTGGCGTCGCCATGATCAAAGACCGCCTCAAGGCGAACCCTGTGCCGCTGCAGATCCCGATCGGCTCCGAGGAGAACTACAAGGGCGTCGTCGACCTTGTCCTGATGAAGGGTATCGTCTGGAACGACGAGTCCATGGGCGCAACCTACGACGTCATCGACATCCCGGCGGACCTGGTCGAGCAGGCTAACGAATACCGCGACGCGCTGATCGAGGAAGTCTCCAGCCACGACGACGTCCTGATGGAGAAGTACCTGGGCGGCGAGGAGATCAGCAACGAGGAGCTTAAAGCGGCGATCCGTCAGTGCACCCTCGACATCAAGATCTGCCCCGTGATCTGCGGCTCCTCCTTCAAGAACAAGGGCGTTCAGAACCTGCTTGACGCGGTTCTCGACTACATGCCGGCTCCGACCGACATCCCCGCTATCCAGGGTGTCGACGCCAACACCGACGCACCGATCGAGCGTCATGCTTCCGATTCCGAGCCGTTCGCGGCCCTGGGCTTCAAGATCATGACCGACCCGTTCGTGGGGCAGCTCTGCTTCTTCCGCGTCTATTCCGGCGTGATCCAGTCCGGCTCCTACGTGTACAACGCCACCAAGGGCAAGCGCGAGAGGATCGGCCGCATCCTGAAGATGCACGCCAACAAGCGTGAAGAGATCAAGGAAGTCTACGCGGGCGACATCGCCGCCGCGGTAGGCCTGAAATACACCACCACGGGCGACACGCTCTGCGCCGAGGACCATGCCGTCATCCTCGAGTCCATCGAGTTCCCCGAGCCGGTCATCTCCATCGCCATCGAGCCGAAGACCAAGGCTGACCAGGAGAAGCTGGGCATCTCGCTCGGCAAGCTCGCTTCCGAGGACCCCTCCTTCCGCGTCAAAACGGACGAGGAGACCGGCCAGACCATCATCTCCGGCATGGGCGAGCTGCACCTCGAGATCATCGTGGACCGTCTGTTCCGCGAGTTCAAGGTTGAGGCGAACGTCGGCAAGCCGCAGGTCGCCTACCGCGAGACCATCACCAAGAAGGTCAAGGCGGAAGGGAAGTTCGTGCGCCAGTCCGGCGGCCGCGGTCAGTTCGGCCACGTCTGGCTCGAGATCGAGCCGCAGGAGGCAGGGAAGGGTTACGAGTTCGTCGACGCCATCAAGGGCGGCGTCGTTCCCCGCGAGTACATCCCGGCGGTCGACAAAGGGATCAAGGAATCGCTCGACAACGGCGTCATGGCCGGCTTCCCGGTGGTGGACGTGAAGGTCACCCTGGTCGACGGTTCCTACCACGAGGTCGACTCCTCGGAGATGGCCTTCAAGATCGCAGGTTCCATGGGCTTCAAGGAAGGCTGCCAGAAGGCCTCGCCGATCATCCTCGAGCCGATCATGTCGGTTGAAGTCGTGGTTCCGGAGGAGTACATGGGCGACGTCATCGGCGACTTGAACTCCCGCCGCGGCCGCATCATGGGGATGGAAGGGCGCGCAGGCGCACAGGTGGTCGCATCGATGGTGCCGCTGGCGCAGATGTTCGGCTACTCCACCGACCTGCGTTCCGCAACCCAGGGTCGTGCAACGTACTCCATGACCTTCGATCATTACGAGCCGGTGCCGAAGTCTGTCGCCGAGGAAATAGTAGCGAAGGTCAAAGGCTAATTATTCAATTTTCCTATCGAGGAGGATTCCGAAATGGCAAAAGCTAAATTTGAAAGAACCAAGCCGCACGTTAACATCGGCACCATCGGTCACGTCGACCACGGCAAGACCACCCTGACCGCAGCGATCACCAAGGTGCTCGCAGGCAAGGGCCAGGCCGAGTTCAAGGCGTTCGACCAGATCGACAACGCACCGGAAGAGCGCGAGCGTGGTATCACCATCGCTACCGCCCACGTCGAGTACGAGACCGACAAGCGTCACTACGCTCACGTTGACTGCCCGGGCCACGCCGACTACGTAAAGAACATGATCACCGGTGCAGCGCAGATGGACGGCGCCATCCTGGTCGTTTCCGCAGCAGACGGCCCGATGCCGCAGACCCGCGAGCACAT
>MTLD01000197.1_pt2 | contig 15652 bp, 13 predicted proteins | sample 1982471 | NCBI WGS metagenome assembly MTLD01 (sample SAMN05712604, study PRJNA340218) | biofilm metagenome | isolation source: sample SPM anode biofilm adapted to -50 mV | place: USA | collected 2012-02-03
CGGGGCGCGGCCTCGAGCCGGCCACGGCCGCCGCCGACGCGGAAAAGCGCGCTTTAGAACGCCGGAACCACGCCGCCGCCGTAGGTCTTGAGGATGAAATCCTTCACTTTCTGCGAGGTGAGAGCCTTGGCCAGGGCCTGGATGCGCGGGTCCTTGGATTCGCCCTTGCGCGCCACCAGGATGTTGGCGTAGGGGGAGTCGCCGCCCTCGAGGAGGAGCGCGTCCTTCGTGGGGTTGAAGCCGGCCTGCAAGGCGTAGTTGCCGTTGATGATGGAGCCCGCCACGTCCTCGAGGGTGCGGGGGAGCTGCGGCGCCTCGATCTCCTTGAACTGGAACTTCTTCGGATTCTCGGCGATGTCGCGGGTCGTCGCCTGGAGCCCGGCGTTCGCCCTGAGCTTGATGAGGCCCTTGGACTGGAGGAAGATGAGGGCCCTCCCCTCGTTCGTCGGATCGTTGGGAATGGCGATCGTGGAACCCGCCGGGAAATCGGCGGCTTTCTTGTACTTCCTGGAATACAGCCCGAGCGGCTCGACATGGACGGCCACCACGCTCTCCAGGCTCAGCTTGCGCTCGCCGGCGAAAGCCTGGAGGTAGGGAAGGTGCTGGAAGAAATTGGCGTCCAGCTGCTTTTCCGCCAGGGCGATGTTCGGCGTCACGTAATCGGTGAACTCGATGATCTCGAGCTTGATGCCCTGGGCGGCGAGGTCGGGCTGGACTACCCTGAGGATCTCGGCGTGGGGAACGGCGGTGGCCCCGACCTTGAGGACGGTTTCCGCCCCGGCGGCGGAGAGCGACGCGACGGCCAACAGGCCGGCGAGCAGGACGATGAATGCTTTGCGGTTCATGGATGAACCTCCGTGAATAGTTGATACGACGCCACAGGGCATCATTGGGGAACATGGGGTGGGGAGAGTCGCGAGGAAGGCGGAGCTGGCGCTTTGCGGCGAGTCTAGCGGCGCTGAATGTCTATGGCGGAACGTGTGATGGCGGGACGCGGCCTTCGAAGGCCGCGGCGCATCAAACATACGCGATCGCGAGAATGCCTGTTTATTGGTTTAGCGAGTCTGCGAACTAAAAGAGGAAGGGAGTGCGCGCGCGGCGCGATGCGGTGTGCGGCCCGAGACGGCCGCGACGCATGAAACATACGGACAAGGTCTGGTTCTTCATAACGTGAAGGCAAGATGCACTGAAGCGGGTGTTTCTGTCAATCGGCATGGCGCCATTTTGGGCGAGGCTTCGCGTCGGATCGCCATGGGTGCATTCGATAGCAATATATATATAATATAAAATTTTAATATTTATCACATTTTTTTACATTAAAACTCTTGAATATTACTTATGAAATGATTATACATCAGAGTACATCAAAGGTCGTTCATCAATAAAGTTGTTTTTATAAAAAGTTTGGAGGATCGTATGAAAAAAGTAGCCCGCAAGGCCGGCCATTTTTTGGCCCTGGCCGCCACCCTCGTCGTCTTTTTAATTTCCTGCGCCAACCCTGTCGCCGACATGAGTTCGAACGCCGCACTCGGAGAAGCGGCCGCTCGCGCGACGGTAGCGCCCACCCCGGTCGATTCCAACGCGACCACCGTGCTCACCCTGAAGACCAATGACGGCACCGTAGATTCCCTCAAGTTCGCGGACGGAACGCCGGTCGTACTCAATGCGACCTATGGCCCGATCACCATCACCAAGCTCTGGTACCAGGGAGCCAACGCCACCCTGCTCGAGAGCGGAACTTCCATTGTCGGCTTCGACTTCACCTCGACGATGCCCGTGCTCGCGGTCTTCGTGAAAGGCGGCGACGGCGGCAACATCTATGATTACCGCCCCGACGGCACCCTCGGCGACACGCAGCTGCACACTATCGTCAACGCCAGCGGAAAGTACGCGGCCATCAGCCACGTGGACATCGCCTGGAAGGTGGTAACGCCGACCACGACCACCACGGTGCCCGCGACCACGACCACCACCCTGCCCAACGTCGTCTACTACAACCTCTCCGGAACGGTGTTCCACGACCTGAACAACGACGGCGTGCTGAACGGCGTCGAGGCAGGCATTCCCGGCGTCACCCTAACGCTGAACGGCGGCGCGACCGCGCTTTCCGGCTCCGACGGCTCCTACACCTTCACCGGACTGCTGCCCGGCGCCTACACCGTGGCATCCGGCGGAAAGTCCGGTTATTTCGCCACGCCGTACGACACCCCCGCCGAGACCACGTCGGCCGCCATCGTCGCTTCCTCCGTGGGCGGCGTGAATTTCGGCCTTTCCTATGAGAGCATCTCCGGATTCGCCTTCAAGGATACCAACGCCGACGGCTCCAAGGCCGCGGGCGACAACGGCATCGGCGGCGTGACGGTCAGCCTCTCCGGCGCGGCCGCGGCTTCCATGAGCACCGGCTCCGACGGCGCCTACCTCTTCGACCACCTCAGGGGCGGCAGCGCCTCCTACACCGTCGCGGCGGGCAATGTTTCCGGCGAATTCCATACGCCCTACCTCGCCCCCGTCGCCTCGTGGACCGGCACCGCCAGCGCCGCGAACGTCAACTTCGGCTACTCGCATGAGACCGTCACCGGCGTGGTCTTCTACGACGCAAATAAGAGCGACACCTACCAGTCAGGCGAGCCCCTCCTGGGCGGCTTCATCGTCAGGCTCTCCAACGGAGCTTCGACCACCAGCGCGTCCGACGGTTCCTACACCTTCGACAACCTGATCGGCGCCGCGACCTACACCGTGTCGGCCGACGACAGGGCCGGATTCGTCCACAGCGTGGCGGCTTCCCGCGACGCGACCCCCGCCAACTCGGTGCCCGCCGTCGCCAACTTCGGCTTCGCGGTGGACTACGACTGGATCAACGGCAAAACCGCAAACGGCTTCACGATCGGCTACTGGAAGACCAACCTGGACAAGGCGATCGCCAACAAGACCGCCGGCACTCAGGTGAGCAAGACCGCCCTGGTCGGCTATGTCGGCCAGCTCTCGACCTTCGCCCTCTGGCCGCTCAATCCCGCCACCTTGCAGGCCGCGAGCGACATCCTGAGCAAGACGGGTTCCGCGCCGACCGACCTGCTCGCCAAGCAGCTCATGGGCTCCGAGTTCAACTACGCCTCGGGCGCCTACATCGGCGGCAACGCCCTGGCGACGAGCTTCTTCCTTTACGACGGCGAGTACATGCTCGCCAACGCGGGCGCTTTCGGCTCGGCCCAGCTCCTCGCCCAGAAGGACAAGTACGACGCCTACAACAACAGCCACGGCGGCGCCGTGATCTTCTAAGAATTCCCCGCGGCGCGCGGCCTTGACGGAGGCGCCGCGAAGGAAGGCAAAACAAAAAGGGGCTGTCCGAAAACGGACAGCCCCTTTTTTTATACGGCAGAACTATTAATTCAGCCTAAACTTTGAACCTGCCGCTTATTTCGCGGCGGCGGCGCTGGCTCCGGCGATCCTGCCGAAGACCATGATGTCGGCGATGGCGTTGCCGCCTAGGCGGTTGCCCGCGTGGATGCCGCCGGTGACCTCGCCCGCGGCGTAGAAGCCGGGAATGGCCTGGCCCTTGGCGTTCAGGACCCGCGCGGAGGTGTCGATCGCGATGCCGCCCATCGTGTGGTGGACGGAGGGCGAGCGCGGCGTGGCGTAGAAGGGTCCCTGCGTCAGCTTGGGCCCGAAGTTGCGTTTGCCGAACTCGGGGTCGACGCCCGCGTCGATGTAGCCGTTGTACTTGGCGATCTCGGCCTGCAGGCTCCCCGCGGGCATCTTGAGCTGCTGCTCGAGCCCGGCGAGCGTGTCGGCCTTGTACACGTCGTGGTTCTTGATCAGGGTGTCGATATCGTCGCCCCAGCCGTTCTTGGCGCCCGGCTGCGGATTGCCCGCGGTCACCTGGTCGCAGATGATGTAGAACAGGCCTTTTTCCTGCTTGAGGGCGCCCGAGGCGAGGACGTCGCGCTCGGCGTACTCGTTCACGAACCGCTTGCCCTGGCTGTTGACGAAGACCTGGCTCTCGGCGCTGCCCCAGAGGCCGCCGGCGAGGGAGCCGGTGACGGGGTGCGAGGAGGGCATCAGCTGGATGAAGCCCATGCCGACCAGGCCGGCGCCGACCTTCTCGCCCATCGCGATGCCGTCGCCGGTGGCGGTCGGAGCGTTCGTCGTGGGCATGGTCAGGGGCATCGAGGGCCAGTAGGTGTTGTACTTGGCGCGCATCTCGGGGTTGGCGCCGAAGCCGCCGGTGGCCATGACGACGCCCTTGGACGCCTTGAGTGTCACCTTGGTGCCGTCGGCCTTGGTCGCCTTGACGCCGACCACGCGGCCCGCCTGGGTGATCAGCTCGTCTGCCTTGGTCTCGAGCATGATCTCGACGCCGAGCTTCTTGGCGTTGTCGGAGAGCGTGCCGATGAAGCCCGTGCCGACCGGCATGTTCGTGGAGTGGGTCCTGGGCCAGAGGGCGCCGAGCACCGTGTAGATATTATCCGTGAAGTGGAGGCCGAGGGACTCGAGCCAATCCATGGCCTTGGGGGAGTTGGTAGCGAGCGTGCGCGCCAGCTCGAGGTTGGAATGGATCTCGTTGCCCTTGAGGTCGACGCGCTTGCCGCCGAAATAGGCCTGCATCATGTGCAGCTCGACGGAGTCGAAGAGGGTGTCGGAACCCGAGGCCAGGTAGGCGTTGATCTGGCCCTTCAGGGTCTTGAGGGTCGGCCCGAACTCGCCGACCGAGGCTTCGTCGATGTCGAGGAAAGCCTTGAGGTCGCCGAGAAGGGGCTTGGTCATCTTGACCTTCTGCTGGCGGGCCGGGTCGACGGCGTTGTAGGCGCCGCCCGCCCTGATGGTGTTGCCGCCGAGGGCCGGAGCCTTCTCGATCAGCACGACCTTGGCGCCAGACTGGGCGGCGGAAACCGCCGCCGCGAGGCCCGCGCCGCCGCCGCCGACGATCACGACGTCGGCCGACTTCTCGATCGCGGCGCCCGCCGTCTTCTTCTCGGCGCCCGCCTTGGTCTGCAGCTTGTCCACCGAGCCGCCGGCCTGCTTCACGCAGTCGGCAACGGCGTCGATGATCGCCTTGGAGGTGAGGCTCACGCCGGAGACGACATCGACGGCGAGCGTCTGGTTTTTGACGATGGAAGCCGGAACGCGGGCGATGGCGGGATCGGAGATTCCCGGCGTCTCGCCGTGCTTGATCACCTCGACGCTCTTGATCGCGGTGGCGGTGAAGGTGGTCTTCACGGTGACGGTGCCGTTCTTGCCGGCGGCGGAACCGGTATACGTGCCCGCCTTGAACATTGCGGCCTCGCCCGTGGGCTGGCTGGCGCAGGCCACGAGCGTGAGGGCGGCGAGCGCGCAGGTCAGCGCGATCGCGGCGGTTCTGAAGAATCGCTTCATGCGGTTACTCCTTGAAGGGAAATGCGTTTTGGGAGGCCTCCGGCGCGGCGGAGAGCTTTTCTCCCAAGCTTGGGGGAGGCTAAACCGCGTGGTCGCCACGAGGTCAATAGATAGAATATTATTTTATCGAAAAACCGAGGGAGATATAGTAGAGCCTGCCCTGTTCCGTCTCGGTGTAGGTGCCGACAAGGCCCGTCAGGTCGCTCGCGATCTCGACGCCGCGCTTGCCCACCTCGTCGAAAATGCCGTTCAGGTCGCTTTTCCGAAGGCTGAAGGGATCGTAGGTCTTCACCACGGTGCAGATGTTCCGGTGGCGGGCGAAGAAGGTGACCGGCGGTCGGGTGTCCAAGCCGAGCTTCAGGGCCCATTCCTCGCGGAGGCCCAGGCCCACCGAGATGGGGAGGGCGTCGTCGCCGCCGTCCAGAAGGCTCCCCCTGGGCGCGTTGAGCGCGACGCAGACGTACTGGGGGAATTTGAGCCACTGGTCGAGGGCGCGCATCGCCTCCTCGGTGATCCGCGCATCCTTGCCGAAAACAATGAGGCGGTAGAGGTTGAAGACTTCGTCCTCGCTCCGCTCGCGCACCGTTCCGACGGCCTTGGCCATCGCCGCGATCATCGCGCGCTGCTGTCTGACGCGCAGGAGCTTGGACTCCAGGGAGGCCATCTCCTCCTCGATGCGGCGCTCCCGCTCGGCGAAGAGGGCTTCCTGTTCGCGCAGGGTCGAGCCCTCCTTGCGGAGGATGGCGGAGATGGGGAGGTCCAGGCCGCGGCAGCTCCTCGTGAGCAGCATGTCCATCGCGTTGCGCTCGGAGTACATGCGGTAGCTGTTGGGCGCGATGTCGGCGGGCTCGATGATGCCGCGGTCGACATAGTGGCGCAGCGTCTCGCCCGTGATCCCCGTCACGCGGCAGAAGTCGCCCGCCTTGAAAAGCCTGCCCGCGCGGGCCCGCTGCATCCTCGCATTCATCACGCGCACTATGCCAGCGAAGGCGGGCTAAGTTCAAGCGGGCGTCAAGGGCGCCGCGGGCAGCCGCGGCCGACGATAAAAGCCGCTACGGCTCAGGCCGATGGTCGCGGCGAAGGCAAAGCGGGCGGCTGCGGACGATGACGTAAAGCCGCTGCGCCGCGGGCTGCCTGTGGCCGCGGCGAGGGCAAAGCGGGCGGCCGCGGACGCGCGCGGCGACCTCTTGCCCCGGCTGGGCGGGACCGGTATCCTTTACCCCATGGAAATCCCGCTCAGCTTGAAAAAGCGGCCCGACGGCGGCCTCGCCTATGGCATTCCCCTATGGTACCGCGCCATGACGGCGGCGATGATCGGCCTCGTCGTCGGCGGCAGCCTCTCCGGCGGCAGCGCGCCGAATTTCGTCGCCTGGATCATCCTCGTCTTCCTCGCCTTCGGGCTGCTCTACGAGGAGCGCTGGGTAGTCGACCCCCGCGGAGGCAAGATCAAGCATCTGGGCGGCGTCTGGCCGGTCGTCAAGACGACGGAGATCGCGTTCGGCGACATCGAGCGTCTGCGGCTCGAGGCTTTCGCCCGCGGCACCGTGCCCGGCACGAGCGACGAAACAGAGGAAAAGGCGCGCGCTTTCGCGATGATGCGCGGCAAAGATTCCGAGGATCCCACGAAAAAGCAGCCTTCGCGGTTCGGGGCGAAAAGGCCTTACATCAATTTGGTGCTTGAGACGCGCGCGGGCGATGACTACCTCATCGACACGCTCCCCGCGCGCCGCGCAGCCCGGTTCAGAAAGGTCGGCGCCGCCTTCGCCGAAGCCTGCGGGGCGCCTTTCGCCGAAGGCGTTTGATGCCCTCGCCGACGAAGGCGCGAATAGGCCCCGTGAGTGTAAAATTCCCGCGAGTAAGCCTCAGGCTGCGGATAACCATGCTCATGATGGGTATTATTGCGCTTTCGGTGATCGTGCAGGTCTTCGCGGCGAGAACTTTCATTAAAAGCTACATCACCGGAAGCGGTTCTGATAAAGTAATGGGCATCGCCGAGGAATTCGCCGTCGATCCCGACATCATTGAGGCCTTTTCAACCGAAGAACCCCAGTACATCATACAGCCCATCGCCGAACGCATCAGGGGTTTCACGAAGACCAGCTTTATCGTCGTTTTCAACATGGACAGCGTCCGTTACTCCCACCCCGCGCCGTCGAGGATCGGCAAGCGCTTCATAGGCGGCGACGAGGAAAGGGCGCTAAGGGGCGAAAGCTATATATCCATCGCAAAGGGTGCGCTTACCACCTCCCTGCGTTCCTTCGTGCCGATCAGAAACGAAGCGGGCGCGCAGATCGGCGTTGTCTCTGTGGGCCTGAACCTCGACGACCTCGCCAGGGAAATCGAGAGCATCACCGCGATCATTTACTATATCGGCATCGTCACACTGATAATCGGCATCGCCGGGGCCGCCGTTCTCACCCGCAACATCAAGAAGAGCATATTCGGGTTGGAACCCGCCGAGATCGCCACCCTCCTCAAGGAGCAGGACGTCATCATTTCCACGGTGATGGAAGGTATTATCGCCGTCGATAAGGGCGGAAAACTTCTCCTGATGAACGACAGCGCAAAGAAGCTGCTTGCGGTACAAGGAGATAGAGGTTCCTCGGACCTGCCAACGATATCGAGTTCCCTCGGCCTTCAATCGACTATCGCCGCTGGCGCCGCTTCCATAGACGAGGAGATACACCTCGGCGATAAAGAGATCATCATCAACAGGATTCCCATGGTTTCAGGCGGAGAGGTCATAGGCGCCGTGGCTACCCTGCGCGACAGGAGCGAGATGAAGCTTCTCGCCGGTGAGCTTATTGCCATACGGCAGTATACGGCGGCGCTCAGGGCACAGAAGCATGAGTTCATGAATAAGCTGCAAGTCGTATCGGGGTTGCTGCAGATAGGCCACAATGCCGAAGCGGTCTCGTACCTGAAGAGCACCGTCTCCAAACAGCAGCACTCGGTTGACACCCTGCGGATGACCATCGAACCGGTGGAAATTCTCGCCCTCATCCTTGCGAAGATGGATGAGGCCCACGAGATAGGGATAGAGGTACATATTGACGAGGCGAGTCACCTGCCGGCTATGGGATCCTCTTCGACTGCCGCCTTTATCACCATTATCGGGAATCTCGTTCAAAACTCGATTGAAGCCTTACAGAAAGCGAATATCTCGGATAAAAGGATAGAACTGGCCTTTTTATCGTGCGGAGGACAGCTTGAGTGCTCGGTGAAGGACAATGGAAGCGGTATCGACCCCGCCTTGCGCGCACACCTCTTCGAGCAAGGCGTTTCATCGAAGGGGGAAGGACACATGGGTATGGGACTCGCCCTCGTGAAACGTCAAGTTGAGTCACGGGGAGGCACGATAGAGCTTCAAGAAACCGATGGTGTCACGATGATTGTAAAAATTCCGGAGGCCGCGCTTTGAATTCCATTCGCGTCATGATTGTGGAGGATGACTTCATGGTCGCTGACCTCAATCGGCAGTTCACCGAATCCTGCGAAGGATTCTCCGTGGTGAAGATCGCCCATACGGGAGCGGAAGCGCTAGAGTTCATCTCGCTAAACCCAGTCGATCTCGTGGTGCTCGATATCTTCCTCCCGGACATCCAGGGCACGGAGGTGCTGAAGGATATCCGCAGGAGCGACTATCCAGCCGACATACTACTGATCACGGCAGCCCACAATGTCAACATCGTTGAGGAAACGATCCGGCTGGGAGTATTCGACTACATCATCAAGCCTTTCGATGTAGCTCGTTATAGGGAATCACTATCCAATTACCGGCGCTACAGGGAATCCTTGGAATCAGGGCAGGACATAGACCAGCGGCAAGTCGACGTCGTGGTCGCCGGAGCGCGCAGGAAGAACCTTCCTCTCGGCGCCCTCCCCAAAGGCATCAACTCGGCAACGATGGATATGGTACGCAAGGCTCTCCTGCCCCTGCAGGGGGAAATCGGCATCGACGACATCTGCGCCGCAGTGCCCCTCTCCCATATAACCGCTTACCGCTACCTGGAACATCTCGTGCAAGAGGGCTTTCTCGAGAAAAGTTGCCGTTATCAGCATGTCGGGCGTCCCATGACGGTGTACACGAGGAAACGCAACTAAGCGCAGGATCGACGCCACCAACCTCAGGACATTAATGATAATAATGATAAAAAAGAAATAAAACTTTACGGAATCGAGAGTAGCATGCAAACATTCTCTATGAGCCGAGGAAAGCACTCCAGGTATACGCTTCTCACTTGCGCCTTGGCGCTTCTCGGGTTCATTTGCGCCGTTATAGCCTTACCGGCGCAGGAAGAAGACCAGACGGGCGCCTTTCAAGCCCGCGTCCCCGTGGCTATCACTTCTTGCGGCCAAAGTCCCGATACCTTCGTCGTGAGCGCCGCCGCGAAACAGGTAGGCCTACCACATCTCTACGACGAACTTGTCACCACGCAGAGGATCTCCGGTTTTAAGACCCTGATCATCGTGATGGGGGGGAGTTCGAAGGGCCTAGGCGAGGCCGGACTGACCGTCTCCAAGGAACTTGCGCGGGTGTCCGCGATTTTAGATAGGGCTAAAACCGAGGGGATAACGATAATCGCCGTGCATATCGGGGGCAAGGCGAGACGAGGGACGCTCTCGGAGGAGTTCATAGACCTTGTCGTCGCATACGCGGACTGCATCATAGCCACAAACGAGGGGAACAAGGATGGGAAGTTCACGAAGGAGGCGCAAAAGAGAGGTATCCCTTTGTTCCTACTCAAATCTTCCCGAGAAATCAACGCGCTCTTGAAGGAGATCTTCCTCCAGGACTAAACAGCGCAAACGCGCTTTCACGCTGAAAACGTCATCATAATAGACTCACATTGAAGAAGGAGAGGTGTATCATGTCCACAAGACAAAAACTCTACAGGTGTATTCCGCTTATCGGGCTGCTTCTCACCGCGACCATCGCGGGGGCGATTCCCTCGGGCGCCGCGGTGCCGAAGGCAGGTAGTCCCGTCTTCGTCACCACGGCGGGGCAAAGCGCCGACGCGCACGCAGTGAAACTGCTCCTCGACCGAAACAAGATCGCGGCAGGGTACGATGCCATCGCCGAAGCCGATAAAATCTCTGGTTCGAAATCACTTTTCCTTGTCATGGGCGGCAGCTCCAAGGGTCTCGGCGCCGCTGGCATGAACGAGGACGAGGAAATCGCGAGAATAACACATATCCTCGAGAAAGCGAAAAAAGAAAAAATGTATATCGTCGGCATCCATATCGGAGGCGAATCCCGCCGTGGGGCGTTGTCGGCCAAGTTCATCAACCTCGTAGCTCCCCAGTGCAACTACATCATTGTGAAGCAGGACGGCAACAAGGATAACTATTTCACCAAGCTGGGTGAAAAGTCAAAAATCCCCGTCACCGTCATCGAGGAGACGCTGGATCTAGTCTCTGTCTTCAAGGCGATGTTCGCCGTCAAGTGATCGCATGATGGGAATTCATGGCGGCTTGCGCCAGTAAGCCTGACTTAGGCATGAAGGCGACGACGCCATAAAAATCGATAGGAGGTATCTATGAGAAGGGAATTTGTCCTATCCAGGGCAAAACGTTTCGTGGTCTCTGCCCTAGCGGCGGCGCTGCTCATCGCCACCGGATCGTCTGTGACGGCCCAGGGCATCTACCGGCCGAACATCGTCGGTAAGAACGGCGTAGTGGCTTCGGCGCACTCACTAGCGTCGGAAGCCGGCTTACAGATCCTGCGCGACGGCGGCAACGCCATCGATGCCGCGGTGGCCGTGATGGCCGCCCTCAACGTCGTCGAGCCGAACGCCTCGGGCGCGGCCGGCAACGGCTGCCTCACCATATTTTGGAAGCCGGAAGGGCAGGTGAAAGAGCTCCTGATGACGGGCGCGGCGCCGTTCAAGATGCCGGCCGAAGGGTTGACCCCCGAGGAGCGCGATGGCGGAATTCTCGCCGGCGTTACCCCAGGCAACTACGGCGGCTGGATCGAAGCCCTCGACAAATACGGCACCAAGAGCCTCGCGGAAGTGCTTCAGCCCGCCATCGGCTACGCGGAGTTCGGATTTTCGATCTCCCAGGCACTCAGCGATGTCATCGAGAGCTATCGACCGATCCTGGAACTGAACCCCACCACAGCGAAAATATGGCTGAAGGACGGTAAGGCGCCCAAAGCCGGCACGATCATCATCCAGGCTGACCTAACCAAGACCTTCAAAACGCTCTGCGAAGCCGAACGCGTCGTTCTGGCCAAGGGCCAAAGTAGGAGCGTCGCGCTTAAAGCCGCCTATGATTGCTTCTACACAGGCGAGATCGCCCACAAAATCGTTGACTTCTATAAGGAGAATGGTGGGCTCTTTACTCAGGAAGATCTTGCCGCCTATCGCCCCGAATGGGTGGACCCTGTCACGACAAATTACCGTGGCTATGACGTCTACAGCACCCCGGCTACTTCTCGTGGAGGAATCGAGCTCATCATGGGGCTAAATATGATCGAGCCCTACGACGTCAAAAAAATGGGCCTCAACAGCGCTGAAGAGCTTCACCTTGTCGCTGAGATCATGAAGATTGTTAAAAGCGACGTCTACCAATACGTCGCCGACCCCAGGTTCGTGAATATTCCTCTCGCGGGGCTAATCTCCAAAGAGTACGCGGCAAAGCGGCGTGCCCTTATCGATCCCAGCAAGGCGATCAAGTTCCCCGAGCCCGGACAGCCCAGCAGCTATCAGAAAGCAGCGCTCTCTGCGGACAAAACTGCTTCTATTGCTTATGTAAAGCAGGGCGACCCCAACTATGAAACCAGCGTTGGCAGCACCACCAGCTTCAGCATTGTCGACCGCTTCGGAAACGCAGTGGGCGGTACGGTCACGCTCGGCGATTACTGGGGCACTAAGGTAGTGGTTGGGGACACCGGCCTTCTATTCAACAACGGCACGCGCGATGGTTCCACCGCAGGCAAGTATCCCAAGAACGTGAATTATCCGCAGCCGGGTAAAAGGGGACTTCTCAACAACTCGCCCACCATCGTGCTCAAGAACGGGAAACTCGTCACTGTTTTCGGGACTCCAGGCGGCGAAGGTATCGGCGCCACGCAGTTCCAGCTACTCATGAATGTGGTGGACTTCGGCATGGGTATGCAGGAGGCTATCGAGGCTCCGCGATTCATCCTGGGAGCAAAACCTGACTTCTTCGTCTCTGGCGCAGCGGTGTCCTGGACGATCGAGAACCGCGTTGACCCCGCGGTTATTGAGAAACTCAAGGCGATGGGACACACGATTAAGGTATCAGGAGCCTTTACCAGCAGCGTAGGTGGCATGCAGGGCGTGTTGGTGGACCAGAATACCGGCTGGATGTTCGGGGGCGGCGACCCCAGGCGTGGTGGATACGCTGTCGGATACTGAAGACTATCATCGATTCAGTGAGCCTTTATAAATGAACGGCGGGGCTCGGGTTGTCCCCGAGCCCCATTTCATAGAGAGGAGTTTTTACGGTGTCGCAAACTTTGCAGACTATGCTGACCTTGATCACCATGATCGTGGTATTCATCATCGCGACCAAGTCGTTCAAGCTTTCTCCGGCCTTCGGGATGCTCTTCGGCGCCGTCGGCGGCGCCCTCGTCGCAGGAGCGGGAATACCGCTGAGACATCTCGTTGAAGGCGCCTTCATGTACTTCGATGTCGTTATGGTGATTCTCACGGCCTCGATCTTCATGAGGCTCTGGAGCAAATCAGGCGGACTCAATGTCTTCGTAAAAGACCTCATTCGTGGTTTCGCCTGGTCCCCTTCGCTGCTCCTTATCCTCCTCATGTTCGTAATGATGCTCCCTGCGGCGCTCACAGGCTCCGGCACGGCAGCGATCATGGCGGCGGGAGGCTTGGTAGCCACCGTTTTGGACAAGATGGGGCTTCCCAAGAAAAATATTGTCGGATTCATCGCCATGGGAGCAGTGTTCGGCCTTGTAGCTCCGCCGATAAACATCCCCGCCATGATCATCAGTACGGGCATCAACATGCCCTACGATGGATTCTTTGGCCCCCTCCTCGTGCTCAGCGTTCCCCTTGGCGCTATATCGGCGCTGCTCATCGGGAGGAAGCATATTGGCAAGACCCTTGACTCACAGGCCCTCCTCTCAATCGTCCAAGGAGAAACCCCAAGACTCGGATCATTCGGCGCTTACCTCCCCCTCTTTACGGTCATCGTCATTATGATCCTCCAGAGGACTTTCCCTCGACATTTCCCCCAGATTGGAAACACGATGGTCTTCGTCGTCGGCTCTGTGGTTGCCGCCGCGCTCTCGAAGAAACTTGCTCTGATCGATACGATCAAGACCACGGTATCCGACTCCATTGGTGTCTGCAGTCTCCTGATCGCCGTAGGCTCGATTGTCCAGGTCATGACCCTAACCGGCGTGCGAGGCCTCCTCGTCGTCAGTACCATCTCGGCGCCTCTCGCTCTGCTCTTCGTATTCCTCTTTCTCGGCCTGCCTCTGTCGGGCTGTGTCCTGGGAACCTACGGAGCCGCGTCGGTCTTCGGCATCCCCTTCATGCTCGCACTCTTGGGTAGGGATCCCATCATCGCAACGGCGGGCATAAGCCTTATTGCGGGCTTGGCCACCTTAACGCCACCGACAGCCCTTGATGGACGCGCGGCCATGCTGGTCGTGAAATACGAAGGTTCTTACACGGACGCGCTCAAGACCATGGCCATTCCGGCCATCGCCGCCGACATTTTAGGCACGCTCTTCGTCATATTCGCATCCAGCCTTAAATGGCTGATCTTCTGAAGGAGGCCGATGATGATTCTTGTCGTACTTTATAAGCTCGTGTACCTGTGCCTCCTCGCGGCCATGGCGGTAGGCCTGTTCCAAGCGAAATCGGCGCAGGCAAAAGCCACCTACGGGATCGTCGCCTTGCCCATCCTTCTGCGCCTATTCGGCATTAAATGAGGAACGAACCAACATGACGAGTCAAATAGAAGAAAAGAAGGCGAAAGCCACACTATCGAACATGACGCAATCGATCATAGTCGTGGCCTGCCTTGCCGCGATATTCACCTACTCCGCGTTCACCTTCCTGGGGATGCGGCGCTTTGAGGAAGTCCCCAAGGGTCCCGGCGTCACGCGGACTGGACTCCTTTCCGATTACTTTCCAGCCCTGAGGGGAGGCGCCGGAGACACCGAGGTCTTCTACCTGGAAGGCGCGGAGCCCGGTGAAACGGTGATATGTCTTGGAGGCGTACACCCGAATGAACCCTCGGGAGTCCTCGCCGCGACGCTCCTCGTCGAGAACGTCCAGGTACGTAACGGCAGGCTTATCATTATACCCCACAGCAACGCCAGCGCCTTCTCTTACTCGACGCCGGGCGAGGCCTCACCGATGAGCTACACTATCAAGACCGACTGGGGCGAGCAGAAGTACCGTTTCGGAAGCCGCCTTACCAATCCGCTCAACCAGTTTCCCGATCCCGACGTCTACGTGCACTATCCCAGCGGCCAACTCATGTCGGGCAACGAGGCCCGCAACCTCGACCGCTCCTTCCCGGGCAACCCTAACGGCGGATTGACCCAGAAGGTAGCCTACGCCATCACGGAGATGGTTAAAAAGGAAAAGGCAGGCCTCGTCATCGACATGCACGAGGCTAGGCCGATGAATCCCATCGTCAACTGCATCATCACCCCGGAGCGGGCGCTCACGCTCTCCTCCCTGGCCCAGATGGACCTGGAGTCCAGCACGAAGGAGCCTTGGCACCTGGAGCCTTCACCCACCAAGATGTTCGGAATGACGCACCGGGGACTTACGGACGCCACCGACGCGCTCGCCGTCCTTATGGAAACGGGCAATCCAGCCATGGATTATCCGCGAGGCCCAACCAATGAAAAGCTCATCGTTGAAGGGAAAGACGATTTTTATAAGCTCGCCGCTTCTAAGGGTCTTCTCTACGTGCCCTACCCCGAGAACGGCTTGCCGCTCCAGCACCGCGTAGCCCGACAGCTCGCCGGAGTCGACGAGCTCATTCGCGTCTTCGCCGAGCTGGAAGGCGCGGACAAGACTGTCGTCGTAGAGGGCATCCCACGCTACGAGGATATAGAAACCTATGGCGTCGGTCATTACATCATAGACTCAAAAAAATAGTACCCGCTCATTTTCCCTACGCCACCCTCGAAACGAGGGCGGCGGGAAAGGCGGATTCAAGGGCGGATCGCAAGCCGATAACGCGCCGCGACCGCGCTATCTCATGCGCAGGGAGAAGAATCATGAAGCTCGATATAAGCCTTTCCAACCTTTCCCAAGCCTTTCCC
>MTLD01002465.1_pt2 | contig 15643 bp, 14 predicted proteins | sample 1982471 | NCBI WGS metagenome assembly MTLD01 (sample SAMN05712604, study PRJNA340218) | biofilm metagenome | isolation source: sample SPM anode biofilm adapted to -50 mV | place: USA | collected 2012-02-03
AGCCACGGCTTTGCCGTGGCGAGCGCGGGGGTCCGGGGGTGTGCGCGAAGCGCGGAACCCCCGGAGAGTATCAATCCGCCAGCGTGCTCAGGTCGCCCGGATCCTGTCCCAGGGCCTCGGCCTTGAGGGCGCGCCGGACGATCTTGCCCGAGCGGGTCTTGGGCAGGCTGGCGCGGATCTCGATGTCGGCCGGGGTGGCGATGCCGCCCAGGTCCTCGCGGACATGGTCCTTGAGGCTGGCGATGAGGCCCGGCCCCGTGGCCACGCCGGCCCGCACCACGACGAAGGCCTTGATGCTCTCGCCCTTGATGGGATCGGGGATGCCCACCACGGCGCTCTCCGCCACGGCGGGATGGCGGATGAGGGAGCCCTCCACGTCGGCCGTGCCGATGCGGTGCCCCGCCACGTTCAGCACGTCGTCGGCCCGGCCCAGCACGGCCACATAGCCGTCGGCGTCCTTCACCGCCACGTCCCCCGCGCTGTAGCAGCCGGGGATGTCGCGCCAGTAGTCCTCGTAGCGCTTCGGGTCGTTCCACACCGTGCGGAGCATGTAGGGCAGCGGGAACTTGATGACCAGCAGGCCGCCCTGCCCGTCCGGCACGGGCGTGCCGTCGCGGTTCACCACCGCAAGGCGCACGCCGGGCAGGGGCTTGCCGGCCTTGCCGGGGCGGGCCTCGAAGGTGGGCAGGGTGCCGATCACAGGACCCGCGATCTCCGTCTGCCACCAGTTGTCCACCACCATGCCGTTGCCCTGGCCCACGAGGTGCTGCTGGGCCCAGCGGTGGGCCTCGGGATTCAGGGGCTCGCCGGCGCAGGCCATGAGGCGCAGCTTGGAGAGGTCGAACTTCCCGGGCGCCTCGGCCCCGTGGCTCATCCACATGCGCACCGCCGTGGGCGCCGTGAACATCACGTTCACACCGAACCGCTCGCAGATTTCCCAGGTCACCTCGGGGCTCGGGTAGTCCGGGGCGCCCTCGCGGCAGAGCACGGTGGCGCCGATGCTCAGCGGTCCGTAGACGATGAAGCTGTGGCCCACGATCCAGCCGATGTCCGAAGTGCTCCAGTAGATGTCCCGCTCCTGGATCTGGAAAAAGGCCTTGGCCAGGTAGTTCACGCCCACCAGATAGCCGCCGGTGGCATGGACCACGCCCTTGGGCTTCCCGGTGGTGCCGCTGGTGTAGAGGATGAAGAGCGGGTGTTCCGCGTCTACCATCTCGGGTTCGCAGTGGATCTCCCGGCCCTGCTGGATGTCGTAGAAGTCCTTCTCCCGCTCGCTGACGAACGTCACCGGTGCGTCGCCGGGGCGCGACCCGCGGCGGTGGACGATGATGTGATCCACGAAGGCGAGGTCGCGCACGGCCTCGTCCACGATGGGCTTCAGGGCCGTGGCCTTGCCCCGGCGGTAGGTGAAGTCGGAGCACACCACCACCTTGGCGCCGGCGTCCTCGATGCGGGACTTGAGGGCCTGCACGCCCATGCCGGCGTAGACCACGCTGTGGATGGCGCCGATGCGGGCACAGGCCAGCATGGAGATGATGCCCTCGGGCGTGAGCGGCATGTAGAGGATCACCCGGTCGCCCTTCTTCACCCCCAGGCGCTTGAGGGTGTTGGCAAAGCGGTTCATCTCCCGGTAGAGGCGGTTGTAGGTGTAGGACCGCTCGTCGCCGTCCTCGCCCACCCACAGCAGCGCCGCCTTGTTCCGCCGGTCGCTGTGCACGTGGCGGTCGATGCAGTTCACCGTGGCATTCAGCTTCCCGCCCAGGAACCAGGCGTGGTTGGGCGCCTCGAAGCGGAGCGTCTCCGTCCAGGGGGCGGCCCAGTCCAGGGCCTTGGCCTTCTCCGCCCAGAAGGCGGCGGGATCCTCCTCTGCCAGGGCCCGTTCCACCTCGTAGTTGATGGCCGCCTGCTTGGCCAGCCAGCCTCGCATGGGGATTGCCGCCTCGCCCTTCTGGAGGGCCTGGATGGTGGCCTGCTGGGTGAGGCTGATGTCCACATCGCTCATGGAGGGCTCCGAGAACGGGGTGCGGTGGATGGGCTGGATAGGTTGGGAGGGAAGGTAGCACAGGCCCGCCCCGGATGCGCGGAACGATGACCGTCGTCACAGCCACCTGCCCTCCCCGGAGAGTCCCAATCTCGAAGGCGGGAAAGGCCCGTGCCTACGCGATCGCCACGGACACCCGGTTCACCTTGAGCACCCGGTCCAGGTCCGCCGGCTGAAGCCCCACCAGGAAGCCGCGGCTGCCGCCGTTGAGGTAGATGCGGCCCAGCTCAAAGATCGTGGTTTCAGCGTGGACGGGCATGGCCTTCCGGGTGCCCAGGGGGCTGGTGCCACCCACGAGGTAGCCGCTGTGGCGGTGGGCCACCTCCGGCTTGCAGGGCTGGACGGCCTTCGCCCCGATCTGGCGGGCCAGTTCCTTCGTGCTCACCTCCCGGTCGCCGTGCATTAGGATGATGAGCGGCGCGCCCGCCTCGTCCTCCATCACCAGGGTCTTGATGACGGCGTGCTCGTCCACGCCCAGCTCCCGGGCGCTCACCCGGGTGCCGCCGTGCTCCTCGTAGCGGTAGACGTGCTCCGTGTAGGCGATGCCGGCCTGCTTCAGCAGCCGCGTGGCATTCGTGCTGGGGGCCTTGGCCATGTCCGCGCCGTCCTTCCGTGGCAGCATGGTGCCATGGTGCGGGACGTGGTGGTGGCCGGGGGGACCGGCGAGGTGGGGCGACAGCTGCTGGCCCTGCTGGCGGAGCGCCCAGGATTCCAGGTGAGGGCCCTGGTGCGCCGGCCCGGCTTGCCGGTATCGGCGCCGAACCTGCGGGAGGAGGTCCTCGACTTCGAGGATGAGAGGGCCTGCGCCCAGGCCCTGGCCGGCACCTGCGACCTGCTGTTCATCGCCCTGGGCACCACCCGGGCCAGGGCCGGCAGCGACGTGGCCTTCCTGCGGGTGGACCGCGACCTCCCCCTCCGCCTGATCCGTGCCCTGGCCGGGGCGCACCCGGAGGCCCGCGTCGGCCTCGTGAGCAGCGTCGGGGCGGATCGGCCCCGGGGTCTCTACCTGGGAGCCAAGGCCGAGGTGGAGGCCGGGCTCGCGGCCACCGGACTCGCCCACGCCATCGCCCGGCCCTCGTTCCTCGTCTGCGACCGCCGGGAATTCCGCCTGACCGAACGGCTGGTCCTCACCCTGTTGGCGCCGCCCTGGCTGGCCCTCGGGCGAGGTCTCTTCCCGCACCGGACGGGTTGGTGGCGCTGGGCCCCGGTCCACGTCCGCGAAGTGGCGGAGGCCCTGCTCACCGCCGCCCTGGCGCTGGAGCCCGGCCAGCGCCGCATCCTCGAAGGGCCGGATCTGCATCCCGGCCCCGTCGCCACCTGGGGGGCACCATGACCGAACCGTCCATCGCACTCGTCACCGGCGCCAGCCGCGGCCTGGGCCGCGAGGTGGCCCTGCGCCTCCTGGCCCGGGGCTACACCGTCCTCGCCGGCATGCGGAAGCCCGAGCCCCTGATGGACCTGGAGGTCCTGGAGCTGGACGTGGCCGACGAGGCCTCCGTCCGCGCCGCGGCTGAAACCGTGCGCGCCCGCCACGGCCGGATCGACGTGCTGGTGAACAACGCCGGCATCCTGCTGGACGGGCACCTCGGCGTGCTGGAGGTGGACGGAGACACCTTCCGCAGCACCATGGAGGCCAATGTCCTGGGCGCCCTCCGCATGGCCCAGGCCTTCGCGCCCATGATGCCGAAGGGCAGCCGCATCGTGAACGTGAGCAGCGGCGGCGGCCAGCTCAGCGAGCCCTCCACCTGGGCCCCCGCCTACTGCGTCTCCAAGACTGCGCTCAACGCCGTCACCGTCCAGCTGGCCGAGGCGCTGAAACCCCGAGGCATCGCCGTGAACGCCGTGTGCCCCGGCTGGGTGCGCACGGACATGGGCGGCCCGGAGGCGCCCCGGAGCCTAGGCCAGGGCGCCGCCAGCATCCTGTGGGCCATCACTGAGGCCGGCGCCGAGATCACCGGCGGCTTCTGGCGGGACGGCAAGCCCATCCCCTGGTGATCCCACCGAACCGGACCAGGGCGGGGCACGGCCCGGAGTAGCATGGGGCCATGCGCATCCATGCCTCCGAATACCTCCCCGTCGCCTCCCTCGGACCCGGCACGGCGATCGAGAAGCGGATGCTGGCCGGCCCCGAGGTGGCCCCCCACGTCCTGCAGTTCGTCCGGGCGACCTTCCAGCCGGGCCAGGTGGCACCGGTCCACGCCCATCCGGACATGACGGAGCTGTTCTACGTCGAGTCCGGGGAGGGCACCCTCACCCTGGACGGCATGGCCCACCCCCTGCATCCCGGCGTCACCTTCGCCGTCGAACCGGGGGAACGGCACGAAATCGCCAGCGCCCCGGGCTCGGAGCTGGTCATCGTCTACGTCTCGATCCGCCACTGAGCCCCGCCGGAGCCGGCATGGCGTCCTCCGACCCCTCCCCCCTCACCACCCGGCTGACTGCGGATCATGGGGCGATCGACGTCCTGTTCCGGGAGGCCGACGCGGCCCTGGACCACGCGCGGGTCGCCGAGGCCCGCACCGCCCTCGACCGGGTGTGGATGCGGCTGGCGGTCCACATCCGGGCCGAGCACAAGACGGTGTTCCCGGCCCTGGCGGCCGCCGCGCCCGAGCTTCTCGGCGTGCTGGCGGAACTCCGCGAGGAGCACGATGGGTTCATGGCCGCCCTCGCCGGCGCCGTGAAGGCCCTCGGCAGCCCAGCACCCCAGGTGGCGGCGGTCCGCGCGGAGATGGCCCTGATGCAGCGTCGGCTGGCGGTGCACAACGCCCTCGAGGAGGCGCAGGTCTACCCCCGGGCCGACGGCCTTCCCGACCCCCAGCGGGCCGACCTCCTGGAGGCTGTCGGCCGGGAGCTGGCCTTCCTCCCGGAGCGCTACGGCGCCTGACCGGCCGGCCTCAGCCTTCGAAGGCCCTGAACCGCGCCCCCTCGGGCACGTCGAGGCCGAAGACATCCCGAAGGGTGGGGACCACCTCCTCCGGCGCCAGTTCGCGGCCCTCGACGGCACCGGCACGGATCTCGGCGTAGCTGCGGTTGCGCAGGATCCGGCGCACCTCGGGACCCGGCAGCTGGGCGGTGAGGGTCTTCACGAAGCGCGACTCGGGGTGGGTTCCGGTGAAATGGTTGGCCATCTCGAAGTCCACGGCGAACCGCGGTTCGGGCACAAAGGCGTAGAGGTCGTCCCAGGCTCCCTGGTGGAGGGACTGCAGCACCCGCAGGGACCCCTCCGGGGCGACCCGGTACGTGTTGGCGAACTGGGCGTGGGCCTCCCCATCCATCCTCACGGGATGGAGCAGGCCCTCGCCGCCAAAGCCCACATCGCAGAGCCAGTCGGCCCCCTCCAGCGGCACCACCAGCAGCATGTGGGTGCGGGGGAGCACGTCGGTGGTGCCGAAGCGGACCCGGGCCTCGCAGGGCGACGGGTCGAACCCCGCGGCCCGCAGCGCGGCCATGAACAGGGTGTTGTGTTCGAAGCAGTAGCCTCCGCGCCTCCGCCGCACCAGCTTGTCCTGGAGGGAGGCCAGGTCCAGCCGGATGGGCAGGCCCAGCTGGATGTCGAGGTTCTCGAAGGGGATGCTCGTGGCGTGGGCCAGGTGCAGGGCGCGGAGGGTGGGCAGGTCGGGCCGGACCCTGTCCACGAAGCCGATGCGCCGGAGGTAGGCGGGCAGGTCCAGCGGGGCGTTCCGGGCAGCGGCATCCAGGGGCATGGGCTCTCCGGCTCCAGGATGGCCGGACAGCGGGGAAATTAAAGCCTCATGTCACGAGGCCTTTATGCTTTGATGGACCTCGCTCCCCGGAGGTCCCATGCGTGTCCTGATGGTCTGCCTCGCCCTGTCCCTCGCGGTCCAGCCCCTGCGGTCCGGCGACCGCGTCACCGGCCGGGCCTTCGCCACCCGCTCGGAGGTGGCGGCCCAGCACGGCATGGCCTGCACCAGCCAGCCGCTGGTCACCCAGATCGCCCTGGACGTGCTGAAGCGGGGCGGCTCCGCCGTGGACGCGGCCATCGCTGCCGATGCGGCCCTGGGCCTCATGGAGCCCACGGGCTCGGGCATGGGGGGCGATCTCTTCGCCATCGTCTGGGATGCGAAGACGAAGCAGCTCTACGGCCTCAACGCCAGCGGGCGCTCTCCGAAATCGCTCACCCTCGATCACTTCAGGAAGCTCGGCCTGACGCACATCCCGCCCCACGGCCCCCTGCCCGTCTCGGTGCCCGGCTGCGTGGACGGCTGGTTCGAGCTGCACGGGAAGTTCGGGAAGCTGCCCATGACGGAGGTACTGGCCCCGGCCATCCGCTACGCCCGGGAGGGCTTCCCCGTCTCCGACCTCATCGCCTACTACTGGGACCGCAGCGTGCCCGTACTCGGCAAATACCCCGGCTTCCTGGAGACCTTCACCGTGGACGGCAAGCGCGGGCCCCGCAGCGGCGAGGTCTTCCGCAACCCGCGCCTCGCCGCCACGCTGGAGACCGTGGCGAAGGGCGGCCGGGACGCCTTCTACAAGGGCGAGATCGCCCGGAAGATCGACGCCTACATGAAGGCCCAGGGCGGCTTCCTCCGCTATGAGGATCTGGCCTCCCACCACTCCGAATGGGTGCAGCCGCTCTCCGTGAACTACCGGGGCTACGACGTGTGGGAGCTGCCCCCCAACGGCCAGGGCATCGCGGCCCTGCAGATGCTGAACATCCTCGAGGGCTACGATTTCTCCAAGATCCCCTTCGGGAGCCCGCGCCACGTCCATCTCTTCACCGAGGCCAAGAAGCTGGTCTTCGAGGACCGGGCAAAGTTCTACGCCGATCCCGGCTTCGCCAAGGTGCCCGTGGCCTGGCTGCTCTCCAAGGAATACGCCGCCCAGCGCCGGGCCCTCATCAACGAGAACCGCGCCTCGCGCCGGCTCGAGGCGGGCCATCCGCCCCTGAAGGAGGGCGACACCATCTACCTCACCACCGCGGACAGCGAGGGCAACATGGTGAGCCTCATCCAGAGCAACTACCGCGGCATGGGCAGCGGCATGACGCCGGGGGACCTCGGCTTCTGCCTCCAGGACCGGGGCGAGCTGTTCACGCTGGAGGACGGCCAGGCCAACACCTACGCGCCGGGCAAGCGCCCCTTCCACACCATCATCCCGGCCTTCATCACCAAGGACGGTGAGCCCTTCCTGAGCTTCGGCGTCATGGGCGGCGAGTTCCAGCCCATCGGGCACGTGCAGATCGTCATGGACCTCATCGACTTCCACATGGATGCCCAGGAGGCCGGCGACGCCCCTCGCATGAGCCACGACGGTTCCCCCGAGCCCACCGGCGAGAAGGGGAAGCTGCCCGGCACCATCCAGCTGGAGAGCGGCTTCCCGTACGAGACGGTCCGGGCCCTCATGGACATGGGCCACGGCGTGGGCTGGATGCTGGGCGGCTACGGCGGCTACCAGGGCATCCGCTGGGACCCCAAGCAGAAGGTCTACTTCGGGGCCAGCGAGAGCCGCAAGGACGGGCAGGCGGCCGGGTTCTAGAGAAACGCCGCGGGATCCAGCTTCCAGGTCGCAGGGTCCTCGTAGTCCCGGATCTCCTCGCCACCAGGGCGGGCGAGATCCAGGTCGCGGGGCTGGAGCCGCACCTTCCGGGTCGTATCGAAGACGACCCGCACGATGGGCTTCAGGAGGTTCTCCCCCTGCTCCGTCACCACGGCCAGGCGCCCGCTGCCCAGGCGCACCAGGGAACCCACCGGGTAGATGCCCAGAGTGCGGATGAACCGCTGGACCAGCTCGTGGTCCAGGTGGCTGCCACTCCACTCCAGGAGGCGCTTCATCACCAGGGTGGGCTCCTGGCCCTTGCGGTAGACCCGGGTGGAGGTGAGGGCGTCGTAGACGTCCACGATGGCCGTCATGCGCCCGATCTGCGAGATCTGATCCCCCACGAGGCCGAAGGGGTAGCCGCCGCCCGCCACCTTCTCGTGATGCTCCCCCGCGATCTGGATGACCATGGTCGAGATCCCCGGCACGCCCGACAGGATGTCCCGGCTCAGGGCCGCATGGGACTTCATGATGGCGAACTCGTCCTCGGTGAGCTTGTCGGGCTTGTTGAGGATCTCGTTGGGGATCTTCATCTTCCCGATGTCGTGCAGCAGGCCGCCCATGCCCGCCTCCTCCACGGTGGCGGCATCCATGCCGAGGGCGTGGCAGAAGGAGACCAGGAGCGCGCAGATGCTGACGGAGTGCTCAAAGGTGTAGGTGTCGGCCTGCTTGATCCGCCCCAGGCTGATGAGCGCCCCGGGGTTCCGCAACGCCGAGGCGTGCATGGCCTTCACGAGGGGCCGGGCCTTGGCCGGCTCCAGCTGGCGGCCCAAGCGGACGTCGTGGAGAAGGTCCGTCACGACGCCCACGGCCTCGCCGAGGATCTTCCGGGCCACCACGGCCTCTTCCCGCTGGGGGACCCGCGCGGGGGCCAGGGCAGCCCCGTCGGCGGCCGTGTCCTTGAGTTCGCGGTCCAGACCGGCCTCGACCTGGTCCCGGGCGGGAGCCCCGGCCACGTCCTCCCCCCGGGCCGTGTCGATGTAGATGGCCTGGATCCCCTGCTGCTTCAGCTTCTGGATAAGATCCGTGCTCCGGATCAGGAACCGCGAGCGGACGAATCCATGCTCGAGCCAGCTGCAGTTGAGATCGTGGACGTACATGCCGGGCCGGAGTTCCGCCACCTCGACCCGCTTGATCGCCATCTCAACCCTCCACCCGCCTGCCTTCCGGATCGGCCACGGAGGGCGCCTGCTTGAACAGGGATTCCTGGGCAGGAGCTGCACGGGGCCGCCGAAGGCCGGTCCACCGTCACAACCGACCGGGATGTAGAATGGTCGTTCGGACCGCGCCCGGTGGCGCACCCAGGGGGTTCACCGTGCTGAAAGCCTATCTCGACCACGTCGCCGAACGCGCCGCCCTGGGGATTCCCCCCCTGCCCCTGAGCGAAGCCCAGACCCACGGGCTGGTGGACCTGCTGATGGCCCCGCCCGCGGGCCAGGAGGCCCTCCTCCTGGAGCTGCTCGTCCATCGTGTGCCTGCGGGCGTGGATGACGCGGCCCGGGTGAAGGCCGGCTTCCTCGACTCCGTGGCCAAGGGCAAGGAGGCCTGCCCCCTGGTGAGCCGCGAGAAGGCCACGGAGCTGCTGGGCACCATGCTCGGCGGCTTCAACGTGAAGCCCCTCATCGACCTGCTGGACGACGCCAAGGTCGGCGTCCTGGCCGCCGAGGGCCTGAAGAAGACCCTCCTCATCTTCGATGCGTTCGCGGATGTGAAGGCCAAGGCCGACAAGGGCAATGCCAACGCCCAGGCGGTCCTGAAGAGCTGGGCCGAGGCCGAGTGGTTCACCACCCGCCCCGAGGTGCCCCAGAGCCTCACGGTCACCATCTTCAAGGTGTCCGGCGAGACCAACACCGACGACCTCTCCCCCGCGCCGGACGCCTGGAGCCGTCCCGACATCCCGCTCCACGCCCTGGCGATGCTGAAGAATCCCCGGCCCGGCATCGAGCCCGACGAGCCCGGCAAGGTGGGCCCCCTCAAGCAGCTCGAGGCCCTCAAGGCCAAGGGCCACCTCATCGCCTACGTGGGCGACGTGGTGGGCACCGGCTCCAGCCGCAAATCGGCCACCAACTCGGTGCTGTGGTTCACGGGCGAGGACATCCCCTTCGTGCCCAACAAGCGCTTCGGCGGCGTCTGTCTCGGCTCCAAGATCGCGCCCATCTTCTACAACACCATGGAGGACGCCGGCGCCCTGCCCATCGAGCTGGACGTCTCGAAGATGGAGATGGGCGACGTGGTGGAGCTGCGTCCCTACGAGGGCAAGGCCCTGAAGAACGGCCAGGTCGTCGCCGAGTTCCAGGTGAAGTCCGACGTGCTGTTCGACGAGGTCCGCGCCGGCGGCCGCATCCCCCTCATTATCGGCCGCGGCCTCACCGCCAAGGCCCGCCAGGCCCTGGGCCTCCCGGCCTCCACCACCTTCCGCATGCCCAAGACTCCCGCCGACACCGGCAAGGGCTTCAGCCTGGCCCAGAAGATGGTGGGCCGCGCCTGCGGCGTGAAGGGCATCCGCCCCGGCACCTACTGCGAGCCCAGGATGACCACCGTGGGCTCCCAGGACACCACGGGCCCCATGACCCGCGACGAGCTGAAGGACCTGGCCTGCCTGCAGTTCTCCGCCGACATGGTGATGCAGTCCTTCTGCCATACGGCACCCTACCCCAAGCCGGTGGATGTGAAGACCCACCGCGAGCTGCCCCCGTTCATCACGAACCGCGGCGGCGTTTCGCTGGCGCCCGGCGACGGCGTCATCCACTCCTGGCTGAACCGCCTGCTGCTGCCCGACACCGTGGGCACGGGCGGCGACTCCCACACCCGCTTCCCCATCGGCATCTCCTTCCCGGCAGGCTCGGGCCTGGTGGCCTTCGCCGCGGCCACCGGCGTCATGCCCTTGGACATGCCGGAATCCGTGCTGGTGCGCTTCAAGGGCGAGCTGCAGCCCGGCGTCACCCTGCGTGATCTGGTGAACGCCATCCCCTACTACGCCATCCAGCAGGGCCTCCTCACCGTGGAGAAGAAGGGCAAGAAGAACGTCTTCAGCGGCCGCATCCTCGAGATCGAGGGCCTGCCGAAGCTGAAGGTGGAGCAGGCCTTCGAGCTTTCCGACGCCTCCGCCGAGCGCTCCGCCGCGGGCTGCACCGTGCGGCTCGACAAGGAACCGATCATCGAATACATGACGTCGAACATCACGCTCATGAAGTGGATGATCGCCAACGGCTACGAGCACCGGGAGACGCTGGAGCGGCGCATCAGGGCCATGGAGGCTTGGATCGCCAAGCCCGAACTGCTGGCGCCGGATGCCGACGCCGAGTACGCCGCCGTCATCGAGATCGACCTGGCGGACGTCAAGGAACCCCTGGTGGCCTGCCCCAACGATCCCGACGATATCAAGAAGCTGTCGGACGTGGCGGGGGACAGGATCGACGAGGTGTTCATCGGCTCCTGCATGACGAACATCGGCCACTTCCGCGCCGCCGGGAAGCTGCTGGACGGCAAGACCGACGTGCCGACCCGCCTGTGGATCGCCCCGCCCACGAAGATGGACGCCTACGTCCTCACCCAGGAGGGCTACTACGGCATCCTCGGCCGCACCGGCGCCCGCATGGAGATGGCCGGCTGTTCCTTGTGCATGGGCAACCAGGCCCAGATCCGCAAGGGCAGCACGGCCATGTCCACCTCCACCCGCAACTTCCCCAACCGCCTGGGCATCGACACCCGCGTCTACCTCGGCAGCGCCGAGCTGGCTGCCATCTGCGCCCTGCTCGGCCGGATCCCCACCGTGGCCGAGTACATGGAGCAGATCGGCATCGTCGGCAAGAAGGCCGCCGACATCTACCGCTACATGAACTTCGACCAGATCCCCGACTTCCGGGAGCTCGCGGACACCGTGAAGATCTAGCCTCCGCCCCTGGACGGGGACCCCGGGCTGCCGGCGGCGGTCCGGGGTCCCCGCCTGTACGCTGGGCCGGATCCCTGACCTGTGGTATGCTCCTCAGTCCGAGCAAGCCAACCACCTTTCGGGGGGTTCCCATGGGGATCTTTGAGGGCCACATCCGCGTGCACGAGGGCGACCGCTTCGCGCTGGTGGCCTCGCGCTGGAATGACTTCATCGTGGAGCGCCTCGTCGAGGGCGCCAAGGACTGCATCCTCCGCCATGGCGGCCGCGACGAGCAGATGGACCTCATCCGCGTCCCCGGCAGCTTCGAGCTGCCCCAGGCGGCCCAGCTGGCAGCCCGCAGCGGCCGCTACGCCGGCGTGGTGGTGCTGGGCTCCGTCATCCGCGGCGGCACGCCCCACTTCGACATGATCGCCGCCGAAGTCACCAAGGGCTCCGCCCAGGTGGCCCTGGACACCGATGTGCCCCTCACCTTCGGCGTGCTGACCACGGACTCCGTGGAGCAGGCCATCGACCGGGCCGGCGCCAAGATGGGCAACAAGGGCTGGGAAGCCGCCCAGAGCCTCCTGGAGATGGTGGACCTGGGTCATGCCCTCAAGGGTTCGAAGGGACGTAAGTAGATGGGTGTCCGCCGCCGGGGGCGCGAGTACGCGCTCCAGATGCTCTACGCCATGGACGTGACCGGCTACCAGCCGGATCAGGTCTTCGCGGGCTTCTATGCCATCCAGGACCTGAACCGGGACGCCTTCTACTACGCCCGGCGCCTGGTGGACGGCGTGCATGGCCATCTCGACGAGATCGACACCGCCCTGGCCCGCTATGCCGAGCATTGGAAGATCCACCGCATGGCCGTGGTGGACCGGAACCTCCTGCGCCTGGGGCTCTACGAGCTAATGTTCGTGAAGGAGATCCCCTTCCCCATCGTCATCAACGAGGCGCTGGAGATCGTGAAGGAGTTCAGCGACCAGGAGGGTACGCAATTCCTGAACGGCATCCTCGATGCCGCCAGGAAAGAATTCCGGGCGGAAGAAACCGGCCCCAGAAGCCGCCGGAAGGCGGAAGTCCCCGAGCTTGACGAAGAATCCTGAGATGTCTGACCCGAGGGGGTTTGCTATGCTCGATCCCTTCCCTCGAACGGTCCGCACGCTGGAGTTTCCATGAGCACCTCCCGCAAGAAACCCGTCCCCGCCAAGAAGCCCGCGACCCCCCGACCCGCCGGTCCCCAGACCGTGGGCCTGGAGGAGATCAAGGCCCTCATCGCCCTCGTGGGCCGCGAACCCTTCCAGGAGTTCGAGTTCGAGGCTGGCGACATGCGCTTCCGGATCCGCAAGGACGGTCCGGCCCCCGTGGTGTCCATGCAGGCCCCGGTGATGCTGGGCGCCCCCGCCGTCCACCATCTGCCCGTGCCCTCCATGCCCAGCATGCCCGTGGCGCCCGCCGCTCCCGAGGTCCCCGCGGACGAGCCCGGCATCCACTACGTCACCAGCCCCATCGTCGGCACCTTCTACCGCGCCCCCAACCCCACCTCCGCCGCCTACGCCCAGCCCGGGGACTTCGTGAAGCCCGGCCAGACGCTCTGCATCGTCGAGGCCATGAAGCTCATGAACGAGATCGAGAGCGATGTGGCCGGCGAGGTCGTCAAGGTCCTCGTGGAGAACGGCCAGCCCGTGGAATACGGCGAGCGCCTCTTCGCCGTGCGGATCGGGTAGGCCATGAGCGCCGCCATCAAGCGCAAGGGAACGCGGCCTGCCGCCGTCCCCGAGGGCGCCCCGCCCTTCAAGAAGGTGCTCATCGCCAACCGCGGGGAGATCGCCCTGCGGGTGATCCTCGCCTGCAAGGAACTGGGCATCCAGACCGTGGCCGTCTATTCCGAGGCCGACCGGAACGCCCTCCACGTGCGGTTCGCCGACGAGGAGGTGTGCATCGGGCCCCCGCCCTCCTCCAAGTCCTACCTGAACATCCCCCAGGTCATCGCGGCGGCCGAGGTCACCGGCGCCGAGGCCATCCACCCCGGCTACGGATTCCTCAGCGAGAACGCCCACTTCGTGGAAGTGTGCCTTGCGTGCGGGATCAACTTCATCGGGCCCAGCGCCGAGATCATCCGGAAGATGGGCAACAAGGCCCAGGCCAAGGCCACCATGCAGGCCGCGGGCGTGCCCCTCATGCCCGGCAGCGAGGGCGTGGTCGAGACGGTGGAGGAGGCCCTGGTGGTGGCCGAGCAGATCGGCTACCCCGTCATCGTGAAGGCCAGCGCCGGCGGCGGCGGGCGCGGCATGCGCATCGTGAACTCCCCCGAGGAGCTGCCGGACCTGTACCACACCGCGCGCAGCGAGGCCAAGGGCGCCTTCGGCGACGACAGCGTCTACATGGAGAAGTACCTCCTGGAGCCCCGGCACATCGAGGTCCAGATCATGGGGGACCTCTTCGGCAATGTGGTGCACCTGGGCGAGCGCGAGTGTTCCATCCAGCGCCGGCACCAGAAGCTCATCGAGGAGAGCCCCAGCGCCGTCCTCGATCCCGACCTGCGCCGCCGCATCTGCGAGACCGCGGTGCGGGCCGCCAAGGCCGTGGGCTACTACAACGCCGGCACCATCGAGTTCCTGCTGGACAAGCGGGGCGACTTCTTCTTCATGGAGATGAACACCCGCGTCCAGGTGGAGCACCCCGTCACCGAGCTGGTCACGGGCATCGACATCGTGAAAGAGCAGATCCGCATCGCCGCCGGCCAGAAGCTCAGCTTCCGCCAGGAGGATGTGGTCCAGAAGGGCCACGCCATCGAGTGCCGCATCAATGCGGAGGACCCCTTCAAGTTCACGCCCTGCCCCGGCCGCATCACCGCCCTGCACTTCCCCGGCGGCCCCGGCATCCGCGTGGATACCGCCATGCACCAGGATGCGGTCATCCCGCCCCACTACGACTCCATGGTGGCCAAGCTCATCGCCTTCGGCGCCAACCGCACCGAGGCCATCGCCCGCATGCGGCGCGCCCTGGACACCCTGGTCATCGAGGGCATCAAGACCACCGCCCCCCTGCACCGCCGCATCATGGACCAGCCCGACTTCATCGCCGGCACCTTCTCCACCAAGTGGCTGGAAGGCTACCTCGAGGAGTTGAAGCGTGATCCGACGGGGGATCCCCGGTAGGGCCTGATCCGATAGACTGGACCCTGCGCCGCCTTAGCTCAGTTGGTAGAGCTCCAGCTTTGTAATCTGGAGGTCGCCGGTTCGATTCCGGCAGGCGGCTCCAATGCCGGGGAACCTCATGGACCATTCCGCCCAGACCCGACCGTGAGCGATTCCCCCCGCGCCCGTCCCAGCCTGCTCCGCTCCGCCGGGGTCGTCGGGCTGATGACGCTGCTGAGCCGCCTCACGGGGCTGCTCCAGACCTTCTTCCTCAGCCATGTACTGGGGGCGGGGGCCGCCGCGGACGCCTACGCCGTGGCCTTCCGCCTGCCCAACCTGCTGCGCCGCTTCACCGCCGAAGGCACCATGACCGCCGCCTTCCTGCCCACCCTGGCCGAGGCCGAGGCCGCCGAGGGCGAGGCCGCCGTGAAGGCCGTGGCGGCACGGTTCCTGGGCACCCTGCTGGTGATCCTGCTGCTGGGCGTGGTCCTCGTCCTCCTGTTCATGGGGCCCCTGGCGGGCCTGCTGATGCTGGGGCGCCCCGAGGCCCAGAGCGAGCTCACCACCCGGCTGGGCCGCATCATGTTCCCCTACCTGGCCCTGGTGAGCCTCACGGCGGGCTTCGCGGGCCTGCTGAACCTGCGCCACCGCTTCGCCCTGGCGGCCTCGGTCTCCGTGTTCTGGAACCTGGCCTTCATCGCCTTCGGGTGGCTCTCGCTGCGCCTGCTGGGGCGAGGCGGCCAGGTGCCGCTCGAGACGGTCGCGGTCGTGTGCGCCCTGGCCGTGCTGGCGGGGGGCGTGCTCCAGCTGCTGGTCATCCTGCCCGCCGTGCGGAAGGAGGGCTTCGGCCTCGCCGTCGGCCTGCACCTGCGCGACCCCTGGGTCCGCAAGGCCCTCAAGCGCATGGGGCCGGGCCTCCTGGCCGCCGGCATCTACCCCATCAACGCCCTGATCAGCGCCATGCTGGCCTCCATGCTCCCCAACGGCGCCCAGATGGTGCTCTACAACAGCGGCATGATGGGCGAGATGGTG
>MTLD01002290.1_pt2 | contig 15626 bp, 15 predicted proteins | sample 1982471 | NCBI WGS metagenome assembly MTLD01 (sample SAMN05712604, study PRJNA340218) | biofilm metagenome | isolation source: sample SPM anode biofilm adapted to -50 mV | place: USA | collected 2012-02-03
ACGTGGGTGTCGGTGTTGGTGATGATGCAGAAACGGGTCATTTCGGAAGCGGTGCCGGCGGTGGTGTTGATGGCGACGAATGCCGGCATCGGCTTGGTGGACTTGTTGATGCCTTCGAAGTCGCGGATGTTGCCGCCGTTGCCGATGACCAGGCCAACGCCCTTGGCACAGTCATGGGAGGAGCCGCCGCCCAGGGAGATGATCGCGTCGCAACCGTTTTCCTGGTACACCTTCACGCCGTCGTGAACGTTGATGTCGGTCGGGTTCGGCTCGGCGCCGTCGAAGATGATGGCTTTTACGCCGGTGGCTTCCACCTGCTCCTTGATCTTGTCGGCAACGCCCATAGCCGAAAGACCTTTGTCGGTTACGATGAGGGCCTTGGATGCACCCAGCGCCTTAACCTGCTCGCCGGTCTCCTTAGCGGAACCGATGCCCATCAGCGAAACCGTCGGAATGAAGAAGCCGTAAGTCTGTTCTCCTAATGCCATTTGTCTTTCCCCCTGTTGTTTTTCCGGGCTATTTGCTCCGGGTTTGATGTGTTTAAGATTCGTGCGATGCTGCATACACTTTCCTAAAACGGTTTTCTATGCTTTCGCAAGGGGCGTACCAGAATTCACCGTAAACGCATTTTTTTGCCAGCCCGAACAATTTTCATAGGATACCGTATACTTAACGAATCCTTTGTTTACGTTAACCTCCCGGTGCCCAAAGGTTGCGTTCTGAAATCGAACAGTTGCGGCGTTCCATTATGGAGCGTTTGTGCTTTTGTGGAACGGACGTTTTGAACGGTAAACCGACGATCCCCGCCGTGCCCGCCTGTTGAATTCAAAATCCCAAAAATTGGTTCGTTTGTTGTGTATTCACCATCTTACTTCCTGCCTCATTAGTGTCGGGCGCGCCTTTTTGCGCCGAAGTGGAACAGTTGGTACCGATATTGCCTTGTATACGGCGAGGCGTGTTTCACGGGGGGATGTGGCATGGCACTGATCGATACCTACGGCAGGCGGATCAACTACTTGAGACTCTCGGTCACCGACCGTTGCAACATGCGCTGCAGCTATTGCATGCCGGCGCAGGGGGTGGCGAAGCTCGAGCATAAAGAGATGCTGAGCTACGAGGAGCTTTACCGGGCGGCGGCTGCCTGCGTCGCGCAGGGGATAGAGAAGATAAGGGTGACCGGCGGCGAGCCGCTGGTCAGAAGAGGCATCGTGGATTTTCTCGGTCGCCTCTCGGCGATCCCGGGACTCAAGGAACTGGTGCTCACCACGAACGGGCTCCTCCTCGACGAGCTCGCCCTGCCGCTCAGGCAGGCAGGTGTCGCGCGGCTCAACATAAGTCTCGATTCCCTTAAGGCGGATACCTTCGCCAGGATCACCCGAGGTGCGGATCTGCACCGGGTCCTCTCCGGGATTGCGGCGGCGCAGGAGGCGGGCTTTGGGCCGCTTAAGATCAATATGGTGGTGATGCGCGGGGTGAACGACCAGGAGATACTGGATTTCGCCGCTCTTACTTTGGATCACCCGTTCACGGTGCGTTTCATAGAGTACATGCCGACCCTGCAGGACGAGAGCTGGGGCGCGCAGAGCATGCCCGGAAGCGAGATCCTCGCGCGCATCGCCGAGCGCTACCCGTTGCTGCCGCTCGTTAACTCCGAGATGGCGGGGCCGGCCAGGAATTACAAGATACAGGGTGCCGCTGGCGCCATCGGGATCATCACCCCGGTGTCGGGGCACTTCTGCGAGAGCTGCAACCGGATCAGGATTACGGCGACCGGCCGGGTGCGCGGCTGCCTCTTCTCGGAGCAGGGAACCGATCTGAAGCCGCTTCTGGCTTCCGATGATCCCGCACCACTGCACGAGGCGCTCAGCCGCATCGTGACCCAGAAGCCAGGTCGGCACCACATCGCCGAGGAAGGGGCCGAACAGGCCGTGGTCAACATGTCTAGGATAGGCGGTTAGAGCAAGCCGGAGAAGGCGACAGCGGAGGAGATTATGAGCGCTTCTGTAGTGGCGGTAAGCATAAGTGCCAATAAGGGCGAGAGGAAAAAGCCGGCGCCGGTGGTGCACCTGAGGGAAAACTACGGCATCATCGGCGACGGGCACGCGGGGGACTGGCACCGCCAGGTGAGCCTTTTAGCCCAGGAGAGCATCGACAAGATGATCGCGATGGGGCTCGCGGTGGGGCCGGGGGACTTCGCGGAGAACATCACCACGCGCGGCATTGAACTGGTGACCCTGCCGGTGGGGACACGGATCGGCATCGGACCGGTGGTGCTGGAGGTCTCCCAGATAGGGAAGGTCTGCCACACCCGGTGCGCCATCTACTACCAGGCGGGCGACTGCGTCATGCCGAAAGAGGGGATCTTTGCTACCGTGGTGAGCGGCGGCGTGGTGCGCCCCGAGGACAAGATCGAGCTGCTGTAACAGGCGGCATATTCAAATCAGCAGGCAAGAAGGGGAGAGGTCATGAAGGACAGAAGTCAGAAGAAGGTGAACATCATCTCGATACGCATGAGCGACGACGAGCGGGACGCCATCCAGCGGCTCATGGACAAAAGGGGGAAAAAGGCTTCCTTCATCATGCGCGAGGCGTTCGCACTTTTCAGGGAACAGTGGGAGATTTCCAGGGGTGAGGCGACCCACTAGGCGGTGCCACTAAAACCTTGGTGGCCCCGGTGGACCTGATGGACTCTGTGGACCGGTGGACTGTGGCTGAAAGTTGGAAACTGCCTTTGAAAGAGAGGACTTTGCATGTACGTGGTGGCTTGCATTAAACAGGTACCGGATACGACTCAGGTGCAGATCGATCCGGTGACTAACACGCTGGTGCGCGATGGTATCCCTTTCATCGTAAATCCTTACGATACCCACGCGCTGGAGGAAAGCCTCCGCATGAAGGCGCGCTACGGGTTCAAGGCGGCGGCACTCTCGATGGGACCGCCTAACACGGAGGCGACACTCAGAAAGGCGCTCGCTCTCGGCGTGGACGAAGCCATCCTCTGCTCGGACCGCGCCTTCGGCGGCGCGGATACGCTCTCCACCAGCCGAGTGCTGGCTGAGGCAATCAGGAAACTGAGCCAGGATGACGAGGTGGGGCTGGTCTTCTGCGGCAAGCAGACCATCGACGGCGATACGGCTCAGGTCGGCCCGGGCATCGCCATCCGCCTCGGTTTTTCGCAGTTGACGCTCGTGGACCGCATCGAACACCTCGACTTCCTTTCCAGAAAGATCCGCGTGCGCCGCAAGCTCGAGGGGCGCTACGAAATCGTTGAGGCGAAGCTGCCGGCCATGATCACGGTGGTGCGCGAACTGAACCGTCCGCGCTACCCGACAGTTCCGATGCGGCTGAAGGCGGCGAGGAGCGAGGTCAAGGTCTGGAGCAACAACGACCTGAAGCTCGACCCCAACGGCATCGGCCTCAAGGGGTCGCCTACCTGGGTGAGCAGGATCTTCTCGCCGCAGCGCGAGGCGGGCGAGATCATCGGCGACGGCTTGAACGACCCCACGGGAACCGCCAGGCTCCTGCTGGAGAAGCTGGTGGCCAGGGACATGCTGGCGGTGTAGGTGTAGGTGTCACTAGAATCTTGTGGACTGAATGGACCCGGTGGACCCCGGTGGACCTCATGGACGTGACTAGGAGTGGGTAAAGGATGGCTGAAGCTAAAACTAAACTGAAAAAGCCGCGGGGGAAGGTTCGGCTCATAGAGGGGAAGTGCATCGCCTGCGGCGCGCGCTGCCAGAGCAGCTGTCCGGTGGACGGCATCCAGATGAGCGAGGCGGGGGAGCCGCAAATCGAACTCTCCAAGTGCATCGGCTGCCTCAAGTGCGTGAAGGCCTGCCCGGGCTCGGCCCTGGAGATCTTCTACTCGAAGGAGGAACTGGAGATCCTGGCGCAGCTTGCCGGTCAGCAGGACCTCGCCGAGGATGAGGCCGACCCGGAGGAGCTGGCGCGCCGCGAACTGGTGGCAGCTTACCGCGGCGTATGGGTCTTCATCGAACAGACGGAAGGGGAGGCGGCCCGCGTTTCGTGGGAGCTTCTTGGCAAGGGTAAGGAACTGGCGGCGAAGCTCGGCGTGGAACTCTCGGCGGTGGTGCTGGGCGACAAGGTCGAGCACCTGTGCCATGAGGCCTTCAGCTATGGCGCGCACCAGGCCTACCTCATGGATCAGACGGTCTTCGCCAACTACCGCACCTATCCGTACCTGGACGCCCTTTGCCACCTGATCGACAAGTTCAAGCCGGAGATCGTGCTCATGGGGGCGACCGGGATGGGACGCGACCTCGCCGGGGCCGTCGCCACCCGCGTCAAGACCGGCCTCACCGCGGACTGCACCGGGCTCGACATCGACGCGAAGCGCAATCTCATGCAGACCCGCCCGGCCTTCGGCGGCAACATCATGGCGACCATCATGTGCGACCGGTTCCGTCCCCAGATGGCGACGGTGCGCCCCCACGTGATGGCGATGCCGGAAAGGGTCTCCGGGCGGACCGGCGTCGTGATCAACGAGGAGTACGACCTGCGCGAGGAGGACGTGCTCGCCAAGGTGATCGAATCGGTGAGCGACAAGGGTGGCAAGGACATCGACATCGCCGGTGCCGAGATCATCGTCTCCGGCGGACGCGGCCTGATGGGGAAGGAGAACTTCGCCATGCTGCATGAACTGGCCGATGAACTGGGTGGCGTGGTCGGCGCGTCGAGAAGCGCCGTCGATGCCGGATGGATGCCGCACAGCCGCCAGGTAGGGCAGACCGGAAAGACGGTGCGCCCGAAGATCTACATCGCCTGCGGCATCTCCGGAGCCATCCAGCACCTGGTCGGCATGCAGGATTCGGACGTGGTCATCGCCATCAACCGTGACCCCGAGGCCCCCATCTTCCAGGTCGCCACCTACGGCATCGTGGGTGACGTCTTCGAGATCGTTCCGGCCCTGACCAAGAGGGTGCGCACCATGAAAGAGCAGCGCGGCGGGAGAGTTCCCGACCTGCTCGCCGTCTGACGAACAGATCACCGCTTGCGAGGTATCACATGCAAAGCCACCAGTATTTCATGCCCATTTTCGTAGTCGCCCTCCTGGCCTTCTGCTACAGCTGTTACCAGCGTCTGCAGCTGGTCGGAGCTGGCGCCGCCGAGAACCGCTTCGATCGTCCCGGCGAGCGCCTGGCCGGGGTCTTCTCCTACGCCTTCGGCCAAAAGCGGGTGCTTTCCCGCCCGTTCGGCGTGAACCACTTCGTGCTGTTCTGGGCCTTCATGCTCCTTCTGGTCGCCAACGCCGACTTCATGTGGGAAGGGCTCTTCCCAGGCAGCGGCCTGTCGGCCCTACCGGCCGGGATCCGCAACCCGCTTTCTCTCGTCTTCGACCTCGTGTCGCTCGCCGCTTTAGCGAGCGTCGTCGTGGCGCTCTCGCGGCGTCTCTTCTTCGCGCCTTCCTACCTCGGCAACGAGTACACGAAGCCGTGCAGCGGGGAGGCGCTCCTGATCCTCGGTATGATCGCGACGCTCATGGCGGCCTACTTCGTCCTGAACGCGGCGCACTTGGCCCAGGGGCAAATGGCCTGGATGCCAGTATCCCTAGCGATCTCTTCGCTTTTGCGGGGTCTGCCCGCGGCAACGCTCGAGACAGTCGCCGTCGTCTCCTGGTGGCTGCATGCCGTGGTGTTGCTTCTTTTTCTCAACTTCTTGCCGCGCAGCAAGCACATGCATATCCTCACCGCCATTCCCAACTGCTACTTCCGCAGCCTGGAGAACCCGGCCGTGCCGCCGCGCGAGCTTTTCGAGACCGGCAAGAGGTTCGGCGTAAGCGAGGTGGAGCAGTTCTCCTGGAAGGATCTCCTCGATTCCTTCTCCTGCACCGAGTGCGGGCGCTGCCAGGACCTCTGTCCCGCGCACAACACCGGGAAGTCACTGAACCCGCGCCGCGTCATCCACGACCTCAAGGTGAACCTCCTGGATGGAGGGAAGCCGCTCATCGGCGAGAAGAGGGAGGGTACCAGTTGCGAGGAGGCCCTTTGGGACTGCACGACCTGCGGCGCCTGCCTCTCGGTCTGCCCGGTCCTCATCGAGCACCTGCCGAAGATCGTCAAGATGCGCAGGCACCTCGTGCAGGAGAAGGCGCGCTTCCCGGAAGAGCTTTTGAACCTCTTCGAGAACATGGAGCAGCGCAGCAACCCTTGGGGCATCGCCCCTTCCGAACGCGGCAAGTGGACCGGGACCCTCGGCGACAGAAGCTTCAGGAAAGGGGAGACCGAGTACCTCTTCTTCGTCGGCTGCGCTGGCTCCTTCGACAGCCGCGCCAAGCAGACCACGGTCGCCCTCGCCACCACCCTCGACCGCGCTGGGGTCTCCTGGGGCATCCTCGGCAAGGACGAGATCTGCTGCGGCGACAGCGTCAGGCGCCTGGGGAACGAGTTCGTCTTCGACAAGATGGCCCGCGGCAACCTCGAACTCTTCCGCGAGCGGGGCGTCACGAAGATCGTCACCGCGTGCCCTCACTGCTTCAGCACGCTGAAAAACGATTACCGGCAGTACGGTGCGGAGCTCGAGGTGCTGCACCACAGCGAACTGATCGCCCAACTGGTCAAGGACGGGAAGCTGAAGGCGCCCAAAAAGACGGACCAGGGGAAGGTCATATTCCACGACTCCTGCTACCTCGGGCGTCACAACGACACCTACGCGGCTCCCCGCGACGTCATCGAGGCGGCCACCGGGTCAGCCCCGCAGGACTTCGAGCGCAACCGTGAAAAAGGTTTTTGCTGCGGTGCAGGCGGCGGCAGGATGTGGATGGAGGAGCAGACCGGCACGAGGATCAATCACGAGCGGGTGCAGGAAGCCCTTAAGCAGCAACCGGACACGATCTGCGTCAGCTGTCCCTACTGCATGACGATGCTGGAGGACGGATTGAAGGACCAGGGGGCGGAGAAGGTACGGGTTAAGGACATCGCAGAGGTAATGGCCGAGGCATTAAACGACCGATAGGGAGGCGCAAATGAACATTCTAGTCTGCATCAAACAGGTACCGGACATGGAATCCCGCTTCAAGGTGAACGGGACGGGGGATTGGTACGACGAGGCCGATCTCGCTTACAGGATGAACGAATACGACGAGTACGCCGTCGAGCAGGCGGTGCAGCTCAAGGAGCAGCTGGGGAACCAGCCCGAGATCACGGTCCTCTCCATCGGCGCCGACCGCGTCGGGGAGGCGCTTAAGAAGGCGCTCGCCATGGGGTGCGACAAGGCGGTGCAGGTCCAGGACAACGACAGCGCCCGCAAGGACCCCTGGCAGATCGCCAACATCATCTCCGCCTACGCGTCCGACAAGAACTTCGACGTCATCTTCACCGGGATGCAGTCGCAGGACCGCGGCTCCGCGCAGGTGGGCGTCACCGTCGCGGAAATTCTCGGCCACAACTGCGCGAGCACCTTGGTCGGCTTCGAGTACGCCGACGGCGTGGTCACCGCGAAGCGTGAACTGGAAGGGGGCGTGAAGAGCGTCGTCAAGGTTCCCGTTCCGGCGCTCGTCACCTGCCAGCTGGGCCTCAACGTGCCGCGCTATCCGACCCTTCCCAACATCATGAAGGCGAAGAAGAAGGAGCTGCAGATGGTGCCGGTTGCGAGCCTTCTGAAGGAAGAGGCTGCCACGGGAACCGAGAAGCTCTACCCGCCGGTGAAAAGCGGCGGCGGCATCGTTCTCGAGGGTGATCTGGCCGATGTGGCGGACCGCCTGCTCGGCATTCTGAAAGAAAAGACCACGGTCATGAAATAGGGGGTGAATCATGAAAGCACTGCTTGTCTGTGAACAGCGGGAAGGAAAGTTACTCGACACAAGCTACGAACTGGTGGCGTTTGCCGAGCGTCTTGGGGCAGAGGTGAGCCTGGTCCTGGTCGGTAAAGAGGCGCAGGCCCCGAAAGTGACCGGGAAGCTCTACCTGGCCGACGCCGACAAATACGGGGAATACAACCCGGAGCTGCACAAGCACATCGTGCTCGCCGCGGTGCTCAAGGAGAATCCGGACTACATCATCTTCCCGCACTCCTCCTACGGTTGGGACCTGGCGCCCAGGGTTGCCGCGACGCTCAGGGTGGGGCAGGTGTCCGAGGTCGTGAACATCGTGGACGGCAAGTTCGAGGTGAGCCTCTGCAACGGCAAGCTGCGCCGCACCGTGGCTCCGAAAGCCGCGCGCGCCGTCCTCACCGTCCAGGCGGGCGCCTTCAACTATGCGGGGCAGCTCTCAGGCGCGCCGCAGGTTGAGGCGATCGAGATTTCCCAGGGGAGTTCCCCGCTGCAGTTCGTGGGGTACGAACCCGCCGAGAAGAAAGAGGTCGATCTGGGTCGTGCCGAGATCATCGTGAGTGCCGGTCGCGGCGTCGGCAAGAAAGAGAACGTCGCCGTGATCGCCGATCTCGCCAAGGCGTTCGGCGGCGAGCTCGGCGCGAGCCGTCCGGTGGTCGACGCCGGGTGGGTCGGGCACAGCCACCAGGTAGGCACCACCGGACAGACCGTGTCGCCCAAGCTGTACGTCGCCTGCGGCATCTCCGGCGCCATTCAGCACCTGGCCGGGATGAAGAAATCCGACTTCATCGTCGCCATCAACAAGGACAAGGAAGCCCCGATCAGCGAGGCCGCCGATGTCATGGTCGTCGCCGACGTCCTGGCGCTCGCGCCGGTCCTCGCCGAGAAGCTGCGCGCGGCGTAATAGGAGCAAGGAGTTCCCTCCCCCCTCCAGGGGGAGGAGCTGACCCTCTCCGCGCGGGAGAGGGAAAGTTGAAGTAATCGCCGGAGCATATCGCTCCGGCGCAGGATATGGCTCGGGACAGTAGGCCTGGGACCAGCAGCACCACGCGCAGGTTCTTCCTGGTTTCCTGCGCGTGGTGCGACTTATATCAAGGAGGGAGTCATGTCCGTGGCAAGCATAGAGGAAGCGATAGAGGAGATCAGGGCCGGCAGGATGGTCATCCTGGTGGACGACGAGGACCGTGAGAACGAAGGCGATCTCACCATGGCCGCTCAGTGCATAACACCCGAGGCGATCAACTTCATGGCCCGCTTCGGGCGCGGCCTCATCTGCCTCACCATGACCGCCGAGCGCTGCGACCGACTGGCGCTCCCCCCCATGGTGCGGGACAACACCTCCTCCTTCGGGACGGCGTTCACCGTCTCAATCGAGGCGAGGCTCGGCGTCAGCACCGGGATCTCCGCGGCGGACCGCGCCCACACCATCCTGACCGCCGTGGCGCCCGACGCGCACGCCTCGGACCTCGCACGACCGGGTCACGTCTTCCCTCTGCGCGCACGCGACGGAGGGGTGCTCGTCCGTTCCGGACAGACGGAAGGATCCGTCGATCTCGCGCGGCTTGCCGGGCTCGAGCCCGCCGGGGTCATCTGCGAGATCATGAAAGAGGACGGCACCATGGCGAGGATGCCCGACCTGAAGCGCTTCGCGCTGCAACACGGCATCAAGATCTGCACCATCGCCGACCTGGTCGCCTACCGGCTGAAGCACGAGTCCCTGGTGCGGCGCTCCGTCGAGGTCGCCATGCCGACCAAAACGGGCTCCTTCCGCGCCATTGCCTTCGAAAACGACATCGATCACCTTGAGCACATAGCCCTCGTGAAGGGCGATCTCTCGGGCGACGACCCGGTTCTCGTGCGTGTCCACTCCGAGTGCATGACCGGCGACGTGTTCGGCAGCGTGCGGTGCGACTGCGCCGATCAGCTGCACCAGGCGATGGAGCAGGTCGAAGCGGAGGGTAGGGGAGTGGTGCTCTACATGCGCCAGGAAGGGCGCGGTATCGGGCTCACCAACAAGCTGAAGGCGTACGCGCTGCAGGACCAGGGGAAGGATACCGTCGAAGCGAACCTGGCGCTTGGCTTCAAGGCCGACATGCGCGACTACGGCATCGGCGCCCAGATCCTTGCCCATCTGGGGCTCAAAAAGATCCGGCTCATGACCAACAACCCGAAGAAGCTGGTCGGTCTGCAGGGATACGGCATCGACATCGTCGAGCGCGTCCCCCTGGAAGTCGCCCCCGGCAGCAACAATATCGGGTACCTGCGGACCAAGCGGGAGAAAATGGGACATTTGCTGCAGTCCATCTGAGCGGGCGCTGCGGCTTGTGGGGTGAAGTATGGAGCACTATCAAGATCTTCCTTCTAAACGCAATATCATCTCGGTTCGTATCACCGATGACGAGCGCAACTTTCTACTGCGTCTGATAGACGGGCGACAAATGACCCTCTCCGACCTGATGAGGGAAGCCTTGGGCCGCCTGACGGTCTTCCCGCCTGCATCGTACCGGAAGCCGCGCCGGCAGGGATTGCGGCAGCTGGACCCAAAAGTCGAGAGCGGCGACCAGGCTCAGGGGGCTGGCACTACCTAAGCCTAAGCTTCGGCGGCCAGTTGATGAAACTGCAAAAAATAGATAGCAATAAAATAAATAGGATGCTATCTATATTGCATGGCAACCGAAACAACTAAGGTAGAAAAGCATAACCTCCTTTACCGTCTGGGCTTTCTGACGAGGCGCTGGCGCCAGGTGCTAGACTCGTCGTTCCAGTCTTTGGGGGTCACCGATGCGGCATGGCGCCCATTGCTGCATCTGCACCACCTGGGTGACGGCATCAAACAGAAGGACCTTGCGGCCTCTCTCGGCATTGAAGGCCCCTCTCTCACACGGATCCTGGACCAGTTGATCGCGAAAGGGCTCATCGATCGCGTTGAAGACGCCAGCGACCGCCGGGCAAAACTGCTCACGCTTTCACTGCAGGGGAGGGCGATGGTTGCCGAGATCACCGGCAAGGTCGCGGCACTTGAGCATGACCTCCTTAGTGCGTTCGATGACACGGAGATTGAGCAGATGAGCAACTTCGTGGAACGACTGGAGAAGAGGCTGCAGGAAACCCGCTCGAGACTGAAAGGATGAATTCGCACCACCGCTCGAAACTCATCGTCGCCCTGCGCGGGACGCTGTCCGCGCTGACCGCGCTTGGTGCCGCCCAGTTCCTCGGGATCGAGAATCCCTACTGGGCCGCCATGACCGCACTGATCGTCATCCAGCCTACCCGTGGCCTTCTTTTCGAGAAGAGCTTCTACCGCCTGGTCGGTACCGTCTTCGGCTCCCTGGTCGCTCTTTTTCTTCTCCAGCACACCCTATCCCCGTCCATACTCACCTTAGCCCTCGTCTTCTGGATCGCAGGTTGCGTCGGCATTGGGAACCTCCTCCACGGCCTGCGCTCCTATGCCTTTCTCATGGCAGGCTGCACCTGCGCGGTCATCGTGATGAGCGGTTTCATGAACCCATCCCGTATGAACGAGATCGCCTTCGGCCGGATCGCGTGCATCGTCGTCGGCATCATCGTTTCCACTGGAGTGACCGCTCTCTTCACGCCGTTTTCCCAGCGCGAGGAGTTGGAGCGGCGCCTCCGCGAGGCGGTCTCGGACGCCATGCACTGGCTGGCGGCGCTGATCCGTCAGGGACGCACGGAGGAGGTCGCGAGACTTGAGCATGCACTGCTCCTTGAGTTGGCCGACCTGGAGGTGCTTCTGGATGCGGCGGGGGCGGCAGCTCCCGGCTTCACGAGAAGAAAGCGCCAGGTGAAGAGCCTTCTCGCGGCGCTTCTTTCCCTGCTCTCGGTCGGGCGCCTTTCCGCGGAACACCTTGAACGCCACGATGACGCGGACGGCAGGCACGCGCAGTGGCGTGAGCTCCTGGCGCGGCATCTGAGCGAAGCGGCGGCGACCTTCGAAGCTTCCAAAGGGGCGGCTTTTTGCAACGATCTCACTGCTCTCTCCTCTGAAGCGCGCTCACACCTGCCGCTTTTAGGAGAGACGCTGCACGCGCTGGTGGCTGCGTTGCAAGACGTCCTTTCCGGAGTCGAGGCGGCTGGCGACCGTGGGGAAAGCGAGCCGCAACATCGGCTCATTCGGCACCGGGACTGGGTTGAAGCGGGTAGGGCGGCCTTCCGCTCGGGCCTCGTCATCGCGGCCGTCGGTTTTACCTGGAGCGCCACCGGCTGGAGCAAGGGCCCCCTCATGCTGATGGCCCTTTCCATCATGACCACCGTCTTCTCGAACAAGGACCATCCCGCGCACTTCGTCGGCAACATCTTCGTCGGTGCGGCGATCGGCTCCGCGGCCGCTGTTGTCTGCAGGATATTCCTGCTCCCGGGTGTGGTCGACCCGTACCTCACCATTGCCGTCATCGCGCCGTTCGTGCTGCTCGGTTTCATCGCAATGCAGTACCGGAAAACGGTGCTGGCCGCGACCGACGCGACCCTCTTCTTCCTTTTCGTGGTTCAGCCCGGGGTAGCGGTTCATGTCGCCAACGTCGACCTGGCCATCGGAGCCGTAGCCATGGTGGCGGGGGTCGGTACCGCATGGGTTTCCTATACCTTGCTGGTCCCGATCAACCCCGGTCTGCGTATGCGCTCCATTCTCACGGCTGTTTCCCGCGACCTCGTGCGCATGGCGCAGGACGGGTCGCCGCAGGTCATGGCCCGAACCCGCGAGAGGCTGCACCACAGGGTGATCCGTCTGGTGGACATGGCCGCGCAGCATGACCCGGAGCATTTAAGAACCGTAGAGGGGGGGGTGACCGCGCTCGGCATGGCCGCAAGCATCAAGTCACTGCGGGAAAAACTGGAGCGAGAGGATCTTGCCCCGTCATCGCAGCGGATCATACGGGAGGCGCTGATGGCGATAGCCGTCCTGGCCCCTCAACCGGAAAATGCCGGGCAACTGTTGAGCCGTGCGGCACGGGCCCTTTACGCTGTTTTGGAAGATGGGGTGGTGATGAAAGACGTGGTGCATGCAGAGGTGGGATCAGCCGGTCACGCAGGGGACGTGCAACTGCATCCGCACCGGCTGCTGTGGGCAGAAAAACAGTAAGACTGAAGAGGAGAAAAAAATGGACTTGGCAGGCAAGGTAGTTTTGGTCACCGGCGCCAACGGCGGCATAGGGTGGGCGTTGGTGCAGGAGTTATTGGAGCGTGGAGCGGCCAAAGTATATGCGGCGGCCCGTAATATCCAGGCGGTAGCGGAAATGGCGAAATTCGACCCGGGGCGCGTGGTCGCACTGAGGATTGACGTGACGCATGAGACGAGCGTGGCAACGGCGGCGGCGCAATGCCAGGACGTCGACCTCGTGATCAACAACGCCGGGGTCAACCATTGCAAGAGCCTTCTCGACCCGGACGGGCTCGACTGCGCCCGCCAGGAGATCAAGGTCAACTACCTCGGCACCCTTTCCATGTGCCGTGCCTTCGCGCCGGTACTGGCCGCACGCGGCGGGGCGATAGCGAACGTCTGCTCCATCCTCGGTCTCGTGAACCTCCCTGTGAACGGAACCTACTCAGCCTCCAAGGCGGCCGGTCACTCGCTGCTGCAGGGGGTGCGCGCCGAGCTTACCCCGCGCGGCGTCAAGGTTTACGGGGTGTATCCAGGTCCGGTCGATACCAGGATGACCGCAGGGCAGGAGATGGAGAAAGCGACTCCGTCTCAGGTTGCGAAGATGATACTGGACGGCATCGCGAAAGACGAAGAGTACATCTTCCCGGATGCGATGTCGCTGGATGTGCGCAAAGGTCTGCTCCATGCCCCGAAAGAGGTCGAAAAGCAGTTCGGCGCGATGATTCCGTAAGGAACCGGATAACTGAAAAGCCTTCGCAGCAAAAGAAAAGGCCCTGATCTCTCGGGGCCTTTTTCTGTATGCATGTCTTTTGCGCCTATGATCGGGCGTCAGGAGGAGGCCAGGTCGAAGGAGGATGCCGCACGGGAAGCCTGGTCGTAGCTGCCCGAAACGTTGCGCAGGAATTTCGCGATTCCGGCAAGCGTCTTCGCTTCGTCCTCGCTCTTGGTGAAGCTGTCTATGAGACAGGTGTCACGCACCTGCTTGTAGTTGTTGCAGATAGTCGAACCGTTGGGGGTGGTAGAGTAAAACATTTCCTTCCCCTTCTTGGTCCCGCTGACCAGCCCCGCGTTAATCAGCTTCTTGATCGAGTAGGTGGCAAGGTGCGTATCTTCGATGTTCAGGATGAAACAGATGTCCGCCAGGCGCTTCTGCTTACCCCGATGGTTGATATGGTGCAGGATCAGGATGTCGAGCGGCGCCATATCCTTGGCTCCGGCGGCGTTCATGCAGCGCACCATCCAGCGCTCAAAGGCATGATAAGCGATGATGAGCCCGAATTCGAATTCGGAACACTCCGGGTAGGAAATGGCGAGGTGGGCGGACGTAACGATATGGACGTTATTCTCTTCGGAACTCGAGCCGCTTCCTGCCATGGTGCTGATATCGATCTCTTTCTTTGGCATAGACCCTCTGGTTAAGCTGCGGAACTTGACACAGGCGTGCTGTGAGTGGGCAGTATAACGACCGGTGCAGCTTTTACCAAGAAAATTTGATCGCAATCCGGCAACCGGGCGACTACCCGGCTGGTTCCACGACACACAGCAATTCGTTGGTCGCAACGGGAACACCCTCAGTGGCCTTCAAGCTTCCTATCACACCCGCCACCGGCGCCTTGATCTCGTTCATCATCTTCATCGCTTCGAGAATCATCAGCACCTGACCCGACTCGACAAGGTCGCCTTCCTTGACCAGGACCTTGCAGACATTGCCGGACATGGGGGCGGCGATCTCCTGCCTTCCGGAAAGGCCGGCGGACAGCTTGCTCGCGAGCTTTTTCCTCTTCTCCTCCATTACTTCCAGCTCGAAGTGATCACCCTGTATGTCGACCTGGTATAACTCGCCTTTATCGGAAAGGTCCAGATCCACTTCGAAGGATTTGCCGTTTATGATCAGGGAGAGGAGGTTGTCCCTTGATTCATGGTAATCCACCCGGTATTCCTTGCCGCCCAGATGAACCACGTACAGCCCCGGATGGCTCTCTTCAACCCCGATGTGCCACTCTTCTTCGTTGCAGGTAACGATGTATGCCATGCGGAATTATCCTCCGTGAACTGCCGTCAGCGCTTGATACGGCCGCTCATCTTCCAGCCTGATTCGGCCTGCGTTGTGCCGTCGGGCACCGTGGTGTTCTTGCCGGGCTTGGCCTTGTCGCTACGGAAAGCCTTGATGACGGCCGCGAGCAGTGCCACCTCCTGGTGCGGTTTTTCCCTGGCGGCATCCTCCCTGTCGAACCTGCCGTCGATGAAGGTAGTGTCGTAGTCGCCTTCAATGAAGTGCTCGTTCTGCATGACCCGTTCGCAGAATGGGACGGTGGTCTTGATCCCCTTTACGAAGTACTCGGAGAGCGCCCGACGCATGCGGCTGATGCAGCGCTCCCGGGTGCCGGCCCAGACCACCAGTTTCGCCAGGTGCGGGTCGTAGTATGGGGGTACATCTAGCCCCTCGTACATGCCGGAGTCGTCGCGGACACCGGGGCCGCCCGGCGTGCGCAAGCCCTCGATGCGACCCGCGATCGGGAAGAAGTCGTGGTCGGGATCCTCAGCGTGTATGTGGCATTCGATGGCGTGGCCGCGAAAGGCGATGTCTTTTTGCTGGAGAGCCAGCGGCAGACCGGCTGCCACACGGATCATCTCCTTGCAGAGGTCCGTGCCGGTGACCGCCTCGGTGACCGGGTGCTCGACCGCCAGACGGGTATTCATCTCCAGGAAGAAGAATTCCTTTGT
>MTLD01002262.1_pt1 | contig 15619 bp, 12 predicted proteins | sample 1982471 | NCBI WGS metagenome assembly MTLD01 (sample SAMN05712604, study PRJNA340218) | biofilm metagenome | isolation source: sample SPM anode biofilm adapted to -50 mV | place: USA | collected 2012-02-03
TTCCGGCGGCGCGCCTTAGGCCTAGATCAGCGGTTTGCCGCGCCTGGACTGGATGAACTTGAGCAGCTCGAACCAGGCGACGGCGAAGAGTCCGGCGCACGCGGCCGCCAAGCCCGCCCAGAGCGGGATGGCGGAGAAATGGAACAGCCCGCGCAGGAAGGGCGAGGCGACGATCAGGGCCAGGAAAGCCGAGACTCCTCCGACGATCCATGCGACCGAGGGGTTCCTAGTCCGCATCGAGCGCAGGATGCTCTTAGTCCATGAGCGGTTGGTCAGAATCACCGCCAGGTTGGCGACGACGAGGCAGATGAAGGCGAGCGCCCGCTGCGCGTCGGTCTCGAAACCCAGCTTTCCCGCGGCAATCCAGATGCCCAACACGAAGAGAAGCGAAACCACGCCATGGGTGACGCTCATGGCGAGAGTGCGGGCGCCGAAGAGGGACTCGCCGGCCTTGCGCGGCGGGCGCATCATGATTCCATCCTCCTCGGGCTCGCCCTCGAAGATGATCGAGCAGGCGGGGTCAATGAGCAATTCCAGAAATACGATATGGACCGGCTGGAGCATGACCTCGTCCCAATGAAGGAGGACGGGGAGTATCGACATGCCCGCGATCGGAATGTGGACGCTCACGATATAGGACATGGCTTTCTTGAGGTTGTCGAAGATCCGCCTGCCGACGCGCACCGCCGAGACGATCGAGGAGAAATCGTCGTCCAGCAGGACGAGGGCCGATGCTTCGCGCGCGACGTCGGTTCCGCGCTGCCCCATCGCCACGCCGATGTCGGCGGCCTTGAGGGCCGGCGCGTCGTTGACTCCGTCGCCGGTCATGGCGACGATCTCGCCGTTCGCTTTGAGGGCTTGCACCAGGGCGAGCTTCTGCTCGGGCACCACGCGCGCGAAGACGCAGCAGCGCTTGACCCTTTCGCGCAGCTCCTCCGGCGGCATAGCCTCCAGCTCCGATCCTGTGATCACCGTGTCCGGGTCGGCGAGCCCGATCTGCGCGGCGATATTGGCCGCCGTTTTGGGATAATCGCCCGTGATCATCACCACGCGGATGCCCGCCTCGCGGCAAAGCCGCACCGCGTCGGGCACGGCGGGTCTGATCGGGTCGGCGAGCGCGACCAAGCCGAGGAACTTGAAATCGAAGTCGTGCTGTCCGGCGGGCAGATCCTGGTCGAGGTCGAAGCGCCCGCGCGCGACGCCGAGTATGCGCAGTCCGCGCTCCGCCATGCGGGCGATCTCCGAAGAGATCTCCGCCCGCGCCGCCCCGGGGAGGTGGCAGAGGTCCATGATAGTCTCGGGGGCGCCCTTGGCCGCCACCTCGAGATGGTTGTTCTCCTCGGCCTTCCATACGTTCGTCACGGACAGGAACTCGCGGGAGAGCGGATACTCGCGGATGATGTCCCAGGCGGGATGCAGGTGGCGCTCGTCGATCACCGAGCTGTCGGCCAGCGCTACGAATGCCTTTTCCATCGGGTCAAAGGGATCCTTGCGGCTCGCGAGGATTCCCCATTCCACGAGGTCGTGGAACTCCTCGGGGAGGGGGGCTTTGCGCGAGGGATCGATCCTGAACGACGCGCCGCCCGCCCAGAGGCCTTCGATGCTCATCCTGTTCTGAGTGATGGTGCCGGTCTTGTCGGAGCAGAGCACGGTGGCGGCGCCCAGGCTCTCGACGGCGCTCATCCTGCGGGCCAGCACGTTCTTTTTTGAGATGCGCCACGCGCCCAGAGCCAGGAACACCGTGAGCACGACGGGGAACTCTTCGGGAAGCATCGCCATGGCCAGGGTTATGCCGGCAAGGATGCCGCCAAGCCAATCGCCGTAGGAGAGGCCGAAGACGATCATGATGAGGGCGCACATGACCGCCGCGGCGATGAAGATGACGCGGACGATCTTGCCCGTCTCCTTCTGCAGGGGCGTGTTCTCCTTCTCGAGATCGCCGAGCGCCTGGCCGATCCTGCCCATCTCGGTGGCGGCGCCGGTGCCTCGCGATCGGAAAACGCCCTGGCCCGAAACGACGAGGGTTCCGGAGAAGACGTTCGGGGTATCCTCGCCGCCGGGGCGGGCCATGTCGGCGTTGGAAGCCTCGTACGTATCGACCGCCGACTTGTTCACCGGCACCGACTCGCCGGTCAGGAGGGACTCGTCGATCGACAGATTGGTTTCCCAGAGCAGGATTCCGTCGGCGGGAACGCGCTCGCCCTCGGCCAGGATGACGAGATCGTCGGGGACGAGTTCAGCCCCCGAGACGCTGAAGCGCTCGCCGCCGCGGATCACCATGGCGCGCGGGCTGGAAAGGTTGCGCAGCGCGTCCAGGCTTTTCTCGGTCTTGCCTTCCTGGAAGATCGTGATGGCCATCATGATCGCGACGAAGAAAAGGAGCATGAGGGCGTCCCTCGGCTCGCCGACGAGGAGATAGAGCGCGCCGCAGATGACGAGGAGGAGGAACATCGGCTCGGCGAAAACCTCCAGGATTATCTTCAGCGTTCCCCGTTTCTGCTTGTCGGGCAGCTGGTTTGTTCCGTATCGTCGGCGCCTTTCATCAACATCGGCTTTGGAGAGGCCCTTGAGTTCGCGGATTTCGCGCTCGTTCATGGTTCGAGTCTCCTCGAAGGAGGGTGTTTGATGATTTACGTATGATTTGGATGCGCGCCGCGGACCCCCGCGGACTCGCGGGAAGTCAACGACGACGCGAAGCCGTAGCGTAACAGCTTCTGCAACCCCATCGGTAATAAATCATCGATGGAAGTCCCACAGAAACTCTGCTGCCCATAAGGGCCCGGCTCGAAGCCTGATCTCCCGGATGTCTGATTGATAGGTCATCGGGCAGGCTTTGTCAAGCGGCTTTCACCGATGGCCTATTGGACAGGTGCTGGAGCTATTGTGGTGGTCGCCGGAGGGACGGGCGCGGGGCCGGCGGCGGCGGGCGCGCTCGCCGCGTCCTGCGCGCCGGACTGGGCGTCGCCGGCGGCTGGAAGAGCCTCGACGGGAAGCGCTTCGACAGGAAGCGCTTCGGCCGGCGCGGCTTCGTCGTCGGCGCCGGGCTCGACGTCGCCGGGAGGCGGAGCGAGGTCGGAGGTCTGGTCGGGCGATGCGCTCTGGCTTTCCACATAGCGCCGGGTCAGGTAGGCGTAGCGCTCGCGCAGGATGCCGGATTTATTGAGCGTCGAGGGCGTGTACTTTATCGGCGAGGACAGGAGGGCGATGAGCCGGGCGGCTTCGTCCCTGCTCAGGGCCGCGACGCCCCGCTTGTAGTAGTTCCGCGCCGCCGCTTCCATGCCGAAAATGCCCTTGCCCCACTCGGCGTAGCCGAAATAGAGCTCCAGAATCCTATCCTTGGAGAGGAAGAGCTCCAGCTCGAGCGCCGCGATCACCTCGAAGTATTTCCGGACATAGCTTTTCTCGGGCACGAGGAAGAGGGTGCGCGCCACCTGCATGGTCAGGGTCGAGCCGCCGTAGAGGGGCTTGCCCACGCGCTCGTTGATCTCCTTGGCGCGCTTGAAGGCCTCCATGTCGATGCCGTGGTGGGTGTAGAACTTGCCGTCCTCCACCGACACGAGCATGTTCCGCACATAGGAGGGCACCTGCTTGAGCTTGACGGGAATGGGTTTCTGCAGCTTCCAGCCGTAGCCGATGGCCCGGTAGGGCATGAGCACGGTGACGAGGGGGTTCGTGAACTTGTAGGCGATGATCAGCGTCGAGGTCAGGGCGATGTAGGCCAAATGGATTATCACTATGGCCTTGAGGACGAAGAGGGCGGCGCGCTTGAAGGTCAGGGGCTTGCGTGTTTTCGGCATTTCGCGGCCGGGAGTCGGCACGCCGGTGAAAACGCGGCCCGATCCGGATTCGGGATCGCCCGACGATGTTGCGGAGGCGCGGTCGGCGATGTCCCGCGGGAAGGTCGAGGGCGAGCAAGGTTCCCTATCGGAGCCGGCTGACTCGGTACTCATGGCAGGGGCAGTATAATGCAAAAAGAGAGGGCAGGTACAGGGCGCCGGGGCGCTATGGCCCTCGGCGCCGAGCGCCTGCCCTTGCCGCGGCGCGCGGCATTGATTGCGGAGCGCGCCCGCTGGTTCCGCGCGGCGCGCGCGGTCTAGAGCCGCGCGCCGGCTTCAGCCGCCTCTCGCCTAGACCGCCTTGCGGCCGGCTTCGACCGCGGCGATGTTCATGGGTATGAGCCCGTGTTTGGCCGGCGGGAAGAAGGACTTGAGCACCGCCTCGAAGTGGTCCAGCTTGACGGCGCCCGTGGCCTTGCTCAGGGCGCCCAGCATCACCATGTTGGCGATGCGGACGTCGCCGATGCCCTCGGCGATCTCGTTGCAGGGTATATGAATGATTTTGGCGTCCGGCCGTTTCGGGTCGACCTTTACCAGGCTGGAATTGACGAGGATGACGCCGCCCTCGGCGCAAACTTCCTCGGCGATGGGCACCGAGTCCTGGTTCATCACGACCACCGAGTGGGCCTTGGTGACGAGAGGGCTCGCGATCTCGGCGTCGGAGACGATCACCGAGGCGCGGGCGATGCCGCCGCGCTTCTCGGCGCCGTAGGCCGGGAAAAACGTGATTTTCAGGCCTTCCTTCATGGCGCAGTATACCCACATCTGCCCGAGGGAGATGACGCCCTGGCCGCCGAAGCCGGCCATGTAGGTCTTTTCAATCATGGCGCTTCCTCCTTACCGTTCGCCGGCGGCCGCGTCCGCCGGGGCGGGCTGCAGGGTGTTCTTGATCTCGCCCAGCGGATAGAAGGGGATCATGTTCTGCTCGAGCCACCCCACGGCGTCCGTCGGGCTCATCTTCCAGTTGGTCGGGCACTGGGCGAGGATTTCCACCATGGTGAAGCCTTCGCCTCTCATCTGCGCCTCGAGGGCGGTTCGGATGTATTTCTTGGTTTTCTTGACATTGACGGGGTTGTTCACCGCGCCGCGCGCTAGGTACTTGGTGCCGCCCAGGGTGGCGAGGAGTTCGCAGACCCTGATCGGGTAGCCCATGCCCGCCTCGATGGGATCGCGTCCGTTGGGGGCCGTGGTCGCGTACTGCCCCACGAGGGTGGTGGGCGCCATCTGGCCGCCCGTCATGCCGTAAATGGCGTTGTTGACGAATATGGTGGTGAACTTTTCGCCGCGGTTGGCCGCGTGGATGATCTCCGCGGTGCCGATGGCGGCGAGGTCGCCGTCGCCCTGGTAGCAGATCACCAGGTGGTCGGGCAGCATGCGCTTGACGGCCGTGGAGGCCGCAGGCGTGCGGCCGTGGGCCGGCTGCACCGAGTCGAAGTCGAAATAGAGGTCGGCCCAGATCGAGCAGCCGACGGGATTGGTGATGATGGATTTGGTCTGCAGGCCCATTTCGTCGATCACCTCGGCGATGAGACGATGGATCACGCCGTGGCCGCAGCCGGGGCAATATTTAGTCTGTAGGGGCTTGAGGCTCTTGGGATGGCCGAATGCTAGTTCCATGCTTGGGCTCCTTGCTTTAGCGCGCCAGAAGGCGCTGTACTTCGGCGAGGACTTCCTCCTCGCTCGGCACCATGCCGCCGCACCTGCCGTAGAAATCGACCGGCGCCTGGCCATTCACGGCCAGCCGGACATCCTCGACCATCTGGCCCATGCTCATCTCGACCGCGAGGAAACGCTTGCCCTTCTTGGCGAGGGCGTCGAGGCGGGCATAGGGGAACGGCCAGAGCGTGATCGGGCGGAAAAGTCCGATCTTGAGGCCTTTGGCTCTTGCCGCCTGAAGCGCGCCCAGGGATACGCGCGCCGAGGTGCCGTAGGCCACGAGGACGATCTCGGCGTCCTCGACCTGGACTTCCTCAAAGCGGCAGAGCTCTTTCTTGACCGTTTCATAATGCTTGAAGCGCTTGATGTTCTGCGCCTCGAGCTCCTCCGGCACCAGGTTGATGCTGGTGACGTGGTTGGGAGCCCTGCCCTCCTCCGCCTGATGGCCGGCGGCCCAGGTCTTCCGGGGTAGGCTCGCCGGGTCGATGGGAGCGGGGAGCTTGACGCCTTCCATCATCTGGCCGATGAGTCCGTCGGCCAGGACGAGGACGGGGATTCGATACTTGTCGCTGATGGCGAAGGCTTCATAGGTGAGGTCGGCCGCTTCCTGGACGCTCTTGGGCGCCAAGACGATGGTGTAGTAGTCGCCATGGCCGCCGCCGCGCGTGGACTGGAAATAGTCGCCCTGACTGGGTGAGATGCCGCCGAGGCCGGGGCCCGAGCGCGCCACGTTGACGATGACGGCGGGCAGGTCCGCGCCGCAGAGGTAGGAGATGCCCTCCTGTTTCAGGGAGACGCCGGGACTGGAGGAACTCGTCATGGCGCGGACGCCCGTGGCGGCGGCGCCGTAGACCATGTTGATGGCCGAGGTTTCGCTCTCGGCCTGGATGAAGGTCCGCCCCTTGGAGAGCATATTGTTGGCCATATAGGCCGTAAGTTCGTTCTGGGGGGTGATCGGGTAGCCGAAATAGGCTATGCAGCCGGCCCTGATGGCGGCCTCGCCGATCGCCTCGTTGCCTTTCATCAGGCGAATGTCATCTGCCATGGACTCCTCCTTCAAAGCTTGTAGACGGTGATGGCGACGTCCGGGCAGACTTGGTAGCAGTTGCCGCAGGCGATGCACTTTTCCGGCGCTATGGCCGAGGAGGGATAGTATCCCCAGGAATTCGGCGTCGTGTCCGGCCCCAGCACTTTAACGGGGCAGGCGCGCACGCAGAGCAGGCAGCCCTTGCAGCGCTCACTGTCGATGACAGGCTTTCCCTTGTTCGCCATGTTCAATCTCCTTCTGGCGCCAGCCCTAGCACGCGTTCCGCCCGGTCAGGGAGGCGAGCGCTATGGAGGCGAGCTTGGTTTCCGCGGTGTCGGCGCGGCTTGTAAGGACTACCGGCTTGGCGGCGCCCATCACGATCCCGGCGCCCTTGGCCCCGGCCAGGTCGAGCAGGCACTTGTAAAGGATGTTGCCCGCCTCGATGTCGGGTACGACGAGGATGTCGGCATCGCCGGCGACCTCCGATTCTATCTTCTTGATCCGCGCGCTTTCGGCGCTGACGGCGTTGTCCAGAGCCAGGGGACCGTCGATGATGCAGTTCTTGATCTGGCCGCGGCGGTTCATCTGGGCGAGGAGGGCGGCGGTCGCGGTGCAGGGCATCTTTTCGGCGTTCACTTTCTCCACGGCGGCGAGCACGGCGACCTTGGGCTTCTGGATGCCGAGGGCGCGGGCCACCGTCACCGCCGAGTTGATGATGTCCACGAAACCGGCCAGGTCCGGCGCGATGTTGATCGCCGCGTCGGTGACGATGAGGAGCTTATGATACGTGGGCACTTCCATCACGGCGACGTGGCTGGCCAGCCGCCCCGCGTTGATGCCCGTCTCCTTGTTCAAAACGGCCTTGAGCAGGGGCGCGGTGTCGATGATGCCCTTCATCAGCGCGCAGGCGCGCCCCGTACGCACGAGCTCCACGGCCTTCGCCGCCGCGGCGTACATCTCCTGCACAGGCACGATCTCGAACGCCGAAATATCCACGCCCTTCCCGTCCCGGGCGCCGGCCGCGGCCGCGGCGATCGCCTCGGGGTTGCCGACCAGGATCGGCTTCGCGATGCCGGCGGCGTAGGCGTCGGCGACGGCCTCGAGCACCGAGGCTTCCTGCGCGGATGCCACGGCCAGGTCCATCGGGCCGGCCACGGCCGCCGCTGCGATTAGTTCCTTTATCGTTTTCATTCCTTGTACTCCAGTACGGGGCGTTTCCCAGAAAGCGCGCCCAGGCCGGCTTGCGCCAGCGCCTCGAGCTCGCCCTCGCCCGGATAGGCGACGACGGGCGCAATGAAAGAGCAGTGGTCGGAGATGCCCGCGACGATGTCCTTGCCGTAGGCGATACCGCCGGTGAGGATGATGGCGTCCACTTTGCCGCAGGCGGCGGCGGCCAGCGCGCCGATCGCCTTGCTCACCTGATAGATGAAGGCTTTATAGTAGAGGGTCCCCTGGGGATCGCCCGCGTGGTAGAGCTTTTCGACGTCGCGCATGTCGTTGGTGCCCAGGAAGCTGACCATGCCGCCCGCGCCCGTGATCATGCGCAGCACTTCCTTCTCGGTGTATTTACCGGAGAAGCAGAGCTTGGCGAGCATGGAGGCGGGGAGCGTGCCCGCGCGCTCGGGGCTGAAGGGACCCTCGCCGCTCAGGGCCTGGTTCACATCCTCCACGAAGCCCGCGCGATGCAGGCCGACCGAGACGCCGCCCCCCATGTGGGCGATGATCAGGGTGAGGTCCTCGTAGCGCTTGCCGACCTGCGCGGCGTAGCGCCTCGCGACCGCCTTGTGGTTGAGCGCGTGGAAGATCGAGACGCGCTGGAAAAGCTTGTGGCCCGAAACCCGCGCAACGTCCGAAAGCTCGTCGACCACGACGGGGTCGGCGATATACGCGGGAATGCCCAGGCGCGAGGCGATGTCGTCGGCGATGAGGGCGCCCAGGTCGGAGGCGTGCTCGCCGTATTTCGCCAAGAGTATGTCGGTCTTCATGGCGGCGTTCACCTTGTAGACGCCCGAGGGAATGGGATGGAGCACGCCGCCCCTGCCCACGACCGCGCCGAGCCGCGCGACGTCGAAGCCTTTTTCGGCGAGAACGTCCATGATGGCTTTGCGCCTGAATTCGTATTGGGAAGCGACCGTGGAGAAATTCTTGAGTTCATCCGATGAATGGCTCAGGGATTGGTCGAAGAGACGTTTTTCGTCTTCGAACACGGCGATCTTGGTGGAGGTCGAGCCAGGATTAATGACGAGAACGCATGTGAACATGGAATCCTTCCTTGGTGCCGTTTCACCCGAGTATACCATCGTTTCATTTTTTTTCAAGAGAAATTCGCAAAAAATGAAAGTTGATTTCATCAATTGAAATGACCAACGCCCAGCATGTAAAAAAAGCATGCCGCGAAGGCATGCTTTTCTTTGAAGGCGCGGCCGGTGCCGCCGCGCGGCGTTAAGCGCGATCTCAGGAGCGGCCGCGGCGCGGCGAGGAACGCGGCGGCGGGGGAGCGGCTGGGGCGGCCGCGGGACGCGAAGCGAGGAGGCAGCAGCAGCGGGGGCGGCGGCCACCCCCTCCGCCCCCGCTACCGCCCCACCTGCTCGGCCCTAGGCCTGGGTCAGGTGAATGGCGAAGCCGCCGGGGGCGTCGGCGAAATAGATGGCCGTGAGTTTGCCCTTGTCGTCGTACTTGGCGGAGTTTTCGTCGAACGCCACGCCGCGGAGCCTGAAGTGCGCAACGGCGCGCCGCAGGTAGCGGGTGCGGATGGCGACATGCCCGTGCGCTCCCCTGCCCGGCTGCTTGAGGGCCTCGACGATATCGCCGCCGAAGATCGAACTTTTGCCCTCGCGGTAGCCTAGGCCGAAAAGCTCGCTGTAGGATTGAGCCACGCCGGCCGCCTGGCTCTCGTCGGGGGTGTTGATGCCGACATGGGCCAGGCTGAAGCCAAGCATGCCGTTCACCGCCTGCCGGGTGAGCGCCGCGATCCCGGCGAAGTCGCCCGCCGCGATCATCTCGGGTTTCACCATCCAGGTGCCGCCGCAGGCGATCACGTTCTTGAGCGAGAGATAGTCGTTGAGGTTCTCGGCGTTTATGCCGCCGGTGGGCATGAACTTGAGATTGGGATAGGGTCCGGCGACGGCTTTGAGGAACTCCACGCCGCCCGAGGCTTCCGCCGGGAAGAATTTCACCGTGTCCAGGCCCAGCTCCATCGCGGCTTCCATGTCGCTGGTGCCCGAACAGCCGGGCGTCACGGGAACGCCGATCGCGAGGCAGCGTTCGACGACTTTGGGGTTGAAGCCGGGGCTGACGATGAACTTGGCGCCCGCGCCGACCGCCCTCTCCACCTGTTCGGTGGTCAGGACCGTGCCCGCGCCGACGAGCATGTCGGGCATGGCGGCGCTGATGGCCGCTATGGAAGCTTCCGCCGCCTGGGTGCGGAAGGTGATCTCGGCCAGGGGCAGGCAGCCGTCGCTCAGCGCCTTGGCGAGCGGCAGGGCGTCTTCAGCCCGATCGATCTTGACGACCGGCACGATCCCGAAATCGGAAATTTTCTTCAAGAGTTCGTTCATGGCGATAATCCTTCCTTGGGCGAGACGCCGCGCGTTCTCGGGCGAGTCTCTTGCCGCGCATTGTACCAAAACGCGGCCGTCTGGGGAACCTAGGCGACTTCCCCCTTGGCCGCGGCCAAGGCGATGCAGTCGTAGACCAGCCGGCCGCCCTGGTACGCCACCGTGCTCCGGCGGACCAGGCTCCAGCGGCCGCCGCGGTAGTTGCCCTCGGCTTCGAGCCGCTCGGCCAGGCCGGCCGAGGATTCCACCCATTTCAGCAAGTCGCCGTTCTGCGTAAGGGCGAGGGGCTTCATGCCCGGCGCGACGATGATCGATACCGGCTCGACCAGGAGGTTGGCCAGGTCCGGCTGCGGCTGGCTCACCAGGGCGGTCTTCGCCTGGAGCCGGATCATGCGGGCGCGGGCGTCGGGACCGATCGTCTCCTTGCTTTCGGCGATCAGATCCAGAAGGAAGTTGCGGACGTCGTTCAGCTCCCTGATGCCTGCCAGGCGCCCCGGGTCGGGTATGCCCTTGATCGCCTTCGCCAGGATCGAGACTTCGCGCAGGTAGTGGTTGCGCTGGTTCGCGGGCACCAGGTACATGATGATGATCGAAACCTTGCGGCCGTCGGGCGCGTCGTAATCGATGCCCGAGGGGCTCCAGCCGATCACGCACATCAGATCCTCGTCGAAGTTCACCCTGGCGTGGGGACAGGCCCAGCCCTTTTCCAGGGCCGTGTTCATGGCGTTCTCCCGTTCCAGGACGTTCCCCACCACGTCGGTGCCCATGGGTATGTGGGGAAAGGCTTCAATAATATGAGCCAGGAAGAGTATCGCGTGATTCTTATCGCTCTCGGGCAGTTCGAAGAGCCTGCCTTCCTGCAATGCGTCGAGTATCGTATCCATGGTCAATCTCCCTCGAAGCGCTTCATGAACCAGCGCTTGACCTTATGCGTGATCACCGAGTACAGGAAAAGGAAGCCGGCGATCCAGGCCCAATAGATGCCTGGAAGCGGCACGAGGCCGAAATACGCGGCCAGGGGCGAGTAAGGAAGGATGGCGCCGGCCGCCGCGATGAGCAGGCTCGCCATCAGCAGGGGCGCCGAGGCCCTGCTCTGGATGAAGGGAATCCGCTTGGTGCGGATGATGTGCACGATCAGCGTCTGCGACATGAGGGACTCGACGAACCAGCCGGTCTGGAAGAGCCTGGCGAGCGAATCCTTGGCCGCCGCGCCGAGCCCCGGATCGAGCCAGCGCCAAACGCCGAAGAAGAACCACATGAGCGCGAAGGTGGCGTAGTCGAAGAGCGAGCTTACGGGTCCGATCGACACCATGAAACGCTTGATGTTCTTGATGTCCCAGGCGACCGGCTTGGCGACCAGCTCCGGGTCGACGCTGTCCATGGGAATTCCCGTCTGCGAAAGGTCGTAGAGGAAATTGTTCGCCAGGATCTGCAGGGGCATCATGGGGAGGAAGGGCAGGAAGATGCTGGCGCCGAGCATGCTGAGCATGTTGCCGAAATTGGAGCTGGCTCCCATGCGGATGTATTTGATGATGTTCGCGAAGATCTTGCGGCCCTCGACGATCCCCTCCTCCAGCACGAGGAGACTCTTCTCCAAAAGGACGATGTCGGCGGAGTCCTTGGCGATGTCCACGGCCGAGTCCACCGAGATGCCCACGTCGGCGGCCTTGAGGGCGGCGGTGTCGTTGATGCCGTCGCCCATGTACCCCACGATGTTGCCCTGGCGGCGCAGCTCATGGACGATCTGCTCCTTCTGCGCGGGCGTCAGCTTGTAGAAGAGGACGTTCCGCGCCACCGCCGCCGAGAACTCCTGGCCGCCCAGGCCGGCCAGGGAGCCGCCCGATACCGATGCCGAGGCGTCGATCCCCACCTCCGAGCAGACCTTCTGGCTGACGAGGCCGTTGTCGCCGGTAAGCACCTTCACGCCGACCCCCGCGGCGCCGAGAAGCCGCACGGCCTCCATGGCCGACTCCTTGGGCGGGTCCATGAAGGCGATGTATCCCAGCAGGATGAGCTGGCTCTCGTCGGCCGTGGTGTAGGAGGTCTTCTCCGTGGGGAACTCGCGGTAGGCGATGCCCAGAACGCGGAATCCCTCGCGGTTGAGCTTTTCGGTCTCCTCGAAGAGGTCGGCGCGGATCATGTCGATGAGGGGGAATATCTCCTCGTCGATCTGGTAGAAGGCGCAGGATTGGTAGATCTCCTCCACCGCGCCCTTGCAGATGAGGACGTTGTCCCCCTCGTACTCGACCACGACCGACATGCGCCGCCGCTGAAAGTCGAAGGGCAGCTCGTCGATGGGCTTGCATCCTGCGGTATCCAGGTCGACGTACTCCAGCACGGCGCGATCCAGGAGGTTCTTGAGCCCGGTCTGGAAATAGCTGTTGAGGTACGCGTAGTTGAGTACCTCCTCGCTGGTGTTGCCGATGATGTCCACATGGTGCTCCAGGACGACGCGGTCCTGGGTGAGCGTTCCCGTCTTGTCCGTGCAGAGGATGTTGATCGCGCCGAGGTTCTGGATTGAGGGCAGCCGCTTGACGATGACTTTCTTGCCCGCCATCACGAGGGCGCCCTTGGCCAGATTCACCGTGACGATCATGGGGAGCATCTCGGGCGTGAGGCCGACCGCCACGGAGAGGGCGAAGAGGAGGGCTTGGACCCAGTTGCCCTTGGTGAGGCCCACCGCCAGGAAGACCACGGAAACCATGACGAGCATGGTGCGGATCATGAGCCAGGTGAAGGAGCGTATGCCCTTGTCGAAGCTCGTCTCGGCGCGCTTTTCAACGAGCTTGGCGGAGAGGGCGCCGAAAATGGTCAGCGCGCCGGTGTTCACCGCGAGGCCGCGGGCCGTGCCGCTCGTCACGGTGGTGCCCATGAAGCAGGCGTTGGCGAGATCCAGCGCGGCGGCGGGAGCGGTGGAGGGAGCGGCGGCGGTCTTTTCGATCGGCAGCGACTCGCCCGTGAGCATCGATTCGCCGACGAAAAAGTCTTTGGCCTGGACCAGGCGCAGGTCGGCGGGGATGATCGAGCCCGCCTGGAGAAGGACGATATCGCCCGGCACCACCTCCGACATGCGGATTTCAAGCTCGGCGCCGCCCCTGATCACGTAGGTTCGCGACTGGACGCGCTTGCCCAAGGCCTCGACCGCTTGGGCGGAGCGCCGGTCGAGCACGAAGGAGAGGCCCAGGCTCAGCGCCACCATGGCTCCCACCACGATGGCCGAGCGGTATTCGCCGACCAGCGTGGAGATTCCGGCGATAACCAGGAGCTGCACGATAAGGGGGCTTTTCAGGCGCTCGAAAATGTCGAGGAAGAACCCCTGCTTCCTGGCCTTGGCGAGTTCGTTAGCGCCGTACTTGGCAAGACGATGCGCCGCTTCGTCGACGTCGAGGCCCCGCGCGCCGGTCTCGAGGGCGGCGAACGCCGCATCGAGAGGCTGCAGACAAAGCTCGATCAGGCGTTTTTCGTTTTCCTTAAGCGCCTTGTCCTGGGCGGGCGATACTTTTTCGCGGATTGAGAGGAATTGTTGTGATACTTTCGCCATAGTTCACCTCTGGCTTGGCCGAGGCGAAATCCGAATCGTTTCAGGCGGCGGTTTCAGGCGCCCCGGAGACGAGGAGGGTTCGCCGCGGGAAGGGATCTTCGGGCTCAGGGCTCGAAAGGACGCGAATCATCGAGCCGCAACTATGGCTGCTGTCCGAATCGTTCATGGCTACCTCCTTTTTGCGAAGATGTGCGGAGGCTGCGCCAGAGGCAACCTCGACGTAAAAGTATGCGCTTTTGCGGCATGAGGCGCAAGCGCAATCGAAGGAAGCGCGCATAAAAAAAGACCACCCGATTGGGCGGTCTTTCCATGAAAACAGCGGCGGTCAGGAGACTCTGGTCTTGTGCCTGTTGAGTCTTCTCTTCTTCTTTCTCTTATGCGTCGCTATCTTCTTAAGCTTGCGTTTTCTACCACAGGGCACGACGGTTCTCCTTGGTTACGTTTGATGCGGGTTGACCCTCGTTCAACCGCGCAACAACGGAGATAGTACACGCTTGCGCCGCGATCGTCAATAGATCGTCAAGACTGTTCGCCTGATGGTTGTGACGGCTATTTTTTGCCATGTTCAGGCTTTTTCCTGATGGTGAGCCGGTCGATCACGATATTCACCTCGGCCACGAGGATGCCGGTAAAGCGCTCGATGTTGTCGACGATGTATTCCTGCAGGGCGTGGGCGTTGGAGGCCATCTTGGTGCCGTAGGGCACTTCGAGGACTACGGTGATGCGATAGCCCTGGGTGTCGTCGCGGATGGCGAGCCTGCGGACCTTGACGGAGCTGTCGAATTCGTCGACGCAGTGGACGACCATCTGGGAAAGGGCTGCTTCCGAGATCGCCACCCTGCCCCGCTTGGTGTATTCGGGGCGGACGACCGCCTTTTCGTAGATCTTGGGCAGGGAGGCGCCCGAGCCGAAGCTTCGCCGCAGGAAGACGCGGACCGAGTCGTAGAAAATGGAGGGATAATTGCGGCGGATCTCCAGGGCCGGCACCGGAATGACGTGCTTGCCCTCGACCTGGCGCGACTGCATGGCCTTTTCAATCTCTTCCTTGGTGGCGATGTCTTCTATCTTGATGACCTTGAATGGCTGGGGAATCTGGAGGCGCTCGCAGATGCGCAGAACCATTTTCTCGCTGGTGCCGATGACGAGGATCTTGCGGAATTTGTCGCGCTGGAGGGCTTTGGCCACTTCGTCGCGATGGGGTTTCTCGTGGAAGAGGGCCGTCTTGACGGCGCCGAGGTAGAGGGCTTCCTTCTTGGCGGACTTGCCGGCGATGATCTGGTCGTCGCGGATGAGGAGGCCGTCGTCGATGATCATCTCGATGCCGTACTTCTGGGCGACGAGCTTTGCCCGGAAGCTTTTCCCGGTGCCGGTCGATCCGACCAGGGCGTAGACCCTGACGCCTCGGATCAGCCAGAACAGGGAGTTAAAGAATCTCATCATTGGTAGCCGACACTATACTTTCACCGGCGGCGGCGCGTAAAGAGTCGCGCAGGGAGGCGAGGAGGTCGAGTTCGCGCGCGAGGAGGGGCGCCGCCTTGCCCTGGCCGGCCAGGGCGGCGAGGTCGCGGGGGAGCCAGAGACGGCGGGCGGTGGGGTCGACGCCCTTGGGAAAGTGCGACAGCGGCGCGCTGCCGAGGAGGACGAGGAGGTCGCCCGGCTCCATGGCGACGGTGAAATCGGCCAGGGTTTGATAGCGCCCAGGGTCGGGCAGGAACTTCATGCCGCCCCGCGGGTCGACGACGAAGCCGGGCTGGATGGCGATGCGGCTCGGAGGCGCGGCGGCCGTTTGAGGCGCGGCGATCGGCGGCTGGGACGCGGCGGGCGGCTGGGGCGCGGCTGCGGGCGGGGGCGCGGCGGGCGTTGGCGGCGCGGCAAACCCCAGGGCGGCGAGCGTTTGGCCGATCGAGGCTCCGAGGGCCGAGGCTGGGACAAGGCCGCGCAGGGGGCTGTCCCAGAGCGAGGGGGTCAGGGAGGGATCGCGAGCCGCGTAGAGGAGGCCGCG
>MTLD01000637.1_pt4 | contig 15588 bp, 13 predicted proteins | sample 1982471 | NCBI WGS metagenome assembly MTLD01 (sample SAMN05712604, study PRJNA340218) | biofilm metagenome | isolation source: sample SPM anode biofilm adapted to -50 mV | place: USA | collected 2012-02-03
ATGGACGCGAACGTCCGGCGGGCCGCCAGGGTAAGGCGCGCGACGAGCGCAAAGATGGGAGATGGCGCCATGTTCGACAAGATCGCAGGAAGGGCCCTGGTCCCCGTTGGCATAGTGGTTACCGGATTTCTGGTGGTCTGCTTCGTGCTCCTGTACGCCGCCATAAAGCAGGTCGTGATCCGCGACTCGATCCTGCAGGCGAACAACCTGGCCGGGGTCGTGCTCAAATCCACCCGCTACGCGATGATGAAGTCCGACGCCGAACTGAACCGCGCCATCATCCAGAACATCAGTGCGCAAAGCGGCGTGCAGCACGTCAGGATCTTCAACAAGAAGGGTGTGGTCGCCTTCTCCTCGAAGCCCGAGGAGGTGAACCGCCAGGTGGACAAGAAGGCAGAAGGGTGCGTCATGTGCCACGAGAAGGAGGCGCCGGTCACCACCCTCGGGAGCATGCAGAAGGCGCGGCAGTTCAAGACCGCGGATGGGCTCGGGGTACTGGCGATCACTGCCCCGATCTACAACGACCCCGAATGTGCCAACGCGGCCTGCCACTTCCACCCGGCGACGCAGAAGGTCCTGGGGACCCTGGACATCGGGCTCTCCCAGGAGGCGACGCAAGGGGCGCTCGCCTCGATCAAAATCCAGATGCTGATTTTCTCACTGCTGACCCTGGTGCTGACAGTAGCCGGGGTGATAACTCTGTTAAAGATGATCGTGCTGGTGCCGATGAAGAAGTTACAGGAATACACAGAGAGAAGCGCGAAGAACTCGGAGGCTACGCGTCCTAAGAATCTGCCTTACGAACTTGACAAGATCGCCCAGTCTTACTACTTTATTAGAGTAAAATTAAATGAGATCGAACAGGAATCGTTCAAGCCAGTCAACAGTGGGACCGTCTGCCAGAATAAGCAGCTGTAACTGCGGCCAGTGGAGTGTGTAAATGGAGCAGGCGGAGAACGATAAGACAGGGGTTATGGAACAGGCGCCGTGCGACTCGCAGGCCGCGCTGCGCCAGGGGCTGCTCGACGAGATAACGCGCCTGAAGAGGTTCTCGAACCGGGGACTCTGGGCGCTTTCCCTGTTTCTGGTGCTGAGCATGCTGGCCTGGCGCGAGTTCTGGTTCCTCCCCTCGCCCCAGACGGTGATCCAGGCGCTGGGGGCGCCCCCAACGCCGCTGATGATCAGCCTGGTGCTGGTGCTCTATACCTTTTCAGCCATCATCCTGAGCCTCTCCCGGATGATGGCGGGGCTCAGGCACCCGAGCAGCTTCTGCCACGTCGGCTACCTGGCCGGCTTCTACCTCTTCTACTATTTCGCCGATGCGCTGGCTGACAACTACTGGGCGGTTTTCGGCGCCGGGTTCACCATACTCTGTCTGGAGAGCTACCGCATCTGGACCTTCTGCAGCGACCAGGTCGGGAAAAGGACCGAACAGCTCGCTTTCCTGGACCGAAACGGCCGCCTCCCCCCCGAGGAAGAACCTCCCGAGATGTAACCCCCTCGCCTCAGTTCCCCGCCGCCTGTCGCTTCTCGTAGCTCTTGCAGGGCTCACCTGTCTTCATCCGCGGTACGTCCAGCACAGTGTAGATGGTGCAGTGCCCCTTGATATTGAGCTTGCAATCCAGGTAGTTGCAGACCAGGTAGGCGCGGTCGTTGGGACCGGTGAGGACCTTCTCCAGAGTTTCGGCGACCTCGCTGTTGGTACCGGCCAGGGCCGCCACGCGTGCCAGTTTCTCGTCCATGGTACACCTCCCGTTAAATGCGGCTTGGTGCTGCGCCGGCAAACCCAAGCCAGCCTATCATTTGCCGTCGTCGCTTGCCAGCAAAAAGGCCCCGGTCGAAAACCGGGGCCTTTTTGGTTGTGTGTGCGGATGCGCGTGTAGGGGTTATCCCTTCTCCACCTTGACCTCGGCCAGGTTGCAGCCGCCGGACAGAAGCGCGTTGGCGTTGAGTTCCCTGAAGTGCGAGGGGGCGAAGAGCAGGCCCGGCTGCAGCTTGTCGCTGATCTTCGCCGGTGCGGTGAAGGAGGCGCTCGCCGATACCACCTTGACGCTCCCCCCTTCGGCTACGCCCAGCTGCGCGGCGTCTGCCGGGTGCAGTTCCACGAACCCTGCCGGTGCGACGCTCAGGTTCGCGTCGGAGCGGGTGGTGGAGGTGCCGCTGTGGAACCCGATCGGGCCGACCAGGAGCTGGAACTTCGGCTGCGCGGGGACGGCCGGCTTGCCTACGGGGGCGAGAGCCGGAGTTGCCTTGCCGCTGGTCGACTTCACGAAGCCGTTCCTGGAGCCGTCAAACGGCTGGTAGGCCGGGACCTCGCTCTTGATCTGCGCCATTATGGTTGCCGGTGTGAAGGACGGGACGGTCCCGGTGACCTTGCCGTAGAGTTCGGCGAGTATCGCCCAGTCTTCGCGGGCGGCGCCGGGGGCGGCGGTCGACTTGAAGATCGGCTGCACCCGGTTGTCGAGCGAGGTGAAGCTTCCGCTTTTCTCCGCGGCGGCGGAGGCGGGGAAGACCACGTGGGCGTACTCGAGGGAATCCCCCTGGAACACGTCCTGAACGATGAGGAGCTCCAGCTTCGCAAGCGCCTTCCTGATCCTCTGGTTGTCCGGGAAGGAGGCCAGATCGCACCCGAGGAGGTAGAGCGCCTTGATCGAGCCCTGCTCGATCCCCTCCACGATCCCCCAGAGGTCCTTCCCGTCTGCTCCCGGGACGACACCCATGTCCAAAAGCCCGACGGTGTTGTTCTTCGCGTCGACCGGGAAGAGCCCGCCGCCTCCATGGGAGGCCGAACCGGTGAGGATGGCGAGGTCGGAGAGCGCGGAGATCTTCGCGGCGGCGTCTGCGCTTCTGATCAGGTCCGCACCGAAGATTATGGAGACCCTCGTTTTGCCGGCGATGAGAGCGGCGGCGTCGGCCACGGCCTTTTCGGTGATACCGGCCTGCTGGCAGAGGTCCGCCATCGAAAGCTGAGCCAATGCTTCCTGGATCGCCTCTGAGCCCGCCGGGAGCGCGCCGCCTGCGGCGAGGATCCCCTTCATCAGGGCGTAGATCACGGAGAGCTCGCTCCCCGGAAGGTGTTTGAGGTGCGCGTTGGAGAACTTCCTGAGCTTCACGTCGCGCATGTTGACGAGGACAAGCCGCGCGTCCTTCTTGGTGGCGGCCTTGATCACGCGGTACTCGAGGCCGGTAGCCTCGGCGTTCAGGTCGCAGCCGAAGACCAGGATGGCCTGGGCGTTATCGAGGGCGTCGATGGTGGTGCTGGCGCCGGTGAAACCGAAGCGGCGCGACATCTGGGCCTGAGCCTGGGCGAAGCCAAGGCGCGCCTCGGAGTCGAGGTTCGCGCTGCCGATTGCCTCGGTGAGGAACTTCCTGAACAGGAAGCTCTCCTCGTTGGTGACCCTGGGGGAGCCCAGACCCGCGACGGCCTTGCCGCCGTCTTTGGAGACGATCTGCTTGAGCTTCTCTGCCGCGGTGTTGAGGGCGGTCTCCCAGTCGGCCTTCGCCAGGCGGCCGGAGCCGTCACGCAGCATCGGGTCCGCGATCCGCTCCAGGGAGTGGAGATAGCGGTAGCCGAAGCGGCCGTTGATGCAGAGGTTGCCGTTGTTGTAGCCGCCGTCGTCGCTGGTCACCCGCTCGACGCGGCCGTTTTTCGCGTGGTAGTCGATCTGGCAGCCGGCGCCGCAGAAGGCGCAGACGCTGGGGACCGTGTTGAAGGACCAGGGGCGCCCCTTGAACTTGAACGGTTTGGTGATGAGCGCGCCGGTCGGGCAGGCGGCGACGCAGTTGCCGCAGAACTCGCAGTTGAGGGGCTTGCCGTCCACCGTGTCGATGATGGCCGCCTCCCCCTTGTTGACCACCTCGATGGCGTCGCACCCGACCACCTCGTGGTCCACCTTCACGCACTTCTCGCACAGGATGCAGCGGTTGGGGTCGCTTTCGATGAGCGGCCAGTCGTAGCGGATCGGTCGGCGCTCGAGCAGCGCCGAGTACTCCTGCTTGGTCGCGTCGAGGGCGTAGCAGGAATCCTGCAGGTCGCACTCTCCGCCGGCGTCGCAGACCGGACAGTCCAGCGGGTGGTTCACCAGCATGAGCTCCATGATCTTCTTGCGCGCTTCCCTGAGCGCCGGGGTGTCGGTGGTTACCTCTATCCCTTCCTTGACCGGCGTGTTGCAGGCGGTCATGGTGCGCTCCACGCCGGCGACCTCCACGGCACAGACGCGGCAGGCGCCGGTCGGGGAGACCTTCTGCAGCCAGCACAGGGTCGGGATCTTGATCCCGACTGTGGCCGCGGCCTCCAGTATGGTGGTACCTTTTTCGACCTGCACGCTTTTGCCATCGATGGTTAAGCTGACCATATAAGAAACCTCAATATTTCCGTGAAATAGAATTTAACAGGTCCTGCCGGGCGTCCCTCAGACCGCCACCATGGCGACGCGGTAGCAGCGCAGGCAGCGCTCCGCCTCGCGCACCGCCTGGCTGTTGGCGTAGCCGAGCTCCACTTCGCAGTAGTTCTTGTAGCTCGCCCGCTCCTTGCCGTGCACCTCGGCCTGGTGCTCGCGAGAGGCGCTGTCCAGCCACTGGACGTCCTCGTTTTTGTCGTAGACGCCGAAGTAGGTGAGGATGTCCTCCATCCGCTCCTGGTCGGTGAGCGAGACCCCCTTTCCTTCGAGGTAGCGGGCGATCACGTTAGCGGCGCGGTGGCCGCTTCCGATGCAGGCGACGACGGTGAGCGGGCCGATCTCGGCGTCGCCCCCGGCGAAGACGCCGTCGCAGTTGGTGATCAGCGTCCTGGAGAGGTCGTTCCCCATCCCGTCCTTCAGTGCCTTGCCGTCGTGGCCGGTGAGCGGGATGTGCTTCGTTACGATGGTGCTCCACTTGGTGGTGTCGATCCCCGCGTCGGCCGGGATGAAGGAGAGGTCGGCGTCCTGTCCGATGGCCGGGATGATGGTGTCGCACTCGATGACGAACTCGGAGCCCGGTACCGGCTCGGGGCGGCGGCGCCCGGAGGCGTCAGGCTCGCCCAGCGCCATCCTGATCAGCTCGACGCCGGTTACCTCGTCCTTGTCGTTGGCGATGACCCGGGTCGGGAGCACCTGGAACTCGAAGCGTACCCCTTCCTCGTCCGCCCCGTCGACCTCCCAGACGTCCGCCGGCATCTCTTTTCTGGAGCGGCGGTAGACGAGAACCGATTCCTCGGCCCCTTCCCTGAGCGCCACCCTGACGCAGTCGATGGCCGTGTTGCCGCCGCCGACCACGAAGACCTTCTTACCCATCCCGGTGGGAAGGCCCAGGTAGACGTTTCTCAGGAAATCGATGCCGCCGGTGAGGAAGCCCTTGTAACCCTTGTCCTCCCCCTCGACCCCCATCGGCTTCGAGCGGTGCGCGCCCGGGGCGAGGAAGACGGCGTCGAACTTCTTTCTCAGCTCGTCGAGGGTGATATCCTTGCCGATCCTGGTGTTGTAGATGATCTCGACGCCGAGCGAGGAGATGATGTCGATGTCGCGCTGCAAGAGGTGGCGCGGCTGGCGGTACGGGGGGATCCCGACGGCGACCATGCCGCCCCCCAAGGGAAGCGCCTCGTAGATGGTTACCGGGTACCCTTCCAGCGCCAGGTAGTAGGCTGCGGCAAGGCCCGCAGGCCCCGCGCCCACGACGGCGACCTTCTTGGAATTCTTCGCCTTGGGGACCATGGGGGGGAGGTGGCCGTGCTGCCATTCGTAGTCGGAGGCGCTACGCTTAAGCACCATGATGTTGATCGACTCGTCAACGTTCTTCCTGCGGCAGGCAGTCTCGCAGGGATGCGGGCAGACGCGCCCGCAGACGGACGGAAGCGGCATGGAGTCGCGGATGGTGGCCAAAGAGTCGCCGAAGCGGTAATCCTTCACCGCCTCGATGTAGGCGGGGATGTCGATGTGGGCCGGGCACTTGTCCATGCAGGGCGCCGTGTACTTCTCGATGTAGCTGAACTCCTTGGAGAGGCTCTTGGCGCCGCGGATGTAGTTGACGAAGGCGTCGCGGAAGTGGGTGACGGCGTCGATCACCGGCACCGACGAGCTCGGGCAGAGGGTGCACTTGCAGTGCTTGAGCACATCCCCCAGGTCGAGGATGGTGTCCAGGTCCTTCTCGCTGCCGCGCCCCTCGACGATCGCCGCCAGGGCGTCCATCATGACCCGCGTCCCCTTCTTACCGGGGGTGCACTTGCCGCAGACGTACTTGGTCTGCACCCGCTTCATGTACTCGGCGACCATGGCGGGGACGTCGACGTCCTTGTTGTACAGGATGATCCCGTCCCAGCCGATGAAGGCCGAAAGCGGACGCTCTCCGTCGTAGCTGACCGGGAGCTTGAAGCTGACCTCTTTGGCCTCGCCCCCCTTGCGGTTATCAACTATGTTTCTGCCCCAGCTGGAAAAAACAACCTCTGCCACTTAGGCCTCCGAAATAGCTGTTAGATTTCACCTTTTTAACGGCTAAATGTTTACATTTATTAAGCAAATCATACGGGTCAGATTGTATACAGTATCCAGTTTTTACCACATCACTCCCCTCTAATCAAGTGAAAAATCGCTCGGATTATCGCCTGTGTAGCCCGTATACGGCACCGGGGCGCGAACCCCGCGCACGGCCACTTTCCCCCTGTCCAATTTAATGGTTGTTTTTAACCTGATTCCGCCCTAACATCCTTCGCGTCGAGGCTTTGGAGGCCGCCCACCTTCCGTCGGGCAAAAAAAGCAACGCTGTTTGAGCAAAAATTAAATTTTTTCCCCGCTACGCCGATAAATATTGCGTCAGCGCATCATGAAAAGACGCGGACGCCAGGGCGGAGGAGCTTATGCAGAATCATCTAGAAGGGACCGGTATCACACTCAAGTTCAACGCCGAGCAAAAGTCGCTCACTGCGTCGTTCGCCCCCGTCCCGAACAAGGGGAGCCTCACCGAGGAGCAACTGCGCGAAACGCTGGCCCAGGAAGGGTACGGCGAGCTCTTTATCTCCCCGGAGACGCTTGAGCAGTTCCTGAAAAAGTGGGGCGTGTCTCCCATGCCGTTTTCCATGCAGATCGGGGAACAACGGGACGCCGCCCTCACCGTCCACGTTTCCGACGACCTGATGCAGGCCACCATGACCATCAAGCCCGCCTACGGCGGACGCCGGATCACGCTTGAGGAGGTGGAGGCTGAACTGGCTTCCCAAGGGGTGGTCTACGGCATCCTCTACGACGAGATCAAGCACGCCTTGGAGGCCGGGGAGGCATCGAACCTCGTCGTCGCGACGGGAACCCATCCTGTGCCGGGCGAGGACACCCAGTTCATCTCGCTGATACCCGAGTCGACCGTCCAGGCGCCACAGCTCTCCGATAACGACACCGCCGACTACCGCAACGTGGGGAACGTCGTGAGCGTGAGCCTTGGGGATCCGCTTTTGCGCCGCACCCACCCCACCATGGGAATCCCGGGGATGGACCTGCACGGCAAAGAGATACCCACCACAGACGGGGTCGACTACCCCTTCGCCGAAAACCTCACCGGGATCGCCTGCGATCTCACCGACTGCGACCTTTTGATCGCCGCCATCTCCGGCCAACCGCTGCTCGTCACCCGCGGGGTTATCGTCGATCCGGTCTACAAGGTGAAGCGCGTGGACCTATCCACCGGCAACCTCCATTTCAAGGGGTCCCTCGAGATCGAGGGGGACGTCCTGGAAGGGATGGAGGTGAGCGCCACCCACGACATCACGGTCGGGGGGATCGTGGAAGCGGCGCGGATCAAGGCAGGCGGGAACATCGTCGTCAACGGCGGGGTGATCGGCCACGGCAAGGCGGCGCAGGGAAAGGTGGAAAACCTCAAGGATATGGCGCAGCTCGACGCTGAAGGGTCGGTCTGGGTGCAGTTCGCCGAGAACACCATCATCAACGCCGGCGGCGAGATCGTGGTCAAGGAACTGGCGATGCAGAGTGAGCTCACCTCCGGGACCAGCATCACGGTCGGCGAAAAAGGGGCGCGCAAGGGACACATCATCGGAGGGATCTGCCGCGCCGTGTCGCTGGTGCATGCCCAGGTGATCGGCTCCCACGCGGGGGTCCCCACCGTCATCGAGGTCGGGGTCGACCCGGCGCTGAACAAAAAGCTCGAGATCGTGCAGGACGCGCTCGCCGAGAAGGGGCGCCTCATCGAGGAACTGGCGAAGACCCTCGCCTACGTGCGGGACAACCCCGGGAGCATGGAGCCGGGCCTTCTGGCCTTGAAGCAGCGGATCTACGTCAAGTACGAGGGTGACATAGCCGAACTGGTGAGCGAGGAGAAAAGGCTGCAAAAGAGGATGGAGATCAACGCCCAGGCAAAGGTGGTGGTGGAGCGCGACGTGTTCCTGGGCGCACAGATCAGGATCGGCTCGACGGCGCTGCAGATCGAGGAGGACCTGATGAACCCGACCTTCGCCCTGGGAGAAGAAGGGATAATATACTCATGAAAATCGTTTCAACCAAACCGGGTGCGTTTCCCGGTCCTGCGCCATGCGCGTCATAGGGCTCACCGGGGGGATAGCCTCGGGGAAAAGCAGCGTGGCCGCCATCTTCGAGCGGCACGGCGCACATGTCATCGACGCGGACCAGCTGGCCAGGGAGGTGGTGGAACCCGGAGAGAGCGCACTGGCGCAGATAGCGGAGAGCTTCGGGCGGGCGGTCTTGAACCCGGACGGGAGCCTGAACCGCGCGGCGCTGGGGGAGGTGGTATTCGCGGACCCGGCGAAAAGACGCCTTTTGGAGTCGATCACCCACCCCGCCATAAGGAAGCGTGCCGAGGAGAAGCTGGCGCGGCTGAAAAGGGCGGGGGTGAAGACCGCCTTCTACGTGGCGCCGCTTCTGATCGAGGCGGGAATCACCTCGCGGGTGCACGAGGTCTGGGTGGTCTACCTCGACCACGAGACACAGCTGGCCCGGCTCATGGCACGTGACGGGCTCTCGCGCGAAGGGGCGCTGGCGCGCATAGCGTCGCAGATGTCGATGGAGGAGAAAAGGCGGCTGGGAAGGGTCGTGATCGACAACCGGGGGAGCAGGGAGGAGCTGGAGGCAGAGGTGCTGAGGCTTTGGCGCGAGGAGATATTGGCCGCGGAGGGATCCCACTCCGACGAGCCCAAGAGCTGAAACAAGAAAAGGCCCCGCGGACGGGGCCTTTTTCTTTATTTGTGGTAACCGAGCTTCTGGGAGATCTCTTCGCCGGAGCGGATCACCAGCGGGATCAGCTCCTTCTCCAGGCGCTCGTCGGTGAAGCGCATCGAGGGGCCGGAGATGCTCACCGCGCCGATGATCCTGCGGGTGTAGTCGCGGATCGGGGCGCCGACGCATTTCACCCCCACATCCATCTCCTCGTCGTCTATGGCGTACCCCTGCTCCGCGATCACCTTGAGGTGCTTCTTCAGCTCCTCGCGGTCGGTGACCGTCTTCGGGGTGTAGCGCTTCATCTCCTTGGTCGGGAGGTAGTTCTCCAGCTCCTCGTCGGTCATGTAGGCGATCTGGACCTTCCCGGCCGCAGTGCAGTAGGCGGGGAGGCGGGCGCCGACCCTGGGGACAACCCTCACGGTCAGGTCGGTCTCCACCACGTCAAGGTAGACGATGTGGAACTCCTTGAGGATCGCGACGTAGGTGGTCTCGTTGCACTCCTTCACCAGCGCTTCGAGCACCGGGCGGGACTGCCTCAAAAGCCCCATCTGCTTGATGAAGGTCTGGCCCAGCTCCAGGGTCTTCAGCCCCAGCCGGTAGTTCTCGGTAACCTTGTTCTGCTCGATGTAGTTTCTCGACTCAAGGGTGGCGAGAAGCCTGAAAACGTTGTTTTTATGGAGCTTGAGCCTCTTGCTCAACTCAGTCACGCCCAGCTCGTCCACCTCGTCGTGAAACTGCTCCAGCAGGTCGAGCGCGTGCGAAACGGCCTGGATGATATACTCGGATTTCTCTTTTTTCGCCATTGGCTGCACCTATTCTGTTGTGGAAAAATTTCAAACAGTATTAACTAGGACATTTAATAAAAGGTGTCAAGAAAATAAATAGCTTGATAATCGGTTTTAATGTGATTAAACTCGCGCTAGCCGTTTAACCACCAGCCCCCCCTCCCCAACCGTCGCCAAAACAGCCTAAGCCGCTGTCCCGGCGGAAGTGAACGGGGGGAAAATCCGAACGTAGGGAAAATGTAGAATAATGTTCTAAAGATGTCAAGTGGCAAAAAAGCATGTAGCATTGCGATTTTATCCAGGACCAATACGACTGCGGCAGCTTCCCATGTACCGGAGAGCCCTGTGCGTCTCAACCTGATTTCCAAACTCGCCATCGCCACCAGCCTGGTGCTCCTAAGCACTATGGCCCTGTATGCCTATCTGAATTTCCGCAGCCTCCAGGGCCTGCTTTTGCAGGAGGCCATCTCCGAGGCGGACCGCATCAGCGAAACCATCCTCCGCGCCACGCACAACCAGATGCTCAGGGACGACCGCCCCCTGTTCTACAAGACCATCGAGGAGATGGGGAGCCAGCAGGGGGTGGAGCGGATCAGGCTGATCAACAAGACCGGCCGCATCATCTTTTCCACCGACGAGGCCGAAACCGGGACGCTACTCCAAAAGGACGCGAAGGTCTGCGCCGTCTGCCATGGCGGGGCGCATCTCCTTCTCACCGCCTCTTCCAAGCACAGGAGCCGGCGCTTTTTCAGGGCCGGCGGCGGCGAACTGTTGGGTATCACCAACGCCATTTACAACGAGGAGAGCTGCTACACGGCGAGCTGCCACTTCCACCCGGAGAGCTTCAAGGTGCTGGGGATCCTGGACGTGGTGGTCCCGCTGGACCGGATGTACTCCGTTTTGGACGCCTATCGCAACCGCAGCATCGCCCTCACCCTGCTGGTCCTCACGCTCACCGCCCTCTGCATCACCCTTTTGACCCAGAAGCTGGTGAACCGGCCGGTGCGCGAGCTTTTGGAACACACCCAGATGCTCTCGCGCGGCGAGCTGGACGGCCTGGTGCACAGCTTCGCCAATGACGAGATGGGGGAGCTCGCCGAATCCTTCAACGCGATGACCCTGAACCTGAAGAGGGCACGAGAGGACCTGGAGGGATGGGGGCGGGACCTCGAGGAGATGGTGCAGCAAAGGACCTACGAGGTGACCCAGATGCAGGCGCAGCTGGTCCGGAGCGAAAAGCTCGCCTCCCTCGGGGAGCTCGTGGCGGGGATCGCCCACGAGATCAACAACCCGCTCACCGGGATCCTGGTCTTCTCCTCGCTGATCCAGAGCAACCAGAAGCTGGACGAGACGCTCAAAAACGACATCGAGACGGTGATCCGCGAGACCAAGCGCTGCGCGGGGATCGTGAAGGGGCTCCTGGAATTTGCCCGCTGCTCCACGCCGCAAAAGGAGCTTCACTGCCTGAACGAGATCTCGGAGGCCGCCCTCACCCTGATCCAGCACCAGATACTGTTCCAGGACATAACCATCATCAGGGAGTACGACGAGGGGCTCCCCCTGCTTTTAATCGACGCGAACCAGATCGAGCAGGTGCTGGTCAACATGTTCGTCAACGCCGGGCACGCCATGCTGGGCGAGGGGGTGCTGCACATAGCCACCGGCGCGGACCCGGACCGGTGGCAGGCGTACATCGCCATCCACGACAACGGCTGCGGCATCCCGCAGGAAAACCTCACCAAGATCTTCGACCCCTTCTTCTCCACCAAGGCGAACAAGGGGACCGGCCTCGGGCTCTCGGTTTCCTATGGCATAGTCCAGGAGCACGGCGGCTACATCGACGTCGTAAGCGAGGTCGGGGTGGGAACGTCGTTCACGGTGACGCTCCCTCTCCCTGACCAAGCCGCTACTTCCCGGCAAGCTTCGCTCGAGGAAAGCTCCTCCCCCCCCTGCGCCTGACCGCGTATACAGGGGAGGACACACCCCTCTTCCCCACCCTGTGACAGCGCAACTGCGCGGAAGAAAACGATTGACAGCGGCAAGGCATATTGATAGTTTACGACATTCGCCCCCTCGGCCGGGGGGCCTGAGAAGGCCCCGGGGAGGGAGAACCGCCAACCGCAGCGCGCAACACCGGAGCAGCAGTGAACATCACCACCAACGGCGAAGCCGTATCCATCGATCCCCTTACCGTTCAAGAGTACCTCCTCTCCCTGGGCATCGACCCTCGCCGGGTCGCCGTCGAGCTGAACCTGGAGATCCTCCCCAAGGCGCAGTACCCGACCACGCTCCTCAAAGAGGGAGACACGCTGGAGATCGTCCAGTTCGTGGGAGGGGGAAGCCTGCCGGCTTCCCTGCCCAAGGCTGGATAACGAGCGCCCGCCGCACCCGGGCCTGGGGGCCTCCCCGGAGCTTCCGTACATACCAGATTGGAGAATCGAGATGACCCAGACAAACGACAAGCTCGTCATAGCAGGACGCGAATTCGACTCCCGCCTCATGGTCGGCACCGGAAAGTACGCCGACTTCCAGCAGATGGTGCGCGCCATCGAGGTCTCCGGGGCGCAGATCATCACCGTCGCGGTGAGAAGGGTCAACATCTCCGACCGCAGCAAAGAGTCGCTGCTCGACCACATCGACCTGAAGAAGTACACGCTGCTTCCCAATACCGCCGGCTGCTACACCGCCGAGGACGCCATCCGCACCTGCCGGCTGGCCCGCGAGGCCGGGCTCTCCGATTTCGTGAAGCTCGAGGTGCTCGGGGACGAGAAGACGCTCTACCCCAACAACGAGGAGCTCCTGAAAGCAGCCAAGGTGCTTCTGGCCGAAGGTTTCACCGTCCTCCCCTACACCAGCGACGACCCGATCATCTGCAAAAAGCTCGAGGACATGGGGTGCGCCGCCGTGATGCCTCTGGGAGCCCCGATCGGCAGCGGCCTCGGCATCCGCAACCCCTACAACATCCAGATCATCCTGGAGACGGTCAAGGTCCCGGTCATCGTGGACGCCGGCGTCGGGACCGCCTCCGATGCGGCCATCGCCATGGAGCTTGGCTGCGACGGGGTGCTCATGAACACCGCCATCGCCGGGGCGAAGGACCCGGTCGCCATGGCCGAGGCGATGAACTGCGCCGTGCGCGCGGGAAGACTCGCCTACCTCGCCGGACGCATCCCCAGGAAGCTCTACGCCAGCGCCTCGTCGCCACTGGCCGGGCTCATCGGGTGAAAGAGCTCGAATCCCCCTGGATAGACTTCAACCTCTACCTGATCACCGGGAGGGAGGAGACCAAGGGGCGCCCCCTCGAGCTGGTGGTCGAGGAAGCGCTCAAGGGGGGAGTGCGCGCGGTACAGTACCGCGACAAGGATGCCTCCAGCAAGGAGCTCTACGAGACGGCCCACGAGCTGCGCCGCCTGACCTCGCGCTACGGCGCCAAACTCATCATCAACGACCGCGCCGACATAGCGCTCGCAGTCGAGGCGGACGGCGTCCACATAGGAAGCGCGAGCCTCCCCATCTACAAGGTGCGGCGCATCCTCGGGGAGCGCAAGCTGATCGGGGTCTCCTGCCACAACCAGGCGCAGGCCATCACCGCGCAGGAGATGGGGGCGGACTTCATCACCTTTGGCCCGGTCTACTACACCCCCTCGAAGGCCCCTTACGGCGACCCGGTGGGGACCGCGAAGCTCGCGGCCGTGGCCAGGATGCTGCAGATCCCGGTCTTCGCCCTCGGAGGGATCAAGCTGGAAAACTGCGTCGAGGCCGCAGGGTGCGGGGTGCGCGGCGTGGCGCTCATCTCGGCCGTACTCTCGGCCCCCGACCCGCGCGAGGCGGCGAAGAGGCTCATCGCCCTTCTCCCTCCCCTGGAGCCTGCCGAGTAAATGACCGATTCCCAGATTCATAGCGAACTCCGCATCAACTCCTACGGCTCCTACCTGAGAAGGCGCTTTTCCTGCCGTGTCTCCAAGGTGAACGTGGACGGCGGCTTCACCTGCCCCAACCGCGACGGCAGCCGCGGCACCGGCGGCTGCATCTACTGCGACAACAGCTCCTTCTCCCCCAAGGACACGCTTGCCGTCATCCCCATCGAGGAGCAGATGGCGGCGGGGATGGCCTACCACCGCGACCGGCTGGGGAGCCGGAAGTTCATCGTCTACTTCCAGAAGTTCACCAACACCTACGCCCCGGTGGAGAAGCTCTCCGAGCTTTACCGGCGCGCGCTTTCGCATCCGGACGTGGTGGGGATATCGGTCGGGACCAGGCCCGACTCCATCGACGACGACGCCATAGATCTTTTGACCGAGCTGGCCCGCGACCACTACGTCTGCGTCGAGCTGGGGCTTCAGTCCATCGACGACGCCATCCTCGCCGGGATCAACCGCGGCCACAGCTTCGCCGAGTACCTCGCCACGGTGGAGCGGCTCGCCGGCCGCGGCATGGACATCTGCACCCACCTTATCTACGGCTTCCCCGGCGAGAAGAGGAGCGGCTTCGTCAAGGGGGCGCGGCTTCTGTCGTCGCTCCCGGTGACCTCGGTGAAACTGCACCAGTTGCACGCGGTGGAAGGTACCAGGCTCGCCAGCATGTACCGCGACGGGAGCTACGTCCCCATCTCCCTTGCCGAGTACCTCGGGGGGGCCTGCGACTTCCTGGAGGAACTTTCCCCCAGGATCTCCATCCAGAGGCTCTACGGTTCCGCACCCCTCTCCATCCGGGTCGCCCCCAACTGGAACCTGAAGAACAACCAGATGTGGTACGCCGTAGTGAACGAGCTGAAGAGGCGCGGCAGCTGGCAGGGTTGCCGGCTTGAGCGCGAGATGCGCGCGGCGAACGGCTAGCCAAAGCGAGGAGAACCATGAAGACGGCAAGGCTAAAGGGAGAGGCGAAGGAATACCGGATCGGCAAGATCCTCTGCATCGGGAGAAACTACGCCGACCACATCAAGGAGTTGGGCAACGAGACCCCGGAGCGCCCGGTGATCTTCATGAAACCTGCCTCCAGCGTCATCGGCGAGGGGGAGGAGATCGTCATCCCCCCCTACTCCAGCGACTGCCACCACGAGGCGGAGCTGGCGCTTCTGATCGGCACCGGCGGGAGCAATGTCCCGGCCGCCGAGGCGCTCGGGCATCTGGCGGGTTACGGCGTCGCCATCGACCTCACCTTGAGGGACGTGCAGGCGGAGCAGAAGAAAAAGGGGCTTCCCTGGGAGATCGCCAAGGGTTTCGACACCGCCTGCCCCCTCTCCGACTTCGTCCCCAGGGACCAGGTGCCCGACCCGCAGGCGCTCAACATCACCTTGAGCGTCAACGGGGTCAAAAGGCAGGACGGCTCCACCGGGCTCATGATCCACCGCATCCCCGAACTTGTCTCCTACCTCTCCTCCATCTTCACCCTGGAGCCGGGGGACCTGGTGCTGACCGGCACCCCGGCCGGCGTAGGCCCCATCAAGAGCGGGGACCGGGTGGTTGCGGAGATCACCGGGGTGGGGAGACTTGAGGTGTCTGTAAAATAACAATTAAAGGAGAAAAGAGGATGAAAAACGAACAGCAATGCCCCGACTGCCAGGGGCTCATGGTGCTGATACCCGGTTGAGGCGGCCTCTTCTGGCGGTGCCAGAAGTGCGGACTCAGACTTGTCTATGGCAGCGAGCAGAG
>MTLD01004206.1_pt2 | contig 15586 bp, 7 predicted proteins | sample 1982471 | NCBI WGS metagenome assembly MTLD01 (sample SAMN05712604, study PRJNA340218) | biofilm metagenome | isolation source: sample SPM anode biofilm adapted to -50 mV | place: USA | collected 2012-02-03
CTGCAAAAGACCCAGAGGAAGCTCGTCGAACAGGAAAAGGTGGGAGCCGTCGCGCGCCTCGCCGCCGGGGCCGCCCATTACATCAACAACCCTTTGGGCTTCGTGATGAGCAACCTGTCGACCCTGGAGCGCTATGCCTTCGCCCTGCAGCAGCACGCGAACGCGCTCACGGACCTGCTGCGCGCCGCGGATCCCGATTCCGCCCAGGCCGTCCTGCAGCTGGAAAAGAAGCACCGCCTGCGCCAGATAAACCTCGACCTTCCCGCCCTCCTGCACGAGACAAGGGAGGGGGGACAGCGCATCGCCCTCATCGTGCAGCAGATGGCACAGCTCGAACTCGGGCTCGCGAGCCAGACGATGCAGGACCTCGAGCTCGTGGGCCTCATGAAACCGCTCGTGGACATCGTAACGGTCCTCGCCCCAACCGGGACCGAGGTGCGCTGGTCACTCCCCGAACACGGCGTATTCGTGCGGGGGGCGCTCACCCTTCTGAACACCGCCCTCGTTGCGCTCTTGAAAAACGCCTGCGAGGCGCTAGGCAGCGCCCCGGGCACCATCAACGTCTCGGTCGCCGCGCAGGGCGAAGTCGCCGAGATCGTCATCTCCGACAGCGGACCCGGCATCCCGCCGGAAAACCTCCCCTCGCTGTTCGATCCCTTCTTCACCACCAAGGCCCCGGACAGCCACGTCGGGCTCGGCCTGACCATCGCCCAGCGCTTCATCGCAGGGCACGGCGGGCGCATCCTCATCTCCAGCGACGCCTCCGGAACCTGCGTTCGTGTCGAACTCCCCCTCTCCCAGCACCTCGCTGGCACGACCACTGCGGATTAAAAGACATTAACCTTTTGATTCCGGCAAGTTAGCGCAATATTCCACTCAAGAAAACAGCACTTTTTCCGATGGGAACAGCAAGCGGGATGGAGACAAGTATCGTCACGCGATGTTGCCCTACGCCCCCTGCGGAGCGCAAGCATATGAGGATAAAGACCAAGATATCCGGGCCGGTATTCCTGCTGGTGTCATCGCTTATGGTGCTGCTCACCCTGGCGGGGTACCGCTACCTCTCCCACGCCCTGACCGAGACCGTGTCGCGGCAGCACGCGGCGACGCTGGCCCTGGCCTCTCGCTACATCGATGACGAGCTTTTGCACTCGCGGCAGATGCTCGATCTGATGGCCAAGGGAATCGACCCCGCCCTGCTCGACGACCCCAAGAAGATGCAGCGGGCGCTCGAGCAGTTCCGCGCGGCGCGCACCTTCTTCAACGGCGGACTGGAGGTGGTCGATGCGGAAGGGCGCAGCATCGCGCAAAGCCCCCATACGACACAGAGCCCGATCAAGAAGGGGAACAGCTACGTCGCCTTCACCCTCGCGACCGGCAAGCCCTACATCTCCGCCCCCTACTTTTCCTCCGCCCCCCCCAAACACCCCCTGATCAGCTTCGGGGTCCCCATCCTGCGCGCCGACGGCAGCGTGGCCGGGCTCTTGGCGGGACATCACGACCTCTACGAAGACGGCAGGACCGACCGGGCGCTCCACACGGTCGGAAAGCGCGGTCGCCTGCTGGTTATGGAGAGAAACCGCACCATCGTCTGGCATCCGGACCAAAGCCAGGTGATGTCCTACCTCGCCCCCGGTGAGAACCCGGCCATCGACGACGCGCTGCAGAGAAACGTGATGGCCAGCGGCGAGACCAGGGACGCCGCGGGAGAGACCTGGATCTCCACGGCCCTTCCGCTGAAAAACGCGAACTTCATCGTGGCAGTGCAGTACCCCGAAGCGGAGGCGTACGAACCGCTCAGGGAGGCACGCCTTTTTTTCGCCACGGCCCTCGTCATCATCCTCCTTTTGACCCAGGTGACGTTATGGCGCCTGATCCGGCACATCACCGAACCGCTCGCCCGGCTGGTAAACCACGTCGGCACCCTCAACCAAAAGAAGGGGCCTGAACGGCTCGTATCCATAGCGACCGGCGACGAGCTGGAGCACCTGGCGCTTGCGGTGAACGACATGGTGGAAACCATGGACAAACGGCAGGAAACCCTGGAGGAGAACCAGGAACTCTACCGCATCATCGCCGAATTCACCTCGGAACTCGCCATCCTCACCAACACGGACGGCTCGCTGCGCTACATCTCCTCGAACTGCGAGGCGCTGACCGGCTACACCGACCGTGAGTTTCTCGCCGTCCCCGGCCTTTTGGAGAGCATCATCCACCCCGACGACCGCGAGCTGTTGCGCCGCAACTGTTGCGGTGCGGCCCCGGGCAAGCAGGCGTCCCCCGTGGAGCTGCGCCTCAACACGAAAGGCGGGGAGCAGCGCTGGTTCAAGTACACCTGCCGGGAGGTGCGTGGCACCGACGGCGAGAGCCTAGGCATGCGCGGCAGCTTCAGGGACATCTCCATGGACCGGCGCCTGGAGGGGATGCTGGAGGAGGAGCGCCGTTTCGTCGAGAGCCTTCTTGAGAACACCTCCACGCCGCTCTTCGTCATCGACAGGAACCACCGCATCATCGTCTGGAACCGCGCCATCGCGGAGCTGACCGGGATGCCGGCGACCGATATGCTCGGCACCGAGCGGCAGTGGGAACCGTTCTACCCGACCAAACGCCCCACCCTGTGCGACCTGATCATGTCCGGGGAGACCGACCGGGCCGCTGAGTTCTACCCGACCTACAGCTGCGACGTGGTGATGAAGGGGATCATCAGGGCCGAGGGGTGGTACCACAACCTGAACGGCAGGGAACGCTACCTCTTCTTCGACGCGGCACCGGTCACCAGGGACGGCGAGACCATCGCGGTGGTGGAGACGCTGTACGACATCACCGAGCGGGCCCGCGCCGAGGAGTCCCTGCACCTGTTCTCGCAGGCGGTGGAACAGAGCGCGAGCGCCATCGTCATAACCGACGCCAACGGGGTGATCCAGTACGTGAACCACAAGTTCTGCGAAGTGAGCGGCTTCGAGAAGGAAGAGGTGCTGGGACAGAAGCCGAACATCCTGAAGTCGGGACGGCAGCTGGAGGAAACCTACCGGCAACTGTGGGAGACCATAACGGCCGGGAAGGAATGGCACGGCGAGTTCAACAACAAGCGCAAGGACGGCACATTCTTCTGGGAGAACGCGACCATCGCCCCGATCTGCGACCAGCAGGGGCGCATCACCCACTTCCTCGGGGTGAAAGAGGAAATCACGGCGAAGAAAAACGCCGAGCGCCAGCTTTTGAAGAACCAGGCGGAGATGGTCCTGAAGCACGAGCAGCTCACCGAGCTGTTCCGGCAGGTGGAGAAGGGAAAACGGGAATGGGAGCAGACCATGGACTGCGTCGACGACCTGGTGGCCATGGTCGACAGCCAGGGGCGGGTCAGGCGCTGCAACCGCGCTTTCAAGCAGCTGACCGGCAATTCCTACTCGCGCCTGGTTTCGGCCAACTGGCGCGACCTCATGCAGGGGGCGGGGCTCGACCTTACCACCCTGGACCGCGGGCAGGCCGAGCTCCAGCACGAGGCATCGGGGCGCTGGTTCACCCTCAGCATCTACCCGTACGGGGAACAGGGTTCCCAGGTGATCATGCTGCACGACCTGACCGAGATCAAGCGGGTCTCCGAGGAGCTCGTCGTCGCCTACCAGGAGCTGAAGGCGACCCACTCGCAGCTTTTGCAGCAGGAGAAGATGGCCTCGATAGGGCAGCTGGCGGCCGGGGTCGCGCACGAGATCAACAACCCCATGGGGTTCATCTCCAGTAACCTCGGGACCATGGGGAAATACCTCGAGCGGCTGGAGGGATTCCTGGAGGCCCAGTCCGACGGGCTCGCCGCGGCGACGCCGGAGGCCAGGGAGCGCATCGCCCAGGCGCGCAAGAAGTTCAAGGTGGATTACATCCTCGCGGATGCGAGGAGCCTCCTGGCGGAGTCCCAGGACGGGGCGGAGAGGGTGCGCAACATCGTGCAGAACCTGAAGAGTTTCTCCAGGGTGGACGACGCCCAGGCCACCTACGTGGACCTGAACGAGTGCATCGAGAGCACCATCACCATCGCCTGGAACGAGCTCAAGTACAAGACGACGCTCACGCGCGACTACGGCGAACTCCCGCCCGTCAAGTGCCTGCCCCAGCAGTTGAACCAGGTGTTCCTCAACATACTGGTGAACGCGGCGCACGCCATCGAGAAACAGGGGGAGATCACGGTAGCCACCAGGCGCGAGGGGGACCAGGTCGTCATCGCCATCAGCGACACGGGAGGAGGGATCCCCGAGGAGCTCAAAAACCGCATCTTCGAGCCGTTTTTCACCACCAAGGAGGTCGGCAAGGGGACCGGGCTCGGCCTCGCCACGGTCTACGGCATCGTGAGACAGCATAACGGCTTCATAAACGTCTACAGCGAGCCGGGACAGGGAACCACTTTCGAGATAAACTTCCCGAGGTCTTCCGGATCGCCCCTCGACGCCGACCGCGACGAAGCCGTGGCGGTCGGCGGGTCGGGAACCGTGCTGCTGGTCGAGGACGACCCCCTGGTGCGGAAAACCACCCTCAACACCCTGAAGGAGATCGGCTACCAGGTAATCGAGGCGGCCGGCGCCGAAGAGGCGATCGCGATCTGCCGCGAGGAAGGGGCCCACCTCGACCTGATCCTCACCGACGTGGTCATGCCGGGGATGAACGGCAAGGAGATGGTCGACGCCATCGAAGCGTTCCGCCCAGGCCTCAGGGTTCTCTTCATGTCCGGCTACACCAAGGACCTGGTTGCGCAGCGCGGCGTGGCCGACGGCGGCAGGCATTTCATCCAGAAGCCCTTCGACATCCACGCTCTCGCCGCAAAGCTCAGGGAGACGCTGCAGCAAAAGAGCCTCCCCACTCCCTGAACTGTAAAAGACGGGGCTCTCCCACGAAAAACTGAGTACTCAGTTGAGTCACTGATGTAGTCAACCCCAGCGAACCTCCCTGCCCAAGCCCAGACACCACAAGCAAGCGCCGCGATGATAAAATAGCCAGTTAGCGCGTATACTTTTTTTCAACCCCCTCTCTGCAAACATGGCACGGTGGGTGCTAGAGTATCGTTATCGATCGCAGCAACGCCACCTCGCAAAGGTTGAATCATGAAAACAATCGGCTTACCAAAGAAGCAGGGGATGTACGATCCCCAGTTCGAGCACGACGCCTGCGGCGTCGGATTTGTCACCCACATCAAGGGGAAGAAATCCCACGAGATCGTCCAGCAGGCGATAACGGTCCTGGCGAACCTCGACCACCGCGGCGCGGTCGGCAGCGAGCACAACACCGGCGACGGCGCGGGGATCCTGATCCAGATGCCGGACGCCTTCTTCCGCAAGGTCTGCCCCGAGTCCGGGTTCGAGCTGCCGGCGCCCGGGGAGTACGGCGTGGGCATGCTCTTCACCTCCCCCGAGGCTACCGAGCGCAGCGCCGCCAAGCACCTGTTCCAGCGGATCGTCTCCGAGGAAGGGGTGGAGGTGATCGGCTGGCGCGTGGTTCCGACCGACAACTCGCTCCTTGGCGACACCGCCAAGGCGGGAGAGCCGCTGGTACGCCAGATCTTCTTCAGGCGCAACGCCGCCTGCCCCGACGAGGACGCCTTCAACCGGAAGCTCTACGTCGTGAAGCAGCGCGCCCTGCACGAGATAAGGGACAAGGGGGTCGACCCCTTCTGGTACTTCTCCAGCATGTCCACCCGCACCCTGGTCTACAAGGGGATGCTGATGCCGGCCCAGCTGGACCAGTACTACCCCGACCTGCGCGACGAGGCGGTTACGACCGCCATCGCGGTGGTGCATTCCCGCTTCTCCACCAACACCTTCCCGAGCTGGGACCGCGCGCACCCGTACCACATGCTGGCCCACAACGGCGAGATCAACACCCTGCGCGGCAACGTCAACTGGATGCACGCCCGCCAGTCGATGTTCAGCTCCGACCTGTTCGGCGACGACATGAAGAAGCTCCTGCCGGTGATCGACGCCAACGGCTCAGACTCCGCCATGTTCGACAACTGCCTGGAGCTTCTGGTGCAGTCCGGCCGCTCGCTCCCCCACGCCATGATGATGATGGTGCCTGAGCCCTGGGAAAACCACGAGACCATGAGCAAGGAGAAGCGTGCCTTCTACGAGTACCACTCCTGCCTGATGGAGCCCTGGGACGGCCCTGCCGCCCTCACCTTCACCGACGGCCGGATCATCGGCGCGGTCCTGGACAGAAACGGCCTGCGTCCCTGCCGCTACTACCTGACCGACGACGACCTGGTGGTCATGGCGTCCGAGGCGGGCGTGCTGCAGGTGCCGCCCGAGAAGATCATCCGTAAGGGAAGGCTGCAGCCCGGCAAGATGTTCCTGGTGGACACGCTCCAGGGGCGCATCATCCCCGACGAGGAGATTAAAGGGGAGCTGGCCTCGGCCAAGCCGTACGCCGACTGGGTCAAGGTGAACCACCAGCTGCTCAAGGACATCCCGAAAACCAGCAAGGCGCCCTTCGTCGAGCACTCTCCCTTGCTGCAGCGGCAGAAGTCCTTCGGCTACACCTTCGAGGACCAGCAGACCATCATCGGCCCGATGGCCTCCGACGGCATCCAGCCGCTGGGCTCCATGGGGACCGACACGCCGCTGGCGGTCCTCTCGGAGAAGCCCCAGCTTTTGTACAACTACTTCAAGCAGCTCTTCGCCCAGGTGACCAACCCGCCGATCGACCCTATCCGCGAGGAAATCATCACGGCGACCGCGGTCCGTATCGGCTCCGAGTCGAACCTCCTGAAGCCCACCTCATCGAGCGCCCGGGTCATCCGCCTGGAGCACCCGATCATCAGCAACGAGGACTTCGAGAAGCTCAGGAACCTGGAGCACCCCGGCTTCAAGAGCACCACGCTGTCACTGCTGTTCAAGGCCGCCGACGGCGCCGAAGGGATGGAGAAGGCGCTGGAGAGCCTTTTCAACACCGCCGTGCACGCCATCGAGACCGGCACCACAATCCTGATCCTTTCCGACCGGGGCGTTAACGAGGAGTACGCCGCCCTCCCCGCCCTTTTGGCGGTGGCCGGCCTGCACCACCACCTGATCCGGACCGCCACCCGCACCCACGCCTCCATAGTCCTGGAGTCGGGCGAGCCCCGCGAGGTGCACCATTTCGCAGTGCTCTTAGGCTACGGCGTCACCGCGATCAACCCCTACCTTGCCTTTGAGTCGATCGACGACATGATCCAGCAGGGGATGCTCCCCGGGCTCGACTACAAGACCGGGGTCAAGAACTTCATCAAGGCTTCCATCAAGGGGATCGTCAAGACCATGGCCAAGATGGGTATCTCCACCATCCAGAGCTACCGCGGCGCGCAGGTCTGCGAAGCGGTCGGCCTGCACGACTCGGTGATCCAGAAGTACTTCACCTGGACCCCCTCCCGCATCGGCGGCATCGACCTGGAAGGGATCGCCCAGGAGCTTCTGACCCGCCACCGCAAGGCGTATCCGCAGCGGGTCGCGGCAGAACCGTCGCTTGACCCCGGCGGGCAGTACCAGTGGCGCCAGGAGGGAGAGGAGCACCTTTTCAACCCGCTCACCGTCCAGTCGCTGCAAAAAGCGACCAGAACCGGGGACTACCAGGAATTCAAGGTCTTCTCCAAGCTGATCGACGACCAGAACGAGCGCATCTACACCCTGCGCGGGCTTTTGGACTTCAACACCGAGATCAGGGTCCCGGTGCCGCTGGAAGAGGTCGAGTCTGTCGAAGAAATCATGAAGCGGTTCAAGACCGGGGCCATGTCTTACGGCTCCATCAGCCAGGAGGCCCACGAGGCCCTGGCCATAGCCATGAACCGGATCGGCGGTCGCTCCAACACCGGCGAGGGGGGCGAGGACCCGGCGCGCTTCACCTGGACCAACGAGCAGGGTGACTCGAAGAACAGCGCCATAAAGCAGGTCGCATCCGGCCGCTTCGGCGTCACCAGCAACTACCTGACCAACGCCTCCGAACTGCAGATCAAGCTGGCACAGGGGGCGAAACCGGGCGAAGGGGGCGAGCTCCCGGGGAGCAAGGTCTACCCGTGGGTTGCCAAGACCCGGCACACCACCCCCGGCGTCGGGCTGGTATCGCCCCCGCCGCACCACGACATCTACTCCATCGAGGACCTGGCGGAGCTGATCCATGACCTGAAGAACGCCAACCGCCGCGCCCGGATCAGCGTCAAGCTGGTTTCCGAGGTAGGGGTCGGCACCATCGCGGCCGGCGTCGCCAAGGCCCATGCCGACGTGGTGCTGATCAGCGGTTACGACGGCGGCACCGGCGCCTCCCCGCTATCGAGCATCAAGCACGCGGGGCTCCCCTGGGAGCTGGGGCTTGCGGAAACCCACCAGACCCTGGTGCTCAACAACCTGAGGAGCAGGATCATCGTCGAGGTGGACGGCCAGCTTAAGACCGGCCGCGACGTGGCCATCGCGGCGCTTTTGGGGGCCGAGGAGTTCGGCTTCGCGACCGCGCCGCTGGTGACCCTGGGTTGCGTCATGATGCGCGTCTGCCACTCCAACACCTGCCCGGCCGGCGTAGCTACCCAGGACCCGGTCCTCAGGGCGAAGTTCGCGGGGAAACCGGAGTACGTGGTCAACTACATGCGCTTCATCGCCCAGGAAGTGCGCGAGATCATGGCGGAGCTCGGCTTCCGCAACTTCAACGACATGGTCGGGCGCGCAAACCGCCTGGAGCCCAAGCGCGCCGTCGCCCACTGGAAGGCACGCGGGCTTGACTTCAGCAAGATCCTGTACCAGCCGCAGATGGCAATCAAGGGTAGCCGCTACTGCACCGAGGCCCAGGACCACGGGCTGGAGAAATCGATCGACTACACGAAGCTTTTGGATCTGTGCAAGCCGGCCCTGGAGAAGAAGGAAAAGGTGAGCGGAGAGTTCCCGATCACCAACGTGGACCGCGTGGTCGGGACCATAGTCGGCAACGAAGTCACCCGCGCCTTTGGAGCGGAGGGGCTTCCCGACGACACCATCAGGCTCAAGTTCCATGGCTCCGCAGGCCAGAGTTTCGGCGCCTTCATCCCGAAAGGGATGACCCTGGAGCTTTCCGGCGACACCAACGACTACCTGGGCAAGGGGCTTAGCGGCGGCACCATCGCCGTCTACCCCCCCGCGGGCTCCAGGTTCAAGGCCGAGGAGAACATCATCGCCGGCAACGTCGCCTTCTACGGCGCTACCAGCGGCAACGCCTACTTAAGCGGCATCGCCGGGGAACGCTTCTGCGTTCGTAACTCCGGGGTGAACGCGGTGGTGGAAGGGGTCGGCGACCACGGCTGCGAGTACATGACCGGCGGCATCGTGGTGGTCCTGGGTGAGACCGGCAGGAACTTCGCCGCCGGGATGAGCGGCGGCGTCGCCTATGTCCTGGACGAGACCGGGCAGTTCAAGGACCACTGCAATACCGACATGGCGGACCTGGAGCAGCTGGACGAGCAGGACCAGGAGACCGTCAGGGGGATGATCGAGCGGCACAAGGAGATGACCGGCAGCAGCCGTGCCGCCGCCATCCTGAAAGACTGGCGCAGCTTCGCCCGTAAATTCGTCAAGGTCATGCCGAGGGACTACAAGCGGGTACTCCAGGCGCTCGCCCGCGCCGAAGCCGCCGGGTTGAGCGGCGACGAAGCCCTGGCAGCGGCATTCGAGGAGAATGCCAGCGCGGCCGCACACTAAATAACGAGCAATCTTGCGAATAGGATAGAGCTATGGGAAAAACAACCGGATTCATGGAATATCTTCGCGAACTCCCTTCCGACCGCGAGCCGCTGGAGCGGCTGAAAGACTGGGACGAGTTCCACCTGCACCTGTCGGAGGAGAAGCTCCGCATCCAAGGCGCCCGTTGCATGGACTGCGGCATCCCGTTCTGCCACACCGGCAAGCTGGTTAGCGGCATGGCCTGCGGCTGCCCGGTGAACAACCTGATCCCCGAGTTCAACGACCTGGTGTACCGCGGGCTCTGGAAGCAGGCCTTTGACAGGCTGCAGAGGACCAACAACTTCCCCGAGTTCACCGGCAGGGTCTGCCCCGCCCCGTGCGAGGGGTCGTGCACGCTGGGAGCCACCGAGCCTGCGGTCACCATCAAGAACATCGAGGTGAGCATCATCGAGCGCGCCTGGGAGGAAGGATGGGTCACCCCTAACCTGCCGCAGGTGCGGACCGGCAAGAAGGTGGCGGTGGTGGGTTCCGGCCCCGCAGGGCTCTCTGCGGCCGAACAGCTCAACAAGGCCGGGCACCAGGTGACCGTGTTCGAGCGGGCGCCGCTTCCCGGGGGGCTTTTGATGTACGGCATCCCGAACATGAAGCTGGAGAAGCAAAACGTGGTGATGCGCCGCATCCGGTTGATGGAGCAGGAGCAGATCACCTTCGTCTGCAACACCAGCATCGGCGGCCCCGACTACCCGGTCGAGAAGCTGCGCGCGGAGTTCGACGCCGTGGTCATGGCCACCGGCGCCACCCTCCCCCGCGACCTGAACATCGAGGGGCGCCCGCTTGAGGGGATCCACTTCGCCATGGATTTCCTGACCGCGAACACGAAGGCGGTCCTGGGACAGGTAAAGGAGTTCATCTCCGCGCAAGGAAAGGACGTGATCATCATCGGCGGCGGCGACACCGGCACCGACTGCGTGGGCACATCGCTGCGCCACGGCTGCAACTCCGTCACCCAGCTGGAGATCATGCCCCGTTCCCCCGACACCCGCGCCGAGGACAACCGCTGGCCGGAGTGGCCCAAGACCCACAAGGTCGACTACGGGCAGGAGGAAGCCGCGGCGAAATTCGGCGCCGACCCGCGCGTCTTCCTCACCACCGCCACCAGGTTCGAGGGGGATTCCGAGGGGAAGGTGAAGGCGGTGCACACGGTCCAGGTCAAGTGGGAGAAGAACGCCCAGGGGCAGTTCGTCCCCACCCCGGTACCGGGTACCGAAGAGGTCCGGCCAGCAACCCTCGTGCTCCTGGCGATGGGTTTCCTGGGACCCGAGCAGGAACTCCCTGCGGCACTCGGGCTTGAGCGGGATCCGCGCAGCAACATCAAGGCGGAGTACGGCCGCTACGCCACCAACATCCCCGGCGTGTTCGCAGCCGGCGACTGCCGCCGCGGCCAGAGCCTGGTGGTCTGGGCCTTCAACGAAGGGCGCGGCGCAGCGCGCGAGTGCGACCGTTTCCTCATGGGAGAGACCGAACTCCCGTAGGCTCAATGGCAGTGTAAGTAGCCCCCAAAAGGCACTCGGGATCGTCCCGAGTGCCTTTTTTTCCCCAACAGCATCGCACGCGGATTAACGCGGAAACAAAGCGATAACTTCAGATCAACACCCCGTAAAACCACACCTCTTTAGTTGTTTCCCTCCGGATCCACCTGCCGTTATCCGCGGTTTCCGTTTAATCCGTGTGCATGCCGTTGATGTTACGCCAGGAAAAAGTGCCTCCACCGCTGGACAATAAATTAACTTTGATTAATATTTTACGCATCACCAATTATCAGTAAAAGGAGGTGCAAGGTGTCACCTATTCCGGAACTATTGGCTGTGACGAACCTCAACGAACTCAGCATCAACGACTTCATCGCCCTGCTGCTGACTGTCGCCGACAAAACGGACCTGCATCCTGCCCTTAAGGAGGGGCTTCCTGAATACTTCTCCGGCGGCGAAAAGCTGAGGGAGATGGCCGGGAACCTGAGGCAGCTGCGCGACGCGGCCGCCACCGGCAACCGCGAGGCGAAGGCGGAAAAAATGGCGGCTTGGGAGGCGGGGAAGCTGGCGGTCGCCATGAACGCCCAGCACCTCACCATGCTCTCTTTGCACCGTAAAGACCCAAGCCTGTTGAACAACATCGGGCTTGAACTGAAGCAAAGGCAGCAAGGGGGCAAATCCTCCGTCAACGTGCTTGCCGAGACCCCGGTGGTTACGGCAAAACACGTGCAGGGTCCGTCCGGGCCGGTTTCCGGCTCCATCGTCGTGGTGATAAGCCGGGCGAAGAATACCATCCCCTTCGAAATGCAGATGACGGACGACCCTTCCAACGAATCGTCCTGGAGCAGCCAGGGGATTCACCAGAAATCGAGGATCGAATACCATGAGCTTGAACCAGCCAAACGGCTGTATTTCAGGGTCAGGTACCACGTCGACGGCAAGACCAGCCAGTGGTCCCCGACCGCCAACATCATCGTCCTTTGACACTTTAGCCCGGAGCATAGAAACAGGGACGCGGCCGCACCGGAAGATGCAGCCGCGTTCTTTTTTGTCCTCAAATCGTTCCCCCCCAAGGCCGAACCGGATCAGGTTTCCAGATTTCGCCTCTATCCTTTAGAAAAGCATGAATGAGGAGTCAGGAACTTTGCAGGAACTTACCGCCCTCGATTCAATTCTCCCGGAACTGAGTGCGGATTAAAGCGAATCGAGTGCGCTTTGCCGCTACCGGTGCATTTATTCCGCATAGCTTTAACTGTATCTCCTAAGCCGTATGCACTTTTGTGCAAATGAGTGCAGCTTTGCCTAAAGTGAATTTACCTTGGGTCAAACCGGAATCAGTTCACAAAAAACCGGACCCCCTTTCCCGGAGCCGCTCGCGTTTTTTCCAAACCCGGAGCCACTTTTCAGGCAACGCGTTCCGTTTTCCATGGAACGCATCCAGATTAGAGCGGAGAGCATTTACTTCACAAAAATACACTCGCATTTTTTGCAGACCGCACGCGGTCCTCCAATTCACAACTCCGTTTGCGCTCAACCCCCGTGCGGGTCCGACGCATCTGACATCAGCTGCAAAAAAGCCTGCTCTGGCCTCGCAGAGCAGCTGTAAAAAAACCCGACATAATCAAAATCTACATCGAGCTGGCAGTTTCCGGAGCCAGGGATGCTAAGGCTGCATGTTTTTACACAAATTGTAAAGAATGGGTGTCTTTGACAAGCAGGAACTCTTTACAACTCAGTGTCGGTTTCTTTTACAACCACGATGATCTTCGCCTGTCACCATTAGTTTTTTCTGCTCCAGCCGACACCTTCCCACTTCAGCGTCCCCCCCGAATTCTCCACTGATTTCAAACTAATTTGCCTGTTTCTGCCACAGGTCCAACAGAGGCACCACACAGTACTAGCCGGATTGCCATTATGGCACGGCTACTGCAAATACTGGGCATCTGATCAACCACTAGAGTGAGGGTTACTGCCATGAAAAAATTCATAATGACAACTGTGCTGGCGCTGACCATGATAGCAACGCAGGCTTTTGCTATCCCCAACCTGCAGCTGTACATTCCAGGGGCGACATATACCGACGACACCTGGGTCGTCAGCAGCAACAGCTTCGAACTGTGGGTGATCGGCAACGCCAAGTTCCAGCCGATCTCCAACGTGTATCTGGCCGCCGCATACGCGACCGGAGAGACCGGAACCATCTCCATCACCCCTACTGGCAGCCTCATTCCCCTTGCGACGGCTTACAGCGGCAACGACGGGTCCGTGCCTCTTTTGGGTGACGGCAGCCAGCTTGCGCCCCATGAGCCCTGGGGCCCTGGAACCAGCTGGTACTCCTACCTCCTGGGCGATTTCACCTCCAATGCGGACACCATTTACGACTACACCACTGGTACTTCGGACCAGGGTACGGGTCAGATCAACAAGTACAACGTCGACGTCACCGGTTACGCAAGCGGGCTGCACTTTGACGCTTACGACCACATCGAAAGCAAAAACCACACTAAATACGTCTTCGCACCGTTCTCGCATGACGGAGAGAACGGCGCGAACCCGGTTCCGGAACCTGGCACAGTGGTCCTCTTCGGCGCTGGCCTTCTCAGCCTCGCCATCTACGGCAAACGCCGTCGTAACTCTTAGCCAAGGCTGAACCAAAAGGCCATCGTCCCCGGCGGTGGGAAAAAGAAACCCGGCTTTTTAAGCCGGGTTTCTTTTTTTCCAGATGTACAGGTTTCCCTCAAAGGCATAGCACACGGATTTAACGGATAACGCGGATAGATCAGAATGAGCTTGAGAGAACAACGCTTTGTCTGATCCGCGGTAACGATGTTGATCCGCGTCATCCGCGTGCTATGCCTCTCCGCGCGGGTGCCGTCGCACCCAGATACAAAAGCAGCAGAGATCCCCCCAGCAATGCGATCCCAAGAAACCCCACAGGGGTGAAACGCTCCCCGAAGAGGAGCCAGGCCAGTGATGTCGCCACCATAGGCTCCAGGAGCGTGCTGATACTGGCTGCTGTTGCGGAAGTGGAACGCATCCCTTTGAAGAATAGAACGTAGGCCAGAGCTGTCGGTACGGTGCCAAGGTAGACGAGCAGCATCCAGGCCAAAGGCGTATAAGTCACTGCCATCCCTTGAGTGAAACCAAAGAGCACCGCGGCTCCGATGCTGAAGCTGATGGCAAGGGACTGAAAGGGGTCGCAGTGCGCGGCCAGTTTCTGCGAGGCAAGGGTGACCAGCCCATAGCTGAAGGCGGATACCAGGGCAAGCACGATGCCACCGGTATCCGCTCCGGAGAGTGCGGAGTGATCCTGAAAGAAAACCAGGACAGCCGTGCCGGAAAGAGCACCTATCAAGGCCACCAAGGTCGGCCTGGAAGGTCTCTTCCTGGTAACAGCGACCGAGATGACGGCGACCATGACCGGTGCCGTACAAAGGGTGACGACTGTCGCGACAGCCACCCCGGTAAGCGCGATGGCAGCGAAGAAGCAGACCTGATACAGCGCGGTCAGGAGCCCGATCAGCGTCATCAGCCCCAGGTCGCCACGGGAAACCTGTAGCATCTTTTTGCCCTGCCTGGCCCAGCAGACCGGGAACAGCACCGGGAGGGAGATGGCGAGCCGGAAGAATCCGATCGACAGGGGATCGGCCGCGGCCACGTGGTAGATGGTCTTTGTCGAAATACCGACAGTCCCCCAAAGGACTGCGGCGAGCATAATCAGAAGGAGCCCGCGGCGCGACTCGGCGCGGGCAGCGTATGTAGACTGCATGTGGAATCTCCTTGAAACTCAGTGAAAGGGAACGATCTGAGATCAAGGCAGTAAGGCGCAATTCTAGTGGGGAACGCAGTACGCGAACTGGAGGGTCTAAACGGCCAGACTGCCTTGGTTAGGCGAGAATGGCCGAGGGAGGGGGTAATATGCTGGAGAAGGGATAGTACATGGTGACGTGTATATCAGCAGCCAGCACCGGTTGTCAAACCCCAACTGCATCGCACGCGGATTAAGGCGGAAACAAAAACGATAACTGCAGATTAATACCCTGCAAAGCCTTACATCTTTAGTGATGTTTCTTTTGATCAACCTGCCGCTATCCGTTATTTCCGTTGAATCCGTGTGCGTGCCGTTGATCTTGCACTACCCCTGAGAGAGGAAAGGTGCTACACTACGAGCCCGCTACGCGGCCCAGGCATCAAATGCTTGTGGGTTGCACCTGGATAAATCGCAGCAAAGAGAGATACCGCCTGATATGTTCCAAGAAGTAGATTTCACCTATCGCCCCATCGGCCTTTTAAGATCCCCCTATTCCCGCCGCATCGACGCGCCGCACCAAAGCACGGTTACTGAAGGCACCCACACCGGTGAGCCTGCCATCGCCACCCTGGAGCTCCAGGAGTGGCTCG
>MTLD01000080.1_pt1 | contig 15580 bp, 17 predicted proteins | sample 1982471 | NCBI WGS metagenome assembly MTLD01 (sample SAMN05712604, study PRJNA340218) | biofilm metagenome | isolation source: sample SPM anode biofilm adapted to -50 mV | place: USA | collected 2012-02-03
TCACTCACCCCCCACCGCAAATCCGAAGAGCCACTTTGCCGCTGCGAGGTGCTCGGTTCAGTCTCAGCGCTAGGAACATCCGCTCATCAGCGTAGTGGCTGCCTACGCGTGGGCGAGCGGCACCACGAGTCTCGACATAGCTTGTTCACGCTCGTGAGCATGCAGCCGTTCTTCTGATGGGTCTGCGCCGAGAAGCGCTGCGAATGCGTCGAGGATGACCACGCAGGCAGCTATCCCAAGGTCACCTGAGCCAGCGAGCGCGACTGGGTCGAGGGCCCACGTCAAGCGATTGGTCTGCGGATTGAACGCCTCGTCGTCGTCTAGCACCCAAGGCTGGCTGTGGGCGGCGCCGGACCCGACCCGGTAGGCTCCCGGTCTCGTCGGCAATAGCGCCCCGAGAACGTCCGTGACGTTCATCGACACCGAGACCCCAGGCCCTGCGACCGGCCAACGAACACTCACTGATCGCCCACCCTTGCTGGCGGTTACCTCGATGCCCGCCGTGCCCACCAAGGCCATGACCTCCGTGTGCCGACGCCTGGCGCTGGCATCTGCGGACTTGTGAAGTTCGACGTTCCAGCCGGCGAAATCCGCCACCGCGCGCAGCTCTTCCTCAGCGCTCGCGATCATCGCAGCCGCCGAGCGTAGGACTCGGTCTTCAACGGTTCCAGCCGGGCAAAGCAAGTAGTCGACCCGGCCCGCAGCCTCCAGCGCGGCCCTGGCCAGCGTCATGTGAGCAAAGGCGCGCGGAGCGTCCGCGTTGGCAGTGTCTGTGATCGCGCACACATGGTCCCCAACGCTGGTCACCATCATGAAGGCCGCCCGCCAACCCGCGTGATACAGCCGGTTCTGAGCAGCTCGGTCCTCGGCCGCAGACTTGAGATGGTCCGTGTCCAGGGCGAGTTGACACTCTGGCGATGCGACCGCCGACCAACCATTTAGCGCGGTATCCATTGCTACGCGCTGGTCGAGCAGTGAGCGGCGAACCTGCTCGAGAAATCCGTGTAAGGGACCTGTCCCAACAAGGGTCTCGTCTGTAGTCACATAGCGACCCTAATGGCGGTCACCCCCCGAGAGCACGAGGGCAACGATGCCCTGGTCTCGTCGGTTTCCAGCTCGCAGGCTTTCACCGAAGAACGCCCCTCCGCACGTCCAGAATTGCCGCGGCCCGGATGGTCGTTCCCCGGGCCGGCGGAATCTGCGACGAGCGCTCAGTGGTTCAGGAGAAGGCCGGCAAACCATTGTCCGAAGGCTGTAGCAGCCAAGTTCACCAGGCCGATCTTGAAGGCAAGCATTAGCAGGCCGACAAGTGCTATCACCGCCACGAAGCTGAGCAGTTCGCGCTTCACTGTCCTTCTCCGCCGGGTTGCCACGTCATCTCCATCTGCTTCTGCCGCGACCTTGTGCCGCACCAGCAATCCAAGCGCACGCCACTGACAGTTCCCTCGCCCGGCGAGCGATTCGGCCGATCACATGCTTCTGCCACGGACGTCATGTCGTTTGCCGTTGCGGGCGGACTACTCACGAGACGATGTCCAGGTGACGAACGTAATCGAGGGAGACCCAGGGCTCTACGAGGTGATGGTTCGCACCCCCGACGGTGACCGGAGTGCCCGGCTCGACGTGCGGCGGCACGGGCGGGCCTGGTCGGTGAAGCTGGACCTCGACGGCTCAACCTGGGAAGGCGAGGGCACCAGCCTGTTCGCAGCACTACGCGACCTGAGGGTGGCGCTGGACGACGTGCACGTCACGATCGGCATCAACGGCGCACGACCAAACGCGGCCGTGTCTGGAATGCTCGCCGACATGGGCGAAGGACGCCAGGTGTACTTGCTGACGATTCCACGAACCGCTGCTCGGCCCGAGACCGCTCCAACCCTGGCGCCTGCTCCGCTTGACGCCGTCGCTGGCGTAGTCGCGCAGGACGCCTTCAAGGAACGCTGGTTCACCTGACCGGCCGTGCGATCGAAACGTCAGGCTCTGGCCGCGATCGATGCGAACTTCCTTGGGCGGCGATTGCAGCGGCTAGTCAGCGTCGATACTGGTTCACGTGACGGAGACGCGTGCCCGGGAGGTCGCCAAGTGGCGCTCGGCCGACGAGGTGTGGCTCGACCACACTGTCCTCCGGGCTGAGGACCTTGGTTGGCTGGCCCCGGCTCGAAAGCTCACCATATGGGCCGTCACGGTGCCCGACACGTTCCTCTCCGCGCTTCCGAAGCTCGAGTGGCTTGACGTGCGCGGTGGCTCCGGCTCGTCGGTTGACTGGGTGCTGGGGTGCAGTCGTCTGCGGTATCTCGCCGTCAACCAAATCCGAGGCGTTTCGGATCTCTCCGCCATCAGCACGCTGGCGTCCCTGGAGTTCCTGAGACTTTACGGGTTGCCGCACGTGACGATGTTGCCGGACTCATCCGCACTTGAGAACCTCGCCCGCGTTGAGCTTGGGTCCATGAAGGGGCTCGCCGGAATCGGGCCGCTACTCGCCGCGCCGGCTCTTGAGGAACTCCTCCTTATCCGCTCGGTCCGACTCACCAAACGAGACCCTGAGGACATCCGCGCCAAGACGTCCCTACGCCAGTTCGGATGGTTCGCCGAAGACGTCCCAACGCGCACATGGATGCCCGTTCTGAACGCGGTTGGAAAGCCAGCGAGTAGCGCTGTCCTTCCAGAGGACTGGTTCAGGGAACGGTGAAGGATCCATCCGGACATGCCGCGCTGTGCGAGGGTGCCTGTCGGCCGCCGCACCCTATGCCGGTGCAGTAGCAAGCTCGCCGGTCACGACTTCCAGCCATGTCAGGGATGGCGCTGACTCGCTCGCTATGGTCAAGGCTTGGCCGCTGGCGGCCGTCAACTGCGCCAAGCGTCCCTCGACTGGCTTCACTGCACGGATGTCGAGCACAAGGTCCTTGGCACCCACAGCAAGTCCGGCGGCGAAGCCAGTTGCAGCTCCAAGAAGCGCCGTAAGGCGGACATTCGAGTGTTCGTCCTCGTCTGCCACAATCTCGTCGGCGTCACCCTGGATGGCTTCAGCAACAGAGGGGCCAACGGCAACCATGACCCCACCCGCCGCGCCCATGGCTGCTCCAACGCTCGCCGTCCTCGCGATCGCTGCCGCTGCGCGCCCCCACGAGGGCAGGCTTTCCGCACGGAGTTGCTTGTCAAGGCGGTTTAGCCGTCGGCACACTTCTTCGATCTCTTGCCGGTGCGCGTGAGCGGACTTGGCAACCTGCTCCGCACGAGTCTTGGCCACTTCAGGCTTCGCTCGGTGAAAGTCGTAAGCGACTTCGGCCAAGCCGAACTGAACCGAAACTACATCGAGCCTTCCCGCCAGGTTGAGGTAAAGCGTCACTTCATCGACGACCCGCTGAGTGAGCATCTGCTCTACCTCGTGAGCGGACAGCTGACTCACGTGCTCCAGCTTTCTCACTGCCCGCTTCAGGTGCTGAAGGCACCTATGTCGGGCGTCGCCCAAAGCCTGCCGGACAACCGCGATGTCAGCGTTGGTGGTGCCCTTCTTGCCGTGAGTACGAAGCAATCCAACTAGTCGCGCTACCTGCTCGGCGACACTTTCGACTTCGCCAACCTGATCGTCCTGGAGATGCTCGTGGATCTCGCCCACCTGCTGTGCAATGGCTTTGATGGCCCGGGCCATCTCGGCCGCCTGGGCCTGGGCCGCTATCGCGGCCAGAGCGAATGCGCCGCCCGACAACACCGCAAGGCCGGTAGCCGGACGGATCCGCATGAGACGCGTAACTCGCCCATGATCTCGGAAGTTGGCCTGCAACCACCCACCCTCCTCCTGGATCGCCTTGAAGCCCCTCACGAACATCTCACGATCGGCCGGGTGCAGTTCGACCAGCGCGCCGGTCAAGCGCTTCGCCTCAATGACGGCGCGGGCCACGGGATCGAGGTTGCGTAGCAGGCTCTTCAGCTCATAAGCCGTAGGTAGAGCAATCAAACGTCCCCAACGCGAGAGATGTTCGCCCCCGGAAGGACCGAAGACGACAGCGCAGTCGTCAGTGACTCGGACGATCAACTCATCGGGCTCACCTTCAGCATGCACGTCCGCGCCAAGCACGGCTGGCGGCAGAGGCTCCGAGACCAGGTCGGCGATGGGGTCACCAAGACCTTCCGACTCACCGTTCACGGTCACAGTTTCCACCCCTCGAGCCACGCCAAGCCATGAACGCCATCCTGTCAGCCCAGCAGCTCCGGCGAGGCATCGCCCATTCGAACGTCCTCAACTGGCCGTAGGTCGCGTGGTTGTTCCTCCTTCAGGGCAGGGATCGACTGGCGCTAGGTGTACGTGGCATGTAGACGACCCCGGTGCCGTTCACCCAAGCCGTCGCGAGCGCTTCAGGGGAGATCGAAGGATCAACGCGAATAGCGCCGGCCCCGTACCGCGGCAGGAACTCAGGCGACTCCTGGGGTGCAACGGAGCACAGCGTCCACCCCCTGAGTCGAGGGGACTGTTGTGGCGGGACGATCGGCGAACCGCACGAATCCTTCAAAGCCGATGTCCTTCAGCTCGGCTCGCGTCGTCACCATGGCGACCATTGTCCAGCATCGTCGGCCTAAGAACTTCCTGAGCTTGGGAAGGACGCTGCGATGCAACTGTCCCGGCGTTGACAAGGGGATTCGCCAGTTGTCACCGGATGCCCGGCGTGCCTCCCTGTCAATGTCCACGGGCAGATCTGTGGATAACTCGGGCCGCTCGGACAGGTCTGGGGACAAACCCAACTACATCGCCTTGATCGCCTTCTGTGGTCGCGGAGACCGCGGAAGGGGACATGAGATGAGGTCGGTTAGTCGGGAGCTGGACTTCGCCAGCTCGGAGACCGTGCCGGGTGAGGTTGAGGTGGCCTGGCCCGGCTGGCAGGAGCTTCACCCGGAGTTGCGTGTCGTTGACGCCGGCGGACTACGGGCGTGGTTGAAGCAGGTACCGGGCGAGGAGAGCGACAGGGTGCTGTGCGTCCTGGCTCGGCGGGCGTCGGAGCACGGCGATGACGATCACGCCGCGAGGGTGGCACTGGTGTGGGCGCTGCTGCCCGGGGCGGGCTGTCTCGCTTCCCGCTACCGGCACGCGCCGAATCCCAACTTCATGGTCGCCGAGCAGCTATGGATTCAGGCCTCCGAGTTCCCCTGGCGGACCACCTCGAAGGTTGCGGCCAATGTGCTGGCAAGGGTGCGCCACGAGGTGCTGCGTGAGATCGGGGCGTCGACCCGTCCCGATCCTGCCGAACGGCTGAACGCCTCCGCGATTCAGTACGTCGACACCTGGCGCTCCCACATCGTGTCCGCCGAGCAGACCGGGACGGACGAACTTCATGACCTGCTCGATCATGCGGTCGAGACCCAGGTCATCACCCCCTGGGATCGCGTGCTGCTCCTGGTTGCCGTGGATGTGGGCTACGACGCCGGCTGGGCGCTCAAGCGAGACAGCTGCCTCGGCGGTTTCACCGGGAACGCCTTCTCCGCTTTGGTGGCCGAGCGGCTGGGCTGCTCGGCACGGACAGTCCGTCGACGCATCCATCTCGCGATCCGTGCGCTACGCGACTCGCTGCCCCACCTGCTCGGCGAGATTCGTGATGCCGCCTGAGATCCGGTGGCCGACACGGAGGGCCCGACGCCTTCTTCATGGCCGAGGTGATCGGAATGACTGACGAGACGATCGAGTGGACGCCACTCGCCGCAACCGTGCGGAACGCGCTCGACCAGAAGGCTCGCCAACGGGTGCGGCGGCCGGGCGGCGGGCTGTGCGGATGGCAGCCCCGCTACGACGAGCGCGTTGTAGCGGTTGCCGGGATGGCCGGGTCGGTCGGCGCGACAACGGTGAGTCTGGCTCTGGCGTCCGCGGCCGCCCTCGCCGGACCGGCTCGGATCATCGAGTGCGCACTGCCCAACCGCTCCGGACTGACTGCCGCGTCCGCCGCCGAACTCGGTACCGGCCGCGGTGGCTGGAGGAGGGGTCAGCGTGAGGGCGTCACGTTGATCCGCCGGAGCTCGACGTCCTTGTTCGACGCAGCCCCTCCACCGCCGCAGGAGGACGGGACATTCACCGTGCTCGATGTCGGGGACATGCTGACCGATCGGCCCAGCGAGCATTCGATCGCTGACGTCACGAGTCGCTGGGTGCTGGTGGCGAGTGCAAGCGTCCCGTGCCTGCGGCAGCTCGAACTCGTCCTCGAACTCGACCTGGTCCGCAACCCAATGCTCGTGATCGTCGGCACCTCTCCCCGGCGGTGGCCGACCCGGCTGGCCTCGGCCATCCAACCGCGCACTCGCACCCTGCTCGAGTCGGGCCGAGTAACGACCTTCCGCCACGACAAGCGCCTCGCGCTCACCGGCCTGACACCGGATCCACTGCCGAGACACGTCGCAGCCTCCGCCCGGACACTGCTCACCACCCTGGAAGGACTACCCCAATGAGGTTCCTGATCCCGCTCAAGGTCTGCCCGGTCGCACCCGGCCAGGCCCAGCAGTACGTCGATCAGATCACCGGCAACGTCCTGTGGGGCGTGCAGTGGATCTTCGTCGTCGCCCTCGTGATCAGCGTCGCCGCGATCGCCGGCGGGCGACTGTTCATGATGCCGCACGCCTCCCGCGCCGGGGTCATCTCCGCAGTCGTCGTCTTCTTGTCGGTGATCGCCTACCTGACCCTACCGTCGCTTCTCGACGCGCTGATGGGGAAGGGCTGCATCTGATGGCTGCCCAGGACATCACCGGAGAGCCGTGGCCCCGGTGGCGCCTGTTCCTCGGGCTGGCTGTGGTCGCGACCGTCGGCCTGCTGCTGTTCGGCGGGCTCGTCGCCACCATGCTGGCACTCGTCGTGCCCAACACACGGGGGACGGAACGGCTCGACGTCGCAGCCACGGAACCCTCGGGTGATGACCGGCGAAACGCGATCGCGGCATCATCGCTGCCAGATCTCCCGCGTGACGCCCTGTGGCCCCACGCCCCGGCCGCAGTTCCGCCGCCCGAGATAACGATCCCGGGCTCAACGTCGATTGGACCGGCAGGCGTTTCGTCGGGCTTCCCCAGGACGCCCGAGGGTGCGCTGGGTCAGCTGGCGGCGGTCGAGGTGCGGGTGCTGGAGGCGATGAGCATCCCAGTCCTCAGCCAGGTGCATTCGGCCTGGGTTGCGCCGGGTGGTCCTGAGCTTGCCGCCTGGGAGATGTCGGCCAACGTCCAGGCCTTCCTCGGCGCTGTCCCACACGAGGCACCCGAACGGATCGACGACACCACCACCGTCACCATCGTCCCCGTCGGTGCCCAGGTGAAGGGGACGGACGGCCCGGACTGGGTCTTGGCGTGCGTGATGGTCGAGGTTCGCGCCACGGTCGCCACCGATGCACGCATGGCCTACGGCCACTGCGCCCGGATGGCGTGGGCGAACGACCGCTGGCTCATCGCGCCCGGCGTCCCACCGGCAGGGGTCCATGGCGCATGGCCGGGCACGCAGGCGTTCATCGACGCCGGCTGGAAGACCTGGAGGCAGACATCGTGATCCCGATCTTTCCGAACCCGTTCGACCCGCTCGGCAGCGTCGCCTCGAAGGTCGTCTATGACGGGTGGACGGCGGCGATGCTGGGCATCTGGAACGCCGGCCTCTGGCTGCTCCAACTGGTGCTGAACCTGGGCGACATGCTGCTGACTCCGGACCTGCGTGAGGGCGGGCCCGGCGCGGGCATCTACCGGACGGCCTTCTGGATCGCTGGCGCGCTGGTGCTGATCCTGGGGATCGTCCAGATCGGGACGGCTGCGGTACGGCGCGACGGCCGCAGCCTCGCCCGGGTCGGGATCGGTCTGGTCCAGTTCGCCATCGTGTGGGCGGGTTGGCTCGCCTACGGGGTCGTGCTGATCGCCGCCACCTCCGGGCTCACCCGCTCACTGATGCAGTCCCTGCTTCACGCGGACGCCTGGTCGGCCATCAAGATCGGCGAACCCTTCGGTGCCGGCGACATCACCGACGCCACGGTTGCCACGGTGCTCGGCTTCATGGGCTTCTTCGTCGTGATCGCCGCGATCGGCCACTTCCTCGTCCTGCTCGCGCGGGCAGCAGCCCTGATGGTGCTCGCTGCGACCACCCCGATTGCCGCCGCCGGCCTGATCGGTGACGCGGGGCGAGCGTGGTTCTGGAAGTCGCTGCGCTGGTTCCACGCCGCTGCGTTCGCTCCGGTCGTCATGGTGCTGGTCTTCGGGCTCGCGAACCAGTTCACCACCGGTATCGCCACCGGGCTCGGCAAGGACTTCTCCGCCGTCGGTACCTCGGTGGTCGGGGTAGTGCTGATCCTGATCTCGGTGTTCAGCCCGCTGGCGCTGTTCCGGATGCTCGCCTTCGTCGACCCCGGCACCAGCTCCGGCGCGGCGATGCGCGCCGGACTGGCAGCGAACGGGGGCATCCAGGGACTGCTGTCCCCGAAGCCCGCGGACGGTGGCGCGGCAACACGGACAGACGAACAGGGACGGACGAGCGCGGAGGGCTCGGCCGAGGCGCAGACGACGTCCCGGTTCGCGAACTCCGCCTCGGGGGTCATGAAGGTTCTCGGGCCGGTTGGCCAGGTCGCCGCAACGGGTCTTGGCGTGATGGCCACGATCGGCACACGTGGAGCCTCGATGGGTGCCGACCTGACCAGCCAGATGGGCGTCGGCCACCAAGTCTGGCCACCCGACCTGAGCCCGCAGGCCAGGAAGGCCAGCCAGACCCAGAACAGCCGCCAGGACCAGAACGGCAGCGACGGCAGTCCGCCCGCGGACAACACCCAAGCGGGTCCGGACAGCACCCCGCCCGCCCCGGGCAACAGCGGGGCCCCATCGACCCTGGCGGCTGGGCCCATCGTCGGCGCCGCTCCAGCAGGCGGTGCAACCGCGGGTGGGGAAGCCGCGGCAGGCAGTGCGGAAGCTGCCGTAGCCGTAGCGGCTCTGTGACCAGGAAGGACGACGATGGCTGTCTACAGCGACTATTCCCGGGACCGGATCGGCTGGTTCTTCGGACTCACCGGTACACAAGTGGGCGTGCTCGGCGCTGCCGCGCTGCCGGTGTTCATCGCTGTGAACCGGCAGCAGTGGAATCTGGCCGGGTCGCTGATCCTTGCGTGGGTTGCCCTGCTCGTGCTGGTGGCCGTCCCGATCCGGGGGCGCTCGCTCACCGGTTGGCTCGTCGCCTGGTCGGCATTCACGCTCGCCCGGGTCGCGGGCTGGTCGCAATTCCGGTCTCGGGCGAGCGTCGGCAAGACCAGGGATCTGGCGGAGGTCGACCTGCCCGGCGTCCTATGCGGGGTGGTGATCCATGACGGGCCACCGTCCGGGCCATCACAGGCGAGGGTGGCGATCATCCAGGACCACGCAGCCCACACGTGGGCGGTCACTGCGGCGATCACCCATCCCGGCGTCGGCATGGCCGACGGCAACCAGCGCGCCGGCTACGGGACGGGCCTGGCCGACCTGCTCGGCGGGTGCCTGCGCACCGAACTGATCGACGAGGTGCTGTTCATCGTCCGCACTGTTCCTGACGACGCCGCAGAGCGGCACCTGTGGAGCCAGCGTCATCGCCGGCCCGATGCCCCGGCGATCGCCGCTGCCATCAGCGACCAGCTCACTGCCTGCCTCGCCGCTGCGTCGGTACGCACGGAAGCGTTCGTCACGATCGTGGTGCCGGAGGCCCGGCTGTCGCGGGAGGCCCGCGAGTTCGGACGCGGCATCGACGCCCGCGCCCGCGTCCTCCTCCAACTCATGGGCGAAGTCGAGGCGCAGCTGCGCTCCGGCTTCGGAGCGACCTCGGTCGCCTGGCTGACAAGCCCCGAACTGGCCCTGGCCGTCCGAACCGGGTTCGCGTCCTCCGAACGAGCCGGCATCATCGAGGCCCAGGCGGCTGCGGCCATCGACCCTGGCGTCGAGGCATCGATTCCGTGGGCGCAGGCAGGGCCCGGCAATGCCCAGGCCAGCGGACGGCACTACTCCCACGACGCCTGGCTGAGCATCAGCGCGACGCTGAAGCTGCCCGACCGAGGTGCGGCACTCGGCGCGCTGGCCCCGGTCCTCGTGCCGACGGAGCCGGGGGAGCGACGCAGCCTGCTGGTCGCGTTCCCGCTGCTCGCCCAGCAGTCCGCCGACCGGCAGACCGCGAATGCCGAGTGGTCTGCCGACATGGCCGACGCGGTCCGCGCCAAGGCCGGCATCCGCAGCCGAGCCCGCCAACGAGCCGAGCAGGCCAAGGCCCACGGCCTGGACGACAGACTCGCCCGCGGCAACGTCCTCACCCGGCCATACGCCGTCGCGACGGTCACCGTGCCTCGCCCGTCCGCTATCAGCGAGGCCGGACGCAGGCTCGACGCCAGCATCCGTCGCGCTGGCTTCGCACCGCTCCGCCTCGACCTGGCCCATGACCTCGGCTTCGCGGTCTCGACCATCCCGCTCGGAGCCTCGCTCGCCCGCAAGGCCTACCGATGAGACGGCGACCTCGAGCCGGACGATCCACGTCCGAACTGCTCGCCGACTTCGGCCACCCCCTGCCCGTCCGCACAGTGGAGCCGCCCGCGGAGCGGGAACCTCGGCTCTTCCGGCCGGTCTCTCGCCGGGGCGAGGCCAAGCCTGGCCACGGCTACGCGCCCGCGTCCGCTCCGGCGTCGGTGTCGCGCATGACGTCGGACCAGGCGGGCGTTCTATGGCCGTTCATCACCGGACCAGGGCTGCCACCCACCGGCGCCGTCATGGGCATCGACCAACAGTCTGGTGGGTGCTTCTACGCCGACCCCGGCGGTTGGGTCCTCGACGACGCGATTGGCGTCACCAACCCCAACGTGTTCGTCTTCGGCAAGCCCGGACGCGGCAAGTCCGCGACCATCAAAGCCTTCGCGACCCGGCTCATGCCCTTCGGCTACCGGACCCTGATCGCCGGTGACCCCAAGGACGAGTACGAACCCCTCTGCAGGGAGCTTGGCGTCGAGCCGATCACCGTCGGCCACGGACTGTCGGCCCGCATCAACCCGCTTGCCTTCGGACCTCTCGGAGAGGGCTGGGCCGACCTCCCCGCGGCGGAGGCCAGGCGACGGGTCGCGATCGTGTTTGCCCGATGGCTGACCCTGATTCGGGGCCTCGTCGGATCGCAGCGGATCGGCGAGGCACGCGTACCGTTCGGGCCGGTCGACGAGGTCGTGGTGAAGACCGCGCTCGCCCATCTGACCGGGCACCGCCAGGGCAACACGGTGCTGGTCGAGACGACGATCCCGCAGCTGTGGCGGCTGCTGGACGAGCCCACCGACGAGTTGGTCGCCGAGTGCCGCTACGCCACCACCCGCCAGTTCCTCGACGAGACTCGGCTCCTGCGGGACGCGCTGGGCCAGTTGGTCTCCGGCGCGCTCGCGGGCTTGTTCGACGGACCCACCACCATCGACATCGACTGGAATGCGCCGATCCAGTCGCTCTCGCTGTCGAGGCTCGAAGCCCTCGGTGACGAGGCCGTCGGCATTGCCCTGACCTGTCTCAACTCCTGGAGCCGCGGCATGCGCGAACTCGCCGCTCCTGGCGACCTGCGTGTCGTCGTCCGCGACGAATCCTGGAAACAGCTCCGGCTCGGCCCCGAAGCGGTCAAGAGCTTCGACGCCGACCTACGGCTCTCACGCCGCGACGGGGACGTCCAGGTAGCCGTCGCCCACAAGCCGTCCGACCTGCTCACCGCCGGCGACGCCGGCTCCCAAGCCGTCGCGATCGCCAAAGACCTGCTCCACCTCGCCGACACCCACATCCTCCACGGCCAGGACCCCGCCGTCGCCGATGACCTCGACCGGCTCCTCGGGTTGTCGGCAATCGAGCAGGACCTCGTCACCGGCTGGGCGATGCAAGGCAAGGGGCGCGCCCTCTGGTGCGTCGGAGACCAGAGGTACAAGGTCCTGACGGTCCTTCACGAGAAGGAGCGGAGGCTGTTCCAGACCAACGAACGATGGCTCGACTCCCCGGCGAGGCCGTGATGAAGCCCGCGCTCTGGATCGCCTGCCTCACACTCGTGGTGGCCCTCAGCGTCCCTTTCGGCGCTGCCCTCATCATCACCACGATCGCGGCGCCGGCCGCCGCCCACCAGCTGTCGATGGACTCCTGCCCCACCGTCGCGGACGAACCCGGGCTACCCACACCCGCCCCGGGCCGCACGCCCGAGAACGTCACAACCGACCTGGACTGCGTGCCAGTCAGCGGTGATCTGCCGCCCGGCCCGGACGGAATCTGCCCACCAAGCGGCAGCGCCGCTGAACGCGGGCTCAGGCCCAACGCCCTTCGAGCGCTCCGTTGCGTCAAGCAACGATTCCCCTGGATCAAGTACATGGGCGGCGTGGGTTCCCGTCCGAGCGGCTACGTCTCTGACCACCCGCGCGGACTGGCGGTTGACTTCATGATCCCCGCCTGGAACACCCACGCCGGCAACGCAAGCGGTTGGGAAGTCGCCCACTGGCTGGCAGCGCACGCCAAGGAGCTGCACGTGAAGTACCTCATCTTCGACAGCCGCTCCTGGCGCGCCTACAACCCGTCAGCCGGCTGGCGCCGATACCGCTATCCCGGTCCGAACCCGAACAACCCGACCACCAAACACGAGAACCACGTCCATGTGTCCGTCTATCCTTGATGCGCAGATAGCGATGGTATATCTGCGCAGCGCCGCGTATCATGGTGGCATGTCCCACCCGCTCGCAACCTTCGATCCCGACGACATCCGTGACAGCACGGCCGACGCCGGCGTGCCCGGCTGGGCGAAGACTCTGGTCGACCGGGTGCGCGAGGCCGCTGCTTCTGGCCAGACGGTCACGGTGACCGCCGAGGAGCGCACGCTCACCCCGGAACAGATGGCACGCCGACTCGGCGTCCACCGCTCCACGATCACCCGCAAGATCCTCGCCGGCGAGATCCGGGCACTGAAGGTCGGTAACCGCCATCGTGTCCCGTACTCGGAGTTTCAGCGGTACCGCGAGGACATGCTGGATCGGATTGCTCGCGCGTCTGCAACCGATGTCGAGGCGGAGCTGTTCGGTGACCAGTGACGACCTGCTGGTCGTCTTCCTGGACGCCAACGTCCTGGCCAAACCCGTGACCCGCACGCTGGTGTTGCGCTGTGCCGCGAGCGGCTACACCGTGCGGTGGAGTCGCACGGCGGAGGAAGAGGCCGGGCGGCACCTGATCGGTCGCAAACTGTCCATCGCGGGTCTCCGTGCGTTGGCAGAGATCCCGCTCAGCCCGACCGCGGCGGACTCCGAGCGCTTCACACGGACCTCGGCCGATGACAGGCAGATCCTTGCCGACGCCGAAGCAGCCGGAGCGACCTTCCTGGTGACCGAGGACGTCGGCGACTTCGCGGAGCTTGACCTGCGAACCGCGGGCGTCACCGCGGTGAACCCGGACCTGTTTCTCGCTGCACGCGCCGACCGGGATGTCTATCGGCGTGCCCTGGAGGTGATGATCAGCGGAATGGCTGATCCGTCACGCACACCCGCTGAGCTGCATGCGGCGATCTCGCGGCAGCATCCCCGGCTGTTCCAGCGCCACCGCCGACCTGTTCGAGGTGGAACCCCAGGCGACCGGCCACCGGCCGCCGGCCGCGCTCTACCGCGGCCTGACCTGCCTGCGCTGCCTGACCAGACAGCCTCGCGCAGCTGACCTGACCAACGGACTGTGCCCTTCGTGCACCGCAGCGACTTCCCCGACCAGCCCTGCGGCAGACTGACGTGGTGAGCGGCGACCGCCAAGCTTGACAACAGACAGCCAAGGCCCTGATGAGATCGCGTTTCGCACCGTTCCGTGACGGCGACGCCGAGTGGCTGCTGTCCGACCCGGGCGAATCCGGCACTTCTCTCAGGACTTCGATGGGCGTCGTTCGTGCGGGACTGGCGGGCGGGGCAGTCATGCGCCCTGTTCTGCCGAGGAGCGCGTGGGCCGGGACGACGTGGTGAACTGAACCTCAGTCGGCCAGCCCGTGGGCTGCATCTCCCGACCGACGCGCGGCTTGCGGCGCTAGCGTGAGCTTGTGCCCACCACCGACTCTGACTATGTGCACGCGGTTACGCGGTATAGCAGCACCTCGGTTCTGGCTACGTGCACGTCCCTGGGGGCCGAGCTTGCGAGCAACCGAGAGATCATCGGGCGGACGCAGTCTGGCTACGTCACGCAATGGGCTCTGAGTGACATCGCTCGCGTAGCCATGACCTTCGGTAACTCGCATCGACGTCGCGATGCCACGGTCGAGGACGTGGCTGTCCTGTGTGCCAAGTACAACGACTTGGCCACCGACCCGGCCCAGGGTGACGTCGACACAATCGAGCGAATGCTTGGGCTCCAGGCATCAATGCAGGCAGACCTGTACTCCACGGTCACCCGCGCCCTCGGTGTGTTGAGCGAGTCCCACGAAGGTTTGAGGGAGGTGGCCCCGGGTTGGGATGCGGAGTTGCTCGGGTTCGGGCTTGATGAGCTAACAGCGTCTGGTTATCTCGCTCTGGCAGCGTTCCTGGCAAAGAAGGCCCCGGTCAGTCGCTCCGAGATCGAGGACGCGTGCAGGTGGTGCTCATTGCCGTACACCGTGGTCGCCGGTGTTATAGAGGAGCACCTGGCGCGAACATCGGCCGAGCAGAGGAGTGCGGACTCCTGGCAATCGCCAAGCCCTTCTCGGAGGTTCCAGCCGAGCCCGCTCTATAGCAGGCCTGTCATCGGCGGGCGTGATCAATACCTTGCTCCGGCGCCCATTCTTATTGCCCAGAAGGTGTCACTACGGGGTCTCATGTACATCGCGGACGAGCGATGGCCTGAGCGGCGGCGCCGACAGTTCGCCGCAGATCTCGGAACGCTCTTTGAGCGGTACATCGGCAGCCAACTCGACGTGCTCCACCCTGGTCGCCTCGAACCGGAGCAGGTGTTCGACGGGGGACGCCGCACAGTGGACTGGGTGCTCGAGTTCGACGACCTAGTGTTGCTTGTGGAGGTCAAGCTGTTTCCGGCCGACCAGACCATCCGGATGGGCGGCCCGGCCGCAGCCGACCGGCTCAACGAAAGACTGAGCAAGGCTCTCACCCAGATCGGCAGGTCGAACGAGTTGATCGACGCGCGCAGCGACATCTTCCCAGGCTTGTCGAGGTGGAAGCACCGAGTCGGGATGGTGGTAACCCTGGACGGCCAGCCGTCGACGTCAGTGAACTTCCGTAGTCGCCATCTGCCTGACCCAGGTCTGGCCTGGCAACTCGTCTCCGCTGAGGATCTCGAACTCCTGGCCTCGCTGTCACCAGATCGCGCGCGCTCGGCGCTGTCCCGTTCCTATTCATCATTGACGTCCCCGCACCTCAGGAAGGCAGTGAGTGAGGAGTTCGAGAACGGGGGTGGGAGCACTAACCCAGTGATCGAGGCTGCGGTGGCGAACTTCCCTTTGGTGTACAGCGTGAGCAGGGCCGCCCTGCGCTAACTACGGCGGGCTATGTCAACGGACAAGGTAGTTCAGCAGAGCGCAGTCGCTACAAGCAGGGCCGCAGTGCCGGGGCCGGGGATCGCCACGCCCCGGCTTCGGCGCTCGCGAGCTGGCACAATCCGGCTCTTCGGATTTGCGGTGGGGGGTGAGTGA
>MTLD01003922.1_pt1 | contig 15542 bp, 11 predicted proteins | sample 1982471 | NCBI WGS metagenome assembly MTLD01 (sample SAMN05712604, study PRJNA340218) | biofilm metagenome | isolation source: sample SPM anode biofilm adapted to -50 mV | place: USA | collected 2012-02-03
ATCTTTAATGGCTTTTGTCAATCTGCCTAAAAAAGCAGGTCTTCCAATTCCGGCCATATCCTTAAGGCAGATCTCGTCGCAGCCGTTTGCAACCACTTGATCTACAATGTTCATATAATACTCAACAGTATTGATGGGAGAGTGAGTGATGCTGAGAGCAACCTGCGAAATCATTCCACCGGCTTTTGCATACTCAACAGATGCTTTAAGGTTTCTTGGATCGTTCAAACCGCAGAATGAACGTGAAATATTTGTCCCCTGTTTAGCCTTAACTTTGTACATAAGCTTACGAACATCGGCAGGAACCGGGTTCATACGAATTCCGTTAAGACCCCTTTCGAGCATATGAGTTTGGATACCAACCTTGTTAAAAGGAGCAGTCCATTCGCGGACAGCTTTATTCGGATTTTCGCCGAATAGCAGATTTACTTGTTCAAATGCACCGCCGTTTGTTTCAACGCGATCGAAACACCCCATGTCGATAATAACAGGAGCAATCTCTTTTAACTGGTGAACCATTGGGACATACTTCCCCGATGATTGCCACATGTCTCTGTATAACAGAGAGAATTTAATTTCACGAGCCATAACTTTTCTTTTACTTTACTTAGATTTCTTAACACCTTAAGAGCCGGCAAAGTTATTAAAAAAGCGGCTTAAAATACAATTGTTTTTAACCGATGTGTAAAATTTTTACCCCACTCTTTTTATTAAAACCATTCTTTATTTAAAAAAAAATTGTACTTTTGCACTCCCAAACAAGGATGAGAATGAGCCAGTTTCCTGTTTAAAGCTCGATGCAGTTCATTTTCAATATTATATGGTGGTCGTAGCTCAGCTGGTTAGAGCGCTAGTTTGTGGCACTAGAGGTCGTGGGTTCGAACCCCATCTTCCACCCAAAGAAAAGCTAACCCAAATACAGAAAGCCCGCAGCAAAGGAAACTTTGCTGCGGGTATTTTTTTGCCCCTGAGCCAAGCTCGCTTGAGCTCAGGAAGGCAAAAAGATACCCACAACCGGTCCCCGGTTGCGGGCTTTCCACAAACCAAGTTAGCTTTTCTTTGACGGCCCACCCTCAGGGCTCGCCGACCAACGGGAGGCAACAGCCCGCAGGGGACCCATCATTCATATTAAAATACGTTGAAAACCCTCAGTACTTCTAACATTCAACAAACCTCCATTAAACATTTCGCCCTTAACATTTTAGCAATATTTACCATTATATAACAATTTAGTAGATATTATTTGGACAAAACGTATAAAAATCATAATTTTACATCACTTGACCATTTTGAAAAACAGGTAGATAGATTTGAAGATTATTTTCAGCCAAAGTCAAGATTTCAAAAAAGCGATAAAATACACAATTATATTAATCACTATAACTTAACAAAACAATCCCAAAAAGGGTAATTGATTTACTTTTAGTGTAAATATAAACACGTTAGCAGTGTAAAATGACAAAATAATGAGAAAAATAATTCTTGACACAAATATTTTACTTCGACAACCAAGAGTATTAGGACTTGACATTCCCGATACAGAATTTCTTATACCTCTTGAGGTTATTGAAGAACTTAATGTAAGAGCCCAAAATCGTGGAGCAAACTTTGATAGACGAATTGACTTAATTGAAAAAGCAAATCTCCAAGGGACAGTTTCAATAATTAATGTTGATACACAGACAATTCAACAATACCATGAACTTTTCAAATCAACTAAATTAAGCAGTGTAGACATTTCCATTCTTGCAATCGCACTTAATCTTAAAAACAAAGGAGAGAATGTTTATGTGGCAACACAAGACAAAGATATTTTGAAGGTTGCACACGACAACAATATTGGCATACTATCAGAAGTAGATGCAAATGACTTGTTTTCAAAATTCATTGAACCCGAAACCGAAAGTGAAACAATTCAAAAGGAAATTATTTCCTACGAGAATAAAGAAAAATTTAACTTATGGACAGGTATCTTGATTGGTATAGTTGCAACTTTAATTGCAACGCTTATTTATAAGAACATTGACAAAATTCTCTCGACAATAAATGTTTGGGGGACAATTACTGTTATTTTACTTGCGGGTATTGGACTTTTCATTTTTAGAGAAAAGAAAAGATTTAGTTATGGTGTGTTCGAGTTTCTTGTTGGTGTAGTAGCCATTATTACACTTTTTTCACCAAACGACTTTGACTTTACAACTATAAATTTCAATCTGGACTTTAATATTAAACTTGTTGGTGGACTTTATATTATGGTTAGAGGACAAGACAATATTGTAAAATCGCAAAAGGACAAAAAATTCGGACTTTGGTTAAAGGACAAATATGGAATTGGAATATAGAACACCAGCTGCTAACAAAGGCTAATATCAAGCGGGCGGAAAGTGCCGATATGAAGGGAAGTAAAACTGATGGGCTTCATAGTAGTTTGAAAGTGAAGTGTTTTGTAATGCCAGCCAACTTTTAGCCTCAAACGTTAGCTATTTTAAAAGATACGACAATTGAAACGCAAATACAATCTAAACATGAATAAAGTGAAAGCTTTTGCACATTTCAAGACAATCAAGGACGATCCGACAAAATTTATTTTGTGGTTTTTGACCTCTGTGGTTTTATCACTGTCTAGTTTTTGGGTACCAGTTCTTATCGGACAGATTATTAAACAAAACTTCTATTGTAAACTAATGGCTAATAATCCATTCATAGTTTTTTCAATAGTATTCCTTAGCAATTCAGTATTATTTTCAATTAATCATATTGGAGCAGGAAGCAACAAATTTGCTGTTGCAATTCGTGGAATTACTCTAGTTATAACAATTATGTATTTAGTGCTTCTCTCGACAATAATTCCATTGAAATTGGTGAATGACATCAGTTTAGGTTATGGGACACAATTTACACTTCTCCTTATTACCATTTTCCTCGGAATTTATGTTTATGGGTTTCGTGAATCAACTTGGGAAAATAGCATTGACGAAGCAAGTAAACGTCAAGAAGCAGCGGTTATAGATATGGCTCAAAAAGCTGCCTCAGTTCAAACTGACAAAAACAACAATAAGCTATGAAATTAAAATATTTATCATTTGAACAACCAATAGGTGAATTCGCAATATCCGTAATGACGATTAAGGATATTTTAAACATCTCAATTATAGAGCGAAGAGAGTTCGACCAAGTTAGTTTAGATTCTGTTGGAGGTCCACAACGAGAAGCTTCGATAAATAGAATAAATGAAATCGCAAAATATTCAGAGACTTCAGATGCAACTTTTCCAACTCCAATTTTATTGGCATTGTCAGAAGGTAGTTATCAGATAGACGATGACTATATTACTTTGGATGATTTTTCAACAAAAGCATCAGTTGTAGACGGCCAACATAGATTATTAGGGTTAGCCAAATCAAAATTTGCAAATGAGTTTACTCTTCCAGTAGTCTTTATTTTGGACGCAACAGATGAACAAAAAGCACTAATATTTGCCATTATTAACGGCAAACAAACTAGAGTAGCAGCTTCTGTTATATACGACTTGTTTAACGTAGTTGAAGGAAGAAATCCATTTAAAACAGCACATGAAATTGCCAGAGCTCTCAATCAGGACGAAAACTCTCCTTTTTATAGACGACTGAAAATGTTAGGTAAAAAAGTTAAAGGAACAAATGAAACACTTTCGCAAGGAACATTCGTCACCCAATTAGTAAAACTCATATCTAATAATCCTGCTGATGATTTCAACAAAGCGAGATCAAATCAGCCAATTTCTATAAGACCGAATTGTATCTTTAATAGTTATTTTATCGATAATAATGACGAGGTCATTTTAAAAATATTATTCAATTTGTTTAAAGCTCTAAAAATTACTTTCACAGACGAATGGGAAAATCCTCAGACGTATATTTTATCGAAAACCACTGGATATACCGGAATAATTAAAGCTCTACCTGAACTTTACAAAAAAGGACAAGAGCAAAAGGACTTGAGTTTAGATTTCTTCTTAAAAGTATTTGATAAATTGAAAAAAATAATGGTTGCTGAACATTTACAATTTACCAGTGACACATATAATCCTAACAGCATAGGAGAAAATAAATTGAAAGAAAAAATAATTGACGCTTTAATATCAATATAGAAAAACAGCATATAACAAAGGCTAAGCGTAATAGTGGGTGAACAACAGACTTGAAACTTTGTGTGTCGAAACCAGCTTTGGTACTTGTGGACTAGAAAGTACCATGTAATCCGCCACTAAGCCAATCTTCACCGGTTTGCATGCAAGGCTAGAGGACAGAATTGAACACTGACATCTGATTATAAAATTTGAAAAAACGGATTGAAAATATTGGCTCATTGATTGAAGGTCTGTGCAAGAAAAAAATAATTTTTGCCGAGGCGATTCTGCCATTCGGGACAGTTGGGGTAACCCACGCACATTGCACACGTTTGCTAATCACACAGGCTGACACTCAAACCAAAATTCGCAAAAGAGTGCAATTTTCAATCCCTAAAAGGTATATTTGACTATGAATATACTATTAACAGAAGCTGACTATAAGGACAAATATCCACCTCTTGGCTTAATGAAAATTGCTACTTTTCATAAACTTAAAGGTGATTATGTATCCTATACAAGAGAATATTCTACAAAAGAAAGTAATTACTATTCAAAAATATACATTGGAACAAGATTTAGTTTTCATTGGGAAAAAACAAAAGCCCTGATTGAATATTATAAAAAAAATTTCACAGCTGATATTATTATTGGAGGTATTCATGCCTCAATTAATCCTGATATTTATCGTAAAACTTTTGACATAGTGCCTGTTATCGGTAGTTATAGAGGAGAAATTGACAAAATCATTGACAAAATAAAAGATAATATATTTTTCAAAGACTATATTAATGATTTAATAGAATTTGGAATTGATTTTTTGCCACCTGATTATTCCATCTTTAACGGGAAGGGGTTGCCTTTTAATGAAATACTTGAATCATCTTTTCTAATCAGAGCCACTAAAGGTTGTTCAAGAAATTGCAATTTTTGTGATGTTAGAAAAATCTGTAATTCATACATAGACAGATACCCATTAAAACCAATAATAAAATACATTTCAGAAACTTTCGGTGAAAAAAAAGATATTTTATTCTTCGATGATAATACTTTACTATCTTCTAAATTCGATTTGATAATTGATGATTTAAAACAACTTGGATTTACAAAGGATTCTAAGTTTAATAGAAAACTTCGCTCTTGCGATTTTAATCAAGGTTTGGATTTGAGACTTCTCACAAAAGAGAAATTGCAACTGTTATCAACTTTATGTATTCGACCAATCAGATTTGCTTTTGACAATATTAATGACCTTGATTTATTTAAAAACAAAATTTCTAGTGTAATTAAAAATGGATTAAAGAATATTTCTGTTTATGTATTATATAATTACACGGACACACCATTGGATTTCTATAAAAGACTAAAAACTTCTATAGAAATAAATGAAAAAACCAATTCTAGAATTATATCATTTCCGATGAAATATGTTCCAAACAACCAAACAGACAGGAAATATATTGGTGTGAATTGGACAAGAAGAAAACTTAGGGGACTTCAATGTATTCTAAATGGTTGTCATGGAATAGTTCCTGTCCGACATGAATATTTTTATAACGCATTTGGGGAAAATTTTGAACAGTTCGAATTAATTATACAAATGCCTGAAAAGTATATTATTAAAAGGACATCCAATAAAAGGAATATTGAAAATTGGCTTAAAGACTATAATGCGATGAATTCTGAATCAAGAAAAAGGGTATTTGACTTTATTTCAGATAAAACAATTTATAAAATACCTAGCATTGAAAACATTGATAATGCTAGTCAAAAATTTTTAAAACATTATTTTAATGAAAAGTATTAGACTGTTACATGTAACTGACTTTCATTTTGGTAAAGAATCAGATTATAAGGACACTGCTGATTTAAAAGATAGTAGTGTGCCAAAAAAATTAACAAAAACTCTATATTCAAATTGGTCAGAGGAATTCTTTAGATGTTTGAATTTATGGACTTCAGCTTATAATACCAAAATTGATTCGATTGTTTGCACAGGTGATATTGGCGATCGAGGTGTTCCTGATAATGTCGATATTGGAGCCAGTTTTTTAGATAAATTAAGTATTCGACTTGAAATTGATAAGACTCATTTGTTTTTGTGTCCTGGTAATCATGACCTTCAACGAAATAAAACTAAAACAGAATTCAAAGTATATGAAGAAAAATTAAAAAAATATTCAATTAATAATTATAGTTGTTATGATAAAGTTTATTGTTCAACAATAAAGGGAATACCTATAGTATCGATTAATTCTTGCCTTGGAGGAACATCTAAATCAGACTTTAATGTCAAGTTCAAAAATATTCTAAAAAATATAAGTAGGGATGATAAGAACGCAATTACTGATGAATTAGAAAATTTGAGTCAAGAGTATTTAAATGATTTTCTTGATGTACCCGCTATTGGCAATAAACAATTAGATGCTTGTCTCAATCATATAATTAGTCAGAAATCAGATAGTGCAATTATTTTAATGCACCATAATCCAGTTCCAAATAATTCAATTGAAATTAGACCCTATAGCAGTATGGTTGATAGTGGTAAGTTTATCACAAAATTACTTCACTCAAAGAAAAATTCATTCATACTTCATGGTCATACACATTTCGATTATGATATTCTATCTTATTTCCCCAATGGCGAAAATAATTATGTTTCTGCTATTGGCTGTGGAGCTTTAAATGATTCAGCTAGTTCACGTGCCAACATATATGAATTCTATTTTGATAACGATGACAAGCATATTATAACTAGAGTATTTAGAGTCAAAAGGGAAGGGGCTGCTGCCTTTGGTGTGAATTATAGCCACAATGTATTTGATAAAGGTTTTTCTACAGATGATGCAACGGTATTAAAAGTTTTGGTAGAACAAAAAAATAGCCTACCTTTTGTTAATTTGCTTGAAAAATTGAAAAATGAAAATGTAAGTGATATTTCATTAATTATTAGTATACTTCTTAGGTATGAGTCAATAATTATTAATCTGGATAAAAAGAATTCAGATGATTACAACAATTGGGTTATTAAGAAAAAAAACTAAATCATGGAAATAATCACAAAGCTTAGTCCATTTAGTGAACGAAGACGTGAGAAAGAAACGCCACCTTCGCCATTATACTTGAATTATTGTGAGTACAAAGATTGGATAACAACTAATAATTATGTAATTGAGGGTACTCGTGGTACGGGTAAAACATCAATACTCAAAACGTTAAGTTATGAAACTTTATGGCTAAAGAAAACAGAGATTAAACCTTCCGAGGAATTATCTCCCATTTTTAATGATTCCCCGAATTTTATAGGGTTGTATTTTAGGTGTGAAGAAATTGAAAAATCATTATGGAAAACATGGCGTTACAGACATGTTAATGAAGAATCTGATGAATGGTTTATTCAAATGTTATTTGCTACACTAATCAATTATTTTTTCATTGAACAAATAATAAATGCCTTACAGGCAATAACTGATGAAGATTCAATCGATACTAATTTAATTGAAGAAATATATCAAGTGTGTTTCCCCATTTCAAATATAAAACCTACGCTCTATGATTACTCACTTAACTCATTAAAAAAAGTTATAAACGGAACCTATCATAACATTAGAAACCAGATTTCTTCATTATGTTCGTTTGATTTACTGAATTCAAATTATTGTTTGCATTCAGCATCTTCATGTATTATCTCAAATGTAGCAAACATTATTAGCGAAAAGGTGAGAGCATTTAAGAATAAGAAATTTTTCTTACTTATTGATGATGTTGACAGATTGGATTTATGGCAAGTGAAGATTTTAAATACATTTATTTCTAGTTCGGAATCTCCAGTTTCATTAAAACTAACATGTACGGGCTATTATCCTACTAAAATGAATATAGATGGCCGTTCTATTAGTACAACAGATTTATATATCTGTAAACTTAATGATGAAGAAGATCCTGCAAATAAGAAATACAATACGAAAATAGATGAATTATTTACAGCAATTTTCAACTTGAGATTGTTAATTGTAAATTTTGAAAATAAATTGCCTTTAGAAGAGCTTTTTAAAACGGAATTTGATTTTGAAAATGTTTTTTTAAATACTCTAAAATCAAGTGCTAATGAAACCATAAAGAAGGAATTAGCTGAATTCGAAAAAAGTGAGTTCCATGATAGACTTACAGATTTTTACATCGATAAATTTCGGATAGATGAAAGATATTCAAGAGAGCTTATCGTTAAAAATAACTTAGACAAAGATAATATTGACCATAAGTATTATAACAAATATAGAATAAGTATCATATTTTCGATGATACATTATTATAATCTCCAGGAGTCATTTATATATTATTCATTTAATCTAATTAAAATGGTCTCTTCTGGTAGTCCAAGACATTTTCTAAGAATTTGTGATAAACTTTGGGAACCAATTTATTATTATTTTTCAAAAACGGGTACTGAAAAATCTTTTGAAAATAATGCTCAAAGCGACGCTATAAAAAAAGCATCCACGGATGTACTTAACAATATTCAATTTGATGAATTAGAAGGGAAAATAGATGTTTCTTATAAAACGATGTGTGATAGATTAGCCAGAATATTTACTCTATTTCTTCAGCTTGATTCTTTAAAAATTACACCTGAATGCCAATCATTATTAATTAACTTAGACAAGCTAAATAGTAATGATAAAGAATGGCTTCTATATGTGATTGATAGGTTGCGAATGTTTGAAGCAATTAAAACAAAGGAACACAAGGTTAATCAAATTCTAATTTCATTAAGTCCAATGCTTACCCCTGCTTTCACATTACCATACAGGTCTCCTTTTTCCTATTGGTATAATTTACCAGATCCATCAATTCTTGTAAAGCTTTTAAAAGCAAATGATTTAGAAGCTAATTCAATTATTAGCAATATTTATAATGACCGTATAAAGTTAGATACAACTCCAAAATTATTTTCAAATGAATGATAATTGGCAAAATATAAATAGTATTAAAAATAAGTTCTTTTCTGCTACTGTTTTCAAAGCAAAATGTAGTGATATTATTCCATTAGAAAAAGAGTTTGATTTAGTAATTGTTTTTAATTCAACTGAAGAAAGAACTTTAGAGTATTCAAAGTTATTCGAACAAAAAAAGGTAACGAATTCATTACTTATTGATTTTAAAAATTCTGTCTCAGAATTAAAATCAACAAATTCAAAGAGGAATCAACAAATTTTGGCAGAAATATCAATTAACACACCCCAGATTATAAGTGATTTAGATATATTTTGTTATGAAGAAAGTTTACAAAAAATAATTCAATCAATCCCTTCAGACTTATTCAATAAAAAGTCGAGCTTTTTTATTGATATTACAGGTGTCCCCTTGATTTATTCAACTTCATTGTTCAAGATTCTAAAACTTCGTTTTCCTAGTCCAGATTTATATTTACTTAATGTATCAGCTAGTTATACTGTTGGAACAAATTCTTCATTTCAGTTTTCTGAAGGAGAAATTGAAAATATATATATTCCAAGTTACTATGGTAGACCCGATTTTTCAAAGCCGTGGCTATATATATTCTTATTAGGTTTTGAAGGTAATCGGAGTTTAAGTATTTTAAAACAGAATCAGCCAGACTTTTGTGAAGCAATTATTGCACAACCAGGTTATCAGGATGACTATGAAAAAAAGGCAATTGAAATTAACAGTGCATTTTTATCAGAATCTAATATTGAAGTAAATGAGCTAATTAGAGTTGATGCAGGAGACCCTGTTGCTTTATGTGAAAAAATTCTTGAAATATATAAGTCAACTCCATCTTCTAATATTTGTATTGTTCCTTTAGGCACTAAACCACATGCAATTGGTGCTGGAATGGCATCTATAATTCAAGAAAATATTTCAATTATGTATCAGGTCCCCAAAAGATATTCAATGAATGATACAAAATCAGGGGAATATTTATGGTTGTATGAAATTAAATAATCACTGAATATGAAAATTGTTAAACCGAATTTTGTTATTGAAACTCCAATAAAAGGAGATGAGATATTAAAGCAAATTGAAAAAGCAGGAAGAACTGCATATAAAAGTGAAGATAAAATTACAAGTGAATCTTCATACAAATTCATTAAGATGCTAATATATAGAGGGCATTTGTCAGTAATAGAACATTATAGTATAACTGTTCGTGTAATTTGCGATCGAGGTGTTACCCATGAAATTGTTAGACATCGTTTGGCTAGTTATACTCAAGAATCAACAAGATATTGCAACTATTCAAAGGGAAAGTTTGGGAATGAGTTAACCATTATTAAACCATGTTTCTGGCAAGAAGACGATGAAAGATATAAAATTTGGAAAGAAACAATACAGGTTATTGAAGAATCATATAAAAAACTTATTGAAAACGGTGCAACTCCACAGGAAGCTAGAAGTATTTTACCAAATTCATTAAAAACAGAAGTTGTAATGACAATGAATTTAAGAGAATGGAGGCACTTTTTTGAATTACGGACATCTGAAGGTGCTCATCCACAAATGCGAGAAATCGCTATACCAATTTTAAAGGAATTTAAAAATCAAATACCTTTAATATTTGATGACATATAACCTGCCCACACAGCCAATCACATTTGCAATTCGCACAAGCCAAGGTACGATCAAAAATTGCAAAAGAGCTTGTCTGTTTTCCACTACTTTTTTGTCGACCCTTAAAACTAATTTTTTCTGAAATGGCAGTGCTTCGATTGGACAGATTAATGGCTACAAAAGATTGATAATCAACTGATAATGAATAAAACCCAGCATACAACATGGTATATGGAATATTTGGCGGAAAGTGCTAATTTTAAGGGCGGTACAATAGATAATCATCGCAACTGCTTGATAGGAAATCGCTTTGAAATACCAATTGTTTCAAATTCCCATCCATTACTAACAAGGATATAAAAACAATCTACATAAAAATTAGATTATGAAAATTAAAAGTATCAATATTAAAAACTTTAGAAGCTTAAAGGATTTAACCCTTCCATTACAAAGCTATGGTAAAGGAATAAATGAAAGCAAAGCAACGTTCTTAGTTGGAATTAACGAAAGTGGAAAAAGTGCAATACTTGATGCGATAAATTTGATTAATAGCGGCATGAATGAATTAGATTACAAGGATAATTGTTTTATCGCTGCTCAAGATGAAGATGAATACATTAACATTTATACGGATATAGATATTGAATGGCAAAACCATAAACCATTTTGGAGAAAACAAATTGTCGAGAAAACCAAACTTGATGAAAAATTTGTCAGTCAAATTGATATAAATAGCTTAATTAAAAACACATATAAAAATAGTGATGGAACTTATGATTCTTATAAGCTTTCAGTAAATGAAGATTTACCTTTTTACTTGTATATAGTAAATACCACTCAAAAGAATGTAAATGGGACTGTACAAAAAACAGAAACTTTAGAAAATATTGCTGAATTCAATAAAATTACAGAAACAATCAATGAGAATAATGCTGGAAATTTTCTTTTAGAAAATCAAAAGCTACTAACTAAAGAAAAATTAGAATCACTTATTGCTAATAATCTAAAAACTCTTTTTAATTATAATCTTCCTAAAATTCAAATATGGAAATCCAAACCTGAATACCTAATTAATGAAGTAGTCGATTTGAATAAATTCAAGGATGATACAAACATTTCAATTCCATTAAAGAATATCTTTTATATTTATGGTAAAACTACAGATGAGGAAATTAAAAGTGCAATTGAAAAAGCATTAAGTAATCAGGCGAGATGTGATGAATTACAAGAAAAGATTTCTGACAAAGTAACTAAATACATTAATAAAATATGGAAAGAACATAAGATAAAAATTAAAGTTTCTATCAATTCAAACTTTTGTAAGGTTCATGTTGAAGATAATGATAAAAAGTTTGCGTACTACACAATGTCACAAAGAAGCGATGGGTTTAAGCAATTCTTATCACTAATACTATCTATTTCTGTTCAAAATGAAACTAATAATCTAAAGAATAGTATTATTTTAATTGATGAACCTGAAGTACATCTACATCCAAGTGGTATTAAATACCTTAGGGATGAAATCTTAAAAATTGGTAAAAATAATTTTGTTATTTTATCAACCCACAGTCACTACATGATAGACACTGAGACTATTGATAGACACTGGATTGTTCAAAAGCAAAAATCGGAAACAAAAATCACTCAAATAACCGAAGAAATAAGCATTACTGATGATAATGTAATAGCTGCTGCATTTGGATTAAATTTATTCAAAGAATTACTTCCTAAAAATATAATTATAGTTGAAGGCGCTGATGATAAGGATATTATATCTCATTCTTTACATAATATAAATAATTCATTCAAATATTCTATAAAGGATGCGGGTGGCGCAAGTAAAGCACCGGGTTTTGCTAGATTATTAAGCGATGAAAAAGTGACGGCATTTATTTTATTTGATGCTGATAAGGAAGGTCGAGATATTAAAAAAAACATACTAGATAATCAAAGTATTTCCTATTCAAGTTCAAATGTATTTACAATAAAAGATTTATTAAATATATTGCCGATTGACTCAACAATTGAGGATTTAATGCCTCTGGATTTTGTCAAATCATTCTTTGATAATGAAATGGGGCAGAATTTTGAATTGGTTGAAGATAAGGCTATTATTCATCAATTAAAAAATCAGTCAGATGTATTAAAAAACAATAAACAGAAGCTTGATTCATTAAAAATTAAACTCTCGGTGGAGTTTTGTGCTAAATACAATACAAAAAAGAAGTTAGAAGACAACAATAGTAAAATGGTGCTTTTTATTAAGCATTTGATTGATAAAATTGAAGATTTTGAAAGTCCAGAATAAAGCCCAATTGTTTCACCACTTATGTATTATTGCCGCGATAGTGGTAAATTAGGCTTGTATGGTAAGCATGTGCGGTTGGTTTCGGCAGACAGAACGCGGTTCAATAAAATCGGCAAAATACATAGCTGAAATACGTTATGCTACATTTAAAAAAAATCTATGACCAATCATATAACAGCTTTTGCAGACGAATTTGGTAACAATTCATTTGATTTCAAAACACAAGGAAGTCATTTCATTGTTGCAACGGTAATAAGCAAGAGTGAAAACCTTGATAAATTGCAAGAAGGTATTGATATTATTAGAAAGAAACACAATTTTCAAACTGGTGAAATTAAATCCAGTGGAGTCGCAGGAAACTATTCTAGAAGAATAAAAGTTTTGAATGATATTGTTAAACTCGATATATCCGTGTATGCAGTAATTGTTGATAAAAGAAAACTTACCGGTAAAGGTTTTGAAATTAAAAAATCTTTTTACAAATATTTAAACAACCTACTATACAAAGAATTATTTAGAACATTCCCCAGACTAGACTTATTTGTAGATGAACATGGTGGAAATGATTTCATGCTCGAATTCAAGAAATATGTGGCCAAAAATCATCAAAGAAACCTTTTCTCCGGAGTGGAGTTCAATATTTTGAATAGTCAGCAAAGTACATTCATTCAATTAGCTGATTTTATAGCTGGTTCTTTAGGATACATTTTTGATGAAACTAAGTTTTCAGAACATAGTACGCAATTCGAAAATATTCTGAAACCAATTATAAGTAGCTTAAACTTATTTCCTAAAGATTATTCTTTTAAAGAATATGAGGATACTAATACGGATGAATCATTTGACCCTTTAATTGCCAAAGTTTCTTACCTTAGAATTAATGATTTCTTAGAAAGAGAAGCTGGAATAGACCAACAAAAGATTGACCAAATAAATTTTCTAAAATTATTATTACTTCTGCAAAGAGCGAACATAAAGAATAGATATATCTCAACTAAAGAAATATGTAGCCATCTGAATCAAAGCAGGCCTGAAAAATTGAGAGATGAATATTTTAGATCAAAAGTTATTGGCAATCTGAGGGATAGAGGAATCCTAATTGCCTCTGGACGTGATGGATACAAAATTCCAACTTGTTCAAGAGATTTACATAGCTTTATAAATCATGGGAAAAGAATAATACTTCCAATGCTTAATAGGTTATCTGAAGCTAGAAATGCAATAAAATTAGCAACAGGAAATGATCTTGACTTATTGAAAAATGAGGAATTCGAATTATTAAAAAAATTAATAGATGATTACCAAAACGAGGCATAACAAGGTCTAATCGTGATTGGTTTGCCAACTCACAATGCACACCAAAACCACCGACACCTATTCCTGGTCCGTTAGCAGATATAAAAATACCAACCCCATGAAAAATAAATCAATTTCTTTAAACTTAGCATTCATTCTGACAGCCTTTTTAATACTATCTAGTTGTCAAAAAGATGAAGTCACACCAACGGAAATTAAAAAACAATTCGTTGTAGACAAGATTTACAATTACAACAACGACCTTATAGCTGAATATACTTATGACAAAGAAAACAGACTTATAAAAAAGTTTGTTACAGAACACTTAGGTCGTTATTATCAACAAGAATGGTCGTCATACTCCGATGAATTTGAATATCAAGATGGTCTAGTGTCAAAAATCACACACAAAAACATATCAAACAATATGTTTTTTTATGATACATACATCCATTACAATTCTCTTGGAAAAATAATTAATACCGAAGTTCATATACCCGGTCAGCCAACATCTACCAAATCCGACTATCGCTATAAAAATGGGAATCTCGTAGGTACTACAAAATACAACATTGGGACGATCGTATATGCAGATTCAGTTGTTTATAACAATTCGGAAAACGTAATCAAATATATTTACGAAGTACCTGAAATGAGTATGGCTGGCACACCTATTCCTGAAACAAAAACATCTATTATTCAAAACTGTAATTTTGATAATCATTCTAAACCAAATTTTAGTATAGACTATCTTTTTATTTATGATCCCCTTCCATTTAGCGAAGAAGCAGAATTACAAAGACGATTATCAGCAAATAATTTGACCGAATTAACTAATGGAACAAAGTGGATATATACATACAATGAATTCGGCCTTCCTTCGACGATAGAAGTTAAATGGAAAAACGTAGAAACAACTATTCCAATGATACTAAGAATAGTTTACAAAGAAATATATTAAATCTTATTTCAAATTACAATTCAAATTAGTAGGTGGTCTGACACATTTAGGGGGTCTGATATCACAAGAAACTATGTTGTTGTATTTTGACTAGCAGTAGGAAGTGTGAGTGGATTATTGAGTTATGAGGTTTTGGTAGGTTTTATTGGACTTCACGAAGGGTGAAACTGGAGAAAAAAGGTTTATCTGCGCGAAAATAGGCAACAGCTCCTAACACTGGATTGTTTTCATTGGCGTAAATTCTTATATTTGAGGTTGTAAAATGGGGTGGCTGCGAGGGTGTTGCGACATTGACG
>MTLD01009034.1_pt2 | contig 15517 bp, 23 predicted proteins | sample 1982471 | NCBI WGS metagenome assembly MTLD01 (sample SAMN05712604, study PRJNA340218) | biofilm metagenome | isolation source: sample SPM anode biofilm adapted to -50 mV | place: USA | collected 2012-02-03
GGGCCTGGTGGTGGTCCGGGTGGATCCGAAGGGGTGACCTCCAGGTCTGACGCCCGGACCCGACTCCCAGACCCAATCCTCAGACCCGATCACAGGACTTGGTCCCGGGCCTTGACCTGCGGGGGGGGCAGGCCCCACGCTTCAGCACCCACCCCCCAGGAGGCCCCATGAACCGAGGGATTCTTTCCCTGCTGCTGGCATCCGGTCTCGCCCTGCAGGGCCAGGCGCCGTTGAAGATCGGCGTCATCAACTGCGCGACCGGCACCCAGGCCCCCATCGGCGAGTACATGAGCAACGGCTACAAGCTGGCCCTGGAGGATCTGCTGAAGAAGGGCATCAAGGTGGAACTGGTGATCGAGGACGACACGGGCAAGCCCCAGGTGTCCATGTCCGCCATGGAGAAGCTCGTCACCCGCGATCGCGTGGCGGCCGTGGTGGGCCCCTACAGCTCCGCCTGCGCCAACGCGGTCTCGAAGCTGGCCGAGAAGTACAAGGTGCCGCTCCTGGTGCCCGTGGCCTCGAAGGAGGACATCACGCGCCAGAACCAGAAGTTCGTCTTCCGCCTCAGCGCCACCACCGAGGACTACGCCTCCATCCTCATTTCCATGGCCCAGAAGCTGGGCCAGCCGAAGACCATGGCGATCCTCAACGAGAACACGGATTTTGGCACCTCCGGCGCCAAGTCGGCCAAGGCCTATGCCGCCCAGGTGGGCATCCAGGTGGTGGCCGAGGAGGCCTACGCGTCAGGCTCGCCGGACTACCGCTCCACCCTGGCCAAGGTCAAGGGCCTCAAGCCCGACCTGGTCTTCATGGTCTCCTATGTGGCCGACGGCATCCTGCTCATGCGGCAGGCGCGGGAGGTGGGCCTCCAGCCCCAGGCCTTCCTGGGCGCAGGCGCGGGCTTCGCCTCTTCCGAGTTCGCCCGCGAGCAGGCCATCTCCAGCCATGTGTTCTCGAGCACCCAGTGGACGACGGATGTGAGCTGGCCCGGGGCCAAGGATTTCGGCAAGCGCTACAAGGCCAAGTTTGGCAAGGACGAAGTCCCCTATCACGCCGCCAATGCCTACGCTTCGATGATGGTGATGGCCGAGACCGCCGCGAAGGCGGGGGGCGACCGCGAGAAGACCCGCGCGGCGCTGCGCGAGGGCACCTGGAACGGCATCATGGGCCCGGTGCGGTTCGTGGACTACAACGGCTACACGAACCAGAACCGGCACCAGATGCTGGTGGAGCAGATCCAGAACGGAAAGCACGAAACCGTGTGGCCGCCGGAGTACGGTACGAAGAAACCGGTGTACCCCTTCCGGTGGAAGTAGCCGCCTTCTGATTGTCCGCCGGGCCTGTCATCTTGGATGGCATGCACATCGGACACGCGTTCACGGTCATGGCGGCGGCCTTCCTCGCCGGAGCCATCAATTCCATCGCAGGGGGCGGCACGCTCGTGTCGTTCCCCGCGCTGCTGGGCATCGGCCTCACGGGCCAGCAGGCGAATGTCACCAGCACCATCGCCCTGTGGCCCGGCTCCATCGGCGGGTTCTGGGGCCACCGCGAGGACCTGGCGGGGACGAAGGAATTCGCCCTGCGGCTGATGCCGGTTTCGCTCCTCGGCGGCGCGCTCGGGGCCTGGCTCATGCTGGTGACGCCTCAGAAGGTCTTCGATCAGCTGGTGCCCTGGCTGATCCTGGCGGCCACGGTGCTGCTGGCGGCCAATGATCCGGTCAACAAGCTGCTGAAGAAGATCGGAGGCCACGACCGGACGGCCGGATGGTGGATCGGGGCAATGGTCTTCCAGTTCATCGTCGGCATCTACGGCGGCTACTTCGGTGCCGGCATCGGCATCCTGATGCTTGCGGCCCTGAGCCTGCTGGGACTCACGGACATCCACCAGATGAACGGCCTGAAGAACCTGCTGGCCCTCTGCATCAACGGCGTGGCGATCTTCGCGTTCCTGGGGATGGAATACCTGCGCCATCCGGGCAATGTCCAGTGGGGCATCGTGGGCCTCATGGCCGTCGCCGCGGGCCTGGGCGGGCTCTTCGGCTCCCACATGGCCCACCGCGTGGGCCGTACCACCGTGCGCTTCGGCGTCATCAGCATCGGGTTCGTCCTGACGGCCTGGTATTTCTACAAGACCTACGCCGCCTGAGGCGACAGGCAGGTCGGGTGTGTTAGGGTGGTGGCCACATCCCCTAAGGAGGCCCCATGCGACTGCTGCCCGTGGGTTCCCGTACCCTCGCCCCCGCGCTGACCCTTGCGCTGACCCTTGCCCTCACCTTTGCGTCGTCCTTCGCATCGGCCTTGGCTCTGGCCGCCGCACCGCCCCCCCAGGCGAAAGACTGCGTCGCCTGCCACGACCAGGTGGACCTGGAGGCGTTCCGCCCCCGCGCCCACGGCGGCTTGGCCTGCGTCCAGTGCCACACGGCCATCACCGAGCTCCCGCATCCCGAAAAACTGCCGCCGGTGAAGTGCGCCCGCTGCCATGCCCACGAGGCCAAGGACTACGCCAACAGCGTGCATGGCCTGGCCCGCATGAAGGGGAAGGACCACGCGGCCACCTGCGCCTCCTGCCACGGCAAGGCCCATGAGATCGTCACGAAGAGCGATCCGGCTTCCAAGGTGGCCCGGAAGAACATGGACGCCACCTGCGGCAAGTGCCACGACGGGGCCTTCCTGGACAAGCTCAACACCCGGCTCCCCCATCGCGCTTCGCGGATGGACCTCAAGAAGATGCCCGGGAAGTAGGGTCAGGGTTCGTGGCGCCGCGGGAGGAAGGCCAGTTCCCGGGCTACCTCCCGGATGATCCACGCTCGTTCCGCCCCGGGTAGCCGGTCCGCCTCCGGGTAGATCCGGTCCTCCTCGAGGGCGTTGTGCGCGGCCAGGCGCAGCTGCACCGCCTCCATCGCCGTCCGGGCTGAAGTCAGGTCGGGTGACGGGCCGCGCAGGCCCTGCACGGCGGTCGCCAGGGTGGCCATGAAGAAGTCGTGGTCCTCGCGAAGGGCCAGAAGCGCCGTCTGGAGATCGGGCTGACCCTGCGCCAATGCCGGAAAGACCACCTTGTGCTCGGCGCGGATGTGAACGGCCAGGCGCATCCAGATCCGGTCCAGCGCCCGGTGGGCCCCGTCCGGCAGCCCGTCCTCCAGGGCCGTCTTCGCCTCAACGAAGAGGCCGTCGATCGCGCGGTGGTCGGCCGCCAGCCCGGCGGTCAGAGAACGGTCTCGGGGATCGTCGGCCGGGGGCCGCTGGGAGAATTCGCTCAACGAAGGACCTCCTTCCGGCCAAGCCTGCGGTGGGAAAAGAACGAATCAACCAGCTCGATACCCGCTTCGCGGTGGTTCAAGGCAGGGGCCTTCGGTTCTCTCCCCTGGTATCTCGGAACAGGATACGCCCGGAACAAGCCGGTCCACGAACGGCGGGCCATCATGAAAGAAGCCGCCTGGCGGCGGCTTCCATACTGGCGGAGAGTGGGTCCGCCAAACTTATTCGCACGGTCGTTTCTGATCATCTTTATTTCCGGGCTACAAGGCTTAAGAACAAAGGAAGTGGATCGGCCGATTGTTCATGGTCGTGCCCTTGCATCTACCGTAATGCACCTATAATGTATGGGTAGGTGAATGGGTAGGTTTGGCGATTTTCGGAGGCTGTGTGGGGCGCGGAAGAGACCTTCTCAGTGCTATTGAGGTGGCCGGTGCAAGGCTGAAGCCCTCACAGAAGCGGCGGTATCTTCTCGACGGCGGTGGTCTTTACTTGATGATCACCCGCAAGGCTGCGGCGAAGCCGGGTGAGAAGGCCCAGAAGGCCGCCGATCAACTTTCAAAGAGTTGGTGTTTCCGATATCGAAGCCGAGTGACCGGGAAACCCGTGGAATTGGGCTTGGGCCCGCTTGCTGATGTGACGCTTGCAAGGGCCAGAGAAAAGGCCAGTGCCTACCGGGTGATGTTGTCTGAGGGGAAAGACCCGAGGACCGAGGTAGATGCCAGTCGGACCGCAAAAAAGGTCGAGGCCGCAAAGGCCATGACATTCCGTCAGGCTTGTGCGTCCTGTATTAAGGACAGGCGGGCGGGGTGGAAGAATGCCAAACATGCCAGCCAGTGGGAAAACACGCTTTCCACCTATGCCTATCCCATCATCGGCAGCCTCCCCGTAGCTGCCGTGGACCTGGCCTTGGTGAGGAAGGTCCTAGATCCGATCTGGACCACCAAGCCAGAGACGGCTTCAAGGGTTAGGCAACGGATAGAGGCGGTGATCGCATGGTCAACCGTCTCGGGCTATCGAAAGGGCGACAATCCGGCCCGATGGAAAAACAACCTTGACCAGATTCTTCCGGCAACCGCGAAGGTCAAGAGACAGAATCACCACCCGGCGCTTCCTTACCCACGGATTGGTGAATTCCTCCAGGAACTTAGGTCTCAAGAGGGAACAGGTGCAATGGCGCTTGAGTTCACGATACTTACTGTTTCACGGTCAAACGAGGCTCTGGGTGCGTTGCCAGAGGAATTTGATCTTGCGAGGGCCATTTGGACCGTTCCCCCAGAACGCATGAAGGCAAAGAAGGAACACATTGTTCCCCTCTCGCCGCGAGCGGTTGAAATTGTCCGCGCCCTTGCAGGGAAACCCGGGGTTCCACTCTTCCATGACACCAAGGGCGAGTTCTTCTCTGATGCGGTCATGGTGGCCGTCATAAAGCGAATGGACAAGAAGAGCGTCGATACGGGGGGTGACGGGTGGAAGGACGCTCAGGGCCGCCGGATCGTTCCTCATGGGTTCCGGTCGACTTTCCGCGATTGGGCTGGGGAATGTTCGAACTTCCCCCGAGAGGTCATCGAAAACGCGCTGGCTCACCAGTTGAAGGATAAGGCTGAGGCCGCGTATGCGCGTGGTACACAGCTGGCAAAGCGAAAGGCACTCATGGACTCCTGGGCAGCCTATTGCTTCAAGCCGAGCCCTTCTGGCTCTGAGAATGTCATTCCGATCCGGTCCCAAATTGGGTAGTCATCTCTAACCAACGGAGCCTCACTCCGTGACATACAGGAGCCAATATGGCCTCGACAGAAAAGCGCATCCTAGTCCACGGGTCTTCGAAACTCGACCCCAAAGTATGGACTCCTGAAATTGCAGAGAAGCATGTATGGGAAGGCTTGAACGGTATCGACAGGGCTGTAAACTTGCTGGCCATTGCATACAAAATGGCCCCTGAAGGATCGGCGATGAGTGATCTTCTTGGGAATGCCTACTGCGACTTGGCGGGAAGCTTTGAGGAGCTAGGAAGGGTATTTGGCCTTGAGAGTGAGATACCAGCCCTGTGCAAGGAGTGATAGGGGTAGCCCGGATCTACGGTTGCTTCGGCAGGGGTTTAGGTATCTCCCCATCCTGAACTCTGGCCCCACATCAGTTGCCGCGCACCCTTCGTGGTGGGTTGGTGGGAGTGAAATTGGCGAAAGATTCTCTACTAGAGTATGTCCGCATCAATTTCTTCCTTCCGAAGTTCGGCGAGGAGGGTTCGGCCGATGCCGCAAAACTCTTCTCCTGGCTCATGGACCCTCATATTCGGTTGTTACCAGGCCGGAAGCTGTACCTGAACAAGAAAGGCACGGGCGAGCATTGGCAGAATTTCTTTTGCGCACTCGTCGTCACCCTGGAGGCTGGAGACTTTAAGCATTCAGATGCAAAGCGGATCAGATTCCTGGATTTGATGGCCCTTCCGTTGGGTCGCATTGGGAATGACCGTGACGCCCAAATTCGATCAGCGTTCGATGGGACAAACCTGTCAAGCGTGATGGAGCGATTCAAGGTCTCAAGGGCGACTGTCTACAGGGCGGCGAAGAAGCGAAAGTCTCAAAACTCACCCTAGCCAGAGACTGGAAGGCACCGAACCTCTTAGAAGAACCTGCGGGGACTTCTCCGCACTTCACGGAGGCCACAGTGCCAATCGCAATCACCCCACCGCCTCGGGTGACCTATTCGATCAAGGAATTCGCCGCACTAACCGGCCTTAGTCGGACCCGAGTTTTCGATGAATTGAAATCGGGCCGGCTTCGCGCGGTCAAGAGCGGACGCCGTACCCTCATTCCCCTTAGCGAGGTTGATGCTTGGCTGAAGGCCCTGGATCCAAGGCGGACTGGATGAGGCATGGCCCCACCCGCATCCCGGGGCATTGGCACCCTCCCAACCGTGAATTACCACGGAAAATGATCCGGTCAAGTTGTGGAACAAATTGGGGCTGGCAACTCTACTTTCGTTATCCCATGGCCACATTGAGGCTTGAGTCCGTTGAGTTGTCCACAGCCTGTCCCCGTTTTGAAAACCGACTGATAATTAGATGGTCGACGATCATTCCACAGGTTGGTCCTCGAACGACCCTGAGGTCCCGTAGTGAATCAGGATCGACCCCACAAGTTACTGTCTGATTCTCCCCCCGGGGCACTCCCATCGGACAACCACGAACAGGTAAAGGAAACTAATGAAAACCTGAAAAACTTCACCCCCTCAATTCCGATCCTTCTTGGCGGTCGGCTGGGAATGGAGGGGGCGGTAGCAAGACCTTGGGAGGCCCGCTTGCCCAATTGTGGGCATTGCGACCCCCTCCCGCAACCGGAAGTGCCCACTGTGGCCAATGCAGGAGCGCGCAATGCTCAATCCCACCCCTATCAATTTGGACTCGGTCCCCGAGGGGGCCGTCTACATCACCAAACGCCAGGCTTCCAATGAAACCGGTATGAGCATCAGTTGGTTTAACAAGCTCATGGCGGAAGGCCGAATTCGGACCTTCAAAGTGTCCACCAGGAAAGTTCTCTTCCTTCGGGCCGATGTGATCAACCTGATCGCCAAGACCGAACAGGCGGGGTAGGGCCATGGTGACCCAGAGAACGCCTCCTATGGAGGGGGCCGAAGGCGCACACACCCTCTCTGCGATTCGCAGGGGAGCAGGTGGGCTCAATTGGTGCCACTCCGGGCCATCATCCATGTCCCCAGCCGAATGGGGGTCGTGATGCCCCGGATCTGGTCGATGAGGTTCAACTCAGATGGTTTTAACCACGCCTACGCAGGGCTGGACACCGATGAGGAGAAGGCCCAATTCGTGACTGGCTTCTACCGGGGAACCAATGGAGTCCCACTAAAGGAGGGTCAGCCTTCGCCAATGCTTGCCGGGCATGCCTTCGGTCTGAAGATGCGCGAGGAAGCGGAAGCATCCCTGGCCCAGGCCGCCATCAATGGTGCCAAACGGGGAAAAGGGAAAGGCACCCAGGAGGAAGCCTCTAGGGTGCCTGGAGGGGGGCTTGAGGGTGCCTCGGGTGGGGCTCCAGGGTCAACAGAGGGTCCTGGTTTAAAGTTTATGGTTCAAGGATTCCGTGACCAGGAAAAGCCTGTACCTAGGTTGGAACCAGTACCCCCCTCGGCACCTAAAGCCATGAAAGACCCCATCCTCGGGGAAGCCTGTGACCAGTGCCAAGTTTCTTGGAACCAGACCTTGGCCCCTCTTGGGTTTGGTGAGTGCCTGAAGCTGGCGGACTCCTCCGAAAGATCCAAGGAAATCAGGAAACGGCTGAAGACAGATCCGGAATTCGTGGCGACATTCCAGAGGGCCGTGGCTCAGATTGCAAGCGATCCCTACTGGAAGGGGAAAGGTAGCTACATCTCGATCGACTACCTCCTACGACCAGGCAAGGCACAGGAATATGCGGAGAAGCCAACAGCCGGGAAGCCAGGTCAAGGGCCATCCCACAGGGCCGAGGTCGATAGCGGGTGGGACTTCCCGGAGCAGGTGATCAATGCTTGAGGTCTGTCAGATCCCAGAGCATAAAGGCAGGTTTTTCCAAGGCCGATGCGTGGCATGTGAGAAAGAAGCCACCCGCCGAGAAGTCGTAGCCTGTTTCCGTGAGAGCTGTTCCCAACGAATCCTGGATCTGCTGTGGGATGAGGGGCGGGGCCTCATGCGACATGAGGGCAGGGCCACATCCTCAAAAATCCCTGAGCCCATCCTTCGTGCAATACCCGAGTGGGCCCGAAATGGATCATTGCGCCCTGGTTTTGGGATTGGTGGGGGGATTGGAGTCGGGAAAACCCAGGCCGTCGCCTCCATTGTGAAAGAGGCACTAGCCGGATATGCAGAGCGGGAAATCATCCCCACCCTCATAGACGAACACAGCCTTTACGGCAGGCTGTTCCCGAAGGTTCGATGGTCTAGCTGGCCCGATGAGGTCCATTGGCTTAGATCACACGCGATCAATGGGGCCGAAGAACGGGTGGACGATCTCGCCAATGCCTCCGTGCTGGTCCTGGATGACCTGGGGAGAGAGCGGATCAAGGGGGACTACTCCCAGGACTACGGGGCCTCCCACCTGGATTACATCGTCAACAGGCGGTACCGGGAAGAACGCCCAATCATCTGGACCACCAATGTCCGACAGGCTGACTTGGTGGGGCTGTATGGCGCCGCCCTAGTTCGCCGGCTGGTTGAACCCAACCCAATGGTCTGGGTAGAGGGGCTGAAGCCCTTCAACACCCCGGGAAGGTCTGAATGAGTGAGGACCAGCCCCGCCACCTCCTTTGCCACTAGTTGGCCCTCCGGAGTTTCGTTATGAACATCATTCAATTCGTTCCGTGCCCTTCCCCAATCGAAAAGGACACTTTGCTGCCGAAGTTAGAGCCCGCCTACGAACGGATGGCACAGGCAGCTAGGCAGATCTCAGCCTGGCGGGTCAAGGGGTACCGACCCCGGGTGTCATGGGCCCCTGTGATTCAGATCGTGGACCCTCTCGGGTTTCCCCTCCCTCACCGCGCAGGTGTCCTCCCGGAATTGATCTGGCTTCTTCGTGAACCGATTGGGGCCCCTGCAAGCCCCTTTGTGACTCTCCCTGACCGTTGCGAAGGCGGGCAGATCGCATGAACCCATACCCCGAGAGTCGGCACCCGGAAGGTCGGCATATTACGGCCCCCATTGCCGAGGAATTAAGGTCACAGGGATTCCCACCTGAACAGGCCGCACGGTTGGCTGATGTGATCCTCGAGTTACTCAGCAGAACTCACGGGGGCCAGGACCTCAGGATCCCGAACCGACCAAGGAATCGCGCACTTCGTGATGCCGTGAAGTTTCTTCGAGGATCCATGTCCGCAGAGGATGTGGGTGATTTGATGGGTTACTCAAGGCGAACCGTCGAGCGGATTGTTGCCAAGGCGATTACTCGAAAAGTTGCTTAAAGATTCCGACAGAACTGGCCCCCACATTTCTTCTCAGATGCACCCAACTTTCACGGTGGATAGAAGGAGGATGAATTGGGAAGCAAGCGCCCTCGTAGCATTTCGAATGAGGAAATCACCTCAGCGGTGGCTTCTCTGCGAAGGTTGGCAGAGCTTCAGTCCGCTACCCAAGAGCAGCTAGACGCGCTCCTGGTGGCGGCTTGGAACACCCAGCAGCGGCTTCTAGCCATATCTGTAGCCTCGACTCAATTTTCTGTTTTGACTGGGCGGGGTGCGAAGCTGGCTCCCTTTCCAGAATGGAGGCCGGATCTTAAAACCTCGCGCCGACTGCGGCTATCTGGCCAGCCCCTCAAAAATTTGAGGACCATGGCACAAGAAGTCCTGGCGGAATCGGCCCGTCAGGTGGGGTGCTATGCGAGTGAGAGCGCGCCCGGGGTGTCTTTATGAGTGGACCGTGGGAGAAATACCAGAATCAGGGGAAATCCAAATCCGGTTGGGAGACAGTTGATGAGTCCCCTAAGCCAGCAAACGGCGGCTGGCAGACCGTGGAGGACCCCTACGCGGCCTTTTCGGAGCCCGTATCTAAGCCCGCATCTTCAAATTGGCAAGACAACCTGAAGCCCTTTCGATTGCCCAATGGTAGCCAGACGGTTCAGCGTCCCGATGGTGCGGTCTACATCAAGGAGGCCAACGACCCCCGGTTTAAGGGGCAGGAGGGCTGGCATGTCTTCGACCCCAAGACCGGCGTTTGGGCCCCGGCCACTCCTGAGGATGCGTCTGCCTACGGCACCCTCGCCAGGAACGGAGTCGGGATTGAGGGCCTGAAATCCTGGGGGCGGAACATGGTGGCAGGGCTAACCCGCCCGGGTGATGCGGTGAGCGGGCTAGTTGCAAAGGGTGCCAACACCATCGGTCTGCTGGGGGATGAGACCTATCAGAGCCTGCGCAAGGAGCTTGAAGATCGCGAGCGTTACCGCCAGGCCCTGCAGAACACCTCAGGGACCGGGGCTGGGTTCACCCAGTTCACGGGTGAGATGCTGCCAGCGGCGGCTATGACCGCTCTCGCCCCCGAGGCTGCCCCCACTGTCTTCGCAAATCCCTCTGCGATGGCCCCGACAGCTTCCACTTTTGTTCAGAGGGCCTCAGCCAACGCGCTTGCGGCTGCCCCAACGGCCTTCGTTGCAACTCCAGGCTCAAGCAGTGATCGGGTGAGGGCGGCCCTTGCAGCCATGGTGGCGGCTCCTGCTGGTACCGCCGTGGGTGAGGGGCTAGCTTGGGTTGGGGGCAAAGCCATCAACTCGGCCCGGGCTCTCGGGGGCAAGGGGATCCCCAACACCTCGAACCTCAACAAGGATCTTCTCAGCCGGGTCTCTGGAGAACCTACAGATGTGGTGAAGGCGGACCTCCTCTCGCAGCAGGAGGCAGGTAGATCGGCAGCCAGGGAAGCGTATGGCCAAGTCAAAAAAATCGCTGGTGATGATCCGCTCCCCTTCTCGAACCTTCTATCGGAGCTAGAAGCCGCCGGAGCTGACCTCCGATCCTCTGCCGTGAAAACCCCTGGTATCCAGAACCTGACCTCTGAGATTCGGGACAGCCTAGGCGGGGCTGACATGGACAAGTCGTTCACGGGGGCCCTCAGGCTTAGGTCTCATCTTGGGGAACTCGCGGCAGAAGCCAGGGATGCAAACAACCGGGCTCTATCTCGAACCTATGAGAACCTCCGGAGTGCTGTAACCAAGGATATGGACGCCTTTGCCGCTCGAGACGGTTCTGGGAAGCTGGCCGAGGCATACAGATTTGCGAATGACACATTCAAGAGCGAAGTAGTCCCATTCTTCGAGAACCCGGAGATTCGGCGGCAGATCAAGGCCCCATTCCCTGACGAAACGGTCGGCAGGTTGGTAAAAGCTGGTCCGGATCGGGTCGGCTCTGTCGTGGCGAAGATGGGGCCAGAGGGCCGCGCGGCGTTCCAGGCCCATCTCTCAGACTCAGCCATGAAGGATGCCCTAGATGCAAACGGGGACTTCATCCCAGGTCGGTTCATCAAGGCTATGAAGGACCGGCAGGAAGCTTACAACCTCACATTCAAGGGTGAGGACAAATGGCGTATGGATGGGTTCGTCAAGCTGATGAAGGCGGCGAAGCTCGTTGGAGATGCCCTCCCCACCGGGAAGCTGTCCCATATGCTGGACACCTCTGTATTGGCTCAAAAACTCTTCACGACCAAACCGGGTCAAGCTCTGCTCCTGTCCTCCAGCAGCCTTCCTCTGGGGTCTGAGGCACTAGAAAACCTGATTTCATCCAAGCTTCCCAGGGTGCTTGGTGTCGGGCTCGCATCTCAGGGATCTACACAGCCCGAGGGCCCTTGGACGAGATACGCCGAACCGGCGCCCAACATCTTCGATGTCCCATCAGCAACTCAGTCGAAGGGGGAAACAATGCCTTGGGAAGATGCCAGGGCTTCTCAAGCCGCCATGCCTGAATACAGGCAGGACCAATGATTTTGGCTAGATGGAGCCCCCCAAATTGCCAGGTGGCCGTACCGAATTCGCTCGTCGTCTTTGGATTTCACAAGTTGACCCCCCTATGAGCCAACGCAGCTTGAAAAGCCAGGATGATGTGAGGCGCGCCCTGGCGAATGTCTATCGAGAACTAGAGGCGGATCGTCTAGAACCGGGGAAAGCGCGGGTGATGATCTACTGCGCCCTCTCCTTGTCCCAGGTTCTTGGCGAACACGATTTGGAAAAGCGGGTAGAGGCTCTTGAAGCCTCAGCCCACATTCGGAGGGCGCAATGAGCAGGAACACCGCAAAACGGATCAAGGCCCTAGAAGAGGTCACCATGCCCTCCTCTACACCCAATGGCTTGATGTGGGTCGAGGGGTCGCCCAAGCCTGGGGGCTGGGATGAAGCCCCCCATGCCACCCCTCGAATCAGAATTGTCGGAGTGGCCGCGACGGACGGGAGGCACGATGAATCGCAATCTTGAACGCCGATTGAGGACCCTGGAGGAGGTCAAGCCCGGCAACCGCCCCTTCACACAAAGGAGCCTCCTGGAATCCGCCAGGCGCATCCGGGCCGGGGGTGATATGCCCCAGGATTGGGCAAGCCTCTTCACTCCCGCCCAGATTCTTCGCATGGCCGAATTACAGGTGGGGGGGGAGCCCCGCTGTGCCTGCCCCCAAACCTTTCCCCAATGAACGGAGGCCCTAATGGACCAAGAAAGCCAATCTGATCGCCCGGAAGGGGAGCGCACCAATGCCGAGGACCCTTGGTGCACGGTCCTGCGTGAAGTATCTGAACCGACACTCTTGGCTATCTCTGACCTTGCGGTAGAGCATGAGGAGGGGGCCCTCTCGGATTCAGGGTTTGAGGAACAGTGCTATTCGATCATCAGAAGCGCCGCCCCCAACTCCGAGATGCGCGAGCGATGGCTTAGCCTGCTGGGGGTCGCATGAACAGAAGGTCCTGGACTCTGAGGGTGGGAACCCTTGTGCCCATTAGATGCCGATGGAAGTAGACTGGCGGAACTTATAAGGTCAATTCGCCTGCAGGAGCATCGGGGGTCAATATGAGCGTCAAGGTCATCACTGGTATTGCCTTCATCGTTTCCCCGCTACTTGGCCAGTTGAACCCTAACATTCCGCTACAGGCTGGGCGGGGCGTCGCTCCTATTCGCATGCAGATGGATCACATGGAACAAGCCATGCGGATTCGCCTTTTACAGGAACAACAGCGCATGCTCGCCGCACAGCGTGAACTGATGAGCAACCAAGCTATGGAGGAGAATTACCGCAAGGGGTTCGAGGAGGGGCTGAAGGCTGGATTCGAGAACGGAGCCCAAGCCACCATCAAGGATTTTCAGAGCAACTACCCGATGATTGAGGCTAGCGCTGTGAGGAACATGGCCAACGCCGTGTTCACACTTGAACGCCCCGACGACTTCAGGCTCTTGATCGGTCAGACCGAATCAGCCCTCGACCAAGATCCTGGGGACAACCTGCGTAAGGCCATGTTGGTTCTATACAAATATCGGTTAGCAGAACTACAGCCCCTGCCTCCCACCTCTAAGAAAAAGCCTCACCGCTAAACCTGCTCGGTGAATGACTCCAGTTACCACCTACCACCGGAAGGATGGGGAGCCCATCACCGTGGAGCCCAGATTCAAGGAGCGCAGGGCCGTGATGGTCCATATTCGAGCGGCTGTGACAGCCGCTTGATCCTCAATCGAAGAGCCACGGCTGCACCGCCACGATCCGCGGCGCAGGCGGTATCCATCCGGGGTGGTCCAGCACGAGGTCGTCATCCTCCCATCGCCAGGTCCAGCCGCGGGCGGCCAACTCTGCCTCAATGATCTTCACAGCCTCGATTTGATAGTCTTCCGCTGATAGCAGACAGCGTGGCGTGAGAATCCTGGCAGGGCTAAGCCACCGCGCAGCACGGTCCCGAGTTGTCCCGTGGGCTTGCAGCTTCGCTTCAGCCTCGGATAGGAGGTCTGACAGGTGTTCCGGGTGTGCGGGAGGTGCTCGCCGGGGCTTCCTTGGCTTCAGGTACATGCTCCCCTCCGTGCCGGGCACCTTGGAAGGGGAGACCACCCTATCACGCCCCGCGCTACCCTGTGGGCCATGTGTGGTCGCTACACCTTTACCTTCAGCGCCAAGAGCCTTGCCGAGGCATTCGCCATGGTGCCCCCGGGCTTCGAAATTAGAAGTGGTCATAACATCGCGCCTGGGCAGTACATCGTCATCGTCAGACCAGAGCGGGACCAGCGCGTGGCCGATGTGGCTTTTTGGGGCCTGATCCCTGGATGGGTCAAGGATCCTAACGAATTCTCCAAGCCGATCAACGCCAGGGCCGAGACGCTGGAGGACAGGCCCACCTTCCGGACGGCCTTCAAGCGCAAGCGGGTCATCGTCCCCGCCTCCGGGTTCTACGAGTGGAAGGCCGAGGGCAAGGGTAAACAACCCTTCTATATCCACCCCACGGATGGGGACTTCTTCGCCTTTGCTGGGCTCATGGAGGACTGGCAGGGGCCTAACGGCGAGGTCATGGTCAGCGCCTGCATCATCACCACGGAACCCAACGAACTCATGGCGGGGATTCACAATCGAATGCCCGTGATCCTGCCCAGGAAGTCATGGGACCTTTGGCTGGATCCCGCTGCACAGACTAGAGAGGTAAAGCCCCTGCTAGTGCCCTGCCCCTCGGAACTGATGGCCGCCCATCCCGTGAGCCTCGCTGTGGGGAATGTTCGAAACGATTCGCAGAAGTTGATAAAACCTCATGGCTTGATGCTATAAAACATTTCGGATTCAATCCGGCGCGACCCAGGTCAACTGTCGATTAGCCTGATGAATCAAGAATGGAGCAAGGAGGGTATTTGTGGCTGATTCCTCAGGCGATGAACCGGTAGCTAAAACCCCCAATTGGCTCAGCCTAGGGGATCTTGGACCGATTGTCCCTCAGTTGCAAAGTTCCACCTGGAAGCACAAATCGGATGGAAGTCTCCAAGAGGTTGAGAATATAACAATTTATTATCATAAATTGGCAAAGGAAGTGCTTGAATCTGCTCGAATTAAAAATACAAAATACAATATCGAATATTTATGGGAAGGCCAAGGAGATCCTGGATTTTTAGTGGAATTTTCATTCAATAAAAATATTGGTAATATTGCCTGTTCTTATAGGCAAATCAAGCATTTACATGATCGTAGATTTGAAATATGGTTATTTAATAAATATGGTCTGACAATGGAAGCTTACGATGCTGATCCTGGTTACAGGACTCCTGTAATGGCTAGATGGCCAGCTATATGGGGTAAATTTTGCTCAGATTTGGCAGAATTACTCGTTATTGGTAAGGGGACTTTGGATCCTTATACGCCTGACGCATTAGAAAATTGCCAGTATCGTGGTGATGGAACCAAACGGACCCGTCAGAGAATTAGGCTGACTGGGCCCAATCCCGAGGTCGGTGCGATCCAAGTAGTCATTGACGGAGCATGGGACCTTGATGATGAAGACGAATCTTTGCGGGTGGCAGCAGATAAATCAATGGAAGCACGCAGTTTGCGTTGGAAGCGTAAGCCCCTTGAAAGCCGGATTGGCTGGGTTGTGACCGCATTTTGGATGGATGAATCTCGGGCTACCACTGCGAGGCGAGACCTTCGTGCGAGCGACACTAAGCTGAACATGAAGGTGAAAGCTTTCGGAGGCCCCCCGGGGGATTATCCAGATGAGGTCATTGAGGGCCTGCACAAGTTGCGAGATTTGCAGATGCGCGGAACTGGAACGATGGATTAGGAAGGGGGCTCCCAAGGGAGC
>MTLD01004137.1_pt1 | contig 15496 bp, 8 predicted proteins | sample 1982471 | NCBI WGS metagenome assembly MTLD01 (sample SAMN05712604, study PRJNA340218) | biofilm metagenome | isolation source: sample SPM anode biofilm adapted to -50 mV | place: USA | collected 2012-02-03
TTAGCATAACCACTGGGATTTTTTTAAGATTTATGTCTTCTCTAATGGTTTGCAGCACCTCAAAGCCGTCCATTCGAGGCATTTTAATGTCTAGGAGTATAACTGTAGGGTTGCCTTCAGTCCTCTCCTTGTATTTGCCCTCCCGTCTAAGGTATTCAATGGCTTCAACGCCATCATTCACCACGACTACGCTGTTGGCAATGTTTAGGTCTTCCAGCGCTGCAAGGGTAAGCTCAACATCGTTCATGTTGTCTTCCACAAGTAAGATTGTTTTAACTTCCATGTACATGGCTATTGGTTTTTGGGTATGGTAAAGAAAAATGTTGTTCCCCTATCGGGTTCTGCCTCAGCCCAGATTTTACCGCCGTGGCGGTTGATGATTCTTTTGACGTTAGCGAGTCCTATGCCTGTTCCTTCAAATTCGGAGGTTGTGTGAAGCCGCTGGAATACACCAAACAACTTTTGGACATAACGCATGTCGAAGCCAACGCCGTTATCCTTTACATAAAATACTGGCTCAGACTTATTGTCGCACCCTATCTCAATTCTTGCCACTTCTCTGGTGCGGGTATACTTAACCGCATTGTCAACGAGGTTTGTCCATACCTGACGAAGTAGGTTGAAGTCCCCGTAAATTTCCGGCAGTGGTTTTACAACCCATTCAATCTGCCTCCCGTCCATTTCATTCGCTAAGGAGGATACTACCTCTTGAACCAATTTGTTTGCATCGAGCATGTGTTTTTTCATCTCGGCTCGTCCGGTTCTGGAAAACTGCAGCAAATCGTCGATAAGCGTTCCCATTTGCTGAGCCGACTGTGTAATTGTGCTAATGTAGCGCTGGGCTTCAGGATTTAACTCGTTAGCGTGCTTTTTTATCAAAAGGTCACTAAACCCGTTGATATGCCGTAGGGGTGCCCGCAGATCGTGTGAAACTGAGTAGGAAAATGCTTCTAACTCTTTGTTTACGGCCTCTAGCTGGGCTGTTCGTTCAATCACCCGTTGCTCTAACGTTTCGTTGAGCATTTTAATTTGGTTTTCCGCCTCTTTTTGAATGGTAATATCGGTGTGGGTGCCCAGCATTCGAAGTGGCGCACCAGAAGAGTCGTACTCTGCAATTTTCCCTACCGACATAATCCATTTCCAACTTCCGTCCTTTGTCTTTTGTCTAAACTCAACCTTGTACTCATCGGTCACTTCGTTAACATAGTCGAGGTATGCTTTTTCGGTAATGGGTTTGTCTTCGGGGTGGAGCCTTTCAATCCAGAAGTTATTAGTTTCCACAAAAGTGGCCGGATCGTAACCCAGCATAAGGGCATACTGGTCGTTGACAATACACTCCCCTGTTTGAATATTCAAGTCGTAAAGTCCCTGTTGGGCTGCGTTTAACGATAATCTTAGCCGAGCCTCGCTCTCAATAAGCGACTCCTCTGCTTTTTTTCGTTGGTAGAGTTGCCCAAGCTGTAAGGCAATGTTGGATGCAAGTTGGATAAACTGTTCATCTTCATCTCTTCGTTCCTTCAGAAAGAAAACAATAATGCATATTACCTCCTTTTCCGATAGCACAGGAACTCCAATTCCTGCAACAATGCCAAACTCTATGGCTTCCTTGGATCGGTGAAAGTCATGATAATGCTGAACATCCTTTATCCAAACGGGTTTTTTCTCCTTCCACACCCTTCCTGGTAGTCCTGAACCAGGTTCGAAATGATATTTTTTGCTTAGTTCAATGTATGGTAAAAGAGCCTGTTCGGTAGTATACCACGCTTTACTATAGTCTAATTGAGTATTGCTGTTGTTGGGAAACCATGCCTCTCCAAGGGCCCAGCCGGTGGCAATGCAAACTTGCTCCAGGGTGAGTTGAAGTGCGGAAATAAAATCCCCTGAGGTTTCCATGGTTTGTGAAATGGAGAAAAGCAGCTGTAGCTCATCCTTTTGGCGTTTAAGGTTGAGTTCCGAGCGCTTTATTTTGGTGATATCCTGAAACGATCCGCGAATGCGTACCACCTTACCATTTTCAACCACTGGATTGCCTATGGTTCTTACCCACTTATGGTTGTTGTTTTGGGTTGTGAGTTCAAGTTCTAGGTCGTAAGGTGTCTGCTTTTCTATGGCGTTAGCTATGGCCTGCTCTATCTTAACGCGATTGGCTGGAGAGTAAAAGCTGAGCCCGACCTCTACGTTAGTTTCATCTTTTGGATCGAGGTCGTGAATTAGGGCAACCTCTTCCGTCCACGTTCCTTTGAGGGTGGCAACATCAAATTCCCAACCACCTACTTTGGCAATTCTCCCAGTTTCTCGGAGTATGGCCTCGCTATCCTTTAAGGCCTGCTCCATCTTCTTTCGTTCAGTAATATCGTTGATGGCGCTGATAAAGTAGAGCATGTTCCCTGCAGCATCGCGGAGAAGGGTAGTCATGATTTCGCAGTATACAACGGTGCCGTTTTTATGGATATAGCGCTTTTCCCACTTGTCAAATGGTTTATCGCCAGCACGAATGGCTTCAATCTTTTGTTGATCCCTTTCTATGTCATCTAGGTGGGTAATCGAACGCCAAGGTTTGCCGGAGAGCTCTTCTTTGGTATAACCGAGCATTTGGCAAAATGCTCTATTTACGTTTATTTTTCCATGGAAGTCGGTAATCGATTTTCCAATTAAGGAGTATTCAAATACGTTCCTGAACAGCTTCTCGTTTTTCTCCAGCTGCTGAGCGGCTTCTCTTTCGGCTGTTTGGTCGTGGAATACAATAACTACTCCATTTGCCTTATTGCTAGAGGGGTTAATGGAGGCCATGCTTGCGGTAACCGGAACTCTATTACCGTTGCGAGCAACGAGCATAACACGATAATCTTGTATAACTGAATTTTTATCGCATCGTACCTTTTTCAGTGAGTATTCCACTGGGGCATTGGTCTCCTCCGTTACCAGATGAAATATATCTTCCAATTTCTTGCCACTCGCCTCCGTCTCCGTCCAGCCGGTTAACTTTTCGGCCATGTGGTTCATCATTTTTACTTTGCCATCTGCTGCAGTGGTGATTACTGCGTCGGCAATACTGTAAAGTATGGTACGAAACTCCTCCTCCGCGTTGCGCAGTTCTTTTTCGGTAAGGAACAATTTTTTGTAAATACTCGTTTGACGATTTTTGAAGTAAAGGGCAAGTGCAATGGTAATGAGAATGGTCGATATAAGTATGATGGCAACAATTCCAATGGCTCTATAGTAGAGCTCCGAAAAAATTTCACTTTTATCGATTTTTGCCACCATAAACCAGGGTGAATCTGGGATGTGGCGAATATCGGATACAACCATCACATTGCGGTAGTCGTAGCCTTCGTAAATACCTGTTCCCCCAAGGGCTGCTTTTACTCCAGGAACCTCGGTGTGCGAAAGGTCAATGTGTAAGTTCAGTGCGGCATTCTTTGAAAAGCGTAGTTCGTTAAGGAAGGTGATTCTTGTGCTATCCTTTCTGAGGAGCAGTGTTTCTCCAGATTTGCTTGGTAATGGCCAGGTCTGAATGAGCGGATATAGGTAATGTTCTGGATCGATGCGTAGGACAAGGTAGGCCTTTGCTATGGTGTTTTGGATGGAAATAGGTGCTACAATATCCAAATAAATGTGGTTATTAACGCTGCAGTAAAAAAAATCGGAAAACGATGCTGAAGTAACGGTAAGTAGTTGCCTGTTTGGTTTACATTCATCAATGCGAGAATCTACACTTAGCATTTTTTCTCCTTTTGCGGAAAAAATCATAACATTCTCGTACCCATACTGGGCCTTTAGCAATTTCATTCGGTCGAGAATGTCCTTTTTAAGAGCGGTATTGTTGTTGGAAATATACTCGTTAACTGCCTTCTGGAAAAAAGGACTCTGAGCGGCAATGTTGGCGTCACCAATTCTATCCTTTCGCCATCTATCAATTTGTTGCGTTTTTAGTTCAGCAATTGCATTAAGCTCGTTGTATTTTACCTTTCGGATACTTTGTTCCTGATTGCTGTAAAAACGATGTCCTCCATAAGTTAATATAGCTGCAATTGTGATTGCTACAATGACCAGCGTGATGGTATCTTTTCTTGGTAAGGTAGAGTTCATGAAGTTTATTACGTTAGCCGATTGGTGGTCAGGTTATTTGGTAAACTCAGCAAAAGATAGATGATTTTAATTGCAATGTCAAGGCAATAGCAGTAAACGTTATTCTTTAGCTTGAATTTGTTTGAAACAGATGTTGTGTTAAACACGAATACTTTTGGGTTTAAAAACGTGGTTTTACCCTCCAATACTGAGCTATAGTGTAATTATTTTGAATTTTAGTCATTTAAAATATGTGCATCCATATCTTCGTCGTACATTTACCGTAAATACAATGAGTTAAATATATTCGGTAACAGGGATGAACAAGCTGGTAACTATCCTTATATTCATGGCAACGAGCATTTTCGCGACAGGCCAGAACTGGAATAAGATTGTTATGGACGAGCGTGATGCGGAGTATTTAGTTGCTACGATGCAGTATGAAAAGGCGGCTGAAGCATACAAGAAAATTCTGCGGGAGGTTCCTCAAAGTGCTAGCATTAAGAGTAGGATTGGATACTGCTACCTTCAAACCGATGATAAGCAGCTGGAGGCTTTGCCATTCCTTAAGGAGGCTGCGGAGCACGTTTCGGCAAAATATAGCGAAACCTCCATTAAGGAAACCGATGCACCCCCTGAAACCTATTTCCTTTTAGCACGAGCTTATCAAATCGGTGGACAGTTCAACGATGCCATTGATGCCTACAGCAAGTATAAGAATATGCTTAAGGCGGATGATCCTATGCACAAGCTGGTGGACAATTGCATTTTAGCCTGTAAAAACGCTCCTAGTTTTGAGCAGAACCCAGAGATGGTGAAGGCGGTAAATCTTGGGGAAAAGGTGAACAACGAGTTCTCCAATTTTAATGCAGTGCTCTCTGGGGATGGAAAAACGTTGGCTTACACCACACAAACAAGGATGGGATTTGATGTGTATGTTGCCAAGTACAATGGCGATAGCATTACGGCTCCGCAAAAGATTACCAGACAGCTTGGCGGTGACTTTTTAAAGACTTCAAGCCTCTCTTACGATGGGAAGGAACTTTACCTTACGAGTGTGGATCCAGAAAATTCTGACATATACGTGAGCAGTCTATCGGGAAAAAGGTGGACTACTGCAGACAAGTTGCCAAAGCCAATAAACAGTAAGTGGAACGAAACGCACGCCACCATTTCCAAAGACGGACGGACTCTTTACTTTACCAGCGATAGAAAAGGAGGCGTTGGCGGGCTTGATATTTACAAATCCACATTGGGTGAAAAGGGGAAGTGGATGGAGCCGGAGAACTTGGGCCCTACCATAAATACTCCGTTTAACGAGGATACGCCGTTCCTTTCCCCCGATGAAAAGTATCTATTCTTCAGCTCCGAGGGGCATGATGGTATGGGTGGTTACGACATTTTCTTTGTTAACCTAGAGGGCACTCCTTCGGTTGTAAATTTGGGTTATCCGGCAAACACACCGGGCGACGATCGTTTCTTCTTTCCATTAAGTGATGGCCGATCAGGATATGTGGCACTTGCTAAGGCTGGTGGGTTTGGTAGGCGAGACATATACCAAGTGTCCATTAGTAGAATGTTTACCCTCAATGGCAAGGTGCTGACTGCTTCATCGCAGCCACTAGAAGGCGCAACTGCTGTTTTTATTATTGATGCTGCTACCCATGATACTATTGCCCGTCCTGCTGTTGATAATGCAACTGGCAATTTTACAAATAGCTTGGGTGCTGGCAGCTATGTTGTGTCAGTAGCGAATAGTAACTTTGAACCGAGCACTCAAAAGCTAAGTATTCCAGAGAACTTTGGTAAGCGAAGTGTGGATTTAGAGGCTACTCTAATCCCGCTACCTCAGCAGATGGCAACCACGTCCGCTCCTGATACAACTTCAGTTACAGAAGCTGTATCTCCCAAAGAGGACGCTGCAGTCGCCGTGGCAGATATTCCTAAGCCAACGGTTACTGAAAAGGAGGAGAAACCAGAGGTGCCAACGCCCACCGTAGAAAAGTCAGTGGAGCCGTTAAAGACATCCAGCAAGATGGCTGAGGCTACATCTAATAGTTCATCCGAACCCTTACCCGTAACTACTGCCGCTAAATCTGCTGGAATGCAAACCACCTATTCTGTTCAGCTGATGGCGCTCAAACGGCTTATTGGAGTGGAATTCTTTAAAGGAGTTGACGGGGTTGAAATAACTACCTCACCCGATGGTTTTTATCGCTATAGCGTGGGAACCACCACCTCGCTTGCACAGGCCAGTGAACGGCTGAAGCAAATCCAGCAGTTGGGGTATAGCCAAGCATTTATTCGGGTCGACCGTTTTGAGGCGGCCTATACCATACAGCTCATGGCTCTTAAGGTACCGGTAGAGACGAGCTATTTTAAAAACTTAGACTCGGTGGAAGTGGATAAAGGAATGGATGGCTATTACCGCTATACCATTGGCACCTATTCCTCTTTTCAACAGGCTATTGCTAAATTGAAAGAGCTGAATGTGAAGGGGTATAGCCATGCATTTGTGCGGTTGGTAAAGCAGCAGGCCCTTGAATAAACGTTTGTCAGGATATTGACTCAAATAAAAAAGCTATCCTTTCTAGGATAGCTTTTTTATTAAATCTATATGGTGTGCCTATTTAAGCAGTTCCAGAACTTTTGCCTTCAGCTCGTCGCCACGAAGATCGGTGGCTGCAATTTTACCATCCTTGCTGATGAGCACAGTGTGAGGAATGGCGCTTACCGAGTAAAGTCTAGCGGCAGCACAATCCCAGAATTTAAGGTCAGATACCTGAGGATAGGTAATGCCATCATCCTTAATGGCCTTAACCCAGCTATCCTTGTTCTTGTCGAGTGATACGCCAAGAATCTGGAATCCTTTGCCCTTGAGTTCTTTGTACATGGCTACTACGTTAGGATTCTCCTGGCGGCAGGGGCTACACCACGATGCCCAGAAATCAACCATAACAACGGTCTTTCCGTCAACCAATGAGGATAATGACAGCTCCTTGCCATTTACATCTGGCAGTGAGAAGTCAAGGTATGGTTGGCCAATGGCAGTCTTACGGAGGCTTTCAACCTTCTCTTTTAGCTTAATAACGTAGGGTGATTTTGCTAGAGAGGAGTCGAGGCTTGCGGTCAACTCTTCCAACTTAGAAAATTCAAGGGAGTGAGAAAGAAAACGGTAGGTTATAAATGCAGATATAACGCTACTCTTGTTTTCGGTTACAAACTTGGTTAGGAACTCTTGTTGCCCTTTTTGAATGGAGTCATACTCAGCATCAAGTTCTTTCTCAACTTCGGGGGTAATGGCGTTGGCCGATTTCAAGGAGTCTGCCTTCTTGTAAAGGTTGTCCATTTGAGTACGGAATGGGAGCATATCGTCATTCAGCTTAACAAACAGGTCGTGTGTTGCCGAACCTTTAATTTCTGCTTTCTCAACTGAGTCAAGATTTACTTTAACGCTGATATCAGCATTCTCTAAAAACAGCTGGATGGGTTGATTTTGTCCAACACGGATGAAATAGAGGTCTGGCACATCCACTTTACCGGTAAATTCAAACTTGTTGCCCTTAACTTCGGTGCTGTCAACGGTGACAAAATCTTGGTCCACAATTTTTTGGAGATAGGCCATTTTTGCAGTTGGCTGCCCTTCCATGGTTACGTTAATATCGTAGCCTGGTGCCTTAGAGCAGGCTACCAATGCTAGGATTGGGAGTAGTCCCAGTAGTAGTTTTTTCATTTTTTTTGATTTTAGGTTTTAAAGATATGATAAGTAACACATTTACCTACCTTTTAGTTGTTTAAAGTAGTGTTCGAGTAATATTTTTGCAGCGGCAAAAGAGGTTCTACGGTTGTTGAGCACATCCTGTTCCAGCTGGCTGATTAATGTTTGTACCGATGGGTCGCAGTAGAAACTTTCTTTAAGCGCCTCGTTCACCGATTCAAACATCCAGTATTTGGCTTGCTGCTGCCGTTTTCCAGCAAAGTAGCCATTCTTTTTTGTGAGTGTGATGTAGTCAAGAATTGTGCTCCAGAGATCGAAAATCCCCGTCTTTTCAACAGCGCTGCAGGTAAGCACCTGCGGCTCCCAGCCTGACTCGGTTGGCGGAAAAAGATGAAGCGCTCCGGCGTATTCTGCTCTGGCCATCTGTGCTTTTTGCATATTGGCTCCATCGGCTTTGGTGATGGCTAAAATGTCGGCCATCTCCATGATGCCCCGCTTAATTCCTTGCAGCTCGTCGCCAGCACCCGCTAGCATGAGCAGTAGAAAGCAGTCAACCATGGAGTGAACAGCCGTTTCACTCTGCCCTACACCAACGGTTTCAATGAACACTACGTCGAAACCGGCTGCCTCGCAGAGCACTACCGACTCCCTTGTTTTTCGGGCTACGCCGCCAAGCGATCCGGCAGAGGGGGAAGGGCGAATAAAGGCGTTGGCATCGCTGGAAAGCTGTTCCATACGGGTTTTGTCACCCAAAATGCTTCCTTTCGACCGCTCGCTTGAGGGGTCGATGGCCAATACGGCCAGCTTATGCCCTTGTCCGGTAATCTGCACACCAAGCGATTCGATAAAGGTGCTTTTACCTACGCCAGGAACCCCTGTAATGCCAATGCGGATGGACTTTCCTGTGTGGGGAAGGCATTGCTCAATAACTTGCTGGGCTATGGAGTGGTGCTCGGGAAGAGCGCTTTCAACGAGGGTAATGGCCTGGCTCAGTATGGTTCGGTTTCCTGCTAGTATTCCTTCAACGTATTCGTCAACGGTGAACTTTTTCTTCTTTACCCTTCGAATATGGTTTGCTGCATTGGGGTTAACCTGAGGTGGTTGGTCAATACCACTGTTAACCGTCAATGCGCTTTTTGGGTCCTGTTTTCTCACAATTTCAGCTGAAATTTTTACAAATGTAGCAATTTTATGTGTATGGATTCAGGCGAAGACCATAGCAAAATGGAAGCATGGACACCATGTTTTTTAGCAGGCGACCGTAGGGAGAACGGGAGAGGCTGTGTAAGAGTGGTGATTGTATATAAAAAAAACGAACGGAAATGTCATGCGACACCTCCGTTCGTTTCAAAATATATGGTAGGAAAAATATGCAGGTTTACTGTTGCTGAGGAATTACATTACCGGTAAGACGTAAAATAACGTTGGGGTTTTTGGGGTCGTTGCTGGTAACCGTAATGGTCTTTGTTTGACGGCCAGAGTAATGGTCGGAACGGAAGGTTGCCTTGATGGTAGAGCTTTCGCCTGGCTTAATTACGCTGATGTCGGGCGCTACCGTGGTGCAGCCACATGAGGCCTTAACTTTTCTGATGACAAGGTCAGACTTACCTGTATTGGTGAATTTGTATACATGCTCAACGGGAGTACCTGCGTTCACGCTTCCAAAGTCATAAACCATCTCGTCGAACGATATGGCAGGTGCATTGGCCAACTGTTCAGGGGTGAGCTTGGAGAAATCTTCCATAATGTTGGCACTTACGGTGAGCAGGTTATTGGGTACCTTTTCGCCATTGAGCAGCACCTCAAAATTGTCGGTTACAAAGCCCCAGTCGTTTTTCTTTGCAGCATCGTAGGTAATCATGATGTTTCCCTTTTCACCGGGCTTTAGCGTTTGTGGTACAGCCTTTATGGTGAGGTGGGCAGGTATGAAACCAAAGGTTACGGTAAGGGGCTTAGTGCCAGCATTAACCATTGGAAGGGAGTCTGTTTTTACCTCGGTGTTGATGAGTCGAATAAATGCTTTGTAGGATGACTGCAAACGCAAATCGCCGAGCTGACGAGGGTATTGGTCGGCAAGCGTTTTTTCGTGTTCCTGCACGTAGCCTTTAATACGAAGAACCGCTACGTTAGGCTGCTGATTATAGTTTATGGTGATGGTCTTTTCAAATGGACCGGGTCTGTTTTTTGGATCGTAGGTAACCTTTATGGTGCCTTTTTTCCCTGGAGCAACGGGTGCTTTTGTCCACTCTGGAGTGGTGCAGCCGCAGGAGGCCGTTACGTTGTTGATAATAATTGGGCTGTTAGCCTTATTCACAAATTCGAAAGTGTAAATGGCCGCTCCACCATTTTCTTTGATTTGCCCAAAATCGTGAACGGTGCTTTCAAAGTTCATGTTCGAGTTTGGAATCTGAGCAAACATGGTTGTTGCTATTAACATCAACCCTGGTAAGGACAAGTGCTTTAGAATGTTGTTCTTCATGACTTTTGAGATTTTTTTCCAAAGTTATGTTTTTTTGAAATTTATGTTCAATATATTGCTCTATTCTTGAGATATTAAGAAACTTTAACTTTTACGGAGAGGTGTGGGTTGGGCCAATATGGCAGCGAAAATGGGCAAACCCTGCACATTCCAAGGTTGAGCTGCTTTCATTTGAAAACTCTTTTTAACTTTACAGCTGCAGAGGCCTGCAGCTATTGCTAACCCCATTTATAGGCATGACATTTTCTTCCGAGCTAGCATTTAAACCAGCAAAAAGAAGCCATCAGAACGGTTGTCGGGAGTGGATACCTGCTGCAAGGTTGATTCTCTTACTCTTCCTGTTGCTAGCTGGCAATGGTGCTAAGGCTCAGTTTTACAATGGACTACAGATGAGCTTTGGGAAGAATAGGCTTCAGTATAACACTTTTCAGTGGACATACCTTCGCTACGACCGCTTCGACGTTTACTACTACCAGGAAGGAGAGGAGATTGCCCGGTATGTAGCCAAAATTGCGGACAAAAAGCTTAGTGATGCGGAAGAGCTGTTCTACAATCCCATTGATAACCGACTAATTTTTATTGTTTACAGCCGACTTTCCGATTTTCGGCAAAGCAATATTGGTCTTACTGGCTTTTCGGATGAGTACAATATTGGGGGAACGACCAACATTAGCGACAATAAGGTTTCCATATACTTTGACGGTAGCCTAGAGGACTTGGAGAGGCAGGTATCGGAGGTTGTTGCCGAGGTGGTTATCCAGAACCTGTTAACCGGCTCTTCCATTCGCGATAAGCTTACTGGTGATTCAGGTATCGATTTGCCAGAGTGGTTTCAGAAGGGGCTAGAGAGGTATACGGCACAGGAGTGGAGCGTTGAAACCGATGCGCGTTTCAAAAACGGCTTTCTAACGGGCCAATACCATAGGCTTATTTCCCTCACAGGGGAAGATGCTGCGTTGGCTGGACAGTCGTTCTGGTTTTACATTGCACGAACCTATGGTAAGGGAACTATATCCGATATACTCTATTTAACTCGGGTGAATCGCGATTTTAACTCAGCATTCTACCAAGTGCTGGGGACTAAGGTTAAGGCATTGGTTAAAGATTGGGAGGCCTTTTACTGCAACCGCTTTAGCGACGATAGCACAAGAGCTATGCCTACCGGAACTTTGGTGGTGAAGCACCCAAAGGCCGCGAGGAGATACATGCAGGTGAAGCTCAGCGCAAACGGGAAATACTTGGCTTATGTTACCAATGAGATGAGTCAGCAGCGCGTTTGGCTCTACGATATACAGAAAAAAAGGACTAGGCGGATTTTCTCCTTGGGGTATAAGCTCGAGCAGATACCCGACTATACGAATCCTGTTTTGGCATGGCATCCTAGTTCAACCATTCTCACCTTTACCGTGGAAGAGGAGGGGTGGATTTACCTTTACTTTTATAATACTGACACGCGGGAGCTAACGAGGCGCATGTTGCCCGATTTTAGGAAGGTGCTCTCGTATTCGTTCTCACCCAACGGAACAAAGCTGGTGCTCTCGGCTGTTACGCATGGGCAAAATGATATGTTCATTTTCAACATGTCCAGTGGGGTGGTGGAGCAAATTACCAACGATCCGTATGCCGACCTCGACCCTCGCTTTATCCGTCATGGAAGGGCCATACTTTTCACTTCAAATCGTCCGAGTGATACGCTTCAGATTACCAATTACGATCACTATAAACCGTTACGCGCTCAAAATCTGTTTATTGTTGATTATCCCCTTCCTGCTTCTCCGGTAGTTGCTACTCGTCTCGACGATTTTTCTCAATCGGTAAAGCGTTCTCCTGTTGAACTCACGGGTGATAGGTTTGCCTTTACCGACAATAAGAATGGCATTGCCAACTGGTATGTTGGAAAGGCGGATAGTGCGGTGAGCTACGTTGATACAGCAATACACTACCGTTACTTTATGCACGTGGCTCCTCATAGCGACTATAAAACGTGGATATCGTCATTTGATGTTAACCCAGTAAGATCCACCAATGCCAAGGTGGTGATGCAGGACGGTCGATTCAAAACATACCTCGATGAGGCCCCCTTGGGCTCCGACGACTTTTCGGTAAAGCCGTTGCGACCTACCGTTTTTCGGGCAGAGGAGTTGAAAAAGGAGCATGAACAGGACAGCATTGCAGCCGTAACGCCACCAATGGTTGTTATTCCCATGACGGTTGCCGATAGCGTGGAGCAAGCCAATGCTCCGGCAGATAACGCACCGGTGGATATTAACAGCTATGTGTTTGAGGACGAAAAGTTGAACAGCTTCTTTGCCAAAAAATATGGGGATAACTTCTATATCCAGCGACAGGAGCCGGATAGTGCAGAGAAGAAAAAGGTGCACGTGTACCATACCACCTTTTATCCTCACTACCTTGTGAACCAGATTGATTTTGGCTTTTTAAATTCATCGTATCAGGCCTACACCGGTGGTGCGGTATACTTTAATCCTGGGTTGAACGTGCTTTTTAAAGTTGGCACACGCGACCTGTTTGAGGATTACCGGCTGGTAGGGGGTGTGCGGTTTGCCAGCGATTTTGCCAGCAATGAGTATCTGCTCAGCTTTGAGGATCTCAAGGGACGCTGGGATAAGCAGCTGGTGTTTCACCGGCAAGCATTTAAAAACGAGACAGCCACCACCATTGAGAAGGTGCACTCCCATGAGCTCGTTTTCGCTCTGAAATATCCGTTTACCCAGGTCTCTGCTTTTAGGGCCACCTTTACCCTACGGCACGATAGGCAGGTAATGCTCGCCACCGATTACCAAACGCTTGGCGCAGCAAACACCAATAAGCTGTGGAGTGGTGTAAAGTTTGAATACGTTTTCGACAACACCATCCGCAGAGGGATTAACATCTTGTACGGAACGCGCTACAAGTTCTTTGAGGAGTCGTACGTGCAGGATAATGGAAATAACCCAGATCTCCACGTGGTTGGTTTCGACTTCCGTCATTACCAGAAAATCCATCGCGACCTGATTTTTGCCTGGCGCTTTGCCACCTCTACCTCTTTTGGTAAGGCCAAGCTTGTTTACTACCTGGGGAGTGTCGACAACTGGATAAACTTTAGCAGCAGTGTGCCTACCTTTAATAATAACATGCCGGTGAAGCAGGCAGCCAACTATGCCTTTCAAACGCTGGCTAGCAACCTGCGAGGTTTTCCCCAGAACGTAAGGAATGGCAATAGCTTTGCGGTTATCAACAACGAGGTACGGTGGCCATTTGTGCGCTACTTTGCCAACCGGTCGCTCAGTTCCGGGTTCTGGAATAATTTGCAAGTATGCCTCTTTGGCGATATTGGCTCTGCCTGGACGGGATTGAATCCCTATGGTGGAGAGAATGGTTACGATAAGCGTATTGAGCAGAAGGGCACCATTACGGTAGAGGTGGATACCAACCTCGACCCCATTGTGTACGGTTATGGATTTGGTGTTCGAAGTAAGATTCTGGGTTACTTTATGCGGTTCGACTGGGCTTGGGGGGTGGATTCCGGAGTAAGGCAGCCGAGAATTTTCTACTTCTCTTTGAGCACCGATTTTTAAAAAGACCGCTCATCTGTTGATTTAGGATCGATTATTTACGATCTTGTGCATAACTGATGCCTGTGTTAAATGTCAATTTCTGTTGCAAAAAATATTGGCCATGGTAAGCGGAGATGAATTGCTGAAAGCTGCGCGGATAGTGCTGCCCAGCATTACAAAAATCAGAAGGGAAATACACCATCATCCTGAGCTCTCTTTTCAGGAGGTAAAAACTTCCGCGCTGGTAGCGGAGCAGCTGAAGGGCTTGGGCATAGAGAATCATCCTATTGCTGGTACCGGCGTTTATGGCATAATTCGTTGCGGAAAGCCCAACGCCGAGGTAATTGCTTTGCGGGCAGACATGGATGCACTGCCGGTGACTGAGGCTACGGGAGCGACCTATGCCTCGTCGGTTGCTGGGGTGATGCACGCCTGCGGTCACGATATTCACACCTCCTGCCTTTTGGGTGCCGCGGAGCTGCTTTTAAAGTATAGAGCGAGCCTTAGCCACGATGTGCTGCTGCTGTTTCAACCCGGGGAGGAGATGATACCCGGCGGAGCACAGAAGATAATCGATGAGGGACTATTCAATAAGTTTAAGCCCAAAGCCTTTATTGCCCTGCACGTTGACCCGGACTTGCCAGTGGGCCAATTTGGTTTTCGTCCAAAGTGGTACATGGCCTCTGGTGATGAAATTTACTTGAAGGTAAGCGGAAAGGGAGGACACGCTGCGCTACCACATAAGATTACCGATACGGTTTTGGCTACGGCCGAAATCATTGTTTCGCTGCAACAGGTGGTTAGCCGACGAGCTCCGGCTGGTATCCCAACGGTGCTCTCGTTTGGCAAGGTAATAGCGGACGGTGCAACCAACGTGATTCCCGATGATGTTTTTGTAGCTGGAACTTTCAGAACCTTCGATGAGGATTGGCGAGCCAATGCCCACCGTATTATTGGGGAGGTGGCTAGCAGTGTTGCTCATGCCCATGGTGCCCAATGCAAGGTTGAGGTAAAGCACGGCTATCCGGCGCTCTACAACAATCCTGAACTTACGCACTACTCCATCGATCGGCTTTCGACCCTTTGGAGCGGTCAGAACATTAATTCACTGGATATTAGGATGACTACCGAAGATTTTGCTCGCTATTCACACCTGTTCCCATCGGTGTTCTTTAGGCTTGGCGTTGCTGGACAAAAGAGTGTTGGACGCCTCCATGCCGGAAACTTCGACCCCGACGAGGAGGCATTATTCTACGGATCGGCTAGCTTAGCCTGGCTAGTGCTGTCCTTGGAGTAGGGTTTATTGGTTTGATAATTAGCGTTTTGTGTATTTGAACAGCTAATTTTGTTTAAAATGGTTCTATTTAAGGCATTATTTTTTTTATATTTCGAATTGAGATTAAATTTGCGAAGTCTAATTGACGTTTAACTAAAAATTTTTAGCAATGGCTTATAAGATTAGCGAAGACTGCACCGCTTGCGGTACCTGCATTGACGAGTGCCCAGTAGAGGCTATCTCATCAGGTGATATCTACAAGATTGATCCAGAAGTTTGCACCGATTGTGGATCATGTGCTGATGTATGCCCTGTTGAGGCTATCCATCCTGCATAAGTGATGCAACAAAAGCACAAAAGCCTTCTCGCATAGCGGGAGGGCTTTTTTATTTTTAGGT
>MTLD01003108.1_pt1 | contig 15470 bp, 13 predicted proteins | sample 1982471 | NCBI WGS metagenome assembly MTLD01 (sample SAMN05712604, study PRJNA340218) | biofilm metagenome | isolation source: sample SPM anode biofilm adapted to -50 mV | place: USA | collected 2012-02-03
CGCTCCCGTCCCGAGGCTCGCCTCGAGACGGGGAGCCATGCAGGAGCAAAGGTAGAAGAGCTTTCCCGACTTGAGCGACTTGGCGTAGGCCTGCGCGAGGATAGTCTCGGTATCGAGGCAGTTCTTCTGAAACCAGGCGAAGGTCTTTTCGAACATCACATCAGGCGATTCGAGACCTGAGGTTTCCCACATCGCGGGCACGGAATTGCCGTCTATCATCATGGTGTAGAGCCTGCATTCCGGGTAAGTCGCGATAAGGCGTTCCAGCGCCGTTTCAAAGGGCATGGCCTCGCCGAACGTGGCGTCTATGTCGAAGGCTGGAAAGATATAGAGCAGTTTCCGCTGATCCTCGGTGATCAAGGGCAGGAACTGCCCTCCCTCGGCGAGCCCCGCATCCGCGAGGAGCGTCGCAGGCAGAAAGGTGTATGAAAGCCCTGAATTTCTGAAAATGACGGGAATCGCGTCGTCCCAAGCGTACTCGCCGAGCCATCCCCCTGAGGGCCGTCTGCCGAAGGTCTTCCTCAGGTAAGTCGTGAGCATCTCGATCTGGCCGATCTTGTCCGAAGGCTGCAGCATTGGGAAAAGGGGGCTGAAATATCCGCCGCCCAGGAGTTCGATTTGCTTGCGGCCAGCCATCTCCTCTAAAAGGAGAAGGAATTCCGGGTGATTTTCTTCGATCCACTGGAAGACGACGCCTGAATAGTAGAGTACGGCATTGATGTTCTGGAATTTATAGAGGCTCGAGAGGAAGGGGCGCCAGGAACGCTGGTAGGTCAGTTCGAAGACCTTTCCCGAGGCGCCGTCCGGCATAGCGTTGTATGTCCCCAGAATGACCTTCGTGCCTTGCATCAGCTCCGTACCTTCGTCGTGATGCCCGGATTCTATACTAGATGGCGAGGTCTGTAAAAGGGCGGCGCTTAGAAAATGAGCAGAATGAGCGATGGCGTGATTTTCCTCATAGAAAGGGCATAATGCGGTCTTGCCCTACAAAATCATGTCTACAAAGACATGTTTGGCAAGCATTTCATATCCCGTTTTTAGAGCGACAAGCGATCCTTGCTGCGGACGATCGGAGCGGCTGAGGCCTTTATTACAGTCGGCAGAAAGCAAAAGCGATGCAGAACCCAAGCACCGATCCCACGAGAACTTCGGGCCAGGTATGTCCATGGACTTCCTTAACGGCGTCGTAGTGAACGCCCTGCTTTATGGAAAGCTCCGCTCCGAGGCGGTTGAGGGCCTTCGCCTGCAGGCCAGCCGAGCGGCGGACTCCGAGCGCGTCGCGGATTACGATGAGCGAGAGGAAGAGCGAGACGATGAAAAGATTTGAAAAGCCTTCGGTCAGCGCCACGGCGGTGCTGATCGATATGGCGGTCGCGGAATGGCTGGACGGCATGCCTCCCGTCCTCCAGAAGAAGATGAGCATCGCCTCCCGGAATTCCTCTTGCCGGCGCGCCTTCAGCAGCGAGATGACGGCCTTTATGAACTGGGCGACGCAGAGGCTCATCAGGGCGGAGAGGAAAATAGGGTTGTTCACCAAAGCCTTGACGTCCATCGCTTCGCTCCTCATCGCTACGGATTTTCTTGCGCCGATCGGTCGCGTGTCAAGACGCATGCGCGCCGGGACGACCCTTCATTGACCAGCACTGGGCGCCTTGCTACTATTTGCCCATGAAAACGGGCGCGAGGCTTGTCCTCGGCAAGGACGACGAGGGAAGGCGGCTCGATCGAGTGCTCAGGATAGCCCTGGGGGGGATGCCGCTCTCCGCTATCCACCGGGCCCTCCGGAAGGGGGATATACGCGTCGGCGGGGCGCGGAGGGACCCGGAATCGCGCTGCGCCGCCGGCGATGTCGTCGAGATCAGCGGAGTCCTCCTGGGCCCGGACGTGAACTTTCCCGGCGAGCCTTCGGCGATGCCGCCGGAAGAATCGCGGCCCGCGGATCTGCGCGCCCCTTGCCGCCCGCCTGCCCCCTCGCCTTCTTTCCCGATCCTCCTTGAAACCTCCGACATCGTGTTCGTCGACAAGCCGATCGGCATCCTCGTGCATGATGGAGCCGAAAGCCTTGAGGCGCTGGTGCGGCAGTACCTGGCGCCCACGCTCGCGCCATCGCTGTCCTTCGCGCCAGGGCCGCTCCACCGGCTCGATCGCAATACGTCGGGAGTCATCGCCTTTTCAAAGAGTATCGATGGCGCGCGAGCTTTTTCCGAGGCGCTCCGCGAAAGGCGCGTCACGAAGACTTACTTGGCCCTGCTCGAAGGCCGCATCGAGGAGAGCGCCTCATGGGACGACTTCATCGCCCGCGACGGCGCTAGCCGTCGCAGCCTCGTTTCGGCGGCTGCCGACGCCGTTCCATCCTTCCCGAGCGCCGGCCGCGGCGCGAGCCTTAGCGCGGCCGGCGCCAAGGAAGCCCTGACAAAGGTGACCCCCCTCGCCTTTTTCGACGGTTTGACGCTGGCGGAGATCGCCTTGGGCACCGGCCGCACCCACCAAATCCGCGCCCAGGCGGCGGCGCATGGCCACCCCCTCGCCGGCGACCGCAAGTACGGGGGCCGGCCTTGCGAACAGCCCTACTACCTCCACGCATGGCGCCTTTCAACGTCGGGGATCCGCCTCACGGGGCTTCCGCCGGCCGTGGAAGCCCCGATTCCGCACTATTTTATCGAAAAAACCCGGAAGAGCTTTCCCCCTGGGGATTTCGAAGTATATTTGGGACTGGAAAGGCTATAACTTTGCTTAGGAGGCGCCGCCGATGGCTGAACCAGTTTTCAAGGTGAAGATACCAAAATTCCGGCTCAAGGGTCCAATCATCATCATCGCTATCGCCGCGGTCGCGGTGCTCGTCTTCCTCTCGACGAGCTTCATCGTCGTCGACCAAACCGAGAGCGCCGTCATCACAACCTTCGGGAAGTACACGAAAACCCTGGGCGCCGGCCTCCACTACAAGCTTCCGTTGGGCATCCAGAAGGCGTATATCGTGAAAACGAAGGTGATCCAGACAGAAACCTTCGGCTTTCGAACGATAAAGAGCGGGATTCAAACGCAGTACTCCGACGAGAAATTTTCCAACGAATCGACGATGCTCACCGGCGACCTCAATATCGTCGACGTCGAATGGATCATCCAGTACCGCATCAATGACCCGAGAGCCTGGCTTTTCAGCGTCTCCGACCGGCAGAAGACTATCAGGGACATATCCCAATCCGTGCTCAACAGCCTCGTCGGCGATCGCCTCATCCTGGGAGTCATCGGTCCCGACCGCCAGTCGATCCAGGACAATGCCGTGATAATGATGAATGCGATTTTCTCCAAATACAAACTCGGCATCACCGTCACCCAGGTCCAGCTTCAGAACATCGTCCCCCCAGCGGGCGTCCAGGACGCCTTCGAGGACGTCAACAAGGCCATTCAGGACATGAACCGGCTCATCAACGAGGGCAAAGAGGCGTACAACGCCGAAATCCCCAAGGCGAAGGGCCAAGCCGACCAGCTCATTGAAATCGCCCAGGGCTACTCGACCGAACGCGTGAACAAGGCCAGGGGCGATGTCGCCCGCTTCGTCTCGGTGCTGGATGAGTATCGAAAGTCTCCCGATGTTACGCGAAAGCGCCTCTACTATGAGATGATGAACGAAGTGTTCGCGGGCAGCGAGGGTGTCGACTTGATCGATAAATCCCTCTCCAATCTGCTTTCGCTCAAGGTGCTCGACGGCGCCAAGGAGGCCGTGCGATGAAAAAGACCCTCATCATTCTCGGAGCCGTGGTGGTGTTGTTCATCGCGGTCATGATCGTCGGTCCGTTTTTCGTCTTGAACGAGGGGGAGCAGGCCGTCGTCGTGCGTTTCGGCCAGATCGTCAAGACCCATACCGAAGCCGGGTTGAAGTTCCGGAGTCCCTTCGTCGACGACGTCATCAAGTATCCCAAGAGGCTCCTGTCCTGGGACGGCGAGAAGCAGCGCATTCCGACCAAGGAGAATCAGTTCATCTGGGTGGATACGACAGCCCGATGGCGGATCTCAGACCCCGTCAAGTTCTATGAATCGGTGAGTTCCCTCGAGAACGCCTATGGGCGCCTGGATGATGTCATAGACTCCGCGGTGCGCACCGTCATCAGCTCGAACTATCTGCGCGAGGCGGTTCGCAGCACCGACGAGATTCTGAAGGGCGGTTCGCCGGAAACCTTCCAGACCGGCGAGACCGAGGGAGCCTCCTCGCTTCAGGAGCTCACGATCTCGGAGAACCAGTACGAGAAGATCGAAAAAGGCCGCGAGCTGCTTTCTAAGGAGATGATAAAGATCGTCGCATCGATCGTCCCGGAGTACGGCATCGAGGTGCTGGACATCGTTCCCCGCCAGATAAAGTACTCGGAGGAACTGACCGACAGCGTCTACCAGCGGATGATCAAGGAACGCAACCAGATAGCGCAGGCTTTCCGTTCCTACGGCGAGGGAAAGAAAGCCGAATGGCTCGGCAAGCTCGAGAACGAGAAGCGCTCGATACTCTCCTCGGCCTACGCCAAGTCCGAAACGCTCAAGGGTAAGGCCGACGCGGAAGCGACGAAGATTTTCGCCGACGCTTTCGGCAAGGATCCTTCTTTCTTCGAATTCTGGAAGGCCATGGAGTCCTACAAGGAAACGATGCCCGCGTTCAAAAAGACGCTTTCGACCGATATGGACTATTTCAAGTATCTATATAGCCCGACGGGGAACAAGCGCTAAGACCGGGGCGAGCTTTACAGGCACCTCAATTCGGCCCGGACAGCGGCGATCTCGCCGCTGTCCGGGCTTTTTTCGTCGACCTCGAGGATGGCGAAACAGCCAGAGCCGCAGGGGCCGGGGTTCACCACCAGCGTGCCGTCCTCCAGCGAGACGCAGCGCGATTCGTGGATGTGGCCGCAGATCCATGCCTCGGGTTTGTGAAGCGCCATCAGCGCGGCGAACTCGGCGCTGCCGACATGGCTTTCGCCGCGCCGGTCGGCGTTCGTTCCATAGGGGGGCGTATGGGTGATGACGATGAGCGGGCGGCAGACCGTATTGGATGCGGCCGCGATGAGCTGCGGCTCCAGCGCATCCTTGAGCTCGGCCTCGCTGCGTTCAAAACTCGTCAAGCCGGCGCGCCGCAGCCCTCCCCCCGTCCCCGTCAGGGTGGCGAAGGGCAGCTCGCGCAGCCGGCGCTCCAGATCGAAGCCCGCTGCGGCGAACGCGCGGCGGGCCGAAAGAGGGTCGCAGTTTCCGGCCACTACGGCGGGAGGGAACGAAAACCTTGCCGAGCTTAGGATCGCTAGGATTGCGCGGGCGTCCGACGCGCTGCCAAAGTTGGTGAGGTCGCCCGCTACGACAACGAGGTCGGCGCCGGCATTGGCGTTGAGTATGGCCGCGAGGCTTTTGCCATGGCCATGTATATCGGAAACAACAAGGATTTTCTTCAAGACTGACAACTCCCGAGAGCCGCTAGACTGCCGCTTGCCCTGTTCCCGATCATACATCAGACCAGGCCTCCTAGGAACGGCGGTTTTGAAAAAAGCGCGTTTTCCCCATAGCCCCCTTGAAATTCATCGCGTTTGCAGGGAGTATTCTTCTTGTGATATCAGTAACCGACCTCGCACTCGGCTTCGGCGAACGGAGCCTTTTCAAAGACGTAAATCTTAAGTTCACCCCCGGCAATTGCTACGGCATCATCGGCGCCAACGGCGCGGGGAAGACAACCTTCCTCCGCGTGCTCGCCGGAGAGATCCAGCAAGATAAGGGCGAGATCATCATCTCGGCAGGATCGCGCATGGCCACCTTGAAGCAGGATCACTTCGCCTTCGAGGACTATCGCGTGCTCGACACGGTTATCATGGGCTATGACAAGCTTCACGCCGTGGCTCAGGAAAGGGACGCCATCTATGCCAAGGAGGATTTCTCCGAGGCCGACGGCATCCGCGCCAGCGAACTCGAAGCGGAATTCTCCGAGCTGGGAGGCTGGGAGGCGGAGGCCCAGGCCGCCGTTCTCCTGTCGGGGCTCGGCGTTCCCGAGGCCCTCCACGACAAGCTCATGAAGGAAGTCGGCGAGACGGTCAAGGTCCGCGTGCTCCTCGCCCAGGCGCTCTTCGGCAATCCCGACATCCTCCTCCTCGATGAGCCCACGAACGGACTCGACCTCGACTCGATAAGCTGGCTCGAGGAATTCCTCATCGAGTTCCCCAACATCGTGATCGTCGTTTCCCACGACCGCCACTTTCTGAACGCGGTCTGCACCCATACCTGCGACATCGATTTCGGCCACATCCGGATGTATTCGGGCAATTACGACTTCTGGTACCGCATCAACAAGATCCTCGTGCAGCAGCAGAAGGACGAGAAGCGGCGGCGGGAGGAAAAGGCCAAGGATCTCAAGGAATTCATCCAGCGCTTCGCCTCGAACGCCTCCAAGTCCAAGCAGGCGACCTCGAGGAAGAAAATCCTCGAGAAGCTCGATCTCGATTCGATCGTCCCCTCCTCCCGGCGTTTCCCCTACGTGAGCTTCAAGCCTTCGCGCGACATCGGAAACAACGTGCTCCGCATCGTTGACCTCGCGGTGGCGATCGATGGCAAAGACGTGCTGTCAGGCTTTTCGCTCAACGTGAATCGGAACGACAAAATCGCCTTCGTGGGGCAGCAGCACATCGCCAAGTCGGCGCTCTTCGCGGCCTTAGGCGGGGAGCTTCCCCCCGCGGCCGGCGACATCTACTGGGGCCAGACCGTCGAAAAGGCCTATTTCCCGAAAGACGCGGCGCCGCTCTTCGCCACGGACACGAGCCTCGTCGACTGGCTTAAAATGTACACCGATTCCGACGACGACACCTACATCCGATCCTTCCTCGGCAGGATGCTCTTTTCAGGCGACGAAGCCCTGAAGCCTGTGAACGTCCTCTCCGGCGGCGAGCGCGTGCGCTGCATGCTGTCGCGGATGATGCTTGCGGCGCCGAACTTCCTCATCATGGACGAGCCGACGAACCATCTGGACCTGGAAGCCATCACATCCCTCAACGACGGGCTCATCGAATTCCCCGGCATCCTCTTTTTCGCCAGCCACGACCATGAGTTCGTCACATCGATCGCCAACCGAATCGTGGAAATCTGCCCGCACGGCGTCATCGACCGCTACATGAGCTTCGACGACTACCTCTTGGACGATCAGGTGCGCCAGCTTCGCGATGAATACTACGAAGGCCACGTGGGCGCGGAGATATGACGGCCGGGCAAGGAAAGCGCGCATACCGCGGAGCCCTAGGCGCCGCTTAAGCATACTTGGAGGTTAACCATATGAAACGAATTTTCGCGTTGCTCCTCGCCGGGGCGATGATCTTCGGCGCCGTAGCCGCCGTAGCCGCCCAGCCTACCTGCCGGCTTCTGACCGACGCCACCGGCATCGATGACCGCTCCTTCAACCAGGCCGCCTGGCGCGGAATCCTCGACTTCTACGGGGACACCTGGGCGAAGACCGCCAAGCGCGGCAAATTCTACGACGTCATGACGGCGCAGACTCAGGATATGTATATCCCGAACCTGATGCAGGCTTCCGACGAGAAGTACGACCTCATCATCGTCACCGGCTTCACCTTCGCCGACGCCCTTTCGGAAGTATCCGCCAAATACCCCAATCAGAAATACCTCATCGTCGACGTCGACTGGGTCGGCAAGCCCAATGTCATGGAGGCGACCTACTCCGAGCATGAGGGATCCTACCTCGTCGGCGTCGCCGCCGCGCTCAAGGCTAAAAAAGACAAGATCGCCGCTCCGAAATTCGGATTCATCGGCGGCGTCCCGGGCGCCGTGATCACGAAGTTCGAGATGGGCTGGGTTCAGGGCATCAGGTCGGTATTCTCCAAGGCCGAGATCGTCGACTACTACGCCAATGATTGGGGCAAGCCCGAACTCGCCAAGGCTCAGGCCAAGAACTGGTACGATTCCGGCGTTTACGCCATCTTCTCCGCGGCGGGCGGCACCGGCAACGGCACCATCGCCCAAGCCAAGGAATACAGGTCGCAGGGCAAGAACGTCTGGGCCATTGGCGTCGATTCCGACCAGTACGAGGACGGCATCTATGCGACCGGCAAATCCGCCGTGCTCACCTCGATGATCAAGCGCGTTGAAAACTCAACGAAATACGCGCTCAACGCGGTCAAGAACAAGACTTTCAAGGGCCAGGTCGTCGTATTCGACACCAAGATCGACGGCGTGGGCTTCTCCGATAAGAACGCCGAGCTCGGCGCCGACATCGTCAAGCAGGTGAACGACATCAAGGCCAAGATCATCAAGGGACAGATCAAGGTCGTGCCGACCTTCGCGGCCGCCAAAGCCGCCGGCCTCGTTCCCGCGAATCTTCAGGCCTCCGACGACTGATCTTCCGTCGGATCGCTAAGCATTAGCGAAGCAAGGGCCGCGAAAGGCGAATCGCCGACGCGGCCCTTTTTTCCGGTCAGGAGCTTTTTCGATGGATTCATACGCTATTGAGATGGCGGGAATCACGAAGGTATTCCCGGGCGTCGTCGCCAATGACGATGTCACCTTCCGCGTCCGCGACAACGAGATCCACGCGATCCTCGGCGAGAACGGCGCTGGAAAGTCCACCCTCATGTCGATACTCTTCGGGCTCTACGAGCCAGATTCCGGTACCATCTCCATACGCGGAAAGGAAGTGCGCATAGCCGACCCGAATCACGCCACGGCGCTTGGCATCGGCATGGTGCATCAGCATTTCAAGCTCGTCCACAACTATACCGTCACCGAAAACATCATCCTCGGCAACGAGCCGCGCAACCGCTGGGGCGATATCGACATAGGAGCCGCCAGGAAGCGGGTCGGCGAGCTGTCGGCGCTCTATGGGCTGGACGTCGATCCCGACGCGATCATCGAGAACATCACCGTCGGGATGCAGCAGCGCGTCGAGATTCTGAAAATCCTCTATCGCAAAGCCGATATCCTTATCTTCGACGAGCCTACCGCCGTGCTCCGCCCCCAGGAGATCGACGAACTCATGCTTATCTTCGAGCGGCTCAAGGCGGAGGGCAAGACTATTATCCTCATCACGCACAAGCTGAGGGAGATAAAGCAGGCCGCGTCCCGCTGCACGGTGCTTCGCAGGGGCAAGGTGATTGGAACGGTCGACGTGGCCACGGCGTCCGAATCCGACATGGCGGCGATGATGGTGGGCCGCGAGGTTCAGTTCAATCTCGACAAACCCAAGGCCATCCTCGGCGAGACCATCCTCAGGATCGAGGATCTCTCGGTCAGGAACACCCGCGGACTCGAGGCCGTGAAGAATTTTTCGCTCGAAGTGCGCCGAGGCGAAATCGTCGGCATCGCCGGCGTGGACGGCAACGGGCAAGCCGAGCTGGTCGAGGCGATCACCGGCCTCAAGCCGGCTGAAAAAGGCAGGATTTTCCTGAAAGGCGTGGAAATCACCCGAAGCTCGATCCATTCCAGGATCGAGTACGGGATTGGCTACGTTCCCGAGGATCGGCAGAAGGAAGGCCTTGTCCTCGATTTCCGGCTTGACGAGAACCTCGTCCTAAAGACCTACGGCAAGGCCCCTTACTGCGGCGCGTTCGGCGTACTCGACCGCAGCGCCATGGAGCGCAACGCCAAGTCTCTGATAAAGGATTTCGACATCCGGGCGGGCGAAGGCGCCGCCACGAAGGTCAGGTCCATGTCGGGGGGCAATCAGCAAAAGGCGATCATCGCGCGCGAAATAGAGCTCTCTCCCGATCTCCTCGTCATCGCCCAGCCGACCAGAGGGCTGGATGTCGGAGCGATCGAAAACATCCATACGCGGATCCTGGCCGAGCGGAACAAGGGCCGGGCCGTATTGCTGATCTCATTCGAACTGGACGAAATCCTCAACCTCTGCGACAGGATCGCCGCCATCTCAAAGGGAGAAGTCGTCGGCATCGTGGACGCCGCATCTGCCGATGAACGCGAGATCGGCGCGATGATGGCCGGCGTAGCGAGGCAGGAGCCGGAGGCGAAGCGATGAAGCGCGAAAAGAATCGGAATGGAGGCGTCGGACGCATCCTCGCCAATCCCGGGGTAATCTCGGTATCGGTGGTCATTTTAGGCTTTCTCTTCGGCACCCTCCTCATCGTCGCCGTGGGCAAGAAACCCTCCGGCATGTACACTGCCCTCCTCCAGACGCTCACCGGCTTCGACATCACGCGAGGCATCTGGAATCCCCGCTATATCGGCGAATGGCTCACCGCCAGCATGCCGCTCATCCTCTCGGGGCTTTCGATGGGATTCGCGGCTCGCGCCGGGCTCTTCAACATCGGAGCTGAGGGCCAATATATCGTCGGGCTCACCGTGGCCCAGTTCATGGCGCTCTACTTTCCTCCCATTCCCGTCCTCCACTGGATCGCGGCGGTCGCCGCCGCCGGACTCGCGGGAGCTCTCTGGGGAGGCATCGTCGGCTGGCTGAAGGCCAAGTTCGCGGTCTCGGAAGTCGTCGCCACCATCATGCTCAACTATGTCGCCTTTTTCGGGTCGCGATGGACGAGCATGCAGATCCCCGGCGCCAACACCTACCGGACGCCCAACTTTCCGGCGACCGCGCGGCTGACGAGCCCGCTCTTCGAAAAGCTGACGAACGGCTCGCGCCTGAGCGTCGGCCTCTGGATCGCGCTCCTCTCCTGCCTCATCTACTGGTTCGTCATCGAAAAGACGAGGCTGGGCTTCGAGCTCAGGGCGACCGGTCTCAACAGGAACGCCGCGCGCTACGCGGGCATCAAGGTGACGCGCTCCATCACCGTTTCGATGCTCATGGCGGGCATGTTCGCCGGCCTTGCGGGCGCGGTCGTGGCGCTCGGCTCTTTTGGCTACGGACGAGTTCTCGGCGGCTACGACAACTACGGATTCAACGGCATCGCGGTAGCTCTCATCGGGAACAACACCGCGGGCGGAACCCTCCTGGCGGGCCTCCTCTTCGGCATGCTGGCGTCGGCCCAGCCCCTCATGCAATCCCGGCAGATACCCAAGGAAATTACCCTCATCATCTCCGGCCTCGTCGTCATCCTCATCTCGATGCGCGCCGGCGTAAAGCTCATCCTCGACTGGCAGGCCAAGAAGAGCGCCCGACTGAGGAAGGAGGCCGGCAATGAATAATAGCCTCATCGCCATGATTCCCTCGGTGCTGATGATCGTCTCGCCGATCCTGATCACCGCCACCGGCGGCATGATCTGCGAACGCTCCGGCGTCGTCAACATCGCCCTCGAGGGGCTGATGGGCATCGGCGCCTTCACCGCGGCGACGGTCCACTACTTTCTGGAACCCTCGACGCCCTTCTCCATCTGGATCGCCATCGCCGCGGCGGGTGTCGCGGGATTGCTGGCATCCCTCATACACGCCTTCGCCGCCGTTACCCTCAACGCCGACCAGACGGTTTCAGGGACGGGCATCAACCTCCTGGCCACCGGAGGGACCACCTTTCTCGCGCAGATCATTTTCAAGATGGAACGCACCGCCCCGTTCCGGCTCGGCATGATGCCCGGCCCGGGCGGGATCTATCCGACCGCATGGATCGCGCTGGCGATCGTCGTCATCGCCTGGTTCGCGCTGTACAAGAGGCCCTTCGGCATGCGGCTGCGCGCTTGCGGCGAGCATCCACAGGCCGCCGCGTCGGCGGGAATCGACGTGCGAAAGACGCGGTATATAGCCGTGATGACCTCGGGACTCCTGGCCGGCATAGCGGGTGGATGCCTCGTCCTTACCCAGACGATCCAGTATACGATCTATACGATCAACGGCGCGGGTTTCATCGCCTTGGCCGCCGTATCCTTCGGCCGCTGGCTGCCCAAGGGAATAGCGGCCTCCTCCCTGCTTTTCGGCACCGCCGTCGCCCTCTCGATCTACATGGTGAACATCCAGAGCCTGCGCTTTCTTCCCTCGGAATTTTTCAGCGTGATGCCCTACCTTATCACCCTGGTCACGCTCGTGATTTTCTCAGGAAAGGAATACGCTCCCAGGGCCTCCGGCCAACCCTACGAGCGCAGCGGAAGTTAAGGCTAAAACGCTACAGAGCAACTAATTAAGGAGAACGGAATGGATTCTGCAAGGATGCACGAACGCCGCCTTGAGCACTTCTCGGAAGGCACCCCCCACAATATCGCGAAGAAGGGCGATTTCGCCCCGCTCGTCCTCATGCCCGGCGATCCCTTGCGAGCGAAGCATATCGCCGAGACCAGGCTGAAGAACGCCCGGCAGGTGACCGGCGTCAGGAACATGCTTGGTTTCACGGGCACGTGGGAGGGTAAGGATGTCAGCGTGATGAGCTCCGGCATGGGCGCGCCCTCTATGGGCATCTACTCGTACGAGCTTTTCGCCTTCTACGGCGTCGAAAAAATTGTCAGGATCGGCACCTGCGGCGGCATGACGCCCGACATCGACGTCGGAGATCTCGTCATAGCGATGACCGCCTCGACCGATTCGAACTACGCCCATCAATATGGGCTCAACGGCTCCTTCTCGCCCTGCGCGGACTACGGACTCCTTGAAAAAGCCGTCGCCTCGGCGCGGAAGCATGGCACGAAGCACTGGGTCGGCGGCATCTTCTCCTCAGATGTCTTCTCGCTCTATTCGGCCCTGGACGACGCCGAGGGCTGGAAGAAATGGGCCGCGATGGGCTGCGCGGCCACCGATATGGAGTGTTTCGCGCTCTACTGCAATGCGGCATATCTTCGAAAAAAGGCCCTCACGCTCCTCACCTGCTCCGACTCGAACACCTCGCGCAAGGAAATGACGCCCTTGGAACGCCAAACCTCGCTCAACGCGATGTTCGACGTCGCCCTCGATCTTGCCTGAAGCGCGCCGAGCGGCTTGATGAAAAGGAGAAGCCCGCCCCTTCCGGGGCGGGCTTCCTTTATTGTATTAAAACGAGCGGCGGCGCGCCGCGAGAGAGCGTGGCGCGCCCCTAAGATTTGCCTACCCGAGAACTACCCTGCAGACCCGCTTCTTGCCCGCGCGGAGGAAGAGCGCGCCTTCAGCGAGGTCCTTCGACGAGTAGACGGCGGCCTCGCCTTCGACCTTGGCGCCGTTCACGGAAGCCCCGCCCTGCTGAACGAGCCTGCGCGCCTCGCTCTTGGAGGACGCGAGGCCTGCCTCGACGAAGAGGTCGAGCACGCCTATTCCGGCATCGAGCCGCGAGGGGGCGATGGTGACCGAGGGCACCTCGCCGATGTCGCCCGAGCCGCCGCCGAAGGCCGCCCGAGCCGCCTGCAGGGCCTTGTCGGCCTCGGCGGCGCCGTGGATGACCGCGGTCACTTCCCACGCGAGTTTTTCCTTCGCCTTGTTGATCTCCGCATCCTTGCCCGCCCCCAGCCGCCTGCATTCCTCGGCCGGCAGGAAGGTGAACATGAGGAGGAAGCGCTCAACGTCGGCGTCGGCCACGTTTCGCCAATACTGAAAGAAGTCGTAGGGGCTCGTCATCTCCGGGTCGAGGAAAAGCGCGCCTTTTTCGGTCTTGCCCATCTTCTTGCCGTCGCTCGTCGTCACGAGGGGGAAGGTCAAGCCATAGCACTCCGCGCCTTCGACGCGGCGGATAAGCTCGATGCCCGCCACGATGTTGCCCCACTGGTCGTCGCCGCCGATCTGCAGCCGGACGCCGTGGCGCTTGTAGAGCTGAAGGAAGTCGTAGCTCTGCAGGAGCTGGTAGTTGAACTCGATGAACGAAAGCCCCGTCTCCATGCGCATTTTGTAGGCTTCGAAGGAGAGCATGCGGTTGACGGAGAAATGCCGGCCGATATCGCGCAGGAAATCGATATAGTTGAGATTGGCGAGCCAATCCTTATTGTTGGCCGAATAGAGCGTCCTGCCGTCGAAAGCGAGGAACCTGTCCAGCTGCTTGAGGAAGCGCGCGGCATTGGCGTCGATCTCCTCGTAGCTGATGATCTGGCGCATCGTGGTCTTGCCCGAGGGATCGCCGATCCTCGCCGTGCCGCCGCCCATGAGCACGATGGCGTTGTTTCCCGCCTCATGGAGGTGGCGGATCGCGAAATAGGGCACCATGTGGCCGATGTGCAGCGAGGGGCCGGTGGGATCGCAGCCTTCGTACAAGGTGATCGGACCCTCGTCCATAAGTTTCGAGAGGCCTTCCAGGTCCGTGCACTGCTGGATGAACCCGCGTTCCTTCAATATTTCAAGCGCCTTGTTCATGGAAACTCCTTGCCTTGGGGGGGAGTATAGCGACGATTGCGCGTTTTTCTCAATATCCAAGCGCCTAATTTCGCTTACAACGCAAAATCTATTTTATTTTTCAGGGACAATGTGCTATTATTGGCAGTAAAGAACCGCGCTGAAATGCGTGCGGAGCTCTTGAGGCTGCGCGGCATCTCACGGTTCCTACGCATCGATTCATTCAAGGAGATGAACCATGGCCAATGGAACAGCGATGACGAAAGCCCAGCTCGTGACGGCGCTCGCGGAGAAGACCGGCATGACGAAAAAAGACGTGAAAGGATTCCTCGACGCTGTCGCCGAGATAGCGTACAAAGAGGTAAAAAAGAACAAGAAGTTCACCTTCCCCGGTTTCGGAATCCTGAAACTGGCGAAGCGCAAGGCCCGCACCGGCAGGAACCCCGCCACCGGCGAGTCCATCAAGATTCCCGCCAAGACTGCGGTCAAGTTCACGGTTTCCAAGGCTTGCAAAGAAGGCGTTCTCGGCAAGTAATTAAAAGGGCCGCGCCCCCAAAGGCACGGCCCTTTTAATTCGCAACTTCAAGACTGAAGCGCCCCCGCGAAGGGGCGCCTTTTGTGTTTACACTCGCTTGTACGCCTTGATTTTTGCCTGAATATATTTCGCAAGCTCAGACCGGGCGATGCGGTCCTGCAGCATCGTGTCGCGGTCGCGCACGGTCACGGTGCCGTCTTCCTTCGTCTGGTAGTCGATCGTCACGCAGAACGGCGTGCCGACCTCGTCCTGCCTGCGATAGCGCCTTCCGATGGCGCCGCCCTGGTCGTAATCGGTCGTGAAATCTTCCTTGAGTTCTCCCCTGATCTCCTGGGCCAGCTCGGCGAGCCCGTCCTTCTTCATGAGGGGGAGCACCGCGACCGTGACGGGAGCGAGGTTCGGGTGGAAGTGCAGCACCGTGCGGTAATCGTCGTCGTTGCCCTTCTCCGCCACCTTCTGGTCCTCGTAGGCGTCGCAGAGCACCATGAGGAGCTGCCTGGTGAGCCCGGCCGACGTCTCGATGATGAAGGGAATGTAGCGAGCGTTGCCGTTGTCCTGGTCGATGTACTGGAGGTCCTTGCCGGAATACTCCTGGTGCCGGGACAGGTCGAAATTCGTCCTGTTGTGCACGCCCTCCAATTCCTTGAAGCCCATCGGAAACTCGTACTCGATGTCGTAGGCGTCTTTCGCGTAGTGGGCCAGCTCATCCGGGCCGTGACGGTGCCAGCGGAGCTTGTCCATGCGGACGCCCAGCTTGGCGTAGTAGGCCCAGCGCTGCTCGCGCCAGTAGTCGAA
>MTLD01005570.1_pt1 | contig 15445 bp, 16 predicted proteins | sample 1982471 | NCBI WGS metagenome assembly MTLD01 (sample SAMN05712604, study PRJNA340218) | biofilm metagenome | isolation source: sample SPM anode biofilm adapted to -50 mV | place: USA | collected 2012-02-03
CCCGTTAGCTCCACCTAGTCAGAGGCGCATTCCGGAGAAGCGGGCAACATACGCGCAACATCGGGTCGGTTGACTCCCCACAAAAGGGAGAGATCATGGCCCCCATCACATGCTTGTCCTGCCCGATCAGGTGCGTCCGGGCGACCCATGTTCCTCGAGGTGTTACCTGAGCGGCTCGGCGATCCGGCTCGACTGCCGTGCCGGTAAGACACATAGTGGAACGGGTGCGCAATGTCCGACCTCGCGGCCCAAGGCCGCAGGGAGCCTGCGCAGGAGTCCGCGCCGCCTTCGACGTTGCGGATGTCGTCCGCTGTGGCAAGGAGGCCGCACGGCGACCGCCCGTGGCGATCGTGAAGAGCGACCTCGCACTGAACACGACCTTGTCGTCGCCAGAAGGGTCCACGACCCATTCTGCTTCCATCACCCGGCGACGCCCACCCTCATACTCTCCGCAACGATCCTGCCGTCCTCGCGGACTCCGGGTCGACCTTCCCGCGCTTGGCGTTCTGGGTCCGATCGAAACGACGAAGCGGTCGGGGCCTGAAGGCTCCGACCGCTTCGGTCAACAAAAGGAGGACGTTCGTCCGGTCAGGTGCGCACGTAGGTGATCGTCGACGGCTCGCTGAAGTACTTCCTGTTCGGAGCCACCTGCGCCGTGATGGTGTAGGTGCCCTTGGAAGTCTTCTTGAACGACCAGTGGAAATAGCCGGACGTCCTGCTGCCCCAGAGGGTCTTCGTGTAGGTCTTCATGCCAAACACAACCGAAACCTTCACCGGGGTGCTCTTCGCAGCGTAGCCGGTGACATAGAGGCCGTACGACTTTGGCGTCGCCTTGAGTGACCTGATGCTGATAGCCGTGCCGACCGTGTATGTCTGCGTCGTCGTGGCAAGCGCGGCCAACGAAGAATCGTAGAGAGTGAAGTTCACGGTGTAGCGGCCCGCCGTGGTCGAGAGCACCGAACTCACTTTCACCGTCCCAGTGCCGAGCACCCCCGTCGGATCGACGCTCACGCCGGCGACCGCGTACCGGGAAGAGGTGCGGCTAGCCCGCACGATCATGCCGGATGGGAGGTGATCGCCCGAGACGCCGACCGCTGCGTAGCCCCCGCTCAGGAACGGCGAGGCGTACAGCACCGATACGTGCGGCGGGTAAGTCTCCCCAGTGCTGGCCGCGGCCGGGGTGGAGCTCGGAAGCAACAGCGCACCACTCAAGAGCGCTACGGCAGCAAGCCTGACGACGGTGGGGAACCTCATTCGATCACAACTCCTCGAAGCACGGACGCGACAACACCTTGCTGGCGCGGCCCAGACTGAGCCACAGGCTCACCATAGCGAAAGAGGCGGCCGGAGCCGTACATTCTCGTGATTCGAGTTCCACATTCTGGTCACGGACATGCGGGGCCCGCGACAAGCGAGATATCCGCGGGGTTTGCTAGGGGCGGCAGAACGATCCGCGGCGTGAGCGAGTATGGCTTGTCATTGGCGTCAGTGGGGAATTCATCCCATGCGATCTGGATTGTTGTGCTCTCCCCTGGTTCGAGTTTGACGTCGAAGACCAGCATGTCCCGTCCACCCACCCATGCGGACTGGGCAAGGGCAGGCTGTCCGTTGGACAGCGCCGAGGTCACGGTCGCCTGAACGGGGGGGTACACGATCACGAAGTCACGGGTCGATCCTACGAGGTGTTTCTGGCCGTCGAGCAGATCCCCCTTGCCGGTCATGTAGTCAGGCAATCCGTCCGGTGCTGAATTACGCAGGGCAACCGTGAACGTGCTGTGGCGCGTGGCGACGCCGCCATCATCGACAGTGCACGCACCGAGTCGGTATTCCGCACCCAAGTGCACGAACGCGTCCATCTTGTTGGCGGCCCCGTCCGCCAACCGCACCGATGCGACCGGTCCGCCCTCATCGGTGAAGGAGCCCGAAACGCCCGCCGCCTTGATCTGTTTCTGCACGGCGCGGTCGGAGGACCACAACTGAAGGTAGTCGTCCACCGGATCGGTGATGGCGGCCGCGTAGAGGCCAGCCAGGTCGAAGCGACCGGCGGAGAGCTTGTCGAGGATCTGCGCGATGACATCCGTCACCGCGGCGTCCTTGGCCTTCGGGTCCGGATAGTCCCGGTAGACCCCGACTGTCAGATAGTCGGCCAGATCGGACGCGGCGATCGTGCGTCCGCCGACCTGGACTGCACCCGTTGCCGCGGCGAGGAAGCGGACAGTGCCCTGCCCGAGCGCCAGAACGCCGTCAGCCTGCTCTTCCCCGCGAAGGTTCCAGGTGCGGGCCAACATGCGTGCGTTGTCGGGGAAGTTGGCCGACAGGGTGAATGACCGCCAGTTGTCCAAGCTATCGCCCCACACCTGCCGGTATCCCGCTGGCAGGTAACGCGAGTAGTCGACCTTCTGCGTGGTATCGAGTTCGTCGTTGACCCCCCGCTTCAGCACTTCGATTTCGCCGTCCGACGTGCGCACGAGCAGCCAGCTGCCGATCATGCCGCCGGAGGGACGCGACTCGCCGAGGTTCTGCATCGCCACGAACCAGGTGTGCGCACCACCCGGGGAGGAGAAGATCGACACCGCGTTCAGGTACGGCGTCAGCCTGTCGATGGCCGGGCCGGCGTTACCCAGCGCGTCCCGCAGTCTGCTGACGTTGTCGCTGATCGGGGGAAACAGCCCGCTGAGATCGAGCCGCCCAAGTCGGACGGCGGCGGCGGCGGTCGCCGTGCGCACCGGGGCAATCGCTTCGCGGACCTCTGCGGCAGACTGCAAGCCCAGCGAGCCGCCGCTGGCCACGCGGGCCACCAGTGGGTCGATGCTCGTGCTTGCCGAGGCCAGGTCGTTGGCCACCCCGGCGAGTTCCCTCACAGCGTTGACGTCGTCACCAACCCAGGGCAGCCCGGCGGCGAAAGCCACAACAGGGGCCCCGGCGTCGGCGTCTGCCCGGGCGGCCAACGCACGCGCGCGGGCAAGGTCAGCGGGAAGCTCAGCCATGTCCCGGGACTGGACGTGCTGTTGGGCCATTCTGGCCGCGTCGCGGAGTCCGAGCAGGTCGGAGCCCAATTGCCACAGCTGCCAGCCGCCCACCACCAGCGCGACCACGACGGCGCCCAGTGCCGACAGCACCACCCACCGACGTCTGCGGTGCCGCGCGCGGGCGGGTCTCGTAGGGGCACTCGACGCGGCCGGGCTGGGCGCGGTGTCGTCAACGGCGTGTTTGGCGTCGTCCTGGCTCCACATGCGTGTCATGGCGAGGAAAGCGTACCCGGGTGTCAGGCGTGCACCCCAACCTCGCCCGCTCGCGGACCAGCCATCCCCCGGCCAGACGGGCATTTCGCGCGAACCCAGGCCCTTTTCACACATACGCCGCTACCCGTCGGCGAGACAACGGCACCAGCATTTCCGCAAGCCATCCCCAAATATGTGGATGCTTCGAGTACAATCACTGCGGAGTTGTCTGAAGATTTCGTGAGAAGTTCGCCACGCTGATGATTAGGGGCACTCGTGCGACACGGATGACGAAGCGGAGCACTCCACCGGAAAAGAGCGGCTGACAACGACGTTTAGGGGCGTCGGAGCGGCTGGTATCGGGGAGGGGTCTCCGTGAGTGGTTCTATCTGCACGCCTCCGGGACGGCGACCAAGTCGTCGCACGCTGATCGGCGCCGCCGCCTGGTCAGTGCCAGTGATCGCCGTCGCCACTGCGACGCCTGCGGTGGCGGCGTCGAAGACTCCGCGGCTCTCGTTCACGCTCTTCCGCGTGTCGCAGAAGGGACAGACGGTAACCGCGAGGTATCGGGTCCGGGTGGCCTGGGCGAATTCGGTGTCGGCCAGCCTGACGATCGAACTCAATGCGGCAGACGGAGCGGCGCTGGGCTCGCGAACCTGTGCAATCACCCCCAGCCCCACCACCTCCGGTACGGAGACCTTCGATCTGCCGGCCGGTGCAGCCCCGCACCATGCCACCGCGACCCTGGTCAGCACCGGCCTGACAACGCTCAGCGCCACCGCATACCTCTAGACCCGACAAGCGGACGGCGCCGCGCCCGGTATTCTCGGGAGCTGAGCCGGTGCCGCCGCAACGACGGCCGTGGGACGGACAACCGAGCGGACGGGGAGACATGGGCAGGAAACTCCAGATCGCCGGCCTGGTTGTTCTCGCGATCGTCGCGGCCTCGCTCTCGCTAACCGCTCTCCCTGAGGTGCGCAGCCAGTGGGAGGCATCGTCGGGTGGCGGACCGGCGGCGAGTTCGAAAGTTGCGCCGATCGGGATCCCTACTGTGAGCCCCACCGCGACCGCGTCCGCAACGATCGGAGCCAGCGCCGCCATCCCCACCGCGACGCCAACGACCGCGGGCATCGCCGGTCTCGCCGAACGCCTTGCCGCCGATGAACCGGTCTCGATCCTCGTGCTCGGGGACGGCTCGGGCGACGCGACCGACGAGTGGGTCTACCTCTGGGCGCGCGAGATGCACAAGCGGCGCGAGGTCTCCTACCGCTCATGGGACAAGCGCACCGGCGCGTGGCGGGCAGCTAACCCGAGGGGACGGTCCTCGTCGGCCACGTTCTGGAACGCCAGCGTGAGCGCACCGGACCTGACTGCCGAACCCGGGCGGGTAGCCACCGTGTGGAAGCCCGCCGACGTTGTGATCCTGTCCTACGGCCACCGCAAGAACGCGGACGAGCTCGGCCCGGCACTGACCGCGATCCGCAACGCGGTGCTCAAGCAGGACCCGGAGGCAGACATCATTGTGATGCTCCAGAACCCGGACCCGGTCGCCACCCAGTCCACCCAGGAGGCCGCCACGCAGGCCGTCGCCAGATGGGCGAAGAAGAATCGTCTCGACACCGTCAACGTCTATTCCGCGTTCATCGCTGACCCCCGCCCGCGTGCCCAGCTCGTGGAGGCTGAAGGCAGCCCTACTCCCGCCGGCTCTCTGCTCTGGGAAGCGACCGTCCAGGCCGCGCTCACCGGCGCATGACGACTCCGCCCGGGCCTGGCGGGCAGGCTCCTAACCTCTGACGCAAGCCCGGATCACCCCGACTGCCTGCTGGATCAGGTCGAGGGAGTAGGCGTACGCTGCGGGGCCCAGCGCGTAGGGATCGGGCACGTCGTCGCCACCCTCGCCGGGACGCGGGGCCAGAGCACGCCCGCCGGTGGCGAGCGGCAGGATCGCGCGAAGCCGATCGCGCGCAGCCATGCCTCGGGGCAACTCCGCGAGATCGAGCGATGTCAGTACGCGGGCGAACTCACGCAACGTGAAGGTACGCCGGACGGCCGCCGGCTCAAGTTCCAACACCCGGCGGCGGTGGGCACGGGTGAGCGCCAGCACAACCTCTGCCTCACGCACCATCGTCTCGTCCAGCTGGCGCGCGGCGAAGCCGGACACCTCCGCTCCGCGTGCACGCAACCAGTCGGCCACAGGCGGGTCGATGGGGTCGCCGACGAGGGCCATGACCCCTGCGCTGCGGACGTCCGCGGCGTCACCCAGGTGAAGCCGCAGCAGCCTCTCGACGGCGGGCGAGCGGGAGATGTTGGCCGTACAGACGGCCAGCACCCTGACAGGATCGGGCGAATGTCGCGCCTCCAGCGAGGACGCGGAGACGCCCGAGCTCACTCGACGCTCTCGATGATGTCGACCGGGCTCACCGGCACGGCGCGAACGCTGTGTCGCTTGACCGACCGGTCAACCTTCAGCTCGGCGCCGTCTGACTGACGCTCGTAGTAGTAGTAGTTCTGGTGGCGGTAGCCGTACCGCCCGTGGCCGTCGGCGCGCGCCCGGTTGAGCACGAGCCCCAGTAGCGGCGCGCCCACGGCCTCCAGCGAGGCGAGTGAGGCAGCCAGCTGGGGCTTGGTCAACGTGCCGCTGCCGACCACCATCAGCGCGCCGCCGCACAGCCTGGACAGCACGGCGGCGTCGGTCACGGGCAGCAACGGTGGGGAGTCGACGATCACCATGTCGTAGCGGTCCACGGCCTCCCGAAGCACTGTCTCCGTCCGCTTCGAACCGAGTAATTCCGAGGGATTGGGTGGGATCTGTCCGGAGAGGAGCACGTGCAGGTTGCCGCGACCGATCGGCTGGGTCACGTCCGAAAGGCCCGCTCGTCCAATCACCACATCAGTGAGGCCGACGGTGCCGTCGAGGTTGAGCAGCTTGTGGAGGCTGGGCCGACGCAGGTCACCGTCGATGAGCAGCACGGACTGGCCCGCGTCGGCCAAGGCGTTGGCGAGATTCAGCGCGGTCGTAGTCTTGCCCTCTCCGGCGATCGAGGACGAGACGACGATCGAGCGGCGCCCCTCGCCGAGTTCGAGGAACTGCAGGTTGGTGCGCAGCCTTCGGTAGGCTTCGGCTCGGATCGAGTGTGGTGAGGCCTCCAGGATGAGCGGGTGCTGGGGGGCTTCGGCGTCGTAGCCGATCATGCCCACTACCGAGCGATCGGTCACGTCCGCGACGTCATCCTCCGTGACCACGCTCGTATCGAGCCGGGCTCGCAGCACCGCCTGCCCCACGCCAAGCAGCAGGCCGACCAGAGCGCCGAGGGCGAGATTGAGCAGCACGCGCGGCGAAGTCCATTCGGCGGGGACACTGGCAGGGGCGATGATCGTGGCCTTGACCCGCTTGGTGCCGTCAGCCGACTGGGGCGAGAGCGACTCCACGATCGTCGTCACCTGGCTGCCGATAGCGTTCGCGATGTCGGCAGACAGTGCCGCATCGTGGTCGGTGACTTCGATGTTGATGATGGCGGTGTTGGTTGGCACCGTTGCCGTGACCTTCTCGGCCATCTTCTCGGCGGTGATGCCGAGGCCCAGCTTGTCGATCACCGGCTGCAGCACGACCGGCGAGGTGACCACCTGAGCGTACGACCGCACCTGGTTCTCGGCGTAGGACGATCCTGAGTTGAGCTCACCGGCCGTGTCGCCGCTCTGCACGGTGAGGAAGATAGCCGTGGAGGCGGTATAAACCGGCTTCATGGTCAACGTGATCCCGGCCGCCGCCGCGATGCCGACCAGAAAGACTGCAACCATACTCACCCAGTACGTGCGGAGGATGCTGAGATAGTCGGTCAATTCCATGTTGAGCCTTCGGTGAGCGGTGCGGGGGCTGCGCACAGTGTACGAAAGAAATCGCTATCTCACGTCAGGTGGGTCGTTCGTAGAGCAGAACCGCCGCCGGCGTCGTCCTAGAATCCGGTCATGCCGAACCTGCGCGCCGACACTTCGGTGACCACGACGGCGGGCGCCCTTGTCATTGACGCACTCGGCACCCAGGTACGGGTCAAGGTCGACGGACCGCGCGCCGAGGACGTGAATCGCCACCTGCGGCGCGCGTGGGCACGGTGCCGGGAGGGCCGGTTGAGCCGCGCGGGCGACACTGTGCGGGTGGCTACCCACACGGGGACTGATCCCATCGCAGTCCTGCCCGACGTCACCGTACGGGTGACTCGAGCTCTGATCGGCGCACAGACCGGACGGCTGCTGATGCTGCACGCGGGCGCGGTATGCCACCCGAGCACCGGTCGCAGCCTGGTGTACGTGGCCGAGGGCGGCGCAGGCAAGACCACCCTCACCCGAGCGCTGGCGCAGCGCTACGGCTACCTGACCGACGAGACGGTCGCGATCGACGACGAGGACCGAGTGCTGGCCTACCCCAAACCGCTCTCGATGCGCCCAGCCCCCACGTCCACCGCCGATTGCGTCTGTCGTGGCCCCGGCACCCCGTGGCTCCCGAAGCAGGAGCACTCCCCCGACGACCTCGGCCTCGTGCGCGCACCGGCTGTCGCGACGGTGGCGCGACTGGTGCTGCTCGACCGCGTAGACGACCACGGCGGCGAACCGGACGTGGCCGAACTCGGCCTGCTGGACGCGGTCACGGCCATCGCGCCGCAGACATCGGCTCTGTACGCGTTGCCATCCGGGCTGCGCCGGTGCGCAGACCTGATCGAGGCGACCGGGCCCGTGCTGCGGGTGCGCTACTCAGAGGCGGAGTCGCTGCGCGACCTGACCGCGGAGCTGATCGGGAGACCGACGTGAAGGTGCGCTCACGGCCGTTCGCGGACAGGTTGGAGCGCAACGGCGAAACCCTCGTGCTGCTGGCCGGAGGCGCAGGCCTGGTACGCCTGAGCGCGATAGGCGGAGCGATCGTCGAACTGGCCCTCAACGGCGCCGATCTCGAGGCGCTCGCCTGCGCCCTGGAGAGCCGGTTCGGAGCACCCGCGGAGGGATCAGCGCGGGAGCTCGCCGGTCAAATGGTGGCCGAGCTGGTCGAGCAAGGTGTGCTGGAGCTTCTCGACCGCCCCAGAACCCCTGGACGTCACTGGCGGATCAGTGACGACGCCGCCTTCGTGCTCACCAGCCCCGAACGGGTGGTGGTGCTGAATCTCGCCGAACCGGCCGAACCGCCGAGAGCGCTGCTCGGAACGGCGGCCTCGACCTGGCACGCGCTGGTGGGTGAAGGGGGCGATCTGCGGCCCTGGGTCGCCGAGCAGGACCTGCTGAGCGACCTCGCCACGGCGTATGCCACCGAGGCGACGGTCATCGCGGACGATGTGCGGGCACTCCTGAATGACCTCGCCGCCGCGGGTTACCTGCAAGTCGCGTGAGCAGCCCCGGAGCTACCCGACCCAGCCCTTGGACGGTGACAACCTAAGCGGCTGCCTTGTCGTTCGCGGCGCGCTTCGGCGTCGGGCGGTAGTAGTCCCCGATGTACTGATACCCGTAACGTGCGGCCCCCGCTCCCGATGTGGGCACTCGGTTCAGCACGATTCCCAGCGCGTGACCCTTCGCCTTGTCGAGAAGGTCGAGCGCGTGCTCGAGCACCTCATAGGTAGTCCTTCCTGTGTTCACTACCACGAGCGCACCGTCAGCACGCGTGCTGAGCACCGCGGCGTCCGTGACGGGGAGCAGCGGAGGCGAGTCAATGATCACGAGGGCCGCCGAAGACAGCTCTCCCACGAGGTGCCGCATGCGCTCGGAGCCGAGGATCTCGCTGGGGTTGGGCGGGATCGGACCCGCGCCGAGCACCATGAGGTTCCCGGTGTCGTGAGTGGGCTGCAGCACCTCGAACGGCTCAGCCCGCCCGGCGAGTATGTCGGACAGCCCTGCCCCCTCGGGCAAGCCAAACAAGGAGGCGATCCGCGGCCGACGCAGGTCGCCGTCGATGAGCACCACGGGCTGGCCGGACGCCGCGATCGTTATCGCGAGGTTCGCCGCCGTGAACGACTTGCCGTCACCGGGAAGGGGACTGGTGACCACGATCGCCCGCGGTGGGTCATCCACACTCATGTACTGCAAGTTGGTGCGCAGACCGCGGAACGTCTCGGCAAGCGCCGCCCACTCGCGATGGTCACCCGGCTCGCTCGCCAGCGGCAGCAGCGACGACCCCTTGCTCAGGGCGGGTTCCAGTGGCAGCGCACCCACGACGGACACGCCGGTCGCGGCCTCCACGCCTTCGGGAGAACGGATCCGCCGGTCCATCCGGTCACGCACGACCGCGTAGCCCACGCCGAGGAGCAGACCGACCAACGCCCCGAGAGCGAGGTTGAGCCCGGCGTTCGGCGAAGAGGGCGCCGTGGGCAGCCGGGCCGAATCGCCCGGGATGATGGTGACCGGCGGGGTCTTGCCGTCGGCAGATTCGATCTTCTCCACCTGAGCCACGACGCCGTGCAGCCACGCCTCAGCGAGATCGCGAGCTGCCTCCGGGGTGGATGCGGACGCGGAGACCTGCAGGATTACGGTTCCGGTCGGATTGGTGACCTTCACCTGGGTCACCAGGCGCTCTGGGGTGCTGTCGAGGTGCAGCTCCGTGATTGCGTACTCGGCCACCGACCGCCACCCCCCGATGTCGAGGTACGACTTCACCTTCGACTCCGCGAGCTGGTCGCCCACCATCGACGTGCCCAGATCAGTGGCCCCCCGAGCCGCGACGTAGCCACTGGCGTCGGCCGTGTAGGCCCTCGGCTGCGCGAGAGTCCACAGCGCGGCCATCGTGACGCCGGACAGGAGGAACGCGATGACACCCGCCCAGTAGGCGCGCGCCACGCGAGCGTAGTCGCCCAAGTCCATTGATGCCCCCCAAGAACCACCATTGGCCTGGCGGGGCCGTCTCGATGCTACCGGTCGATGGTCCCCGAGCACGTATCTTCCTCACAGTCGGACACGCCTCCAGCCCGACTCCACCCAGCCAGAGGGCCGGCCGACACCATCAGCGGTCGACCCAGCGCGCCAAGCTCACACCTCCGCGGCTTCAGCCAGCGCGCGCCAGATTCGCCACGCGTCGGTTGCGCACCGGACGACGGTCGCGGTCGAAGCGTCTCGGCGGGATGAACTCCGGGAGCCCGTCGAGCGCGACTCGGACTTCCCACTGGTCGCGCACACCGTATCGAGCGGGCTCAATCAGCCCGTGGTGGTGTCGGCACAGAAGGGCCAGGTTCGACAAGTCGGTGCGACCCCCACTCCACCACGGCACGATGTGGTGAGCCTCGCACCGGTTCGCCGCGACGTCACAGCCGGGAAAGGCGCACCCGCCGTCGCGCAAGGTCAACGCGACGCGCTGGGCCGCGGTAACCAGCCGGCGCTCCCGGCCCACGTCGAGCGGCTCTGACGCGTTGCCGAGCACGGCAGGAAGGAGGCCCGCCCGGCAGCACAGCAAACGCAGCTCGCCTGCGGACAGCCGGGCATCCGGCCCGATCAGTCCTGCACCGGCCGCTTCGGCGCGAAGCTTCTCATAGTCGATGGTGACGACGACACGCACCGAGCCAAGACCAGCGTCGGGCTTGGTGTTGGCGGCCGCGCGGACCAAGCTGGTGAGCGCGTCGGCTCGACGTTGCTCGGGCGTGATGACCGTCAGCAGCGGATCTCGGGCTTCGACCACCGTTCGACGGAGCTTCTCGGTGTGCGCGTCGATCAAGGCGATGAATTGCGCGCCGTCGACGCGGGGCAACGACCCTTCGAAGTGCATCGACCCGCCCCGGTGCCAGTAGCGGAAGGACCGCCCCCGCACGGCGGCCTCGTGCTCACGCTGCAGCTTGGTCTCGAGCAGTTCGTCGGCGTCGGCGGGTGCGACCTTGGCGAGCACGGTGTCGGCGGCGCGGCGAAGCTGCTCGGCGTCCATCCGGTCGGCGAGTTCCACCAGGACCTGCTCGGCGTGGACCCGCTGGGAGGCGTCGAGTTGGGGCGCCAACTCGTCCAGCACCCGTCCGATCGCCCGCGACTGCCCGGACGTCACGCGCCCGCTGGCAGCCGCATCTGCCAGCTCGGGGTGCTCGGCGAGCTCGCGTCCGGCCCGGACCGCAGCGTCCGCCTCACGCCTGGACAAGACCTCGCCCGTGCCCAGCCACGATGCCAGCGGCGTTCCCGTGGTGTGCTCGGCGGCATGCGCGCGGTCGGCCTCGCCGACGAGCATCGCAGTAAGGGCGCCGAGCCGTTCGTGAGCGCGTCGGGCCGTGCGCACCCACGCCAACCGGGTGGCCGCGTCGAGACCGCCTCGGGACGGGTCGACCCGATCGAGCAAGGCGGTGATCTGGTCGATCACGCTCCCCGCTGTCAGCAACCCCGTCGTGTCCATGAATCAAGTACAACAGCCACCACTGACAGAAATCGAACATACCGACGAACCCTCGAATCTGTGGATAACTTCTCGTCGTCCACAGGCAGTCGCCTCGGGATGCCAACCACCGACCCGGGGGTTGACCAGTCCTTGACCACCATCGGATTCATCCGTGCCGGGCACATCGGTTCCACCTTGGCGCGTGCCCTCGTCACGCGTGGCTATGACGTCGTGCTGAGCAACTCCCGCGGGCCCGAGACCCTGTCCGGGCTGGTCGCAGGCCTGGGCCCGAACGCACGCGCCGCCACTTCCGAGGAGGCGGCCGGCGCGGCAGACATCGCGGTGGTCACGATCCCGCTGCGGGCGATCGGCAGCGTCCCGGTTGAGCCGCTGGCCGGCAAGGTCGTGATCGACACGAACAACTACTACCCGCAGCGCGACGGCCGGATCGCCCCGCTCGAGGACGAGTCGACCACCACGGCCGAGCTGCTGCAGGCGCACCTGCCCACCTCGAAGGTGGTGAAGGCGTTCAACCACATCAGGTTCGGCGACATCCTCGACGACGCCCGTCCCGCCGGCACGCCCGGTTCGAGATCTTGAGCGAGCTGAGACTGTGCGAGGTGAGGTCGGCCAGGCCTGGAGCTTGCATTGATATCATTGCAACATGACCGCGATCACCATCCGCAAGCTCCCGGACGAGACCAAGCAGAAGCTGCGGCTGCGCGCCGCCGCCCACGGACGCTCGATGGAGGCAGAGGCCCGCGACATCCTCGTCACGTCGCTGAACCAGCCGGCCGGTGCCGACATCTCGTGGATCCAGCAGTTGGTCGAGCTCGGACGCAGCGTCGGTGGCGTCGACCTTCCGATCGATCCGAGGGACGCCGCGCGAGCGGCCGAGCTGTGATCGTCCTCGACACCAACGTCGTCTCCGAGGCCCTCCGCGGCCCGGACGCCGACCCGCGCGTCCTGGCCTGGCTGGGCGGCCTGGCCGAACCACCCGTGACCACCGTGATCACGCGAGCCGAACTCCTCGCCGGCATCGCCCTGCTCCCCCGAGGCGCCCGCAGAGACGGCCTGGAAGCCGGAGTCACCCGAATCCTGTCACAGCTCGGCGTCTGCCTCCCCCTCACCGATGAGGCCGCCGGCCACTACGCAGCCATCGTCGCGACCCGACGCGCCCTCGGACGTCCGGCGGCAGGCTTCGACGCCCTGATCTGCGCCATCTGCCGCTGCGCCTCCGCCACGCTGGCCACCCGCAACACGCCCGACTTCGAGGGCATGGGCGTCCCCCTCGTCAACCCGTGGGACACGCCCGTCGTTCCCTGAGCCCGTCGAGGATGCCGGCTTCGACGGACGCACCCAACGACGCCTCGGCTCGCCGAGGGCACTCGTCGGGACGCGCTCGCCGCAGGAGCCTGGTCGGGCAGGCGGCCGTCGGCCAGAAGAACGCCGGGCGTGCGTCTATAAGAAAGAGAAGCGCTTGGCCAGAAGAAAGCTCATGGCATACTTGGCCCGTGGTCACCATCGCGACGCCGCCGCTCGGCGAGGTGCTCCAGCGCCGTGCGGAGGGTCTCGTACGCGAGGCGATGGCGGACACACGAGTGGTTCTGGTCAACGGTGCACGGCAGTGCGGAAAGAGCACTCTCGCGGCCGTGGTGGCACGCGACTCCGGTGCGCAGTGGCGCAGCCTCGACTCCGCGACCTGGCGGCAGGCGGCGATCAATGATCCGACAGAGTTCGTCGCCGGGTCTTCGGCCCTGGTGATCGATGAGGTGCAGCGCGTCCCCGACCTGCTCCTGGCGATCAAGGAGTCGGTTGACGCCAACCCCCGCCCGGGCCGGTTTCTGCTCACCGGCTCGGCACGACTGCTCGGCATGAAGAGCGTGCCCGACGCCCTGCCTGGGCGCATGGAGACCATCGAACTGTGGCCGCTGTCGCAGGGCGAGATCGACAAGAGACCCGCCGAGACGTTCGTGGACGCAGCCTTCGCTGACGGTCCCGACCTCAGCCACACCTCATCCGAGACCCGCGCAGGGTATGTCTCCCGGCTCGTCCGCGGAGGATTCCCCGAGGCGGTTGCACGGCCCGAACGACGCCGACAGCGATTCCTGGACGAGTACGTGTCCGACCTGATCAACCGGGACGTGCTCCAGGTTGCCCAGATCGAGCGTGCGCAGGACCTGCGCCGGCTGCTGAGGCTCGTCGCTGCGCGTTCAGGTCAGTTGCTGGTGCCCGGGAATCTCGCGAACGGCCTGACGATCACCGCGCCGACCGTGCGGCGCTATCTCGACCTCCTGGAGGAGGTCTTCCTGATCAAGCGGATCCCGGCGTGGGCACGGAGCCTGTCGAGGCGGGAGGTGGGCACTCCGAAAGTTGCCCTCGTCGATTCCGGCGTGGCTGCCAACGTCCTCGGCCATGACGCCGCCGGGCTGCAGCGCCTCGACAGTCCGCTGGGTGGCCTTCTGGAGGGGTTCGTGGCGATGGAGTTGGCTCGGCAGTTGACCTGGTCAGGCGAGCGTGCCGACCTGTTCCACTACCGGACGAAGGACCAGGTCGAGGTGGACATCCTGCTCGAAAACCGACAGGGCAAGGTGGTGGCCATCGACGTGAAGGCGGCGTCCACAGTCCGGGCCGACGACTTCCGCGGCATCAACCACCTCGCCGGGCGAATCGGCACTGACCTCGTCGTCGGGATCGTCCTCTACACCGGTACGGCCACCGTGCCGTTCGGGCCCCGGAACCGGGCCGTCCCGCTGGCAGCACTCTGGGAGGCGTGAGTCGCGACCCCTGTCCCGCGCCCAGGTCGCGGATCCCGGTCAGCCGTGCGTTCGAGCGAGGCGGTGGTCTCCCCCAGCCCGCTCAATCCTCGGGGACGCCGCCGAGCATGGTGACGGCGGCGGCGACCCCGCGGGCGACGGTGCCGCGCAGTCCTTCGGGGACGACCACGTCGCCCGTCCCGTCCGGCTCCAGGACGCCCACGTCGACCAGGTACCGCAGGGCGTGCAGCGCGCGTGCGTCGAGCAGCCGGTCGAAGTCGTTGTCGTACTCGGGGGTCTCGACCTCGCCGGGGGCGAGCGCGTTCAGCAGCCGGCCGAGAATGAACCCGGTCACCTCGTCGGCGAACCGCGCCGGGCGGTGTTGCAGATCCTCGCAGATGAACCCGGCCACGGTCAGCCCGACGACGGTCTCGGCCAGTTCCAGCGGCGGCAGCGACCCGGCCGACCAATCGGCCGCGGACGGTCCGGTGACCACCCGGGTGCTGTTGACCCGGATGAGGTCCGCCGCGCCGAGCGCCATCCACCACGAGGGCAGCAGGGGGACGTCCTTCATCGCGCGGGCGCGGATCGCACTCGCCGGCGGGGTCTCCGGCCCGCCTTCGACCTCGAGCAGCGCCGGCGCGTCCGGAGCGTCGGTGGACGGTTTCGCCGCCCCGATCGCGGCGATGCCGAGCAGCCCGGCGGCGTGGGCGATGTCGACCCGTTGCACACCGCCGGACGGCGCGACCTTGCGTCCGCGCCCGATCCACTCCAGCAGCTCGCCGACCCGCGCGCAGAGCACCGTCCCGGCGAGCGCCGTCCGCCGCACGTCCTCGTCGAGCAGGTCGCTGTCGGCGAGCGCGGCGTCCAGGATGGACGCACCCGGGAACGAGTCCTCGACGATCGCTGCCTCGAGCTGGTCATGGACGTCGACCCAGGCCACCGGCTCGCCATTGGTCTCCTGCTGGAAGTGGACGTAGTCGTGCAGCACCTCGAGCGCGGCGTCGACCGTTCCCTCGGAGTCCGGCGCCTCGGTGCCGGCCAGAAGGTCGATCAGATGTCCTACACCCGCCGGCGTGCGCGGATCGAAACCGTAGTGGGCGGCGACCTTGAGCAGCTCGGCGAAGAAGCCGGACTCCTCGCGGGGGCTC
>MTLD01002515.1_pt1 | contig 15444 bp, 15 predicted proteins | sample 1982471 | NCBI WGS metagenome assembly MTLD01 (sample SAMN05712604, study PRJNA340218) | biofilm metagenome | isolation source: sample SPM anode biofilm adapted to -50 mV | place: USA | collected 2012-02-03
GCCGCAGGTCGGGCGCGGCGGCGCCTCTGGGCGCGGCTGTCCCGGGCGCGGCGAAATGCTCGCCGCCGCCGTAGTGGCGTCCTCCGGGCAGGAGGAGTTCGCTCAGGGCGGTGCCCAGGGGCGGATAGTAGAAGCCGGCATCGCGGAGGCTCGAAGTGTGCCCGAGCAGCATCCTTGGCGTGATCGGCGCGTCGGGGAAGGCCGGATTGCGTAGCGGGTAGCCGAGGTAATCGGAGACGTCGCGGTCGAGATCGAGGCGCCCCGCCTCGACCAGGCGCATGGCGCCCAGCGCCGCCGCGGGCTTGGAGATGGAAGCCGCCCGCCAGCGCGTATTCCCGTCGACGGGAAGGTCGGCGGTAAAATCCGCGGCTCGTCCGCCGGCCGAAGCCTCGGCCGCCGCAGCTGCGGCGAAGCGGCGCGCGCCGAAGTAGCCTTCCCAGGCGATCGATCCGTCCGCGATCAGTACGACCGCAAGCCCCGACAGCGGCCTGCCGGGCGAAGCCAGGACTGCGCCGCATCGTTCTTCGAGCGCCCGCAGCGATGCCGTTCCAGAATCATTTCCTCGCGCGCGTATCATGCCGCCTCCAACTTTGCGCCCCGACGTTGACAGGGTCGGGCGTTCCCACCAGAATAGGCCCGATGCCCAGATTACCGACTCCGGAAAAAATACGCGCAGGCGGCGGAGATAAACAGCCCCCGCCCCCCGCCCGGCTCCCCTTGAAAGCGCTCGCCTTGCGGGCGCTCGCCCTTCAGGCGCTCGCGCTGGGAGCGGCGGGCGCGGCTTTCGCCTGGCTCGTCGGCATCAAGCTACTCGGCGGGCCGTACTACTTCGCATGGGCGATCGTCGCGGCCATGGGCCTCTATCTGCTTCTCGCCTGGCTCCTCTACCTCAGGGACGACGCCTTCATGTCCAAGCCCCGGGAGCCCGCGGCCGGGCGCCCAGGCGCGGGCTCCGGCACGCCCCCGGCCCCCATGCCGCTGCGGCGGAGCGTCCTCGCGCTCCTCTTGGCCGCCGCGCTTCTGGCGGCGCTCTCCCTCGTCCTCTACTTCTGCTTCGGCATCGGCTCCAGGCCGTAGCGCCCCGTCCACGCCCCGATTTCCCCGCCGTTTCCGAGCACGAAATGCCCCGGCAAGGCCTCGGTCCACGAAGGTCCTTCCGAACCGTAGTCGTGGCAGGAAGGATCGTAGGGGATCGACTTCTTGCCCTTCTCGCGCCTCGGGTCGGGCAGCGGAACCGCCTGCAGCAGCGCGCGCGTGTAGGGATGCAGCGGCTTCGAGAAAATCTCCTCGGTATCGCCCAACTCCACGATCTTTCCCAGGTGGATCACGGCGATCCTGTCGGTGATGAATCGCACAACCGACAAGTCGTGCGCGATGAACATGAGCGAGAGCCCCTTCGTGCGCTGGATCTGCGCGAGCAGGTTGAGCACCTGCGCGCGGATCGAGACGTCGAGCGCCGAGATCGGCTCGTCGGCGATGATGAACTCCGGCGACATGATGAGGGCCCGCGCGATGCCGATGCGCTGGCGCTGTCCGCCGGAGAACTCGTGGGGGAAGCGGTTCGCGAACTCTGGCAGGAGCCCGACCTCGAGCAGGGCCTTGCGGACGAGCGTCAGGCGCTCCTCCTCGCTTGAGAATCCGCGGATGTTGTAGAGTCCCTCGGAGACGATGTAGTCGATCTTGGCGCGCTCGTTGAGCGACGCCATCGGATCCTGGAAGATCATCTGGATTTTCTGCACGACCTCGCGGTCGAGCTCGGAAGATATGCGCCCGTCGATGCGGCGTCCCTTGAACAGGATCTCGCCGCCCGACGCCTCGTTGATCCGCACGATGGCGCGGCCGATCGTCGTCTTGCCCGAGCCCGACTCGCCGACCAGCCCGAATGTCTCGCCCTTGTAGATATGGAAATTGACCTTGTCGACGGCGCGGAAATTTCCGCCCTTCACCTTGAAGTCGACCGAGAGGTCCCTCACTTCGATGATTTTTTCCCGCTCCCGCATTTCCCCGCTCACCGCGCCGCCTCCCCGCCGCCGAGGCCCGCGCAGGCGGCCTCGGATTTTCCGCAATCGCGCAGCTGCCCGATGATCTCGGGCGGCTCAACCTTGGGCGCGCGCGGATCGAGCAGCCAGGTCGCGGCCCAGTGCGTGGGGCTCACCTGAAAGCGCGGCGGCTCGCGCACGAAGTCCACCTTGAGGGCGTAGGGATTGCGCGGCGCGAAAGCGTCGCCCGCGATCTCCTTGAAAAGGCTGGGCGGCGTGCCCTTTATCGAAAAGAGCGGCTTTCCCTTTATGCCGAGCTGGGGCAGCGACGAAAGCAGCGCCCAGGTATAGGGGTGGCGCGGATCGTAATACACTTCCTCCGCCGTGCCGCATTCGACGATCTTGCCCGCGTACATCACGGCCACGCGGTCGGCCACATTGGCCACCACGCCCAGGTCGTGCGTGATGTAGATCGTCGTAAACCCGAACTCGGCCTGCAGCGAGCGTATGAGATCGAGTATCTGCGCCTGGATCGTGACGTCCAGCGCGGTCGTCGGCTCGTCGCAGATGAGGATGCGCGGCGCGCAGGCCATCGCTATGGCGATCACGACGCGCTGCCTCATGCCGCCGGAGAACTCGTGCGGATACTGCTTGTGCCGCTTGCCCGCGTCGGGAATGCCCACGCGGCTCAATATTTCAATAGCCGCCGCGGCGGCCTCCTTCGGCCCGTAGCCGCGATGCAGAGCGTACACTTCCGCGATCTGCGCGCCCACGGTCTTCAGAGGATTGAGCGATGTCATCGGGTCCTGGAACACCATGGAGATCTTCTTGCCCCTGATGGCGAGCCACTGCTTTTCCTCGCGGAACGCCGCGAGATCCCGGCCCTCGAAAAGGATCGATCCCGAATCCACCCAGCCGTTGCGGTCCAGCATGCCGATGAAGGATTTCGTGAGCACCGACTTGCCCGATCCCGATTCGCCCACGATCGCGAGCGTCTCGCCCTCGAAAACCTCGAGGCTGGCGCCCCGGATCGCCGTGAGCGTCTGCCCCCGCAGGCCGAACTTGATGACGAGGTCGTTGGCCTCCAGTATTTTTTCCGCCATCGCCCGGCCCCTCACACGTGGTTGCGCGGGTCGGATGCGTCGGCGAACGCGTTCCCGAGCACATAGAATGAGATCGTGATGATGGACAGCACGATCGTCGGGAATATCAGCTGGTAGCGCAGCTCGGGCGACATCATGATGAGCCTGCCCTCGTTCACGAGATTGCCGAGCGAGGGAATGCTCACCGGCAACCCGAGGCCGATATAGGTGAGGAACACCTCCCAGCCGATCGTCCCCGGGATCGAAAGCGCCGTCTGCAGCATGATCACCGAGACGAGGTAGGGCAGGAGGTTTTTCGCGATCACGCGCCCAGTCGGCGTGCCGAGGCAGCGCGACGCGAGGTTGTATTCGCGGTCGCGGATGATGACGATCTGATTCCTGACGAAGCGAGCCAGGCCGAGCCATCCCGTGACGCACATCGCGATGATCATCGTCCTGAATCCCGGGCGCAGGATGTACGCCATCAGGAGGAGGATGATCGTGGTGGGGATGTTGTTGAGGACGTTGTACACCTCGGTCATCACGCGGTCGAGCTTCCGCACGTAGCCCCAGAGCGCGCCGTACACGATGCCGACGATCATCTCGAAGAATCCGACGATGAGGCCGATCAGCAGGCTCGTCCGCGTGCCGCTCCAAATCCTGGCCCAAAGGTCCTGGCCGATCGAGTTGGTGCCGAACCAATACGTCGCGTCGGGCGCCCGGTTGCGCATCTGGACGCTCGTGGCGGGATCTATGTTGATCTTCGTGGGCGAGCGCTGCCCGGGTATGAAGGGCTGCACGAACGTGAAGAGCAGGAGGGCTCCCAGGAGGATGAGGAGGACGAAAGCGACCCTGTTCTTCAGGAACACCTTCACCGTAGAGCCCCAGTAGGAATAATCGGAATAGCCGATCTGCTCGGAGGCGCCCTCGTCGAATCCCGCGAACTCGAAGAGCGCGGGATCGATCGCCTCGGGCAGGGGCTTCGCGAAAGCGCCCGCCCTTGCCGCCGCCGGCGCGCCCTCGCCATTGGAATCGCGCAACGTTTCTTTGCCGCTCATCGCGCCCCCTCCCCTTTCACGAGCTTGATCCTCGGATCGAAGACCGCCATCAGCACATCGCCGAGGAAGAGGCCGATGATGCCCACCGACGAGAAGATCAGGACGAGGGCCTGCACCATGGGGTTGTCCTGGCGCTGGATAACGTCGACCAGCAGCCCGCCCATGCCGGGAATGGAGTAGAGCGACTCGATATAGATCGATCCCGAGATCGTCGAGAGAATCGCCGCGGGAAGGTACTGCGCCATCGGCACGAAAGCGTTGCGCATGACATGCCGCACCATGATGAGCTTTTCGGGGAGCCCCTTCGCCTTGGCCAGCTTGATGTAGTCCTTGTTGAGCTCGTCGACCATGTAGCGGCGTATCCACATGGCGTAGCCCGCGATGCCGCCCAGCGACAGCGAGATCGCGGGCAGTATCCAGCTGTTCGGGCGGTACTTGTCGAAGAGGATCGGCAGCGAGAAAAGGCTCGTGCCGTAAAGCTGGATGAACAGCAGGTACACCGCCGAGGGCATCGCGTTGATGAGCACGATGTAGACGGTGCCCGCCTTGTCGAGGGCCTGGCCCTTCCTCCGCGCCATGAAGACGCCCAACGTCAGTCCGAGCGTGAGCGCGAGCGCTGTGGCGAAGACGCCGAAATACATCGAATAGGGAATGCGCGGAGCGATGATCTCCGTGACGGGGACGTCGCGCCGGTAGATGATCGAGGTGCCGAGATCGCCCCTCGAAAGCCTGGCGTAGAAATTGCCGAGCTGGACGTACCAGGGATCAAGCAGGCCCATGCGCTGGAGCGCGGCGGTGCGCTGCTCGGGCGAGAGCTTGTCGTAGCCGTCGCCGAAATAGCCCTCGAGGGGCAGGAGCCGCATCAGAAGGAAGACTACCGAAACTACGATGAAAAGCGTTACGAGCGACTGCAGGCAGCGCTTGAGGACATACCGTGCCATTCGATCTCCGGGTCGATTCTTATGAAACGGGGAAGGGGCTTTCGCCCCTTCCCCGCCGCGCTCATGAAGCAGCAGCGATGTGGATTGCGTTTAGAACTTGGATTTCTTGAGGGCTTCCTCGCGCTCGGCGTCCCAGGCTTCCTTCATCTTGTTGTAGGCCTCGGTCGAAAGCGGCTTCTGCATGACCGTCTGCCCCTTGTACTTCAGGTAGGACATGCCGAAGGGCGCGAAGGGATAGGAGAAGGGCTCGAGCTTCGACGCCTGGAAGCCGCCGCCGCCGATCGCGTAGGGAATCACGAAGGCTTCGCCGATCAAGTAGGCTTCGGCCTTCGCGAAGAGCTCGTAGCGCTTGGCGATGTTGACGACCTCGGCCTTGGCCGCGGCGACCATGTTCTCGTACACGGGCTTGCCGTTGGCCTGCATATAGCCTTCCGCCTTTTCCGGCCAGTTGTAGTTGGAGCCGGTGACGAAGGGATCGGTGTAGGTTTCGGGATCGGCGTAGTCGGGACCCCAGTTGCATTCCTGGATCGCGTAGTTGCCTTTGCGCCTGGTGGCGCCGAGGAAGCCCGTGGCCGGGAAGGAGACGGGGATCACGTCGATGTAATCGGCGCCCAGGAGGTTCTCGAGCTGCTGCTCGACGACCTGCGCGCGGTTCGTCGAATCGGTCGCGCCCGCGTTGTAGGGCATCATGATCTTGACGGGGAACTTGGCTTTGCCAGCGAGCTCGGCCTTGGCCTTGGCCTTGAAATCGAGCGCGAGCGCCTTGTTGAAGGAATCCGTCTTGGAATATTTGGCGAGATCGGCCATGTCGACGAAGTCCTTGCCGGAGGCGTTGACGAAGTTACGCGGCGTAACCGTGTTCTGGAGCCTCCGCTCGGGGGCGTAGGGCTCGGCGGTGATCATCGCGGCCCTGCGGTCCAGCGCGTGGAAGATGGACTCGCGGAAATTCTTATTGTTGACGACGACTTTCCAGTTGTCGGGCTCGTACTGGGCGTCGAAAACCGGGTTGAAGTTGAAGGCGTAGAAATAGGTGTAGGAGGAAGTCTCGGCGGGGCGCACGACGGCCTTCTTGGCGGGGTCCTTCATCCAGGAATCGATGAGGGCGCTTGGCACGAAGACCGAGGAGATCTCGCCGCGGAGGAACAGCTCGGGGCCGAGCGTGGTCGCTTCCTTGTTGTACTTGAAGATGAGGCGCTTGATGTAGACATGCTCCTTGTCCCAGTACTTGTCGTTGCGGACCATGGTGCGGCCCACCTGGGGCTCGAAGGTTTCGAGTATGTAGGCGCCGTTGTAGAGGATGGTCTTGTTGTCCGTGCCGAAGCGGTTGCCCGCCGCGGCCAGGAACTTGCCGTTCACCGGCAGGAAGCAGACGTAGGTCAGCATGCTCAGGAAATAGGGCACCGGCTTTTCGAGCGTGTACTGGACGGTGTACTTGTCGAGGGCCTTGACGCCGACCTGGCTGAAATCGGTCAACGTCCCGTCGAAATAGGCTTTGGCGTTCTTGATCACGTCGTAGGCGATCTTGGCCGTGAGGGAGGCGTTCTTCTTGTCGAAGAGGTATTTCGCCGCGTCCACCCAGTCCTGGGCCACTACCTCAGCGTAGTCCTTTCCTTTATTGTCCACCCATTTGACGCCCTTGCGGAGCGTGAAGGTCCAGGTCTTGCCGTCGGCCGAACTCGACCATTCGGTGGCGAGGGAGGGAACCAGGACGCCGTACTTGTCGTACTCGACGAGCCCGTCGACGACGTTGGCGATGACGGAGTGCTCGTTTTCGGCGGCGACGACGAGATAGTTGAGCGTCGTCAGCTCTCCCGCGTACACGGAATAGTAATCCTCCGACTTCGGAGCCGCGCCGACGGCGGCGGCGACGCAGAGCAATGCTGCGACGAGGCAGAATGAAAATGATCGCTTCATCCGTCTATCTCCATTGGATCTGTGAGATCGAAAAGGATTGGCAACGCCAATCATCCTCATTATTTCACCGATGATGGGCGGAGTCAAACACAGATTTCTGGATGGAGAAACGTTTTTAGTCGCTGAATTTCTTCGTAACAACGGGGAGGGAGTCGTTCTTCCGCCCTTTCTGGACGAGAAGGCCGGCGATCAGGGCGAGCGCGAAGAGGCCGCCGGCCGCGGCCACGGCGGGGCCTTCGCCCGATGCGGGGAAGATCGCCCTGCCGATGCCGTAGCCCGCGAAGAGCGCGACGACCGGCAGCCCGAGGACCCAGAGGGCTCCCCTCGCCTGCTCGGCGCCCGCGATCTCTATCTCGACCTGATCCCCCTCGGCGATCTCGAGTCCGTTCTTGTTATAGGCGCGCAAGTCGCTCCGCCCGTTCTTGCAGCTGTTGTTGATGCAGGACGCGCAGCCATCATGCATGGCGATGGCGACGGAGAGGTATTCTCCCTCGACCTTATTGACGGTCGCTCTTTCTTTCATCGATCAGCTCCTTGCAGGGAATCCTGAAACTTTCCATGTGCTCCGCCAAACCCGAGTCGCCGATCCGGAAGAAGCAGCCCTGGGCTTCGAGCCCAAGCGTGCCGTCGCCTTCCCAGACCCGCACCGCCGTCATGAACTCGCGGACGCGGGCGTCGGGATCCATGCCGCCCACGGACATCGCGGAGCCGGTGCGCCCCGCGTCGGTGATTGAGGCAGTGCCGCCGGCCATCACGCGGGCGTCGGCGGTGAGCGCCTTGCAGTGGGTGCCCACGACGGCCGAGACCCTGCCGTCCAGATAGTTCGCGAGCGTGAGCTTTTCGGCCGTCGTGGCGGCGTGGAAGTCGACGACGACCGCCTTGGTCTCGCCGGCGAGCCGGGCCAGGATTTGGTCGATGGCCGCGAACGGGTTGTCCGCGTGGACGCGGGGGAATCCCGACTGCCCCAGCAGGGTGACCACGGCGAGCTTACCGGCGCTGGTCTGGAAAACCCTCCAGCCCCTGCCCGGATTGCCATAAGGATAGTTGGCCGGCCGCAGAACCCATCCCGCCTTCGGGTAGAACTCCGTCATGTCCACTTTGTAGTAGGCGCAGTCGCCCACGGTCAGGCAGTCGATGCCGAGCTTTCTGAGATAGACCGCGTGCTGGACGCCGAGACCGGCCCCGCCCGTGGCCGAGTCGGCTCCGGCGATGATGAAGTCGGGCTTGTAGGCGGCCTTGATTTCGGGCAGGAGGGACTTGAGCGTGAAGACGCCGCTCTTGCCCGCTATTTCCCCGATAAAGACGACATTGATGCTCACCACCACACTTTACAGGCAAGGCGAGCGGTTGTTCAACCAGGCGATGGAAGGGGCGCCGGGCCGGCGTCGCGGCGGCGGCCCGCAGTCCGGAGCCGCGCGGCCTTATCGCCTATTGGTCCCGGTACTGCTGCAGCTCGTCGAACACGTATTCGAGGGCGACCCCCGCGCTATGGAACATCTCCTCGCTCTCGGCGCCGTCGTGATAGCGCCGCTCGGCGACCACCCTGACGATGCCGCAGTTGATGATCATCATCGCGCAGGTGCGGCAGGGCGTCATGCGGCAATAAAGCGTTGAGCCCTGGATTGCCACGCCGCGCCGCGCCGCCTGGCAGATGGCGTTCTGCTCGGCGTGGACCGTGCGCACGCAGTGCTGCGTCACCGTGCCGTCCTCGTGGATGAGCTTCTTCATCTGGTGCCCGACCTCGTCGCAGTGCGGCAGGCCGCTGGGAGCGCCCACGTAGCCGGTGGCGAGGATCTGGTTGTCCTTGGCGATCACGCAGCCCGAACGCCCGCGGTCGCAGGTGGCGCGCTTCGCGATGGCGTTGCAGACTTCCATGAAGTATTCATCCCAGGTCGGCCTGGTGTAGTTCGACTCGTCCATGGCTGATCCCCCTTGCGGGCAATCATTGCCTGCGAAGTCTCGGGCGTCAAGGGCGAGCCGGCGGGAGGAAAGCCCGCGGCGCCGCGCTTTCCACCTTACGCATCGGCCGTTTTTCTGCTATGGTTGCATGGTTTGCACCGCGGAGGTTCCATGATGAAACGCTGTTCGACGATTTTGTGCGCGCTCCTGTTCCTGGCGTCCGCCACGAGCCTGGCTTCCTGCCAGACCAGCGACCGCCCCGACGGACTCTATGCCATACTCGAGACGACCAAGGGCACCATCGTCGTCTCGCTTGAATACGAAAAGGCCCCCCTGACCGTGGGCAACTTCGTCGGGCTGGCCGAGGGCAAGCTCGACGCCGCCAAGGGGAAACCCTACTACGACGGCATAACCTTCCACCGCGTCGAGCCCGGATTCGTCATCCAGGGCGGCGACCCGCTCGGGAACGGCACCGGCGGGCCCGGCTACAAGTTCCCCGACGAATTCTCCCCCGAGCTCAAGCACGACGCGGCAGGCGTCCTCTCGATGGCAAACGCCGGCGCCAACACCAACGGCAGCCAGTTCTTCATCACCCTCGACGCGACGCCCTGGCTCGACGGAAAGCACACCGTCTTCGGCAAGGTGATCGAAGGCATGGACGTGGTCAAGGCCATCCAGGTCGGCGATGTCATGAAGAAGGTCAAGATCGAGCGCGTGGGCGCTAAGGCAAAGGCCTTCGACGCCTCGCAGAAAGCGTGGAACGAGAGGCTGAGCGCCGCCTACGCCGCGCTCAGCGCCGCCGCCGAAGCCAAAAAAGCCGCCGAAGCGGCGGGCATCGCGGCCAAATATCCCGACGCGGTGAAAGATGCCGACGGCATCTACCAGAAAGTCATCCGCAAGGGCTTCGGCGCCGTGCCCGCCAAGGGCGACACCGTTTCCGTGATCTACAAGGGCATGCTCCTCGACGGCACGGTCTTCGACCAGTCGGCGCTCTCGGGCGGTCCCTTCAAGTTCCGCGTCGGCACCGGCGAGATAATCGAAGGCTGGGACAAGGTCGTCCAGACCATGCAGAAGGGCGAGAAGCGCCTGGTGATCATACCGCCAGAGCTGGCCTACGGCTCGTCGGGCATCAGCGGCGTCATTCCGCCCGACGCCTACCTCGTCTTTGAAATGGAACTCACGTCGATCGCGAAATAAGCGCGCGAGCGCCCGAATCGGCCGATCGCCTTTTGCCCGCGGCCGTAGCGTTATAGCCGCTTCTACATGGAGCCCCCCGAGCTGAAGTTCGAGCGGGGCTCTATTTTTTGCCCACCGATTTTTCCTATTTATAAATTTCCACTATTCCCCGATTTCCGCCCACGTGCCGCAGCTGGAGTTTTTGGAGATTTTAGCGGTTTCAGAAAATCGGAGTCCGCGATTGTCCGCTTTGGAGATTTTGGAGTTTTCGACGCAGATTCTGTCCAAAAAATGCGGCGTGAAAGTTCATTTTAGCCCTATAAACAGGGCATAAAGTGATATTAAGCCCGCCCTTTCATCCTATCCTTAACATATCACGATAGGGAGGAAGGACAGATGAAAGGATTGGCGAAGAGAAGCTTTTTCGCACTGCTCGCGTTCGCCGCCCTCGCTGGCGCCAATGCCCAGGCAAAAGCCGCCTCCAAGACCGCCACCATCCAAATCGTCGCCGTTGTTCCCGCCGTCCTCCGCCTCTCCCTCGACTTCTCCTCCGACGCCACCGTCCAGCTCGCCGGCTATATTCCCGGCACCGAAGCCGCCGCCGTTCCCGCCTCATACTCGAGGAACGCCGGGTCCAGGTTCGAGATCAAGTCCGGCGCCAAAGTCGACATCGGCAACGCCAGGCTCTTCTCCAACCTCTCCTCATCCTATTCGGTCAATGTCTACTCCGCCAACGGCGGCACCCTCCGCGACGCGAACAACGCCGCCGCCTCGGCGATCCCCTACCAGCTCCAGCTCGGCGACTCGGCCGTCGACGCCCGGGGCGGAACCTTCACCTTCAGCGCGTGCGGCAAGTCTACCAGGGGCGGCGAGCCCCTCATGGTCGCCCTCGCGATCAACAGCGTTCCGTCCGGAGCAAGAAGCGGCCTCTACACCGACCAGCTCATGTTCGCCGTTTCCGCCAACTGATCTCGGCTCCCGATAAAAAAAGCCCGCGCCCCCCGCGGGCTTTTTTATATCCCATGGCGAGGCGCGAATCGGCGCGCGGCCGGCGGCGGCCATTGGCGACTCCAAGAAAAATCAGTAAGGTTAATGCATAGAAGCCTTCCATAGAGAAGCGGAGAGACGGCGACCAAGGAGGAATTCCATGAAGAGCGAAGTGAGGACAACCTGGGCAGGCGATATGGCGTTTGAAGCGGACGTGAACGGCCACGCGGTGCGAATGGACGCGGCGGAAGCCGACGGCGGCGCCGATTCGGGCGCGCGCCCCAAGCCCCTCCTTCTCGCCGCCCTCACGGGATGCTCCGGCATGGATGTCGTCTCGATACTCAAGAAAATGCGCGAGCCCTGCTCGTGGTTCGCCATGCGCGCCGAGGCCGAGACCAGGGACGAGCACCCCAAGAAATACACTTCCATAAAACTGGTCTATCAGTTCAAGGCGAGCGACGGCCTCAATCAGGACAATGTCCGCAAGGCCTGCACCCTCTCGCAGGAGAAGTACTGCGGCGTCAGCGCGATGCTCAAGGACACCGCGCCCCTCGCCTGGGAAATCGAATACCTCTGAGGCAAGGCCGGGCGGCGTATTCCGATCGGCGGGGTTGAGCCTGCTTGCCGGCTCAGCCCCGCTCGGGTATTGAAAAAATATACTCTCTCCACTATACTGTAGCCAGGTAGCTGATTTTCTAATAAATGGGAATAAACCGCAGATTTTTCCACAATCTCCCGCAAAGTAAACAGCAACGCTGCCATGTGTCGCTTTTGAGTACCAAAGGACGCCCTGAGGCGCCCGCCATTCTATCGCAATGAGGTGAAGGCACAAGATGTCCACAGACATTAAGATGATGCGAAACATCGGGATTTCCGCCCATATCGACTCGGGCAAGACGACATTGTCCGAACGCATTCTCTTCTACTGCCAGAAGATCCATGCCATCCATGAAGTGAAGGGCAAGGACGGGGCGGGAGCCACCATGGACTCCATGGAACTCGAGCGCGAGCGCGGCATCACGATCCAGTCCGCCGCCACGAACGTGCAGTGGAAGGATTACACGATCAACCTGATCGACACGCCGGGACACGTCGACTTTACGATTGAGGTCGAGCGTTCCCTGCGTGTCCTCGACGGCGCCATCCTCGTGCTCTGCTCGGTGGCGGGCGTCCAGTCCCAGTCCATCACCGTGGACCGCCAGCTCAAGCGCTATCACGTTCCCCGGCTCGCCTTCATCAACAAGTGCGACCGCACCGGCGCCAATCCCTTCAAGGTAAAGGCGCAGCTGCAGGAGAAACTCGGCCTCAATCCGGCTTTCATCACCATCCCCATCGGGCTCGAGGACAAGCTGGAAGGCGTCGTCGACCTCGTGAAGATGCAGGCCGTGTACTTCGACGGCCCATCAGGCGAGGACCTCCGCTACGCCGATATCCCCGCCCACCTCGTGGCCGATGCCGAGCGCTACCGCGAGGAGCTTGTCGAAGCCGCCGCCATGTTCTCCGACGAGCTTGCCGAAGCCTACCTCGACGGCGACTTCACGAATGAGATGCTCATGGCCGCCATCCGCAAAGGCTGCATCGCCGAGCAGCTCGTCCCCGTCTTCGTGGGCTCCGCCTACAAGAACAAGGGCGTCCAGATCCTCCTCGACGGCGTCGCCAGCTACCTTCCCGATCCCACCGAAGTCCGCAACGTCGCCCTCGACCTCGACGATAATGAGAAGGAAGTCGAACTCCTCGCCTCCCCCGAGGCCAAGACCGTCGCGCTCGGCTTCAAGCTCGAGGACGGCCAGTATGGCCAGCTCACCTACGTCCGCATCTATCAGGGCCAGCTGAAGAAAGGCGACGAACTCTACAACACCAGGGCCCGCAAACGCTTCAAGGTCGGCCGCCTCGTCCGCATGCACGCGAATGCCATGGAAGACATCGGCGAAGGCTCCTGCGGCGACATCGTCGCGCTCTTCGGCATCGAATGCGCCTCCGGCGATACGTTCTGCAATCCCGACCTCAACTACGCCATGTCCTCGATGTTCATTCCCGAGCCGGTCATCTCCCTGGCCATCGAACCCAAGGACAAGAAGTCCTCGGACCAGATGGGCAAGGCGCTCAACCGCTTCACCAAGGAAGACCCGACGTTCCAGACCTATGTCGATCCGGAATCCAACCAGACCATCATCAAGGGCATGGGCGAGTTGCATCTCGAAGTCTACGTCGAACGCATGCGCCGGGAGTACAAGTGCGAAGTCGAGGTGGGCAGGCCCCAAGTCGCCTACCGCGAGGCCATCACCCAGCGCGCCGAATTCAACTACACGCACAAGAAGCAGACCGGCGGCTCCGGACAGTACGGCCGCGTGGCGGGCTATATCGAGCCGATCACCGAGCAGACCTACGAATTCGTCGACCAAGTCAAGGGCGGCGCGATTCCCATCGAGTACATTCCCTCGTGCGACAAAGGCTTCAAGGCGGCCATGCTCAAGGGCAGCCTGATAGGCTTCCCCATCGTCAACGTGCGCTGCCTCGTGAACGACGGCGCGAGCCACCCGGTCGACTCCTCGGACATCGCCTTCCAGCTGGCCGCCATCGGCGCCTTCCGCGAAGCGTATGAGAAAGCGAAGCCGGCGATCCTCGAGCCCATCATGAAAGTTTCCGTAGAAGGGCCGAATGAATTCCAGGGCAATATCTTCGCCTCCCTGAACCAGAGGCGCGGCATCATCACCGCCAGCACCGAGGACGGCACCTTCTGCCGCGTCGAAGCCGAAGTGCCGCTCGCCGAGATGTTCGGCTATTCGACCGTAATCCGCTCGCTTACCCAGGGCAAGGCTGAATTCACGATGGAGTTCGAAAAATACGGCAAGGTGCCGACCTCGCTCTCGGATCAGCTGCGCAAGGACTATCTCGAGAAGCGCAGGAAAGAGCAGCTGCAGAAGTAGGATTTTATGCGAAGGGTTGCCCCAATCCGCGGGAATGCGGGTATACTAGGGGTCAAGAGCATGCACCGAGGTGCAACGACACCGAAGCGGATTGGCGGAATTCCACCTCGCCGCCGCGCAAAGGAGACCACATGCTGAAGGAAGAATTTATCTCGAAGAGTTCCGTGCGCGTCCTGGAAAAGTCGATCGCGGGCGGCCTTCAAGCCGGCAACATCGGCATCATCGCCAGCAGGAAAGGGATCGGCAAAACCTCGGTCCTCGTCCAAATGGCGCTCGACAAGCTTATCCAGGGCGAGAAGGTGATCCATGTCTCCTTCAACGCGCACACAAGCTACGTTATTTCCTGGTACGAAAACATTTTCGACGAGATCGCCAGGCGCAAGAACCTCGAGGATCTGGGCGGCCTCAAGGATCAGCTGGTCCGCAACCGCGTGATCATGAACTTCACGCAGGAAGGCGTCTCCGTCGACCAGGTGATCCATTCGCTGAAGGCGATGATCGTCGATGGCGGCTTCAACGCCAAGACAGTGATCGTCGACGGCTTCGACTTCTCCCGCGGCACGCCCGACCGCTTCGAGAAGGTCAAGAAATTCGTGTCGGAGATGGGCCTCGAGGTCTGGTACTCCTGCACGCTCTCCGGCGCCGATCCCCTCTACGACAAGGAAGGCGTACCGATCCTCTTGAGGGAGCTCCTGCCGCTGATCTCCGTTCTCATCGTGCTCGAGCCGATGCGCGACTACATCCACTTCAAGGTGGTGAAGGACCACGAGATGCTCAACCCCAGGGACCTGAACCTCAAGCTCGACGCCAAGTCGCTGCTGATCGCCGAGAATTGATTCGCGCTTCGCCGAAAGGCGACGAAAAAAGCCCGCCGCGGGAAACCGCGGCGGGCTTTTTTTGGCCGCGCGCGCGGGCCTTTTGGAAATGCGGCGCGGCGAGGGAGACGCCGCCTAGGTTTCGAGGTAATAGAAGACGGCGTTCCGGCCTGCGACCGAGGCTGCGGGCAAGGCGCCTCCCGAAAGGACGGCGCGCAGAGTATCCGCCTTGGCTTTACCGCGCAGGAAAACCATGACCGATCGCGATCGGCGCAGGAGGGCGGCGCCCATGGTCATGCGCTCCGCGGGCGGCGAGGGCGCCTTCGTCGACAAGGTTAAAATGCTCGGGGCCTCGGATGCGCCGACAGCATCCATTGAAAAGAGGCCGGCGGTATGGCCGTCGGCGCCCATGCCCAGTATGGCGAGGTCAAAGATCGGCTCAGAACCGAGGGCGGCGCCGATCTCGTCGGCGAAAAGGACGCATGCGGCAGCGCGATCGCCTTCCGGCCAGCGATGGAGTATCGCGGAGGGTTTGCCGTCCGCTGGGTCAAGAACGGCGGCGAGGGCCGCGGCGATGACGGCGCCGTTGCGGTCGGAGCTGTCTGCCGGCACCCCACGTTCGTCGCCTACCCAGAAATGGAGGTCGATGCGGGCGGCGAGCCCGGC
>MTLD01004166.1_pt2 | contig 15443 bp, 10 predicted proteins | sample 1982471 | NCBI WGS metagenome assembly MTLD01 (sample SAMN05712604, study PRJNA340218) | biofilm metagenome | isolation source: sample SPM anode biofilm adapted to -50 mV | place: USA | collected 2012-02-03
TTCCCAACCCGAAAATAAAACCACCTATGGCGGCTTTGGCCCAGAAATGAGGAAATACCCAGGTCATCTCCCTTGCACGAAGCGAAACTTCGCCCATTGCACTAATCCCAAAATATTTAATTACAGTAAACCCAATAAGCCCGACAGCTAATCCGGCTATTACCCCTACAGTGCCTTGTGACTCACCGCTCATAAATGGATCCCTGAACGATTTTACAATACAGAATCTAGATCTTTGAGAAATCAATCCCATTAAGCCAGCAATAATTATAAACCAAGTCATTACCGGATCGGTAGCCGAGTAGAAATAACTAAGGGCTACTACTCCAATTATGACAATTATACCGGTTATTATCTGCCAGTTGCCCTTATTTGGCTGAGCAGCTAGAAAAGTATAGCTTTTTCCTGAGCTCCATTTTGGAAACTTTTCCATCTCCCAAAGCAGATATTTAAGAGAGAGGATTACTCCGATGAACATACCCAGAGTAAACACAAGAGCGCCTCCCGAAAGTGCAGGGACACCACTGAAAAATGAACCGATTGAACATCCGATTCCAACGGTTGCGCCTACAGCCATTAATGCTCCACCAAGAAAGCCTTTTAACATTTCTCCTTTTGGAGGTATACGTAGTGCAAATTCTTTAGAAAAAAGAGCGCCGGCGAAAGATCCCAGTACAATTAAAATAACCAGCATTCCGTAATTATTATGGCTTATTGGAGTAACACTTTTACCGCCAAATGCACCGAATAGAGAATAAAAGTTGTCTCCAACATTATTCATTCCGCCACTTGCTCCCCATGGACTTTTAATAGCAAAAAGTAAAATATTGAGCAGACCCAGAGTTATACCGCCTACCCATACAGGCCAGTGTTTACCGAAGAAAGTGCGAAATAACTCTACCAAAGGATTTTTATCACTTAATGATGACATAGTGATACCTCCTATATTTTTTTAACAAGCATTTTGGTAACTCCTCCTTCGAGTTCGGTACTCTCCAGAAATTCGTTTCCTGTCTTTACACACCAACTTGGCAAATCTGTTTTAGTGCCCGGATCGGTACCCAAAATTTCGAGGATTTCTCCCGACTTCAGTTCTTTCATTGCCTTGGCAATTTTCATCATAGGCATTGGACAAGAGAGCCCTTTACAATCTAATGTCATATTACTTTCCATAGTATAGTTTATTAAAAAATTTCGATTGCAAAGTTGTTTTATTATTAATCTATATCAAAGTAAATCAGGATGATGTAATTCACGTTTGTAGTATTGTTGATTCATAAAATCACATGATATATATCATCTTTTTTACACTTTTAGAACATGTGTATTTAATGTCAGATTTTTTGATTATTTTTATAGATTAGATTAAAAATTGATGAAAAAGAAGGATACACCTCATAATAGTTGCACATTAAGCTTTGCCGTTGCAAATTGCTTCGAAAAACTTACTGATGAAGAACTTTTTATTTTAGAGGAAAATGTTTTAGTTGTAAATTATAAAAAAGGAGAAAACCTTTGCAAACAAGGTACACTTGCCTCGCATATAATGTATATATGCAATGGTTTGGTAAAAGTTTATATGGAGAATGAAACCGGGAGTCTTATATTGAAAGTTCTTCCGTCCGGTAACCTTGTAGGCCTTACTGCTTTACTCGATGGTTCAAACTTATTCAGATATTCTGCATCAGCATATCAGGATACAACCGTAAGATTAATTGACATAAGAGTTTTTAAACAATTGATTCTTAAAAATTCGGTTTTTGCAAATGAAGTAATTAACCTTTTGTGTGAAAATCTTATTCAAACACAAATTAGATTTTTCTCTTATACTCAAAAACAATCTTACGGCCGAATGGCAGATACTCTTATTTGCCTGGCTTGTAATATTTTCAAACAGGATATATTTGATTTACATCTTACAAGAAAAGAGTTGGCCGAACTTACCGGAATGACATCCGAGAGCGTGATTCGGATATTGTCGAAGTTCAGGAGCGATAAATTGATTGATGTTACCGGCAAAACATTCAGCATTCTCGATCGGGAGAAGCTGCAAAAAATATGTGATTTTGGTTAGATAATCGGTTAAAACCGATTATCTAACCAAAATAGATCACTGTATATTAGCTTAGAACTAAATATAATACTGCTGCAAGCGATGCTCCTACTATAGGAGCTAAAACTGGCACAAAAGAGTATCCCCAATCGCTTTGCCCTTTATATTTCATTGGAATAATTGCGTGTACGATTCTTGGACCTAAGTCACGAGCTGGGTTAATTGCGTAGCCTGTTGTACCTCCGAGTGACAATCCTATACCCAATACAACCAAAGCTACCGGTAGTGCGCCTACACTGCCCAAGCCAATTTTCATATCTGGTATCTGTTCACAAATAATGCTTCCGCCGCTTATATAGAAAACAGCCAAAAGAAGAACAAATGTTCCAATAATTTCGTTGAAGAAATTACTTGGAATCTTTCGAATTGCAGGTTGTGTAGAGAAACAACTTAAAATTGCTCCTTTATCTTCGGTTTTGTCAAAATGGTGTCTGTAGAAAAGCCATACAAGCAATGCTCCCAACATTGCACCTATCATTTGAGCCAAAATAAAGGTTGCTACTTTGGACCATGCAAATTTGCCGGCAATGGCAAGCCCCAGTGTAACAGCGGGATTAAGATGTGCGCCTGAATATGGCGCGGCAATAAGTACACCTGTAAAAACAGCCATTCCCCATCCCATAGTAATGACTATCCATCCACTACTATTTCCGTATGTTCCCTTCAAGTTTGTATTGGCAACCACCCCGTTACCTAAAAGAATGAGGACCATTGTTCCTATTAATTCAGCGAAAAATTCTTCCATAGTTAATATTAATATTTATTGTTTAGCTTTCGTTCTCAATCCAGTGTAATGATCTTTTAAGCGCTTTATCCCACTCTTTTAAGAGTTTTTCAATGGCGTTTTTGTCAAGTTCTCGCGTAAAACATCTGTTTACGGCTTTTTGTTCCTTAATTTCATTTAAATCTTTCCAGAATCCTGTTGCAAGGCCGGCAAGATATGCCGCACCTAATGCAGTTGTCTCGGAAATTGCCGAACGATACACAGGAATACCAAGAATATCTGCCTGAAACTGCATTAGCAGATTATTAACAGCAGCTCCTCCATCGACTCTGAGCTCTTTTATAGGAGAGCCAAGATCTTGCTGCATTGCTTTTAGTACGTCATTTGTTTGAAATGCAATGCTTTCCAAAGCAGCGCGTGCAATATTGGAGGCATTGGTACCTCTGGTTATTCCAATTATTGTTCCCCTTGCATATTGGTCCCAATGTGGTGCTCCCAATCCTGTGAGAGCCGGAACAAAGTATACTCCGCCATTGTCGTCCGATTTTGCGGCCAACTCCTCTACCTCAGATGAAGATTTTATTATTCCCAGCTCGTCTCTTAACCATTGTACAACAGAACCTCCTGTAAAAATACTTCCTTCAAGGGCATAGGTAATCTCTCCGTTAATTTGCCATCCAATAGTTGTGACCATTTTATTTTCGGAACTTACAATTTCATTTCCGGTATTGCAAAGCATAAAACAACCGGTTCCGTAAGTGTTCTTTACAGTTCCCTTTTCAAAACACATCTGCCCGAAGGTTGCAGCTTGTTGGTCCCCTGCTATTCCGGATATAGGTATTTCAACTCCAAACAGATCAATACTTGTATTGCCATACACTTCGGAGGAAGATTTAACATCGGGTAACATCTCCTTTGGAATGCCGAAAAGGTCAAGTAACTCATTGTCCCATTGTAAGGTTCTAATATTGTATATCATTGTGCGACTGGCATTACTTACATCGGTAATGTGGATTTTACCGTTAGTAAGTTTCCATATAAGCCAAGTGTCAATTGTGCCGAAAGCAAGCTTACCTGCTTTGGCTTTTTCCATTGCCCCTTCTACATTATTGAGAATCCACCTGATCTTGGTTGCCGAGAAATAGGAATCTATTACCAATCCTGTTTTATATTTAATTGTCTCTTCCAAATTATTGGCTTTAAGCTCATCGCAATATTCGGAAGTACGTCTGTCTTGCCAAACAATTGCATTATATATCGGTACTCCGGTGGCTCTGTCCCAAACAACTGTTGTCTCCCTTTGATTTGTAATGCCAATGCAAGAAACCGATGCTCCATATTTGGAAGCTTGTTCAATTACATTTTTTGCAGATTCTATTTGTGATTCCCAAATTTCACGGGCGTCATGTTCAACCCAACCCGGTTTTGGGAATATTTGTCCAAACTCTTTTTGATTTGAAGCTACAATTTGGCCGCTTTTATTAAAAAGAATTGCCCGTGCGCTGGTTGTTCCCTCGTCGAGCGTTAATACATATTGGTTTGACATAAGTTTTGTTTTTAGTCTTGTTTACAAATTTATCGATTTTTAGTTAATACAAATATATTATCGAAAATAAAATGATATAAAAAATTTCGAACCGATACAATATTGTATCGATACGAAATTATAAATTGCAATGGTAATATGCAATTTTATAAACAACCAATATGGGTAGGAAATTCTTGTGTAGTTGATGGATATGTAAATCTGAGGCGATATTATCCCATTTTTCCTTTAATAGTTGAGGCATAACGACGACTCATTGAAAATGGTTGTTCTACACCTTTAAGGTAGACTCTGAAGCTATTGTTGAACCAGTCCTCAACTTTAAGAACCGCGTCAATATTAATAATTGTTGAACGATGAATGCGGCAAAAACTATTGTCGGGTAATCGTTCTTCCCATTCCTGCATAGATTTATTTGTAAGTCCGTGTTTGCCATCATTTGTAAAAACTTCGGAATAATCTCCTGCAGACGAGATGTGGGTGATGGTATCTATTTTTAGAAAAATATAATGAGACATGAACAAAATAAATAATCTGTCACCAATACTTAATTTTCTCTTTGATTCTAAATTTTCCGGTTCTTCTTCATTTAAGCGGTCCAGAGTTGCTTTTAATCTGGAATGAGATACAGGTTTCATGAGGTAGTCAAGGGCATTAACTTCAAACGCTCTTAGCGCAAATTCATCGTAAGCTGTAACAAAGATAATTTTAGCTTTTGTATGAATTTTTTCCAGAAAGTCGAACCCCGATTCACCGGGCATTTGAATATCAAGGAAAATAATATCCGGTTGAGTATCTTCAATTAATATAATTGCAGATTTTACATCTTCTGCCTCACCAATTATTTCAACTTGACCGACTTCTGATATGACCGATTTTAAAGCTTGACGAGCTAAGCGCTCATCGTCTACAATAATAGAGGTTCTTTTCATATTCATTATCAGAATTATACTTTATTGGTTTTTTTAATTTCAATCCTTGCTTCTACATACTCACCAATCTCCTTAATTTCAAATTTATTCCGTCCGGGGAATGCATTTTCTAATCTAAGTTGTATGTTATTAAGTCCTATACCTGTTCTGGTTCCTTTGTTTTGCTCGTCCGGAGTAACCCATTTTCCTGTATTTTTAACAACAAGTGAAAGATTTCCTTCACTCACTTTTGCAACAATAAATATTTTTAAAGGCATGGTGCTTGTTTTCATTCCATATTTAACTGCATTTTCGACCAAGGGGTGCAGTAAAAAACTCAGGACAGGATAATCTTCTGCTTCAGGATCAATATCAAAGGTAACTTCCAGTTTAGATTCAAAACGTTTTTTTTCGATTGAAAAAAAGTGCCTGACCGCTTCTAGTTCGTGGCTTAGTGGTACATCCAAATAATTTTTACTTACCAGAGAATATCTTAAAAATTCGGCTAATTCACTTACCATTTCTTTTGTAGCCTTCTTATCTTCATCAATTAAAGCATAAATTGAGTTGAGCGAATTGAATAAAAAATGTGGGTTAAGCTGATATCTGAGCATCTGTAATTGTGCACTCTGAGCTAACTGATTTGCCTTTTCGGCCTGATCCCTGTCATTAATGGATTGTTTCCAATATTTGATACCAAAATACAATAAGCTCCACACAAAAAAGATTGGGAAATTCCACATAATTGAGATCAATGATCCCGGTAAACTTACTTGTTTAGCTTGTATGCCGAAAAAATCATTGAAAGGAAATACCGACATATATGTTATAACCGATGCGATATAAGAAACAATTGCAATTATTATGATTGTATTGAAGACAAAATATTCTTTCTTATAAATATAGCGGTACAGATATCTCATACCAACTGTTAAGGTAAAAGCAACCAAATCGATACATAAAGAATTTAGAAGATATAAAAAGGGAATCTCATTGCCAGAAATAAATGCTCTGGACAGTTGTTGAATGTCAATAGTAACTTTCACTAAAATCCAACCAAGTATCTGAATCTGCCAAAAAGAAAGATTTAGGATTCTGTTTTTTTTCACTTCACTTTAGTTAATATAATACCAAAGTTACTAAAAATAGAGTTGAAATTTATTCTGAGATCTGCAAAAGGTCATTATAGTCGCTAAAATGAACTATCGTCTAAGTAGCTCATCCTTTTAAAGATATTTTAAACCGCTCATCGATTTGTTCCTTAACCGCAAAAAGATAATTTATACTTTTATTGTGCATATCGATCGTTTACGTCACGAGATAATATGAAGAAAATCTTGAACAATTTAGATTTTCAATAAAATTAGTTTAATAGAAAAAATATCAAAACAAATACAATGAAAACAAAGATTTATACTAATTACACTAAATTGTTTTTATTACAATTTATATTCTTTTTTTTAATTCAACAGACTGGATTTGCGCAGGGTGATGCATTATTTAAAAAAATTGTAGCAGTGAGGTTGAATGAAAAAGTGACTATCGATGGTATCCTCACTGAAGCAGTCTGGAATCGTCCCGGATTTGATGAATTTTACCAGCAAGAACCCAATCAGGGTAAAAAGGCCAGTCAACGAACCGAAGTATGGCTGGCTTATGACGATGATGCCATATATTATGCAGCAAAATATTACGATCCAAATCCTGATTCAATTCTTGCCCGTTTGGTCCGTCGTGATTTTGTTTGGGGCGATCCTTCCGACGGAACTGTCCTATACCTTGATTCTTATGGAGACAAAAGAAATGGGTATTTTTTCTATGTAAATGCAGCAGGAACTTTAGCCGATGGTTTATTGGAAAATGACAGCAAACAGACCGATCTTTCATGGGATGCTGTTTGGGAAGGTGTCCCTCATATCGATGCCGATGGTTGGTCGGTAGAAATTAGGATTCCTTTTTCACAAATCCGTTTTAAAAAAGAGGGAAAACAAATATGGGGGGTGAATGTAGAAAGGTATATAAGTCGTAAAGCTGAAACAGTGATGATAGCCTATACCCCCAGAAATGAAAATGGTTTTGCTTCTAGATTTCCTTCTCTTTTAGGAATTGATGGACTCACAACCTCCTCTCATTTTGAATTATTACCCTATATGACTGCTAAAGCGGCTTATGTAGGTAATGATAAAAATAATCCATTTAATCCAGGTCATAAGTACTCAACAGGTGCGGGATTAGATCTCAGGGCCGGTCTTGGAAGTAGTCTCACTTTAAACGCTACTATAAATCCGGATTTTGGTCAGGTTGAGCTAGATCCTGCAGTTGTTAACTTAACCGATGTTGAAACGGCATTTCAAGAAAAAAGGCCCTTTTTTACCGAAGGAGTTAATATTTACCGTTTTGGAAATGGAGGAACAAATAATGTTGTAAATTACAACTGGCCGGGAGTTAATATCTTTTACAGTAGAAGAATAGGCAGGGCACCACAAGGACCAGTTCCGACTAATGATTATGTAGATGTCCCAAATGGTACAAGCATCCTAGGTGCGGTTAAAATTTCCGGAAGACTAAAAAATGGATGGAAAGTAGGCACAATTCACGCTTTAACTAATAGAGAAAATGCTTCATTAGAACTCAATGGAGTACGATCGAAATCGGAAGTTGAACCACTCTCTTATTATGGAGTTTTGAGGTTACAACGAGATTTTAATGGAGGTAAACAGGGAATCGGATTTCTTTCAACTGTTACAAATCGATTCTTCAAAGGTTCTGATTTAAAGAATTATATCAATAAAAATGCCTTAGTTGCCGGAGCAGATGGATGGATTTTTCTAGACTCGAAAAGGACCTATGTTCTTACAGGCTGGGTTGCCGGTTCAAATGTAAGTGGTGATAAGAACAGGATGATTGCTCTCCAAATGGGAGCCGGTCATTATTTTCAACGGCCAGATGTAAATTATATAAAAGTTGACAGTAATATGACATCTATGAGTGGACTTGCTGGTCGTTTGATGCTGAACAAAAACAGAGGACGGTTCGTTTTTAATACCGCAATTGGATTCTTAAGCCCTGAATTTGAAGTTAATGATTTAGGGTATGGATCTTACAGTGATTTAGTAAATATGCATTGGTCAATGAACTACAGATTTACTACACCTACCAAGTTCTATCAGAGCGCAGGATTGAGTTCAGCCACTTTTGCCAGTTTTGATTTTGGGGGTAATAAAACAGCGCAAGGTTATTCATTCGGTGGTTTTATTACATTTAAAGATTTGTCCGGGTTTAATATGAATTATTCTTATAATCCGGAATCATTAAATGCAAGAAGAACTCGTGGAGGTCCTTTGACATTAAACCCTTCGAACCGTTCATTTAACTTCAACGCTAACAGCGATAATAGAAAATGGTGGGTTCTTAATGGAGGAGGTTTTACAAATAATGGTGATAATGCCAATTCAAGTGCGATATATTCAAATGTGGAGTTCAAGGTGTCAACCTCTTTTACATTACAGGTTGGCCTTCAGTTAGAAAAGGATAAATATCATGCACAGTGGGTAAGAGGAATTAATGATCCTGTTGCTTTGAACACCTATGGTAAACGATATATCTTTGCTAATCTTAACCAAAACATTTTGGAATCTGAGATTAGAATGGATTGGATTCTTAAACCAAACCTTAGTTTTCAAGTATATTTGCAACCTTACATTGTTTCTGGAGAGTATACAGATTTTAAAGCATTACAAAAACCAAAAACTTTTGACTTCTTAAGGTATGGCACTAATGGCTCTACAATTGTAGAAAACCAATCTGCACAAGGTGAAATCGTTTCCTATACTATGGATGCAGACGGATTGGGCCCTTCAAATGCAATTACGATAGGTAACCCAAATTTCAATTATGTCTCGTTAAGGGGAAATGCCGTTTTGAGATGGGAGTATAGAAAGGGCTCCTCGCTATATTTGGTTTGGACACAAAGTCGCGAAACAATAAATCCGAATGGAGAATTTAACCTTGGAAATTCCTTTGAAAGTATGTTCAATACAAAGGCAGATAATATTTTTATGCTTAAATTATCATATTGGTTTTAATATACAGGTTTACAATTATATGCTTCATTGGTATGTGTAAAAATGCATATGATTTACGATAAAATCTATAAATTATATTTGTTAGTAACTTATAATAAAGGGAATAAAGAGTTCCTGAGAAAAAGAATATATCAATAAGAAAATATATATTTGTAAAAGGAAATTATAAACCAGCAAAATAGATGAGTTTACCCCTTTTTTTGGTATGCTTTTCCCCTGTTTGAATTTTACATTTGGGGTCAATAAAATTGGTGAAAGGTCATATTCTCTGGCATTTCTAAATTGGGCTAAAACCTGAATTATTTAAAACGCCAAATTTCAAATTATATGAAAAACCTGATAAAAGATCTTTGGTTAGCAGTTCTGCTAATTATTGGTGCTTCTGCCTTGCTATTGTTATCTGATATCGAACAGAGACAGGGTCATAGTAAAAATACAGATACCAATAAATTGCCTTCCATTGCAATTATGCAAATAAGGTCTACTCCCATTCTTGATGAACATGTACAAGGAATAATGGATCGATTGCATGAATTACAGGTTATAGCTGAGGACAATAGTAATGTGAAAATATTTAATCCACAGGGAGATTTGGGAACTGCTAATGCTATTGCTCGCGAAATTGCCAACGGACCATATGATATTGTAATTACTTCCAGTACACTTTCGCTTCAAACTTTTGCCAATGCCAACCAAGCCACAGGTAAACTACACATTTTCGGAGCAGTAACCGATCCATATGGAACAGGTGTTGGGATTACAGGTCCTGAAAAGAATCAGCATCCTGCATATATGTGTGGAATTGGAACTTTTCAGCCGGTTGAAAGTGTTTTTAAAGTTTTACTCGCTCTCAAGCCAAACCTAAAAAAAGTAGGCGTTGTATGGAATTCCGGAGAACAATGCTCCGAGGCCTGTGTCTTTTTAGCGCGGAAGGTTTGCAAGAATTTGGGTATTGAACTGGTTGAAGCGGTGGCTACAAACACCTCCGAAGTTGTTGAAGCCACAAAATCACTAATGGCCAAAGGAGTGGAAGCTGTTTGGATTGGCGGCGATACAGTTGCCACTGCTTCATCAAAATTAATTATTAAAGAAGCCCGGCAGAACGGTATTCCTGTTTTCACAAACGATCCGGGCGATGTTTCAAGGGGAGCACTTTTTGGAATTGGCGCAGACTATCATACAGTAGGGGTTTATACTGCAAATATGGCTTATGAAGTCATTCAAGGGAAAAAGCCTGCAGATATGAAAATTGAAAACATCATTCCTGAAATTATGAATTTTAATAACGATGTATTGGCAACATTGGGGAAAGAGTGGAGAATGACTCCCGAAGTACAAAAACTACTCAGTACCCAAATTAATTTTCAAATAACCAAAACGGCTGTTATCGATTTTGAAGCATATGCAAAGGAGAAGAGGCAACCTACTATTGATGACCTTATCAATGCCTCGTCTTTCCAGAATCTATGGGCAATAAATGGCAGACCTGCAAAAATTGCCTTAATCAACCTTGTAGATAATCTTGTACTAGAACAAGCTATAAAAGGTGTTGAAGCAGGGTTAACAGAAAGTGGGCTGGTAAATAAAAAGGATTATATAATTAAAAAATATTGTGCCCAAGGCGAAATAAGTCAGTTACCTCAAATTATTCAAACGGTGTTAATTGACAAACCCGATGTAATTGTTACTGTTACAACTCCGGTATTTATGGCGGTTGCCGGAAAAGTTCATAATGTGCCCGTTGTGTTTACAGTGGCAAGCGATCCGGTGAAACTTAACATTTTTAAAAATGAACGTCCAAAAAATATTTGTGGCGTTCATGATAATCCTCCGGTAGATAAATTGCTCGAAATGGCAAGGAAATATAACACCTCACTTAAAAAAGCCGGTATTATTTACGATGCCTCGCAAAGCAATTCGGTTATTTCGGTAGAAAAACTACGCATTGCAGGTAAACAGCAGAACATCGAAATACTTGAAGCCACTGCTTCCACAGTTTCCGATTTGCCAATGGCAGCACAATCACTAATTCAGCGTGGAGCCAAAGCTTTTATCATTTCTGCCGATAACCTTGCAAGTACAGGGTTCTCATCAATTATAAAAGTTGCAAAAGGAGCAGATATTCCAGTTTATGTTACCGATATGGACCTTATAAAACTGGGAGCTGCCGGAGGTATTGGCGATAACTTCTTCACATGGGGTAACCAATCCGGGAAAATGGCAGCTAAAGTGTTAGCAGGAGTTCCTCCCTACAAATTACCAATTGTCGAAACACAAAACTTACAGGTTGCTGAACCCTCAAATCAACTTAGTGGTAACAAACAAACACACAAAATATTTAAGCTAAGACTTGTACTATACAGTGAAACCGAATTTGCCGAACGTTGTAAAGAAGGAATTATCGACGGACTTGTAAAAGCCGGACTCAGAGAGGGAAGAGATTTTGAAATGAAATATTATAATGCACAGGGCGATATGTCAACACTTTCCAGTATTATGACCACTATAAAATCCGACAGGGCAGATTTGTTATTTACTGTGTCAACTCCCGCTCTTCAAGCCGCATTACGACAGGCAGGACCCGATACAAAAATCGTTTTTACAGGTGTTGGTGATGGGGTAAAAGCAGGTGCCGGAACTTCGGAAACCAACCATCTGCCAAACGTAACAGGTATAACTACTCGATCTCCTTTCGATGGAATGGCAAAAATTATTCACGAAACAATGCCTGCCGCCAAAAGGGTGGGGACATTGTTTTCTCCGGCCGAAATCAACAGTGTGCTTTACAAAGATTGGTTTAGCACTGCATTGAAAAAACAGGGAATTCAATTATTGGCAATACCTGTCTCTTCGAGTACGGACATTGCTCAGGCTGCGACTGAACTTTGCCGCAGTAATATTCAGATGGTTTGTCAGATTGTGGATAACCTTACACGTCCCGGATTTGCTCTTATATCTCGCAAAGCATACGAAAAAAATCTTCCTGTATTTGTTTTCGACAGCGATCAAATGAAAGACGGTGGTGCAATTTGCCTTGCCCGCGATTATTATGATGCCGGTATTGAGGCTGCCAAAAAAGCAGTAGATGTTCTGTTTGGAGAAAATCCTGCTTCCATTCCGTTTAACAATACCAAATCGGAAAGAATGTTGTATCAACCGGCACTTGCCAAAAAGTACAACTTAAAAATGTCGGAATCATTTTTACAAAAAGCAATTGTTTATCAATCAAAATAATTTAATCTGCATATGGAACTTCAAGCCAGAAATGTTGCAAAATACACGGTTTTTACTGCCAAAGGAAGACTCGACGCTACTTGGGCAGAGTATTTTGCCGACACTTTTCTGAACTACATCCGTAACGGTAACCACCACATAATTATTGATGCCTCGGGAGTGGATTTTCTTAGCTCAGCAGGTATTCGATCACTGGTGCGAATCTACAAAGAACTTTTTGTAGTGAATGGCAGTTTTAGAATAGTAAATGCCACCGAATTTGTGTGTAAAACTCTTGAAACCACCGGATTTGGGGACTGGTTATTTGTTGATTTTCCGGAAGATATGGTGACTGAACCCGACGCTCTTGTCTCTGCCAAACCCGGAATGAACGAACGCTATATACTTAACTGCGAAAACGAACTCGAAATAAGCACTGTTGAAGCTTGGCTCAAATGGAATGCCATTAATCTCCAAAACCTGAAAATTGTACAGTTTCCAGAGAATGTGTTTGCCCTTGGCACAGGTAGTGCCTCGCTCAAAAAAGAAAGCGCCATTGATGAATTCGGCGAATTTATGGCTATTGACGGAAATCTTGTTTACCAGGCACCCGGAGATAAAGGCCGTCCCGACTTTCAGTTATCAGTCAATCAATTTATTCCCGAAATGCTGGTGGCAAGGGGACTCCTGTTAAAAGGCGATATAGGACAGCTTTTCAGATTTTCTCCTACAAACGAAAAACCGTCATACACTATTTCTGAACTGTCTGCCGAAGTACTTTCTGTTACAGAATCACAAGTTGCAGCATTTGTAATTATTGCCGAAATAGATGGTCTTGTGGGTGCTGCAATTGTTCAGTCACCAGGCATAATAACAGATGAAGCAGCTATCCTTAAGAACGATATGCGGGATTGGCTTTCATTTTCGGGCGACAGGGTATTCAACGGAGAGCTGGTTGCTTTGTTTGGTGTCGTTTCTAACTCAGATGAATTTAAGTACAAACATTTGCTACACCAACTTCCATCACACAATTCAATATCTGCACACATACATGCTACCATTTTTCCTTATCAACCCCTGCCCAACGGAAATATCTCTCTGCGTCAGCAAATCGGGAAGCTCTTTAGTGGACCACCGCCTGTTGCACTTCTTCATCTGATAGACGATAACCGCTCTCACCAGAAATTAGGCGAAAGTTCACTTATTCGTGGTGCCTGCTGGTGCTCACCAGTTAAAGTACAGGAGGATAGAATATGAATCTTGTAATTGGAGCTTTTACAATTGGGCTCATCCTTTCGCTATTGTCGTTGGGTATGCTCATCAGTTTCAGAATGATAAAATTCACCGATATTACAGTCGATGGATCAATAACACTTGGAGCAGCTCTATCTGCAATGCTGATAGTTGCGGGTTGGTCGCCGTGGTTAGCTACACTTGTTGCTTTTTTTGCCGGGTCTATAGCAGGTGCCATAACCGGCATATTACATACAAAGTTTAAAATACAGGAGATCCTTGCGGGCATATTAATGATGACAGCACTCTACTCCATCAACCTGCGAATTATGGGCCGCAGCAACATTCCTCTGATTGATACTACTACCATTTCTCAAGGAACACAACATTTGTTGCAAAAAGTTGCAGGCGAAAACTCAAATCTTCTAATTTTCGGTTGGACAGTTCCCATAACCGATTTGGCAGTGTTTATAAGCAGCATTATTATTTGTATTATTATTGGTGTTCTGCTTTACCGTTTTTTGCTTACCCATTTTGGCACAGTGCTCAGGGCTACCGGCAACAATGCACAAATGGTAAGAGCACAGGGCGTCAACAATTCAACGATAGTTATTTTCAGCTTAGCCCTGTCAAACGGATTGGTTGCTTTGTCCGGAGCCCTTCTGGCACAATACCAGGGCTTTGCCGATGTGCAGATGGGTATTGGTATGATGGTTTGGGGATTAGCCAGCATCATTATTGGAGAAGCATTAGTAGGCCGTTCCGGTGTAGGTATTTCCATCACCGGTGCTATTCTTGGAACTATTCTTTTCAGATTACTAATTGCCATTGCCCTACGATGGGGATTAAATCCTAACGACCTAAAGCTGGTTACGGCCATCTTTGTTTTTGTGGCACTTGTAGCGCCTGCTATGTTTAAATCAATGGGTAAAAAAATCTTTGGAAATACGAAACATGCTTAACATACACAATCTTTCAAAAACATTCTTTCCGGGTACGGTAAACGAAGTAAATGCCCTTAAAAACATCAGCTTAACTATTACCGAAGGCAGTTTTACAGCCATTATAGGAACCAACGGCTCCGGAAAAAGCACTTTGCTCAACGCCATTGCCGGGACATTTATCCCCGATGCCGGATCAATTATACTTAACGGAAATGAGATAAGTCAGTGGGCCGAATACAAACGAGCTCAACTCATCGGTCGTGTTTTTCAGAATCCGTTTGCCGGAACTGCGGCAGATATGACAATTGCCGAAAACATTGTGATGGCTATGCGACGAGGTCAGTCACGCCCTCTCACAATTGCTGTGACTCAACGTGTAAAAGATGAAATTGCCAGCCGTGTGAGTATGTTAAAAATGGGACTCGAAAACAGACTCGATAATCCAATTGGTACACTTTCGGGTGGGCAAAGACAGGCTTTAACTCTGTTAATGGCCACCTGGCTCAAGCCAAAGTTGTTGTTACTAGATGAACATACTGCTGCACTTGACCCCAAAAGCGCTGCTAAGGTTGCCGAGCTCACCAAACAAATCATAGATCAAGAGAAACTTACCGCATTAATGGTAACTCACTCAATGCAACAAGCTGTCGATTTATCCGACCGTATAGTGATGA
>MTLD01000503.1_pt4 | contig 15389 bp, 16 predicted proteins | sample 1982471 | NCBI WGS metagenome assembly MTLD01 (sample SAMN05712604, study PRJNA340218) | biofilm metagenome | isolation source: sample SPM anode biofilm adapted to -50 mV | place: USA | collected 2012-02-03
CGGCGCCCGGCTCGCCTCGAAAAGCTGGCTAGTAACCCTTTAGACCGCGGGTTCCCTCGCGGCGGCGTCGCCGGCGATGTAGCCCTGGGTGAAGCAGCGGGCCAGACCGTGCTGGCTGCATCCCGCCGCGGACTCGCCGCCACAGTACAGGCCGGGGATCACTTCGCCGTCCATGTCCATGACCTTGCAGTCCATGGTGATGCGCAGGCCGGCGTAGGTGTCGTGCACCGTGATCGTGGCCCAGGCGGCGTAGAAGGGACCCTTCTCGATCTTGAACTGGGGCTTCGGCTTGCCGAATTCCTCATCGACGCCCGTCTCGACCGCCTTGTTGTAGGCGGCGACCGTCGCCTCCAGATTGGCGCCCGACATCTTCACCTTCTGATAGGGGCAGGCGGAGATCTTCTCGGCGAGTTCGGCCAGGGTCGGCGCGCTGAAGAAATACTCGGGGTGGACCGAGGTCTCGTTGATCACCCACTTTTCGCGGCTCACGGCCTCGGCGTCGAAGATCGCCCACTGGGGGCCGGCGCCGAAGTCGGGGGCGGCCGAACCTTCATTGATGGCGAGCGCGGCGTCGGGGTAGTTCATCGGCTTGTACTGGACTTTCTGGGGATTGCGCCAGTCGCCCTGGACATAGGGCTTCAGGAAGCCTTCCGTGGTGCCGTTCGGATAGCCGTCTTCCATCTCGTTGTAGAAGCGCTTGCCCACCTGGTTGACGATGATCGCGTCCTGCCATGTCCGGATGTTGAGGCCGGTCGCCTTGACCTTCGGGAAGATCGGCGAGTTTTTGGTCCAGCCGACGTAGTTCGTGCGGGTGCCGATGATCGGCCGCTTGCGGAGGGCGCCATTGCGGTCGAAGGTCTGGTTGGCGGTGCCCCAGAGCGTCGCGCCGATGGCCATCGCGGCGAGTTCGCCCGACGCGTCCTGCGGGGAGTATTCGCCGCCGGCGAGCGGCATTTCCTCGGTGAGGCGGGGATCGAACATCCTGCGGAAATTCACGTTGCCGGTGCTGCCGCCGGTGCCGATCACCACCGCTTTCCTGGCGCGGACGAACACCTGCTTGACGTCCAGGTCGATGTTGCCGTCGGACCTGAAGCTCTTGAGCGGGGAAAGGCTGCCGGGGAGGATCGTCGGCGTGTAGGTGGCCTCGACGCCGACCACGCGGCCATCGCTCACGCGCTCGCGGTAGATCGTGTTCATGTGGTAGTTGAGCAGGAACTTGACGCCGAGCTTCCTGGCCGCGTCTTCCACGGCGCGCATCAGGGCGGTGCCGCCGGCGGCGGCCGGGCTTTCGAGGCTCTGGCCTTTGGTCCAGACGCAATGGTGCTCGCGCTTGGCGGAAATGCCGACCGCGTGGCCGCCTGAATTGTCGGGAGACTTGTCCTGGAAGGGGGCGCCGCACTCGAGCAGGAACTCGAAGGTTTTGGCCTCATTGTCGGCGAGGGCGCGCTGGACGCCGCGGTCGTTGTAGCGGTATTCGGGCATGCCGCTCACTTCCACCACGGACCAGTCCGTGAGGTCCTTGAACAGCGTTTCCGGATTGTCCGCGATGCCGTACTTCTTCTGGAAGCTGGTGCCGCCGCCGAGCGGAACGTTGCCGCCGGAGATGATCGCGTGGCCGCCGATATCGTAGTTGGCGTCGAGGACGAGGACCGAGGCGCCCGCCTTGGCCGCCCTTGCCGCGGCGACGAGGCCGACGGCGCCGGCGCCGAGCACGACCACGTCGGCTTCGAGATCCCACTTGGCCGGCAGATTAGCGGGAGCCGGCTTGGGCTGAGCCGACTCGGGCGACAGAGCCTCGGCCGCGGCCGGCTGCACCAGCGCCGCGCTCGCGACGACCGCCATGCCGGTGCCGGCCAATTTCAGGAATTCCCTGCGGCTGATTCCCGTCTTTTCTTTCTTTTCCATAGTCTGCGCTCCTCCTTGTTGATTCCCGGACACCAGGGATTCCAAACACTGTCTGGTCAAGCCGACGTTACGTGGGATATCCGAGGTAGCGTGTATCCTATAGTGGGTCCAGGATCCATGCGCGTGAATAATTCATGACAAGGCTACCAGGGTATTCCTATGGCGTCAATGTATTCTATAAATATTTATCATTACATATTTTGTTATATTTGGAATTTTACAATGCCCGACCAAGCCGTTGCCCGGCGAGTCAGCCTCGCAGATTGGCGGGCTTCCTGTCCGGAAGCTGGGAGAAGATCGCGGCGGCAAGCATGAGGCCGCCGCCCGCGAAGAGGCGCACGGTGGCAGGCTCGCCGAGGAGGAGGACTCCGCCGATCGCGCCGAACAGGCCTTCGAAGGCGAGGAGGATGGAGGCGTGGGCCGGCGGGGCGCTGCGCTGCGCCACGATCTGCAGCGTGAAGGCTACGCCGCAGGAGAAAAGTCCGCCGTACAGCAGCGGCACGGCCGCGGAAAGAATGCCGTTGAAGGGCTGTGGCTCGAAAATGAGCGCTGCGGCGAGGCTCAGCGCGCCGCAAACCGCGAACTGCCCCGCCGAGAGTTCGACGGAGTCCACCCTCGGCGCGAAATGGTCGATCACGAGGATATGGCATGCCCAGAAGAGCGAACCCGCCAGGACGAGGAGGTCGCCGGGGGCGACCTTGAAGCCGCCGCCCACCGTGATGATATAGAGTCCGACCACCGATATCAGGGCCGCGAGGTAGTTCTTCAGGCTGTTCTTGCGCCCGAAAAGCGAGCCCAGCAGGGGCACGATGACGACGTAGAGGCTGGTGACGAAGGCGGCGTTCCCGGCGGTCGTCGTGACGAGGCCGAGCTGCTGCAGGGTCGCCCCGAGGAACATCACGCACCCGCAGACTGCGAAAGGCAGGAAGCGGCGCGGGCCCGCAGGGCGGCTCCGCGAGTCCGCTCCGACTGCCGCCGCGGCGGCCGCGGCTGGCCCGCCGGCCCCCTGCGCGGACGCCCTTATCGCCGCGGCCGCCTTCCGCCGCTGCCCGATCAGCGGCAGGAGCACCAAGGCGCCGATCGCGTAGCGGACCGCGTTGAAGGCGAACGGCCCCAGATCGTCCATGCCGACCCGCTGCGCCACGAAGGCGAAGCCCCAGATGGCGGCGGTGAGCACCAGCAAAGCGTCGGAATAGAGAACTGAGCGTGTGAATTTCATACTGAACCTCGCGGCAGGATAGCCGGGCTTCGAGCCCTTGCGCAAGCGACCCGGGCGGAACCCGGCAAGCCGCTTGCGTCGAGTGCTCCGCCGGATTATCATCCCCGACCAGCCAACCAAGGGGAGCTTCGATGATTCGACTGACCAAGCGCGTCTTTACCGACCTCGCCATCTACATGATCGGTTTCGGCATCGTGATCGGGATATGCTTCCCCCTCTTCCTCAGCCTGCTCGGCGTCTCGGCCAGCCTCGCCTTCGCCCCCTGGTTCTTCGCGATCTGCATCGCCGCGGGCATCCTCGTCGGGCTGGCGAACATCCTTCTCGCGCGCGGCGTTGTCGGCAGGCGCATAGGGCTCCTCGTCGACAAGATGAGCTACATTTCAAACCACCTGGGCAACGAGCGCCACGAGGATATCGTCCGCAACTGCAAGCCCGGCGAATGCCTCATCGAGGTCGACTCGTCGGACGTGCTCGGAGAGAGCGCGCGCTCCTACAACAACCTCGTCACCTCGCTCTTCGCCTCGATCAAGTCCGAACTGATGGTGCGGGAGTTCACCTCCATGCTGACCCTCAGGCTCGAACTGGAGGACCTCGCGCAGACGGCCCTGCCCGCCCTCTTCGAAGCCACCTCGACCGAAGCCGGCGCCATCGTCATGGAGAAGGAGGGCGATCTCGCGATCGTGGCGTCGCATCGGATCGCGAACGCGGACAGGCTGCTGGGCGGCGACATCGTCCGCGATGCCATGAAAAGCAGGAAGCGCGCGATCGTCGACATTCCCGCGGACCTCGTCGTCGAGGGCGTCCTGGTAGACTTCACGCCGCGCTCGGTCTGGGTCGAGCCCCTCCTCTACCACGACGTCGCGTTGGGCGCCATCGTCCTGGCGTCGGCCTCGCCGATCGCCGACGAGGCCGTCCATTTCGTCGACCTCGTGAACGCGAGCCTGGCGGTGGCCTTTTCCAACGCCCTCACCTACGACAAGCTCCAGCAGCTCGCCGCCAACGATTCGCTCACCGGCATGTTCAACCGCCGCTTCGGCATGGCCAGGCTCCAGGAGGAGTACGGCCGCGCCCTCCGCTCGGGCTCGCCCGTCGGCGTCTGCATTTTCGACCTGGACCACTTCAAGCGCGTCAACGACACCTACGGGCACCCGACGGGCGACAAGGTCCTGGTGCATGTGAGCAAGATCCTGCGCGGAGCGCTCCGCGAGGGCGACCTGGCCCTGCGCTACGGCGGCGAGGAATTCATGGCCGTCCTGCCGGGCGCCTCGGTCACCGACTGCTACGAGATCGCCGAGCGGGTGCGCAGGCTCGTCGCCGAAACCTCCTTCCAGCACGGCTCCAACGCGGTGTCCCTGACGATCTCGGGCGGCGCGGCCGCCTGGCCCGATTTCGACGCCTCCTCGGCCGACGCCCTGGTCCGCCGAGCCGACGAGGCGCTCTACAGGGCAAAGGAAGGCGGTCGGGACAGGATCATCGCGTCCTGAGGCGCCGCCGCGAGGCGACCCCGCGCGCCCCTGAACAACAAAAAGGCTTGCCGTGTTCGCGGCAAGCCTTTTTTCGTTCTTGTTTTCTAGCCTTATCCCTCTATAATCTCCCCATGACGGATTATACCGAAGGAAACGCCGCCCAGCTGCCTCTCGACGCGGAGCTGGTGCGCGAGCTCTGGTCCAGGACCTACAACACGCGGGGCAAGCCCGACTGGTCCCACATCTATCCCTACTACCACCCCGACATCGTCTTCCAGGACACCATCCAGCGGATCGAGGGCAAGGTCGAATTCATCGCGCTCTGCGAGCGCCTGACCGAGCGCTGCCAGGAGCTCAGGATGGAGCTCCACAAGGTCTGCGGCGACGGCGGCTCGTTCTTCATCCAGTGGACCATGACGATGATCTTCAAAAAATCGCCGCCCACGCCGCTGAAAGGCTGCACGGTGCTGACCCTGCACCCCGACGGGCGCATCGTCGCGCAGCGCGATTACTACGACCTCTGGGGCGACATCTTCGACAACATTCCCTGGTTCCATAAAAAATACCGGGCTTTCATGCGCCGCGTGTTCGGCTGAGGAAGGCCCGCTGACAAGTCTCCTCGGACAGCGGCCTAAGCCTTCGGGAACCAGCCCCGCGTCCGCTTGGCGATGGCCACGAGCGAGAGCATGACGGGCACCTCGGTCAACACGCCGACCACCGTGGCCAGCGCCGCGCCCGAGGACAGCCCGAACAGGCTGATCGCCACCGCCACCGCCAGCTCGAAGAAGTTCGACGCGCCGATCATGCCCGCGGGCGCGGCGACTTCGTAGGGCACCTTCCAGAGCTTCGCCCAGCCATAGCCGATGGCAAAGACCAGGTAGGTCTGCAGCACCAGGGGAACGGCGATCAACAGGATGGCCAGGGGATTCCCGAGGATCGTCTCGCCCTGGAAGGCGAAAAGGATCACCAAGGTCAGGAGGAGCCCCGCCTCGGTGATGCCGTCGAATTTCTTAAGGAATACCGACTCGAACCACGCCTTGCCGCGCCGCTTGATCAGCCTCGCCCTGGTGACCGCGCCCGCGCCCAGCGGAATCACGACGAAGAGAAGCACCGAGAGGAGGAGCGTGTCCCAGGGCACGTGGACGTCGCTCACGCCGAGCAGGAAGGCGACGATCGGCGTGAAAGCGACCAGGATGACGAGGTCGTTGATCGCGACTTGGACGACCGTATACCCCGCGTCCCCGTCCGACAGGTAGGACCAGACGAAGACCATGGCCGTGCAGGGCGCCGCGCCGAGCAGCACGGCGCCCGCGAGGTACTCGGTCGCCAGCCCCGAGGGGATGAGCGCCTTGAACGCGACTTTGAGGAAGAACCAGGCGAGGGCGTACATCGTGAACGGCTTGATGAGCCAGTTGACGACGAGCGTGATCACCAGGCCCTTCGGTTTCCTGCCCGCGTTCCTGATGCTCGTGAAGTCCACCTTGAGCATCATGGGGTAGATCATGAGCCAGATGAGCGCGGCGACGGGAATCGACACCTTGGCGTATTCGAATTTGCCCAGGAAGGCCGGAACGCCGGGCAGGAAATAGCCGATCGCCACGCCCAGCGCGATGCAGAGCGCGACCCACAGCGAAAGGTATTTGGCGAAGAAGCCGATGCCGGGCTTGGCGGCTGTGGCCATACCCCCTCCTTGTTTTAGAGCGCGACGAACTTGCTGTCGGTCAGGTACCCCTTCACCTGTTCCTTGGTGAGGACCCGCCCGGCGCATTTGACCTTGCCGTCGATCGCGAGGGCGGGCGTGGACATCACGCCCATGGTCGCGATGGAGCCCATGTCGGATATTTTTTCGACCACGGCGTCCAGGCCGAGCTCGCTCACCGCTTCCCGGACATGCTGCTCGAGCAGCTTGCACTTCTGGCATCCCATTCCCACAATTTGCACCGTCATTGAAAAGCTCCTTATGCGACGAATAAAAATCCGAGCGCGTTGAAAGTATACCCTATGATAATGATCCCCAAAGTCACTATTCCCATGAAAGCGCCAAGCAGCTTCGGTTTGACCACTTTTTTGAGCATGATCATGGAGGGAAGCGAAAGGGCCGTGACCGCCATCATGAAGGAGAGGATCGTGCCGATGCCCACGCCCTTGGCGAAGAGCGCCTCGGCGATGGGAATCGTGCCGAATATGTCCGCGTACATCGGCACGCCCACGAGCGTGGCGAGGATCACCGAGAATGGATTTGCCCGCCCAAGCACCGTCTGGATCCATGCCTCCGGGATCCAGTTGTGGATGAGGGCGCCGATGCCCACGCCCGCGAGCACGTAGGGCCACACTTTTTGCAGCGTCGCCAGCATCTGCTCCCTGGAGTAGAGGAGACGGTCCTTGCGGCTCAGCTCGGGCTCGGAAATATCGACGGCGCCGGCCGGCGCGGTGAATTTCTCCACGTACTTCTCCATGCCGAGCTTGTCGAGGAGCGTGCCTCCCACGATCGCGAGCAGGAGCCCGACGACCACGTAGGCGACCGCGATCCTGAGCCCGAAGGCGCCGATCAGCAGGACCAGGGCGCCTAGATCCACCAAAGGCGAGGAGATCAGGAAGGAGAAGGTCACGCCGACGGGCAGCCCGGCGTTGGTGAAGCCGATGAAGATCGGGATGGACGAGCAGCTGCAGAAGGGCGTCAGCGTGCCCAAGAGGGCGCTCGCGGCATTCGCGCCGATCCCGTGGAAGCCACCCAGAATCCGCTTGGTGCGCTCCGGCGGGAAATGGCTCTGGATGTAGGAGATGACGAAGATCAAAGCCGACAGGAGCGCCAGGATCTTGATCGTGTCGAAGAGGAAAAACCGAAGGCTTCCGCCGAGCCGCGTTCCGATATCGATCCCGATGGAACCGAGCAGCGCGCCCACCAGATCGTCGAGCCAGCGCATGCCCAACACCTGCGTCTGCAGGAAGGTCCAGATCACTTGCATAGGAGCGCTTCCTCGCCGGCGGAAGCCGAGGCCGCGGCCGGGTCCGCGCCCGCCGACGGGGTCGTGAATTCGTCGAGCAGGCGCTTGGCGCGCTCGCAGCCGTCGGGCGACAGCGAATAATGCGTCCACTTGCCTTCCTGCCTGCAGCGCACGATTCCGCTCTCGCAGAGGATTTTCATGTGATGCGACAAGGTCGACTGGCTTATGTCCAGGTTCTTGAGGAGCACGCAGGCGCAGCGCTCCCCGGCCCTGAGCCGCGCCAGGATGGCGATCCTATTTTCGTCGCAGAGCGCCTTGAAGACGCGCGCGCTCTCGGTGTAGTTGCTTTCCATGTAAAAAAACCTCACATTGACAAATCTCGATATGTAACTTATACCTCATATCGAAATTCGTCAATATGATGACCTGGTTGAATTGCCCAATACCTACTATTATTCCTGATCGAGGCGAAAGGCATCCATGCATGAAGAAAACCCAAGACGTGAAGATGTACTTCTACGTCGACGAGTCAGGGGAGCCGACTATTCTCGGGCATGGAGGAAAGAATCTTCTCAAAGGAAGTCAAGGAACGAGTGTTCAAGCTCCTCAAACAAACCGATTTCAAGGCTTTAATTGTCGTGGCGAGGAAAAACGAAGCGCTCTTCAGGAAAAAGTTCAATTTCCCCCAGCAAAAGCTGTATGAATATCTGGTCGCGAGACTGTTCGAGAATCGGCTTCATCTCTACCGGCAGATCGACATCTACTTCGCCGAGATGGGCAATACGGTTCGCGAACGCGATATGAGAGCCTCGCTCGAGCCAGCAATGTCGCTGTTCAAGGAAAAATAGGGCAAGGAACATGATTCCGAGATCAGGGTTTTCGTTCAGACTCCATCACAGATTCCGATCGCGCCCTTCGAGCAGGCGGCCGCGGCGCTTCTTGAAAAAGCCGCCCCATTGCTTGAAGAAAAAGGGAATGCCGAGCGCTTCGATCCGCTCGTCGCATAGTCGAAACGATCGAATCGATAAATTCATCGGGCACCTTCTCATGGAAAAGGTCGCTCATGGAATTGACGAAAATAGATCGAGGCGATCGCCAATGGAGTTGAAGATCGATGATGTCCTCGTGGAGCGCAACGTTGAATCCGTTCCGCGTAGCTATGTCCGCAGCCTGCGCTTATCTTTGAGCAGCCGGTGACGGGGTTCCCGCTGCACTCGGTCCATTCTATCGTGGTTCTTGCCAAGGTCAGTCCTTTTCAGAATCATCCTTGCGCTTGCCGCTTGGTCTCCCGCGCTTTTTCGGCGCCTCGGTGAACAGATCGGCGGTAAGCTGTTGATACCGTTCGAAGAGGTAGGCCACGCGCTCGGCGTCGGTTTCGAAGCTCTTTCCATACGCCTTCTCGACGAGCCTGTCGAGCTTGGCGTGGGCTTTCGCGAGTTCGGGCGGCATCGTATCGGGGTCGTAGAGATCGGCGAGGCTGCAGTCGGGGAATTTAGCGCGCGCGTCGAGCACGGCCTGGGCCGCTGATTCTATATCTTCGCGTTGCTTGTCGGTCGGGTTCGGCCAAGGAAAGTTATTGTAGACGAGTGAAGCAGAATATTGGTATCTCATCTCAAGACGACCGCATACATAACGCATCCATGCCATATGCGTGCTAGAGGTAAGCACAGCAAAATCAAAGATAGTGGCCTCTGGCACGATTAGTGCGCTTCCATTTACAATTATATCTGGTGGCATAAAGCCAATTGGAATATAGGCCCTACTTTCTGAGGACACTTTAGGTATAAGGAGATAGCTTTTCTTAGGTTGGCGAATTTCTCCAAAAAGAGATGGAGTTAAAGCTAGCTTTTGTGTGGCGGATCGATTGCTATTTATCCGAAATTCCCTCGTCAATTCAATACGTTCCATGACTACTTTTATTTCTCTTAGCTTTCCGGGGTCTACACCTTCCAACCAAAGACAGAAACGTTTGCCCCGATTAATAAATTCGTCACCTCCGACATATTGACGAATCATCTCTTTAGTCTGCGGCTCATGTAGAATTAAATTCTCTGCTTCATCTTCAGATAGTATCAAATGACCATCATCAATAGGCATACTTCCGTAGAACATCGGTTGAACGCTGCAAATTGGGGTCATTCTAGAACTAATAAATATTGTTGGCCCTTCAACCAAGTAAGGATTTATCCTTTTCACTTCAATTTCACGCGGATCACTTTTTACAGTTTCATATAGGAATAATTTCTTAACTTTTTTCTCAGTAGTACAAAATCCAATGATTATACAATGTACAGCAGCAACACCCCGCGCTTCATTGCTCCATTTGAAGGTTTGGTGGGCGAAATTTATAACAATATTACGATTGATAAGCAAATCAGGCCAGAGAATAGGTACCTGCTCGCCTTGGCAAATTGAATTTGTAGAAACGAATGCAACACAAATTTCTGTAGACTGAATGTAGACAGCAGCTTTTCTATACCAACAAGCAACATAATCAAGCTTTGATACATTTTCCAGCCCGCTAAATGTATCGATCACTTCTCTTTTTTGTGTAGTTGTCTGTTCCTTTTTACCCACGAACGGCGGATTCCCCAAGATGTACGACAGCTCCGATTTTGGAACCACGCTCTCCCAGTCGGTCGTGAGCGCGTTCGCACAACGTATCGTCGCGGACTTGCGCAGCGGGATGCGGATGTAATACTCGCCGAATTTGTCGCGGACGAGCATGTTCATCTGATGGTCCATCAGCCACATCGCGACTTCGGCGATCTGCGCGGGGAATTCCTCGATCTCGATGCCGTAGAACTGGTCGACGTTCACCTTGATGTAATGGTCGACGTCCAGGAGGCGCTCGCCGCCCAATAGCTCGCGGATCACCTCGAGCTCGAGGATGCGCAGCTCGCGATAGGTGATGACGAGGAAATTTCCGCAGCCGCAGGCGGGGTCGAGGAATTTGAGCCGGCTCAATCTGTCGTGGAACGCATTGAGTCGCACAACGCGAACGTCAGACTTGAGCATCTTGATCTTGTCGAACTCCGCCCAGAGATCGTCCAGGAACAGCGGATGGATCAGCTTGAGGATATTCGTCTCGCTCGTGTAGTGGGCGCCGAGGTTCCTGCGCTCCTCCGCGTTCATCACGCTCTGGAACATGGCGCCGAAAATGGCCGGCGAAATCTTGCTCCAATCCAGCGAGCAACATTCGATGATGCTCTCGCGCATTTTCGAATCGAAATCGGCGACGTCGAGCCGTTCCGAGAAAAGTCCGCCGTTGATATAGGGGAATGCGTCGAGCTGCCTGTCGAGCGTCTTCTGGCGATGCCCCGGCTCCTTGTTCAGCGTCTCGAAAATCTTCTCCACGTGGAGGCCCAAGTCGGATCCGTCGGGATTCGTGCGTTGCACGATATAGCGAATGAACGAGTCGTGTTCGAAAATGCCCGTGTCGTCGGCGAAAAGGCAGAAAAGGATGCGCACGAGGAATACTTCGAGCTGATGCCCCGAGTAGCCGATCTCCTTGAGCCGGTCGTGGAGCTTGCCCATCTTTTCCGCGGCCGCGACGTTGACCGCGTCCTGCTCTTTGTACTCCACGTCCTTGTAGCCGGCGAGGTCGCCGAACAGCTCGACATGCTGCGCCAGCTCCTCGACGCCGAACTCGATATGCGCCGCGTTCTTCTCGAGATCATAGTAATGGAAATGCTTGAAATCGCAGATCAGGATGCATTTCGGCATTTCCTGACCCTGGAGCGCGTTGGCGTATTCCCTAGCCTGACGATATGCCCGCTCAAGGCCCTTGCCGGGGCTCTTCATCTCGATGATGATGTGGCCTTTCCAGAAAAGATCGATATAGCCGTCGGCCTCCTGGCTCACCTTCACCCGCTGCTCGAAAATCGCCACTTTTGAGCGCTCGACGCCGAAGATATGGAAGAACTCGTTCTCGAAAGTCTGCGCGTCTGCCTCTTCGCGGGCGTTGGGCGCCCTATCCTTCCATTCCAGGATGAAATTGGCCGCGCGCGTCTTGATCTCGTTCCATGATATGGACATTTTTATTCCTAATTTTTCCTTGCTTGAGGGGTATTGTCGGGCTGATTATGAGACTTGTCAAGAAAAGCGAGGTGTCCGATGCTTAAGCCAGTATTTTGAGCCCGGCCGCCGCGAGGTGGCGCCGGCAGACTTCGGGAATGGCCGGATCGGTGACGACGCCGGCGATCAGGGACAGGTCGGAGCAGATCGTCGCGGCGTGCGAGACGCCGAACTTGGAAGAATCGGTGAGGACCCAGGACTTGGCCCTGCATTTCGCCCCGCGCTCGAGGATGGCGCGGGTCACTTCGGCGCGCGGGATGTCGTTCAGCATGAAGCCGCCCGCGATCGTGAAGCCCGAAATGCCGATGAAGGCCTTTGAAAAGCCGATCGAGCCGATGGCGTCGAGCACGCTGGGCCCGACCAGGCTCTCGCTTTCCTCCTGGTAGAGGCCGCCCAGGACGATCACCCGCACGCGCGACCCGCGGAACAGGCGGGCGATGAAGAGGTTCGGCGTTATCACCGTGAGGCCCTGCACATCCTTGATCCGCTCCGCGAACATGGCGATGGCCGAGCCCGCTTCGATCAGGACCGTATCGCCCGGCTCGACGAGGGAAGCCGCCATTTCGGCGATTTTCTGCTTTTCGCCGTAGTGGAGATGCATTCGGAAGGGAATGTCGTCGCCGGTGTAGATGCGGGCCTCTCCATGGAAGCGCCGGACAACGCCCTGGCGCTCGAGCTCGTCGAGGCTCTTGCGGATCGACACCTCGGACACCTGCAGCTGGGCCGCCAGCTCGGCCACCCGGCAGCTGCCCGCCTTGAACACGGCGTCGCGCACGGCGTTCTCGATCACCTTGTTCCCGAGCTTCCCGCGCGCGCGGGGCTTGCCGTTCCCTTCTCGTGTGCTCATATCAGGCAAGAGATTCGGTATAATGCCGCCGTCATGTCAAGCCCCGCGGCTTTGGCCGGCCGCCCCGCCGCCCGCCAGATGGCGGCGCAGCGCGTCGGCCACCATGGCGTGGTCCTCGAAATCGCGCAGACCCGAGACCGTCACCGTGCCGACCACGCCGACGCCCCGCACGCGGATGGGCACTGCGCCGCCGGAAGCCGCGTAGTCCGCCCTCGGGAGGCCGTAGGCCTCCTCGATCGTCTTTTCCTTCTGCTTCAGGAGCGTGGCGATGTAGTACGAGCTTTTGTGGAAGCGCGAGGCGACGCGATTCTTGCGCGCGATCCACTGGTCGTTGTCGGGACTGCTGCCGGGAAGGCCGGCGTGGAAAAGGGTCTGGCCGTTCAGGGTCACGTCGATGGCGATGGGAAGACTGTCGCGCCTTCCCGCGGCCACGAGGTCCTGGCCGATCCGCCAGGCGTCGTCGAAGCCGAAGCCGTCGAACTGGAGCTCGTCGAATTCAGCGGCGAGCCGCGCCATCGTCGTTTCATGTTCGGTCATGATACCGCCTCTTCGAATGCCTTCAGCATGACGCCCTTGTCCGGCGCGAGGCCGGTCCACATGGTGATGTTGAGGGCGGCCTGATTGATCAGCATCTGCATGCCGCTCTGCCATCGCGCGCCGCGCCGGTCCGCCTCGCGGAGGAAGGGCGTGAAGGCCGGATTGGGGATGACGTCCTGGACGTACATCGATTTCGTCACCGTATCATAGTCGATATTCGGCTTGGCGTCGATGTCGGGATAGAGGCCGATGGAGGTGGCGTTGACGAGGATGTCCGTGCCCGCGGGGACTTTGTAGGCGTCCACCCAGGGCACGTAGTCGACGGCCACTTTGGTGTTCTCTTTGAGAATCCTGATCAGGCTTTCGCCGAGGGCCATGTCCTTCGGTATGTTGACGATGGTCAGATGGCTCGCCCCGGCCAGGGCGAGCTCGACGCAGACCGCCCGCGCCGCGCCGCCGGCGCCCAGCACCGCGACCTTCTTGCCCGCGGGCGAAATGCCGGCGTCGCGCAGGGCGATCATGAAGCCCTGGCCGTCCGTGTTCTCGCCGGTGAGGGCGCCGTCGTCGTTGATGATGGTGTTCACCGCGCCGATCAGCTTGGCGCTGGGCGCCAGCTTGTCGATGTATTTCAGCGCCTCGATCTTGTGCGGGATGGTGCAGTTGATGCCGCGGAATTTCATGGCCTTGAGGCCGATGATGGCGTCGCCCAGCTTGCCCGGATCGACGTCGATGGTCAGGAAGCGCCAGTTCTTGAGTCCGAGGGCGCGGAAGGCGGCTTCCTGGATGACGACGCCGGGGTTCTCCGCCGCGGGATGTCCGAAGACGCCGACCAGGTGGTCGAGATAGTTCTGCTCTTTCATGATTTTTGCTCCTTGGGATGCGCCGCGGCGGCCGCCTGCGCGCTCGCGACCATAGTCGCGTTCGCGACCGCAGTCGCACTCGCGACCTCAGGCGCACCCGCGTTGGCGAAATAGACGGCGCCGATCGCCTGGCCGAACTGGGCGACGGTGAATTCCTGGTGGCGCTCGAGCGCCCGCATCAGCGGGGTGTTCGCCATGCCCGTTCCCGCCACCGTCAGGGCGAGGTCGGGCTTTACGCGCCGCGCGCCTTCCGCTATCAAGTCGAAACACGTCCGGTTCTTGACGAGGCGCCCGAAAAGAAAGCGCTCGGCGGTGCCCGGCGCGAGGATGCGCTCGGTTTCGAGCGCCGTGACGGCCAGGGCTTCGCCGATTTCGCGCCAAATCCTGCGGTTCGTCTCGTCGCCCTCGCGCTCGGGCAGCTTCATCATGTGCTCGAGGAAGGGTTTGCGCTGGTCGATGGGCTCCGTCGGCACGTACCAGCCCTCGGCGGCGGCGGGATTCGCGCCTGCGCCGACGTTTGCCGCGCCGGCAGCGGCAGCGGCGGCGGCGCCAGGGGCGCACCGCGCGATGTAGCCCTTGTCCCGCAGTTCGCGGAAAAGGTCGGGGCGCTCGGCGGGGAAATACTTCATCGCCAGGCGGAACACGCCCGACTGGCTGCAGTACTTCTGCAAGGTGCCGGGCAGGCCGGTGTTGAAGTTGTTGACGCTGCGGAGGTCGTCGGGCTCGAAGGCGCGCTCGGGCCGGCTCCCGAGGTCGATGACGAAATTGTAGACCTCCAGGGGAATGTCGGGGATGGCGCCGGCCGCCGTGACCCAGCCGGTGCCGAGCTCGGTGCCGAGGGTGTGGGCGAACACGCCGCGAGCGACGTCCTCGGCCTTGGGCGAAGCGGCGATCTCGACGGCGGCGGCGAATGCGGCCATCGGTCCGTCGTTTATGATCCGCACCGCGCCTTCCGGCTTGACCCACGCCGCGAGCCGCGCGTCGAGCTCGGTGAGTTCGGCGAAGTCGGCCTCGTAGTCGATGTCGGGGTTGTTGCGGAGGCCCCGCGTCTTGTACACCTCGCCGCCGACGATCTTGTCGCGCACGACCACGTCGGGGAAGCAGAGGCCGATGCCGTCGAAGCGCGGGGATCCGTCGAGACCCTCGGCGGCCAGGGCGGCGAGCGCCTCGGCCATGGCGGCGTCGCCGGCTTTCTTGCCCATGGCCGGAGCCAACACCTTGAGCAGCGCGGCGCGCCGAGCTTCGGCCATGGGCGCGCGGCGCAGCCAGAGCCGGGCCTGGAGCAGGCGCATGATGAGGAGGATCGGGTCGACGAGCTGGCGGGAGCGGACGAAATTGGCCGGGAACCAGTCGTATTCCTTGAAGTCGACGACTTCGCCGTCGTCCACCAGCACGGCTTTGATATCGGTGCCGCCGATGTCGACGCCGCAGAATGCCTTGCCCTCGAGGCCGGCGGTGCAGCGGCGGAAGGCGGAGAGGCTCTCGCCCGCGGACGAAGCCGCGAACGGCGCGCGCGGCGCGGGAGCGGCAGCC
>MTLD01003710.1_pt1 | contig 15351 bp, 18 predicted proteins | sample 1982471 | NCBI WGS metagenome assembly MTLD01 (sample SAMN05712604, study PRJNA340218) | biofilm metagenome | isolation source: sample SPM anode biofilm adapted to -50 mV | place: USA | collected 2012-02-03
TGGCGGGCCAAGCCGTAGCAGCGCGCTTCGAGCGTGACCTGGTCTGCGCCGTGGTGGGCCTCGGCCGACAGCTCGGAGCCCTGCCCGGTTTCGAAGTACATTACGTTGGGGCCGGTGGCGCGGCCTTCTTTGAGCGCGGCGGCGTGGGCTTCGCTGAGAATGGCGGCGTCAATGCCGAACGCCTTGTTGCCTGCTTCGGTGCCGGCGATTGACTGGAAGAAAAGGTGAATGGGCGCGCCTTTCTGTAACGCCTTGAGTTGGGTGGTGATATGGGCGAGCACACAGATCTGCGTGGGGATCTGCCATTCCTCGACGAAGCCGTAAAGGCTTTCCAGGTCGCGGATGACGGCCGGCAGGGTGTCGTCGACGGGGTTGAGGCCGATGACGGCATCGCCTACGCCGTAGGAAAGTCCTTCGCGCGTGCTGGCGAGGATACCGTCGACGCTGTCGGACGGATGGTTGGGCTGGAGCCTGGCGGCAAGGCAACCGGGTAGGCCGATGGTGGTGTTGCAGCGGGCGATGTTCTTGATCTTCGAGGCGCCAAGAATCAGGTCGAAGTTGCTCATCAGTTTGGCGGCGGCGGCCACCATCTCGGAGGTGAGGCCCCGGCTGAGGCGCTGCAGCTCGTCGTTGCCGGTCTCGGTGGCGAGGATATATTCGCGCAGTTCGGCGACCGACCAGTTCTTGACCGAGCGGTAGATGGCTTCGTTGACGTCGCCGTCGATGATGCGGGTAACCTCGTCTTCTTCCGGCGGCACGACCGGGTTGTTGCGCAGGTCTTCGAGGGTGATCTGCGACAGCACTGTTTTGGCCGCGACGCGTTCGGCGGCGTTTTCCGCGGCGATACCGGCCAGTATATCGCCCGATTTGATTTCGTTGGCTTTCGCCAAAACCTCTTTGACATCTTTGAAGGTGAAAGTGGTGCCAAAGAGCCGTGTCATTAACTTCACAAGTTTCACAACCCTTCGCTTCTGTCCCGCCGAGCACAAGCATGCCAGTTAGCGGGCAAAAACAAGTGTTTTCACTATCACCGGCACCGCGTCCTCGTGGGGCAGCGGCTTGGCGATGTCGAGGAAATCGTTTGCGCGGATCCGGACGCCGTCGAGGCATACCAGCTCCTCCGGGCCGAGGTGTCTGCGCAGGCACTGTCCAAGGACCTTGGCGATATCCTGCTGGGCAATGACCACCTTGGGCGCGCTTGGGATCTCCCTGAGTTCGGTCGCGAGGTCGTCCGCCAGAGCGGTGATGGTGGTAAAGTCGGTATCCGGGAGCGGCGGCACAACGAGGGCCACCGTTCGGTATAGGGCGGGGTCGAAGGCCCGGGCCGCCGGCCGCCAGGTGTAGGACCCGTCTGGCAGGCGTTCGGGGTATACGGCCGGCACGTTGCGCAGCGGCAGGGCGTGGCGGCTGACGGTGACAGTGGAGCCGGAGACGTTGACGGTATGGGCGCCGGCGCCGATGACGGTGGCGTGGATCGTCTCGCGCCCCTGGAGAACTTTGAGCGTCCGGTAGGCCCGGCTGCCCAGGAAGGCTTCGGCCAGCAGCGGGCCGACGTCGCCGTGAACCCACCACTCTTTTTGGCCGGGCTGGTAGATGTAGCGGGCCACGCCGCCGGAGAAGACGACCGCTTCGGGCGGCCGGGCCGGCAGGTCGCGGCTCATTATGAGCGGCTGTTCGTCGGGTCCGGTCGGTTCGCCGAACAGGACGCGGTCGACGCATCGCACCATCCAGGAAAGGCAGCGCTTGATGCTTGCCAATTCCTCGTCGGCATTGGGCGCCGGGAAGAGGGCTCTCCCTTCCTGCCGTCCGAGCGCGTCGGCCACGAGCCGGGCCGGGGGCGCGATGTAGGACAGGCGGCGGGTCAGGGGATCGACCTCGAACAGGCGGCCACCGACGTTTACGCAGGCGGTGCCGGCGCATTCGCCGCGGTCGAAGAGGGCGATGTTGGAGGTGCCGCCGCCGATGTCGATGTTGGCGACGCGCAGCCGGTGGGTGCGGGAGAGGTCCTCGGCGCCCGAGCCTTTGCCGGCGATTCGGCTTTCGAGGTCGGGGCCGGCGGTGGCTACTACGAAGTCGCCGGCGTATTCCGCCAGGGCGTGGATGATGTCGGCGGCGTTGTCTTTCTTGGCCGCTTCGCCGGTGATGATGATCGCCCCGGTGTCGATGTCGGCCGGGGTGACGCCGGCGGTCGCGTATTCGTCGGCGACGATGCGGCGCAGGGACTCGCCGTCGACGCGGCTGCGGTCCAGCAGCGGGGTGAAGTGGACGTCGCCGAGGTAGAGCACGCTTTTGTTGACGATTTCGATCCGCGGCACCTGCGAACCGGGCATGACATTGACCAGCGTCAGCCGCGACAGCACAACCTGGGTGGTCGTCGTGCCGATGTCAATCCCCACGCTGACCAGCGTCAGTTCGGTGCCCATGGCTACTTGGCGGTTTCCGCTTTGGCTTTGGGGGCCTTGTCGATGCTTTTCAGCGCCGGCAGGATAGCCTCGAGGTCGGGATGGGGCCGGGGGATGACGTGGCAGCTCATAAGCTCGCCGACCCGCGAGGCGGCGGCGGCCCCGGCGTCGACCGACGCCTTGACCGCGCCGACGTCGCCGCGGACCATGACGGTGACGAGCGCGCCGCCGACTTTGACTTTGCCGATGAGGGTGACGTTGGCCGCTTTGACCATGGCGTCGGCGGCCTCTACGGCCCCGACCACCCCTTTGGTTTCGACCATTCCTAGAGCGATCAAATTTTCCCTGTCAGACATGCTGGTCTCTCCTTCCATTGCTATTCGCGGTTATTCCGCGCAAATCCCGCTATCGGGTTTCGGAAAAGATGACGAAAATAAAGCCCTCCCGCGAACGCCGGCAGACGCCGGCGGCGCAAGAGGGCTCTATTGCCCGGTATTCCGTTTGTGCGGTTCCAAAGGCTCTAATTAATACTGTTCGCTTTCGACAGGGAAAATCCTCCCTGTCGAGGGTAAATCGGGAAGGCGTCAGGCCGAGCCTTCGTCAGCGGCGCCAAGTCGGTCGGCGAGGGCGGCGATACCTTCGCCGCTGAGGGCGGAGACGAGGTACACCGGACCTGCAATACCGGCCTGGCAGAGGTGCGCGACGGCGGCGGCGGAGTCGGCTTTTTCGTGGTCGATCTTGGTGACAACGCCGATGACCGGTTTGGAAAACGCCCTGGCGAAGTTGGGCGGGAAGAAGGAGCGGCGCTTGGTAGCGTCCTGGACGGCCCAGACTTCGGCCGCCCGGTGGCTGGCGTCGATGAGGACGTGGTAGTAGCGCGGCACTTCGAGGTATTCGCCGGGGCAGTCGACGAACAGGCGGGTGAATTCGAGCACTTGCGTTTTGCGGTAGACGAGCGCTTCACGCAGCAGCCGCTGCTTGAGGGTGGTTTTGCCGCTGCCGACGCCGCCGATGAGCAGTATCCTGTTGTTCAACTGCGGGTCACCTCGGCGGCGGTGAACCCGAGGACGGTGACGAGGGTGCTGACGGCGGCGGCGATGGCCACCTCGACGTCGGCGACCTCGCCGGTGATGACGAGCGAACCGGTGAAGCGGTCGACGAAGCCGATTTCGATGTTGCCGGCCTTGGAGGCGGCGTCGGCGGCGATAATGGCCGCTTCGCAGGGGGTGATGGTCATGATGCCGATGGCGCCGGTGGTAGCGATGCCGAGGCGTTCGTGCAATTCGCCCTGGGGGTTGGGGATGACGTGAGCCATGGTGACCTGTTTGCCTGGAACGTATTCCTGGATGACGCGCTGTTTTTCAGCTGCCATTGCCCACCACCTCCGTTGCCGGTGCGGCCGGGCCTTCGGCGACCTGCGCTTCGTCGAATGTGGCCATGCCGGTGAGGATCTTGACGGCGGCGTCGAGCAGCGTGAGGCCGAGGGCCGCGCCGGTGCCTTCGCCGAGGCGCATGTTGAGGCGCAGGCAGGGCTCGAGGCCGAGTTCTTCGAGGATGGCGGCATGGCCGGGCTCTTCGGAGAGGTGCGAAGCCATGAGGTAGGGCCGCACGGCCGGACAGAAGCGATAGGCGGCGAGGACGGCGGCCGAGGCGATGAAACCGTCGAGCATAACGACCATACGGCGGGTAGCCGCTCCGATGACGGCGCCGGCGAGGGCGGCAATCTCCAGGCCCCCGACCTTTGCGAGTACGTCGATGACGTCGCTCGGATCGGGCCGGTGAAGGGCGATGGCTTCTTCTATGACATCGATCTTGTGGGCGAGCAGCCTCTGGTCGATGCCGGTGCCGCGGCCGACGACCCAGGCGACCGGTTTGCCGGTGAGGACGCTGGTGACGGCCGAACTGGCGGTGGTATTGCCGATGCCCATTTCGCCGAGGGCAACGGCGGTGACGCCTTGGTCGGCGAGGTCGCCGGCGGCTTCGATGCCGACGCGGAGGGCGGCGAGGGCGTCGTCCCTGGTCATGGCCGCGCGGACGCGCATGTTGGCCGTCCCTTTTCTGATCTTGCGGCTTACGACGCCGAGGTCGGGCGGCAGGTCGGCGTCGACGCCGACGTCGACGAGCACCAGCCTGGCGCCGGCGTGCTTGGCGAGAACGTTGATGGCCGCGCCGCCGCGGACGAAGTTGTACACCATCTGTTCGGTGACTTCGGTCGGGAAGGCACTGACACCTTCGGCGACGACGCCGTGGTCGGCGGCCATGAGCAGGATGGCCTTTTCGGGTGGGTACAGGTGGGCTGTCCCCTGGATGCCGGCAAGCTGCCTGGCCATGGTCTCGAGCACCGCCAGGCTGCCGGGCGGTTTGGTGAGGCTGTCGAGCCTCTGCTGAGCTGCGGCCATGGCTGCTGCGTCGAGCGGCCCGATCTTTTTGGTGAGCGCCTTGATGTCGTGCATGCGTGTTCCTCCTTGTCCGCGGGTGACCGATTCGGCGCGAGCATGATATCGTCAATGCCGGGCAGTTGCGCATCCGGACTTGTGAATTCCGCACATAAAGCGAAAATAAAAAGCCCTCCATTGCCGTTCCGTGACGGCCGCAGAGAGCCCTATCGCTCCGGTATTCCATTCGCTATATATTCTCTTTTCTCTTTACCGGAGCAAAATCCTTCTCAGACAGAAATATTTCGCTAGATTTTTAATTTTGGGAGGTCGCCAATGATCTCCTTGGCCATTTCGGCCAGCGGCAGCCGCCGCCGCATGGATTCGCGGGTGAGCAGTTGGTGGGCTTCCTGGGCGGAGATCTGATCGCGGTCCATGAGGATGGCCTTAGCCCTGGTGATGTATTTCTGTTGGCGGAGCTCGTCCTTGGTGGCGGATAGTTCCTGGCTGACGCGCCGGGTATCCTGCCAGCGGGCGTAGACGATGCGCACGGCGGCGAGAAGACTATGCTCGGAGATCGGTTTTACGAGATAACTCCAGACGTAGACGTTTTCGGCGCGGGTGATGAGGTTAGATTGGCTGTAGGCCGTAACGAGGATGACAGGTATGTTGAGGCCGTGGAATATGCGCGCGACCTCGATGCCGTCCATGCCGGGCATCTTTATATCGAGGATGGCCATGTCGGGCACGACGACCTTGGCTAGTTCGACCGCCTTGAGGCCGTTGCTGCACTCGCCGCAGACTTCGTAGCCGGCGCGTTCGAGTATGCCTTTGATGTCCTTCCTGGTCAAAGCCTCGTCTTCGGCGATCAGAAACGATAATTTCATTATCCTGTCTCCTCCGCAAATGCCATCTGGAATGAAACCTTAGCCACCGTAGACTCGCCGCCGTGTTCGATGCTGAGTTTGCCTTCGAGTTGCTCACAGATGAGCAGATTTACGACATAAAGCCCGAAATGGCCGTCCAAGTTGTTGAGATCGACGGAGTCAAAGCCCTGTCCGCTATCGGACACGATGATGTGGACGGTGTTGTCCGACTGTTCGACCAGGATGCTGATCTCGCCGACGGGCGCTGTCTTAATGCCGTGTTTGAGACTGTTGGTGATGAGCTCGTTGAGGACGAGCGACATGGGGACGGCCTGGCTGGCCGGTAGCCGTACGGATTTCCCATGTACGGATTTCTTGATGTGCTGGTCGGGAAGGACATAGGCCTCGATCAGCCTCGTGAGGACATAGTCGGCCAACTCCAGGAGATCGAGAGAGTCCCAGCGCTGGGAGGCGAAAACGTCGTGAACGCGGGCGATGGACAGTATCCTGTTGATACAGGCGTGGAACTCCGCCTGGACGAGTTCGGATTCAGAGCGGCTCATCTGCAGGCGGAGGAGAGCCACGACATTTTGGAGGTTGTTTTTCACCCGGTGGTGAATTTCGCGGATAATGGCCGTCTGGGCGCTGAGTTGGCGCTCCTTGCGGCGCAGCTCGGTGACGTCCTGGAGGGATATGACGCAGCCGCTCACTTCGCCGTAGGCGACGAGCGGATGGGCTTGAAAGAGGTAACTCTTGTCGCCGAAATCGTATTGCCTGGGGTTGCTGAGGTCGGCGAGCAGATTGCTGAGCGAGTCGAAGAGGAGGTCGGACATAAGGTCGCCGCTCAGCGCCTCTTTGCCGTAGTACTGGCGGTAGAGCCGGGCGGCATTCTTGTTCGCGTAGGTGATGGTGCCCTTCTTGTCAAGGACGAAGATGCCGTTGCCCAGCCATTCTTCCCAGGTGAAGCCCGTCATGGACAGGGACATGAGCGTACTGCTGAGGCGCTCGGCCGTTTCGCTGAGGAATTCGACGCGTTCTTCCTGTCGGATTTCGTCGGTGATGTCACGCTCCATTATGAGCACGCCGACAACCCGTCCGGATGCGCCCCGCAGAGGGACGACGGTTTGGTCGATCGGCACGCCTTCCTGGCTGACGCCGCGGACGTTGCGGACCATCTCGCCGCTGGAGAAGCACTGGTAGACAGCCGGCTCACGGGTGGCGTAGGCAATTTCTCCGACGACGCTGTGGCCATAGAGCGAGCGGCTGTTGGGCCGGGCCCATGCGAGCACGATCGCGTCAACACGGTTGCCTGTGAGGGCGTCAATGAAAATGTCGTTGTTGGTCAACTCGGCCACAAAGGGCAGTTGGTCGGCCAAGTCTTCAAGGAAGCGGATTTCGTCTTCCTCAAGTCTGGTATGGGTTCGGCAGAGTTGCAGGAGGGATTGGGCCGTTTCCGCCATGTCGCCACGCTCCAAAGACACCCGGTAGTCCAGGCAATCCGCATGTCTATCTTTATTTCATGATAACATAAATTATGGTAAAAATCATGGGTATTCTGCAAACTGCCGGCGGTACGAGGGTGAATCCGGACAGACGAATCGCGAGCGGTTTCCGGGCATGTCCGCCACCCATTGTGTCTTTTATCTCGCAGCGGATTCCCGACTACTTATCGACAGATTCTCACGGCAGGTTTTATAACCACTTTGGGGGGGGAAAAGCGGTCCCGTTTACGACGGGGTCGGTATGGACGCAATATATGACTAAACTTTAGCCGTTGCCTCCGAAGGGACTATAGGTAATATTAGCTTCTACCCTTACTTGGTAAATTCCTTGTCAGATACCGGCCACGCTACCAGGATTATATCTGGGATACCCGCTTCAAAATTGAAACGATGTAGGTATGTCACCCACATTATTAGACTATATTGGGCAAAAAAAAGCCTCGCGGTAATTCCGCGAAGCCTTGTGTTTCCTGGTGGAGACGAGGGGGTTCGAACCCCTGACCTCTTGAATGCGAGCCAAGCGCTCTCCCGACTGAGCTACGCCCCCATGTGCCAAAAAACAGTCTAGTAGTATTGTATAACAGCGTCGTCCATTTTGCAAGCCAAAACCTATTCCGTAAACCGACCAATTGCTTCCTCTTCGGCGGGGATGCGGACGGCGAGCAGCAGCCAGGCGTTGGCGAAGCCGGCGACAAGGGCCGTGAGCCAAGCGCCGAAGACGAGCGGGCCGCAGACGAGCTCGACGCTGACCGCCAGGTAGTTGGGGTGGCGGAGGAGGCGATAGGGGCCGCGGCGGACGAGCGGGGCGCCGGCGAGGACGACGATGCGGGTGTTCCAGCGGCGGCCGAGGGTAGCGATGCACCAGTAGCGGAGGGCCTGGGCGGCCAGGAAAAGGGCGAGCCACAGCCACCACAGCCCGCCGGGGCCGTCGCCGAGCAGTCCTTCGGCCAGCCAGCCGGCCAGCCAGCCGCCGTGCAGGATGACAAACAGGGGGTAGTGCTCGGCGCCGTATTCGCGGCCGCCCTGGGCGAGCAGCCAGCGGTAGTTGCGGTCGGCCAGCGACTGCTCGGCCAGCCGCTGGGCGGCGACGGCCGCCGTCATGAGCACCAGCCAGCCTACCATCGGAACAGCACCTGCTCGGCGCTGAACCCCGGGCCGAGCGACAGCATCACCCCGTAGCGACCGGCGGGCGTCGCGGCCTGCAGGAATTTTTCCAGCACGAACAGCACCGAGGCGCTGGACATGTTGCCGTATTCGGCGAGCACGTGATAGGCGTCGGCCAGGGCGGCAGCCGGCAGGCCGAGGCTGTCGGCGTAGGCGTCGAGCACTTTGGCGCCGCCGGGATGGACGATATAGTAGGAGAGGTCCTGCCGCGCCAGCCCCCACCGGCGGCAGGCGGCGGCCGACAGGCCGGGCAGATAGGTGCGGACGAAGGTGGGGATGTCGCGGGAGAAGCGCACCTTGAGGCCGGTGGCGACGACATCCCAGCCCATGATGTCCTCGGTGTCGGCGAACAGGGTGCTGTGGGTGCCGAGGATTTCCGGCCCCTCGCCGTCGGCGGCGATTACGGCCGCTGCGGCGCCGTCGGCAAATATTCCCGCCCCGACGAGGTTCGACTTCGAGAAGTCGTTGCGCTGGAAGGTGAGGCTGCAGAGCTCGACCGCCACCAGCAGCACGGTGCGGCCGGGCACGGCGGCCGCCAGCTCGGTCGCCCGGGCCAACCCGGTCACGCCGCCGGCGCAGCCCAGGCCCCATACCGGCAGACGGGCGGCGTTGGCCGAGATGCCCAGCCGTTGGATGAGCCTGGCGTCCAGGCTCGGCGTACAGATGCCGGTAGAGGATACGAGCACGACGAGCCCCACGGCGTCCGCGGTCACGCCGGCGCGCTCGAGTGCCTGAGCGGCAGCATCCGCGGCCAGGTCGAGGCCGATCTGCTCGTACAGCAGGTTGGCTTCGGCGAAGGTGTGCTCGGCCGCGTACCAGGCGAGTGGCTGGGCCAGGTGGCGCTTGGCGATGCAGGCGTTGTCGAAAACGGGCAGCAGCCGTTCCAGGTGGTCGATTCGGGCCTGAAAAAGGGAAGCGGCGAATTCCTTGATGTCGGCCTGACGGACGGCATGGGCCGGCACAGCCAGCCCCACCGACCGCACGCGCGGCGCGGACATAACACCACCCCGTTCATAAGTGTATCGACATACACTATGACGCGGGGTGGCAAATTATCACTCTGGCCGTTTACTCTTCCAGTGTGGCGGCGGCTTCCGGGGCCGGAAGTTCCTGCACCGTCCGCAGCTTGCGCTCGATGGTGCGCGATTTCTGGGCGGCCGTCTCGATAGAGTTCGAGGCTTCCTGCAGCTTCTTCTGCGTTTTCTCCAGCATGTCGCCGAAGCGGCCGAATTCGGTCTTGACCGCGCCGAGGAGCGTCCAGACCTCGCTGGAGCGCTTCTCGACCGCCAGCGTCCTGAAACCCATCTGCAGGCTGCTGAGGAGCGCCGCCAGCGTCGTCGGCCCGGTGATGACCACCCGGTAGTCGCGCTGGATCTGGTCGGCCAGCCCCGGCCGGCGCAGCACCTCGGCGAACAGGCCCTCGACCGGCAGGAAGAGGATGGCGAAGTCGGTGGTATTGGGCGGGTCGACGTATTTCTCCTTTATCGCCCTGGCCTCGATTTTGACCCTGGCCTCCAAGGCCCTGGCCGCTTCCTCGGCCAGCACCGGGTTGGCCTGGTCCTGGGCGTCGAGCAGCCGCTGGTAGTCTTCCTGGGGGAACTTGGCGTCGATGGGAAGCCAGACGGGTTTTTCCCCGTCTTCGCGACCCGGCAGGCGGATGGCGAATTCGACCCGCTCGCCGCTGCCCGGCTTGGTGGCCACGTTGCGGTCGTACTGGTCGGGGGTGAGGATCTGCTCCAGCAGGCTGGCCAAATGGATCTCCCCCCAGATGCCGCGGGTTTTGACATTGGTGAGCACCCGTTTGAGGTCGCCCACCCCGGCGGCGAGGGTCTGCATCTCGCCCAGCCCTTTGTGGACCAGTTCGAGCCGCTCGCTCACGAGCCGGAAGGATTCGCCCAACCGCTTTTCAAGCGTGGCGTGCAGTTTTTCGTCGACCGTGGCCCGCATCACCTCAAGCTGCCGGTTGTTGTCCGCCTGCATCGACTTGAGCCGTTCCTCGACGATCTCCCGCATCCGTTCCAGCTTGCTTTCATTGCTCTGGGTGAGCTGCATGAGCTGACGGGAAAAGACCTCGATCTGCCCGGTCTGGAGGTTGGCGATGTCGGACATGCGGGCAAGCAGGGAGTCGCTCAGATGCCGCTGAGCATCGCTGCTCTCGCGGCGGCTGACGACAAATTCCTCCCTCACCACCCGCTCCAGCCGTTCGCGTTCGTCGCGGCCGCCGCGGCCGTTCGACTGGGCGAAGGCTAACAAGGCGATTACGACGACATTGAGTCCCAAGGATATGAGCAACAGCGTTTCCGACATACATCCGCCTCCCGTAAAACTTGTCTTACATTTATTTCCATATCACCAGCTGTTTTTCCTTCTGCCGATTAGAAAACTTGGCTTCGCCAAGCCTCTTGGGCGCAGGCGAAGCCATAGTTGCACTTATGTCTGTCAGAAAGTTTATACTTTCTGACAGACCAAACGAAAGCTTGCAGCTATTGCCGCAAGCTTTCATGGTGGAAGGGGCCGTTTTGCGTCCTGCGGGGGTTTGTCGTCACATACCGCTCATGGCAAATTTTTTGTAGCCGTCCGGCACTTCGAACAGGGCAAGGTCCGGTACACCTTCCTTGATGTTGCGGAATTCCTGCCACCAGGAACCGTCCTCGGCGGCAGTCCTGAGCGGCAGGACGGAGTCGGTCGCCAACCATTGCAGGAAGGAATGCCGCTTGCCGCTCGTCTGGACGGTGATGCGATATTTATTGGCCGTCTGGCCGTTGATCGTTTCCGTGCCGAGCAGTGTCCGCTCAACCTCGCCGGCTGCCGGCTCGGAGCTGGGGATGAAGGTTTCCGGCCGTATGGACTGCTCCATATACATTTTCTCCGCGGGCATCAGCAGCCAGACGATTTTTTTGTCCATCCGGGTGATCGTGACCATCCCGGCCGTCTCGAACCGCATTTTTTCCCCGGCGACGTAAATTTTCCCCTGCATGGTCTGCTTGCCGTGCCCGGAGACGACATCGGCGCTGAAGCCCTGGAAGGCCGCCGCCACCGCCATCGTGCCCACAAGCAAGGCCGTCACCAACACCATGCACACGCATACCCGCAATTTCATGCTGATCATCCTTCCCGATTACTGTACCTCTGTGGTAAAGTTCGGTAAGGATGTCCTTTTCCCTGCCGGCCGCGCACAATCGCCGCCGTTTTTGCCGCGGCGGCGGGATAGCCGGCGCGGCGCCGGTTCAAACTATTTGTAAAGGAGGTCGTCGCCATGCCCCAGGAACGAACCATCATCGCCAGCTTCCCTTCCAGCACGAAAGCCCAGAAAGCGGCTGACGCCCTGACCGCCGCCGGGCTGGGCGACGTGCATATCCGCCGAAACAGCCGCTACGGCGTCTCCCAGGACGCGCATATCAACGACCCCATCTCCCACCAGGCCGAGTCGCTCGCCGGCCTTGTCCTGTATTCGGCCAATTCGCCCAACGACGAAAATCAGGCCACCAAGGTGCTCATGGGCGCCGACCCGTCGGTGAGCGGCCTGAGCGCCCGCGGCTACGGCATGGCGGGCGGCGCCGCTTTTACCCTTGTGGCATTTGTTCCCGACCCGCGGGTCGACGAGGCGGTCGGCATCATCAAGAATAACGGCGGCGACGTCTGAAATCCGCAGCCGGGAGGTGATACGTAAATGGCCGTGAAAGATCTGCTCGACACCGAAGCGGCGAGAAAAAACAGGCCGGGCGCCAAAGAAGCCATGCCGCTGCAAGCCGAAAAGCCGAAGTGACCGAATACCGGGCGGTAGGATACCGCCAGAAATGTTTTGCCGAGGGGGGTGTGCCTGATAAAAAAGCCGGCCATCGACGAAGAATACGGGCCCAACAACCCCGAGCCGCTGGCCATGAAGGATTCGGCGAGCGTGCGCGACCCCGCCCGCGACTCTCTGCACGCGGCCCTGGAGTACATCGACCGCACCCAGATCGCCGACAGCGAATAGCTCAAAAGACAGTGGCCGCCGCCACTGTCAACTTTTTTTCAATATCTTGTGTTTATTGCAGGATTTTTTCCCATATATAGCGAAATATAGTATCCGATTAAATAGACAGTAATGTTTGCGCGGGCGTAAGAGGAGGGACGAAAGGTGTATTGCCCTATCCGTGGCCCATCCAGAGTCGACAAGCTTAGAAAAAGAAAGAAAAACAGCAAATTCCGCATCCGCAATCTGGCTATCGTCCTTATCGGCGTGCTTTTCCTGTCGGTGGCAATCCCGGCCTTTCCCGAGTTGGACAAGCAGCTCTTCGGCGGCATCTTCCCCGTATCCGGTCAGCAGCAGATGACGCCGCAGCAAGCGCCGCAGAAGACGGAGTACGCGGTTGTCTACATCAGCGGCGCCGTCGCCAATCCGGGTGTGATCAAGGTTCCGGCCGGCACCACGGTGGCCGAACTGGTCAAAATGGCCGGCGGCTTCACAGCCGGTGCCGACACCGCCAAGCTGAACCTCGCCGACACCGTGAAGGACGAAATGCACATCAATATCAATAAGATAGTCGCACCACCTCCCCAGGTCAAGAAAAAATAAACGGACGGCATCCGCCGCCCGTTTATTTTTTTGCTCACAGCCTGCCGGCCAGCCACAGAAACTGCAGCGGGTACACGAGCAGGAGGTACACCACGGTGGTCAGGACGAACGCCGCCATGGTGATGTGGACGTTGAGGCGGTTCATCTTGACGGCGATGACCGATAATATCGCCGTCGGGGTGCTGGCAGTAATGAGTATGGCATCAAGGGCGATGGGGTCGCTGATGACCATTCTGGCGATAGCGTACATCAGCAGCGGCGTTAGGACGAACTTGATCACCGTCATGTCGACGATGCCCAGCCAATACTGGCGCATGGCCCGGAAGTCTACGGAAAAGCCCACGGGCAGGAGCGACGTCCATGCGCCGATATGGACGAGGGGGTCGAAACTGGCGCCGGCCCACGCCGGCCGGGGGATGCCGCTGTAATAGAGCGCGGCCCCGATCAGCAGGCCGAGCGCCGGCAGTTGGTTGCGGCTGAACACGACCGATGCTACCGACAAGCGCTCGCCGCGGCCCTCGCCGCCTTTCATGGCGTACCATTGGGCGATCGGGAAGCAGACGACGAACAGGTAGAGGGTGCCGAGCAGGGTGATGAGCTGCACATAAGCGAAGCCAGTTTCCCCGTAGATGATAAAGGTCGATATCCCGCCCAGGGTGAGAGTGTTGGACATCGTTCCGGCCATGACGTAGCTGCCCTGGTCGAGCATGCCGGCATATTTGGCCTTGGCGCGGAAATAGGCGAATATTCCGGGAATGCCGCTCATCACGATCCCCAGCACCGGGAGCCAGATGAGCTCCGGGGTGAGCTTCGTCGCCCAGAACCCGAGCAGAGCGGTGACCGGGTAGACGAGCATCAGGCTGAGGGTCATCATCCGCTGGAAAAAATCATCATCCAGTTTCGTATGCCGGCGGCATAAGTAGCCGACCGTCAGCGGCAGCAGCAAATCGATAAAGAAATAGGCAATCTTGATGCCCAGGTCCATGGGGGCCATTCTCTCCTTCCCGAATAAAAGCGGGGGCGTGCCTGTCGGCGGGTTATTCTTCGGCCGGGGGTTGGGTGCGCAGGCTGGCGATGATCTCGGTTATTTCATCCTTGTGCCCGGGCGGCGCGTATACCGCTCCCCAGCCTTTCTGGGTCTGGAACAGGCCGTCGTAGGCGGCGTCGTAATAGGACTTGAGTGTGTGAGGGATTTGGCGCTCGACGAGAATCTCCGCCAACAACTGCGCCTCGAACTGATTGTCCACCACCGCGACTTTAACATAACCTTCCATCGCTCCGACCTCCTTCCACATGCATATAACCATTATAACGAAAATCGCCCCGGAATACACCAAAAGCCCGCCGAAAAAGGCGGGCTCCGTTGGGGTTTATCGGCGGCCGATTAATACCGGCGGGAGCCGATATAATGCTGGGTGTAGTACTCCTCGTCCAGTTGCGAGATGGTCACCTTTTTCGCGGCCGAGCTGGCGTGGATGAACTTGCCGTCCCCCATGTAGAAGCCGACATGGGACGCGCCCGGCTTGTAGGTGGTGAAGAAGACCAGGTCGCCGACGCGGAGGTCGGCCTTGTCCACCGGCGTGCCGGCGGCGTACTGGTCGGCCGCGGTCCGGGGGATGACGATGCCGTTCTGCTTCATAACGTACTGGGTGAAGCCCGAGCAGTCGAACCCGGCCGGGGTCTCGCCGCCCCATACGTAGGGTACGCCCATGTATTTCTGGGCGGTGGCGATTACGGCGCTGCGGCCGGCGCCAGTCGGCGCCGCTGTGCCGGGCGCGGCAGGAGATGCGGGCGACGTGCTGATGCCGAGGACCTTGCCGATGTCCGAGCCTCCGCCCGAGCCCCCGAGCAGCTTGCCGAACAGCAGGCCGAGCAGGACGTTCAATATATTGCCGCCGGCGCTGCCGCCGCCGAGCAGGTCGGAAGGCGATGCGGCTTGGGCGACGGCTACCGGCGCCAGCAGCGTGACGCTCAGCGTAAGCAGCAGGAGCAGGGCGACGGAGAATGTGTGACGGCGCATATACCGACCTCCTATATCAACAAAAAATAATGGCCGGCCGCAACCGGCCTGCACCATTATAGCACACGTAAATATATTATGTAAATTGAATGATAATCCAGCCGCCTTCTCTGCGCAGCACGACGGCTTTCTAGCGTTTCCCGCGGCGGTGTTTGGCGGCCAGGGCCGCCAGGCGGGCGGCAAGCGCGCCGCCCCGATAGTCCGGCGGACAACGCCATTCCCAGTTGCCGCCGACTGTTCCCGGCGTGTTCATACGGGCCGACCCGTCCAGCCCCAGCGCGTCCTGCAGGGGCACGACGGCCGTCGCCGCCCGGGTCGCGTAGGCAAGTTCGATCATTCCCCACGCCGGGTCGCGCCCGTCCAGCCAGCGGTCGACGCACGCCGCCGTCGCCGGTGCGGCCGCGGCCAGCTTTTTGTGCCAGCCGAGGGTGGTGTCGTTGTCGTGGGTGCCGGTGTAGACGACG
>MTLD01003123.1_pt2 | contig 15335 bp, 16 predicted proteins | sample 1982471 | NCBI WGS metagenome assembly MTLD01 (sample SAMN05712604, study PRJNA340218) | biofilm metagenome | isolation source: sample SPM anode biofilm adapted to -50 mV | place: USA | collected 2012-02-03
GGCAGGTAGTGCTCGTACACCGCCTCGGCCACCGCCGGCTTTTCGCCGCCCAGCTTAGCGTACTCGCGGCCCATGACGCCCTGCAGCTCGGTGAACTCGCACACCATGCCGGTCACGAGGTCGGCCTTGGCGAGATGGGCGCCGCGCTCGGCCGTGGACAGCTCGGCTTTAGGCAGGCCGGCCGCCTTGGCGATTTGGGCCGCCAGCTTCTCGAGGCGGACCGTCTTGTCGTACATCGTCCCCAGGCCTTCCTGGAAGACGACCGTCTTCAGCTTCTCCACCCGGTCGGCCAAAGCCACCTTCTTATCTTCCTCGAAGAAGAAGCGGGCGTCGGCCAGGCGGGCTTTCAGCACCCGCTCGTTGCCGTGGCGGACGACGTCGATGTGGTCCTGGCCGCCGTTGCGGACGGTGATGAACACCGGCAGCAGGCGGCCGTCGGCGGCGAACACGGGGAAATAGCGCTGATGCTCGCGCATCGGCGTGATGACCGCCTCGGCCGGCAGGGCGAGGTACATGTCCTCGAACCGCCCGCACAGCGCGGTCGGATATTCCACGAGGAAGACGACTTCCTCCAGCAGGTCCTCGTCGATGACCGCCGTGCCCCCCTGCTGGACGGCCAGTTTCTCCACCTGCTCGCGGATGACAGTGCGGCGGAGATTCTGGTCGACCATCACGTGGTGGTCGGTCATCTGCACGAAATAGTCCTCGGCCGCGGTCAACTTAACCGGCCCCTTGCTGAGGAAGCGGTGGCCGTAGCTCTCGTTGCCGGCCGTGACCTCGGCGAGCGTGAACGGCACGACATCGCGGCCGAACAGCGCCACCAGCCAACGGATGGGGCGGGCGAACCGCAGGTCGAGGTCGCCCCAACGCATGCTCTTGGGGAAGGTCAGGGCGTTGACGATCTCCGGTAGCAGCTCGGGCAGGATGCCCGCCACCGGCTGGCCGGCCTCGTGGACGGCGGCGTACACGTAGCCGTCGCGGACGACGAGTTGGGCGACATCCACCCCCTGGCCGCGGGCGAAGCCCTGGGCCGCCTTGGTGGGCTTGCCATCGGCGTCGAACGCGATCTTCACGGCCGGGCCCTTGTTCTCGCTATGGCGGTCGGCCTGCTGCTCGGCCATCTCCCGCACCAGCAGCGCCAAGCGGCGGGGCGTGCCGAACGTCTGCACCTCGCCGTAGGCGATGCGCCGTTCGGCCAGTTTAGCCTTGGCGATATCGGCCAACTGGGCGAGCGCAACCGGCATGAACTTGGCGGGGATCTCCTCGCTGCCGATTTCCAGAAGAAGATTCTTGGCCATATTATTGGCCCCCTTTCAAAAGCGGGTAGCCGAGTTTTTCCCGCTGGGCCAGGTATCCCTGGGCACACAGGCGGGCCAGGTTGCGGACCCGGCCGATGAAGGCGGTGCGCTCGCTCACGCTGATCGCGCCGCGGGCGTCGAGCAGATTGAAGGCGTGAGAGCATTTCAGCACATAATCGTAGGCCGGCAGCACGTAGCCGAGTTCGACGACGCGGATGGCCTCCTTCTCGTACATGTCGAACAGCGTGAACAGCATATTAGCATCGGACAGCTCGAAGTTGTACACCGACTGCTCGACCTCGTTGCGGTGGAAAACGTCGCCGTAGGTGATGCCGCTCACCCACTCGATGTCGAAGACGTTCTCCTTGCCCTGGATATACATCGCCAGGCGCTCCAAGCCGTAGGTGATCTCCACCGACACCGGCTTAACGTCGATGCTGCCCACCTGCTGGAAGTAAGTGAACTGCGTGATCTCCATGCCGTCCAGCCAAACCTCCCAGCCCAGGCCCCAGGCGCCGAGAGTCGGCGACTCCCAGTTGTCCTCGACGAAGCGGATGTCGTGCTCGTCGGGGTTGATGCCCAGCCGGGCAAGGCTTACCAGATACAGGTCCTGGATATTGGCCGGCGAGGGCTTCATGATGACCTGGTACTGGTGATGCTGGAACAGGCGGTTGGGGTTGTCGCCGTAGCGGCCGTCGGCCGGGCGGCGGGAAGGCTCGACGTAGGCCACGTTCCACGGCTCGGGGCCGAGGGCGCGCAGGAAGGTGGCCGGGTTCATCGTGCCGGCGCCCTTCTCCACGTCGTAGGGCTGCTGGATGATGCACTTCTGCTGAGCCCAGAAGTTCTCCAGGGTCAGGATTATTTCCTGAAAGGTCATGTGCTCGCCTCCTGTTGCTTGGAATCGAAAATACAAAAACTCCCGTCCCGTAACGCATGTTACAGGGACGGGAGTGTGCTCCCGCGGTTCCACCCTGATTGGCCCTGAGGCCCACCTCGTTATATTGCGGGGTTTACTCTCCCATACGGTCCGGTTGCCGCTAACGGCCCCGTAGCCTCCTGGATTTCCGCCCGCGGCTCGGGAACGCCTTCGCCCGCCTGCACCGGGCTTACACCCTCCCCGGTTCGCTTAGGTCGCGGACTACTACTTTCCGTCATAACCTTACTTTGCTCTCAATACTATAGCAAATTTGCCCATTCCTGTCAACTTACAAACTGCCACGCGGCCCTTCGCGGTCGTCAAAGTCGCGGAACTTGGTCGTTTCCTCGGCCTCACCGTCGCCGCCGCGCACCACCTCGATGGTGCAGCGCTTGAAAACCGCCACCAGCACGCCCAGGGCCGCCAGCTGCGGCAGGAAGACGGCGCTGATCGCCCCCAGTGTCACCGGGATTTCCACCAACACCTTGTCGTCGTGCTTGACGCGGATCTTCGTCACATTGCCCTGGTGGATGATCTCCTTCACCTTATCGACGACCTCGCCGGACTTCACGGAGAACTCCTCCGTCCAGCCGCTCGGCTTCTTGGCCTCCAGATCGATAAGCGCGTCGACGACATTGCCGCCGGCCCGCTCCAGCGCTTCCTTGGCGTCGCGGTACGAAACACCGGTGCGGTCGCGGATGGCGTCAACCTTCTCAAGCGTGATATCTTCCATAGCCGTTTCCTCCTGCTGCGTCTTTCTTCTATCGTTCCCGGCCGCCGGCGGTTTTATCCCCGGCGACGGCGGCGATGAACGCCAGCGTTTTCAGCGGCTTGTCGAGCCGCCAAGTGAGGAACTCGCCCAACAGCCGCTCGGTCTCCATGAGGACGGCGCCGGTTACCGAGAAGCTTTCCGGCGCGGCAAGATCAAGACCGAGCAGCCGGACGAGGAAATCCCGCCCCTCGGCATTGAACGCAAGCAGGTGGGGTTCGGCGCAGCTGGTGCAGGCCCCGCCGCCGGCGGCCGCGTCGAAGCGGGCCGGAAAAACGAGCGGCTGGCCGCAGACCACGCACCGTCCGCACTCGGGCCGGAACCCGGCCAGGGCTAAAAGCTGCAGCGCGGCCGCCAGCGCCGTGATACGGACATTGCGGCTGCCGAGGAGCGCGAACGCAGCCAGCAGCAGATCGAAGGCCGCAGGCTCCGGCTCCCGCTCGGGCCACAGCTCGGCGGCCAGTTCGGCCAGTAAGGCGGCGTACGCCATCCGGTCGAGGTCTTCGCGCAGCTCGCGGAAAGACTGCCTGATGGCGCACTGCTTGATCGCTTCGCTGCCCTTTCCCGCCGCCAGCACCAGGTCGACGTGGGCGAAGGCCTGGGTACAGCCCGACAGCTCGCTGCGCATCCGGCGCGCCCCGTAGGCCACCGCCGACAGCTTGCCGTACTCGCGGGAAAATAAAGTCACCATCCGGCTGGTGGCGTCGTAATCGCGCACCGCCAGCAGGATGGCCTCGCATTTGTACAGTCCCACCGGCACCTACTCCCGGCCCGTCCGGGAGGTGCCCGGCTGATAATCGAGACACTGGCGGTAAAGCATGTACGCCCCTATATCGCCGGTGCTGAGAAAAATGTCCCACATCAGATCCCTTAGCAACATGCGCACATCCCTTCGTTCAGTGTTTTTGCGCAGCCGGCCGGTTACGGGAGATTGCCCCGCAATTCGCCCGACTCGGCAGGCTCTTCGGCGGGCGTGAGCGGCACGGCCTTCACCCTCACGACCCGGAACCCGTTAACCTGGAGAACGGAAAAGCGGTAGTCGCCGATATCCATTTGGTCGCCCACCTCGGGGCGGCGGCCGAGGAGGCCGAAAATATAGCCGCCGAGCGTGTCCTCCTCGTGCTCTTCGAGACGGATGTTGAGCAGCTCGGCCACATCGTCGAGCAACACGCGGCCGTCGAATTCGTAGTTGCCGCCCGGGAAACGTTCGATCTCGGCTTCCCCGACAGTATCATGCTCATCCTGGATTTCGCCGACGATCTCCTCCAGCACGTCCTCCAGCGCGACCATGCCGGCGGTGCCGCCGTACTCGTCGGCCACCACCGCCAGGTGGGTGCGCTTGCGGCGCATCGCCTGCAGCAGCCGGGCGACCGACATGCCTTCCGGAATGACGAGAATTTCCCGCATGACCGTGCGCAGGTCCTTCTCCTCCGTGCCGCACAGGTCGAGGTCCATCAGATCGCGGATATGCACCATGCCGATGACGTGGTCCTTATCCTCGACGCACAGCGGGTAGCGGGTATGGCCGGTCTCCCGCACCACCCGCATGTTCTCCGCGAACGGGTCGTCGGTAAACAGGCAGACCATATCCTGGCGCGGCACCATGACCTCCCGCGCCAGCCGGTCGGCAAAATCGAAAACATTGTCGAGCAGTTCGCTCTCCATCTGGTCAAGCACGCCGCCGCGGTGGCTGGCGTTGACGATCATCCGCAGCTCTTCCTCGGAGTGGGCTATTTCATACTCGGCGGCCGGCTTGAAGCCCATGAGGGCGAGGATGGACCCGGCAATTTTGTTGAAGAAAGCGATGACAGGATAACCCAGCTTGCTAAAAAGGTACAGTGGCCAGGCGACCCACAGCGCCATCTGCTCGGCCCGCTGGATTGCCATGGATTTGGGAACAAGTTCACCCAGGACGATGTGCAGGAAAGTGATAATCGTGAAACCGAGGACGACGCTGACAGTATGCACCAGCCAGACCGACCCTGGGAAATACTTATACACCAGCGGCGCGATAAGGGCGGCGACGGCCGGCTCACCCAGCCAGCCCAGTCCCAGCGACGCCAGGGTGATGCCCAGCTGGGTGGCGCTCAAGTAGGCATCCAGCGACGACACTATCTTGAGAGCCAGTTTGGCGTTGCCAGCCCCTTGCGCACTCAGTTCCTCCAGCCGTGTCTTGCGAATTTTGACCAGCGCAAACTCGGCGACGACGAAAAAACCGTTCATGAACACAAGCAGCAAGGCGGCCGCGAGGGCAACGATGCTATTGATAGACGAGTCGATAGCGCATCTCCCCCTAGGGTTTGGTCGCTTCGCCGCCGCGCGGCATGACGGTGCCCGCGGTCAAAATATACTGCAGCGCGCTTTCGCTGGTCACGTCTACCGGTATTATATCCCGCTTCGGCACGATAATATTAAAGCCGGCGGTCATGTTGAGGCTCATGGGGATGAAAACGCAGACGCACTCCTCGTCCAAATGGTCGGCAACGGGCGCCGACAGGTCGGTCATGACGAAGCCGAGCGCCCTGGCCCCGGGATGGGGAAAAGGCACCAGCACGGCCTGCTTGAACATGTTCTGGGACTCGAACACCGCGGTCGACAACTGCTTGACGCTGTTGTAGACAAATTTGAGGAAGGGGATGGTCGACAGCACCCGCTCGCCCATGGCGATTAGCCGCTGCATGACCCAGTGGGAGGACAGCCAGCCCACCGTGAGGATTATCGCCACAACGGCGATGAGCCCGAGACCGGGGAACTTGACAGGCAGATGGCGGCCGAGGATTGCCTCGGTAAACTCGAGGATCGCTGCGACAACGAAGAAGGTGATCGCCACCGGCACGATGACGATCAGCCCGTTGATGAAGTACTTGGACAGGGTTTTCATGCTGCACCTCTCGAACCAATCATAACATTAGGCCCGGTTGCGGTCAATAAATATCACGGCCGTTGATAAAGCCCCATCTGCGTTGTTAGCCCTGCGCGTGTTCGCTCGGCGTACATCACCAGTACGCCTCCGCTCGCATGCTCGGTCTGCCTAGCATCTGGGGCTTTCTGAACGGCCTTCGCCAAATCGCACGAGAAAAGGACCGCCTTCGGCAGTCCTTCATGTTAACTGAATTTCAGCATATTCCTCTTGCGGGCCGGTATCACCGCGTCGATAACGTCGTCGACGGTGATGATGCCCACCAGCTTATTGTCGGCGTCGGTCACCGGCACGGCCAGCAGGTCGTACTTGCGGATGTGGCTGACGGCATCTTCGATCGGCGCCTCGTCGTTCACCGTGACGATGCGGGTCCGCATGATGGCGGACAGCTTCGTGTCCGGCTTGGCGATGATCAGCTCGCGCAGCGACAGCACGCCGACCGGATGCTCCCCGGCGTCGACCACGTAGATGTAATAGATGGTCTCGGCCTCGGGGGCCAGCCGCCGCAGCTCGTTGATGGTGGCGTCGGCCGTCAGGTGCTCCGGCAGGGCGATATACTCCGTGGTCATGAGGCTGCCGGCCTCGTTCTCGTCGTACTCGCGCAGCTCCTTGACCTCGGCCGCTTCCTCGTGCTCCATGAGGTCGAGCAGCTCCTCGGCCTTCTCGTCCGACAGCTCGTTGAGAACGTCGGCGGCGTCGTCCGAGGCCATGATCTCCAGAATGTCGGCCGCCCGGTCCTTGTCCATCCCCTCGATGATGGACGCCTGCATCTCCGTCTCCATCTCGGCCAGCGTCTCGGCCGCCTTCTCGTTGTCCAGCGTCTGGAAGATGGCCGACCGCTCCTGGGTGCCGAGGTCGCCGACGATCTGGGCAATGTCGTAAGGATGGAGGGCGGCCAGCTTGCCCTGGGAAACCGACAGCTTGATCGCCGACAGATCGGGAGTGATAAGGTCGACGTTGCCCCAGGAGATGAGCTTTTCCGGCAGGCTACGGTTAAACATGCCGGCGACCCGCCGCATGGTCCGCTCGGCCCCCAGCCTGCGCACCAGGCCGCGGAAGCCGATGTCGACGGCCACGAGGCGGAATTCGTCGTTGACCTGGGTGATCTTGAGGTCGTTGACCCGCACGACCCTCGCCCCGTCGGTATCGACGATCTGGCGGTCGAGCAGGTCGCGTCGCAGGTAAAGCTCGTCGCCGTTGAGCGTCGCGGAGTGGACATCCTCGCGGACGATATTCAGAGAGACGATCTGCTTGTTGAGCAGGGCGATGTGGGCCACGCTCACCACCACCGTCTCCCAGCGGCGTTTGACCTCCACGGCGCATATCTTGGGAAAGCCGGTTTCCGGCCTTATGAGCACGTCCTGGACCCGGCCCACCCGGTTGCCGACCTTGTCGATACACAATTTATCTATGAGGTCGCTGACAAAGACCTCCGTAAACGGTTGCATGATTTTCTCCCTCCCGCCAGCGCCTTGCATCTGAGGCTTTCCGAACGGCCGCTCGCCATTTCCGTTCTACTCATATCTACTCATACCCCAAGGATTTTAAAACCCCTTTTCTGTTCCGCCAGTCCTTCTTGACCTTGACCCACAAATCCAAATACGTTTTCGAGCCGAGGAGGTTCTCGACGTCGATGCGGGCCAGGCGGCCGGCCTCCTTAAGCACGGCGCCGCCGGCGCCGATGACGATCCCTTTCTGCGAATCCCGTTCCACGTAGATGACCGCCCGCACGTACAGGTCGCCGTTATCGCGCGTCGCCACCTCCTCGATGTCGACGGCGATGCTGTGCGGCACCTCCTCGCGGGTGAGCTGGAGCACCTTTTCGCGGATAAGCTCGGCGATCAGCAGCCGCTCCGGCTGATCGGTGATCATATCGTCGGGGTAGTATTTCGGGCCCGGGGCCAGGTGCTTCTTTATCTCGCCCGTAAGGCCGTCGAGGTTGGTGCGCTCCAGGGCGGATACCGGCACGACGGCGGCGAAATCCCGCTTGGCGGCGTAGCGGCCGATGATCGGCAGCACCTGGGCGCGCGGCAGCTTATCGATCTTGTTGATCACCAGGATGACGGGCGTTTTCACGGCCGCCAGCCGTTCGAGGATATACTCCTCGCCGGCGCCAGGCTCCTCGGTGGCGTCGACGACGAACAGGACGGCGTCCACCTCGCGGAGGGTGTTCTCGGCCGTGCGGACCATGTATTCGCCCAGCTTGTGGCGGGGCTTGTGGATGCCCGGCGTATCGAGGAACAACAGCTGGGCGTCGGGCAAGTTCAGGATGCACAGTATCTTATTGCGCGTCGTCTGGGGTTTGTCGGACATGATGGCGATCTTCTGGCCGATGAGGCTGTTGACCAGCGTCGACTTGCCCACATTCGGCCGGCCGACGACCGCCACGAACCCCGACTTGAAATCTTTGTCCTTATCAGGCACGGTTCATTCCTCCGGCAAAGCTTCTTTATCGAAGGCGTACGGCAGCAGCGCGGCCAGGGTCACCGTCCGCCTCTCCCCTTTGGTATTGCACATAACGACCTCGTTTATACCGAACTCGGCCATCACCTGGCGGCAGGCGCCGCACGGCGAAGCCGGCGCCGGCGCATCGGCCGTCACCGCCAGGGCGACGAGCCGCTTCTCCCCGGCGGAAACGGCCTTGAAGATCGCCACCCGTTCGGCGCACATCGTCAGGCCGTACGAGGCATTCTCGACGTTGCAACCGTCGTAGATGCGTCCGCTCGCCCCCCGCACGGCAGCGCCGACGGCGAAGCGGGAATAAGGCGCATAGGCTGCTTTACGTGCGGCCTCTGCTGCTTTGATCAGCTCATCCATTTTATTCTCCCTCTACCCGAAAATGCGCGGCGCAAAAAGCAAATAGGCAATAAACAGCGACACGATGGCGGTGACGAGCACCGCGCCGGCGGCGACATCCTTGGCCACCTTGGCCAGCGGGTGATAACCCGGCGACACGATATCGACCAGCGCCTCCACGGCCGTGTTGAACATCTCCGCCACCAGCACGGCGGCGATCGTCAGCGCCAGGATGCCGAGCTCCGCCGTTGACAGGGCGAGGCGGTAGCCGGCGGCCAGCGCCAGCACGGCGGCGAGGACATGGATCTTGAGGTTGCGCTGGGTGCGGAAGCAGTACGCCACGCCGCAGGCCGCGAAACCGAACGACCGCCACATGCTCTTTATGATGTTATCGTTGGGCCATTTTTCGGTCATGCCAGTTCCACCATCTCAACAGCTCCGCGTCCCGCCCCTTCAGTTCCTCAACAGAACGAAGGCCGAGGTCCCATAAGTCCTCGGCGATTCGCGGGCCGACACCGGGGATACGCCTGAACTCTCTCAGGATTTCTCCGCGGACGTCTTCACTCATCGTTTCCTTCGCGGCCGATGCCTAAAGAGTCGAGGATACGTTCCTCCTCGCGGCGCATCGCGGCCTTGGCCGCCTCCTCCTCATGGTCGTAGCCGACAAGGTGAAGCATGCCGTGGATCGCCAGGTAGGCCACCTCCCGCTCGAGGCTGTGGCCGAATTCCGCCGCCTGGCGTTCGGCCGTCTCCAGCGAGATGACGATGTCGCCGAGCAGGACCTCCTCCGGCCCGCCCTGCACCACCGGCTCCTCCCCTTCGTCGAGGGCGAAGGACAGCACGTCGGTGGCGGCGTCGATCCCCCGGTAGTCGCGGTTGAGCCCACGGATATACGCGTCGTCGGCGAAAACCACGCCGACCTCGGCGCCGGGCGCCACGCCCAGCACGGCCGCCGCCTTATTGAGAACCGCCGTTACCGTCTCCGTCACTCTCGGCGTCGGCGTCGTCTTTTCCTGGCTTAGGACAATTTCCATTCTTCGCCTTTCTCCTCTCGAGCTCCTTCAGCGCGTCGGGATATTCGATCCGGGTGTGGAACATGCTCGACAGCACGCGGATGAAAACATCGCCGATGATGTTGAGATCTTTGAGGGTGAGGGTGCAGTCGTCGAGCTGCCCGTCGTGCAGGCGCTCGCGGATTATCTTGCGGACGGTGGCCTCGATGCGGTTGACGTTGGGACGCGACAGCGAACGGACGGCCGCCTCGCAGGCGTCGGCCAGCATGACCAGGGCCGCCTCCTTCGTCTGGGGCCGCGGCCCCTCGTAGCGGAAATCGGCCTCGATGATGCACTCGCTGTGCTCGGTCTCCGTCGCCCGCCGGTAGAAGTAGGAGACGAGCATCGTGCCATGGTGCTGCTGGACGATGTCCATTATCACCTGCGGCAGCTTGTAGTCCCGGCACAGGTCAAGGCCGTCCTTGACATGGGAGGTGACAATCAGCGTACTCAGCGACGGGGCGATTTTTTCGTGCGGGTTCTCGCTCTCCGTCTGGTTCTCGATGAAAAAGTACGGCCGCTTGATCTTGCCGATATCGTGGTAATACGCCCCCACCCTCACCGTCACCGGGTCGGCGCCGATGACGTCGGCGGCCGTCTCGGCGAGGTTGCCCACCAGCACGCTGTGGTGATAAGTGCCGGGAGCATCGAGCAGCAGCCGCTGCAGCAGCGGGTTGCTGGGGTTGGCCAGCTCCATCAGCTTCACCGGCGTGGTGATGTTGAAGGTATGCTCGAGATACGGCAGGAAGCCGATGGTGATGACCGCCGACGCGATGCCGCTTACGGCGCCGTGCAGGCCCTGCCACAGTATCTGCCGGCCGCCGAGCTGCTCGAGGAACCCGGTCGAGGCGACGGCGACGAAGTTCATCGCCGCGATCCACAGGCCGGTCTTGGTCAGGCTGTAGCCGTGGCTGAGTTTGGATACGCTGTAAACGCCGGTGAGGCAGCCCACGAGGGCGACCGCCACGGCGCGGATATCGTTTTCGACGATAACCCCGAACAGCAGGGCGAGGGCTATGCTGACGAACACCCCCAGGCGGGTGTCGATGAGGATGGCGGTCAGCAGCGCCCCGGCCGCGATCGGCGCGGCGAAGTCGGAATAAAGGTGGGCCAGCTTGCCGAGCGCCAGCGTCAGGAGGATTATCCCCCCCAGCAGCACCAGGTGCATATCGTTGTCGTAAACCTCGGGGGAGAACTTATACAAATAGCCGATAATCAGGCCCATGACCGCCAGCACGAAAATCGCCAGGCCGAAGATTCGCGTCTCGCTGACGCTGCCGCGGTGCAGGCCCAGCTCCTCCATGGCGTAGATCTGCTCGGCGGTGACGATGTCGCCGCGGCGCACGAGCACCTGGCCTTTCTTCACCGTCTCCCGCACCGGCTCGGTGCTTTTTATGGCGGCCTGCTTGCGCTTCTCGGTCTCGCGCACGTTCAGGACAAAATTCGGGCTGACGAGCGTCTGAACCAGCCCGCTCACGACCGTCTCGCCGTCCTGCCCCAGGCCGAGGCCTTCGATTTCGAGGGCGATGTTCTTGCGGACGGCGTCGATATCGTCTTCGCGGATGCCGCGCTGCAGGTATTTGCGCAGGATACTCCTGGTATGCTCCTCGCTCTTGGCCAGGTCGGCCTCGCGCATCGCCGCCAGGGCGTTCACCGTCGGCTCGGCCATCGGGATGGGCAGCGACGTCTTGAGCTTCTCGAACCTCTGGGCGGCGTCGGTCAGCGACCTGTCGGCGGCCACGGCGCGGACGACGCGGAAAATGGTGGCGGCGCTGTCCTCCGCCTTGGCGGCCACCGTCACGTCGAATTCGTACACGCTGGACACGCTGGCCAGGACCTCGGCCTCCAGCTTCTTCGTCTTGATCTGATCCACATAGGAAACAGACCGGGGGGCGATCACGTCGCGATCGCTCACCTGTCCGACCTGGAAGGAAATCTTGTCCGCGATGAAGTCAGCCGAAAGGATGATCATGAACAGGGAAAAAAACGCCAGCCCAACCACGATACGCTGCGAAATCGGCCTGGCGTGCATACTGTTTGGCTGGGCGAACAACTCGCGCAGTTTATTCCTGAGAGACACCATTATCTTTCATCTCCAATGGCCGGGGCCTGCCCCTAACCCGGATTTGAAGCCTCGAAACGCTCGTAGGCCCTGATGATGCGGCCGACAATCTCGTGGCGCACGACGTCGTTCTCGTTGAGGAAAACGGCGGCGATGCCGCGGATGCCGTCCAGCACCGCCTGGGCGTGCTTGAGGCCGGAAGAATTGCCCTGCGGCAAGTCCACCTGGGTGATATCGCCGGTGACGACCATCTTCGAGCCGAAGCCGAGCCTGGTGAGGAACATCTTCATCTGCTCGGGGGTGGTATTCTGGGCCTCGTCAAGAATGATGAAAGAGTCGTCGAGGGTACGGCCGCGCATGTACGCCAGCGGCGCAACCTCGATGATGTTCTTGGCCATGTATTTCTGAACGGTTTCGACGCCGAGAATATCGTACATGGCGTCGTAGAGGGGGCGCAGATATGGGTCGACCTTCTCCTGGAGGTCGCCGGGCAGAAAGCCGAGCTTTTCGCCGGCTTCGACCGCCGGCCGGGTAAGGATTATCCGTTCGACTTCCTTGCTCTTCAAGGAAAATACTGCCATCGCCACGGCAAGATAAGTCTTCCCGGTTCCTGCCGGTCCTATTCCGATCGTGATATAGTTGTTGCGGATAGCCTCAAGGTACAGGCGCTGGCCGAGGGTCTTCGGCTTGACGTGGCGGCCGCGGGCCGTCACGATCACCGTATCGGCGAACATCTGGTGCAGGTTGTCTTCCCGGCCCTCCTTGACCATCCTCACGCTGTAGCGGACGTCGTGGGCGGTTATCGCGTTGCCCTGGCGGTAAAGGAAGAGCAGCTCGCCGAACAGCCTGGCCAACGTTTCCACTTCCGCCTTCTCCCCGGTCACGATGACCTCGTCGCCCCGGGAGACGATGCGGCTGGCGAAGTTTTCCTGGACGATACGCAGGTACTCGTCGCTGTGCCCGAGGATGGCCACCGCCTCCTGGGGCTCGGAAAGCCTGATCCGCCTCTCTTCTTGTTCAGGCAAAGATTGCAGTCCTCCTATTGCTGGTTGATATTCACCGTCCGGCCGATATCCTCGACGGTTTCCACCATCACCTTGACGCGGACGATGCTGGGTTCGGCCGTCTTGAGCACGGCAACCTCGCGGGCCACCACCTGGGCTCCCTCGGGGATGCGGTCCTGGACGGCGGTAAGCGCCCGGCCCCTGGCCAGGTCCCGGGCCTGCTCGGCCGAAATCTCGCGTGTTTCGGCAACCAATTCGTGAAAGATATTTATAGTAGATTCGACAGTGAAGTCGCTATTCCTGCCCCCAGGCAGCTTTTTGTGGACGGCTTCGGCCTCGAAGCGGGCGTACGGCTGGGCCGGCGCCCGCTTCACCTGCAGCTCGCGCCCCCCCGCCTTCAGCGTCACCGCCACCGTCTGCCGGCCGGTGCGGCGCAGGACCTCCTCGGTCAGGCCGGCCTCGCCGTAACTCTCGTACCAAACCCGCGCCTTGACGATCCCGCCGGCGCGGACGACCTGGCCGGGCAGCGTGATGATCGGCACCTGCCCCGGGACAGGCGGCGGCGCGTCCACGAAACCCTTGATGAGCAAATCGCCGCGTTTGACGGTATCGCCCTTCTTCACATTCGCCTGGCCGGCGATGGCGATGATCTCGGTGATCACGCCGTCCTTATCGGCGACGACATGGGCCGGCGACTTGTCCTCCGCCTTGGGCAGCGTCTTCTCGACCACCTCGATCAGCGCCCGCGTGCCGGTAAGGTTCACGCCCACCCAGGCCAGCTCCGGCAACGCCAGCAGCATCTCCTTCTCCAGTCTTTTGAGGTCGACGCCGTCCTTCGCTATCCCCGGCTTCAGCCCGTGGACGGCGGCCACGGCCGCGATCCGCGCGCCGGCCATGTCCTTGTTGCCGGTCACATCCACAAACCAGATCCGCGCCGACAGCGCGTTGAGCAGCACGAAGAACAGCACCGCGCCGACCACCAGCATCTTGCGCCGCCGCACGCGCTTGAGCGCGAACGGGAACCCGGCGTGGCCTACCGCCTCCACCCGCGTGCGGCTGCGGCGGGCCAGCGGCCTGATGCGGAAGAAATCCGCCAGGCGCAGGCTGACGAACATTTCGTCGTTATGTTTGGCAATCCCCCATAAAAAAATGCCCCGCGCCAGGCACAGGTTGATAAACTTTTCCGGCATCGGGCCGCTTATTCTCGCCCGCACCGTGCCGTGCAGGTAGTTGGTGAACCTGAGCGTCAGCATCGGACCCCACCTCAAACATCGTACTTGATGTCCGTCAGCGTGCCTTCCACGAGGAGCTGCTCGGCCTGGAAATTGCCGATCACCAGGTCGCTGCCGGTAATGGCCAGTTCGCCCTGGCTGAGTTTGATGCGCACCAGGACGCCGGTGTATTCGATAATCCCCTTGTGGTTCTCCACCAGCAGCTGCTTGTTGCCGAGCATCGTTATCCGCGGCAGGTCCAGCACGATATCCTGCGGGATCTCCAGCAGCCCGGCCAGTCGCTGTAGTCTCGTCCTGCGGCCGCGGCGGCGCTCCATAGCCATCACCCCCCCTACAAAATCTATTGCGCATTTTGGGGGTTTAGTACACGAGAAAAGCGACGCGCGTTATGCTGCGTCGCTTTACGTACTTGATGAGCGGTCGCCCGCTAAACTGGCGCCGGCCCGAACGCGGGAGCTGTTGCCATAGCCAGCGGCGCCCCGTAACGGCGACCGAGAAAATCGTCGAACTTGTGCACCTTGACCGGGGCGGCGAAGCGCATGTAGTTCGTCGCCACCACCATCTCGCCGCAGTCGAGGTTCTTGATCTCGTTGCGCTGCTGGAGGATGTCCTTGCGGCACATCGCCTCCAGCTTGCCGCGGTCGGCCTTCGAAGCCAGCCCGAGGATGAACAGCGTATTGAGCTGCGACAGCACCTTGTCGGCCAGCAGGCGCGGCTGCTGATCGACCACGCACAGACCGAGGTTGAACTTGCGGGCCTCGCTCACCAGTCGGGCAAAGACGTTGTTGCTGCCGTGCTCCTTCTTGCCGAGGAAGCGGTGGGCCTCCTCGAGGACGATGAGGATGGGCTTCGCCTGGCGGCGCTCGGCGTCGCTCTTGGCGGCGTAGTGCGTCAGCAGCTTCTTGGACAGCAGCGTCGACAGGGCCAGTTCGCCGACCGGGGAAACGTTCTTCAGCTCGACCAGCACCACCTTGCCCTGCTCGAGCTCGCCCATCATGCCGGCCACCACCGACTCCGCCCCCTCGGCGATATTCAGCTCGTTCTTCAAATTCCAGCAAATGCTCTTGATCTTGCTGATCGTTGGCGTCTGGAACTTCTGGCCGGTGCTCGCCTTCAGCTCGTCGATGAGATCGGCGGCGTCGTATTGCAGCACGTCCCGCACCCAGTTCTCGGCCAGGACGGCGGACAGCTTGTAGATGGCGTCGAACTGCGGCTCGGTAAAAGTGGCGCAGGCGGTGATGTCCTCGGGGCCGACCTCGCCGAAATTGACGGTCAGCTGGCGGGCG
>MTLD01000126.1_pt1 | contig 15333 bp, 20 predicted proteins | sample 1982471 | NCBI WGS metagenome assembly MTLD01 (sample SAMN05712604, study PRJNA340218) | biofilm metagenome | isolation source: sample SPM anode biofilm adapted to -50 mV | place: USA | collected 2012-02-03
TACAGACCCTTTGAGTTGTAAAGGTCATCACAACCATGGCAAATCTTGATATCAAAACCATCCTCAACCGCCTCTACGCGGCCCGTTCCGCCATCCACCTGGCCAACGACCCGCTATCGTTCTGCCACCGCTACGACGACCCGGCCGACCGGGAGGTGGTGGCCGTGATCGCCTCTGCCTTTGCCTATGGCAATGTAAAGATCATCCTGCGCAACCTGGAGGCGATCTTCGCAGAGATGGGGCACTCGCCGCGCCGCTTTGCGGAGCGATTCGATCCGAAAAACGGGCTGCACACCTTTGATGGATTCAAGCACCGCTTCAATGACGGGCGCGACCTGGTGGCGCTGCTGCTGGCCATTCGCTTGATGATTGAGCACTCTGGCAGCGTCAACGACTTTTTCCTGAATTTTCATGAAGCCCAGGCAGAAAACGTAACCTCGTCCCTTGGCAAATACGTGGCAGCGGTACTGAGTCTCGACTATCAGCAGGTATTCGGGCAAAGCAAGATTCCGGATGATTCCTATTTCCCTTTCCTGTTCCCATCCCCCGCTTCCGGCAGCGCCTGCAAGCGGCTTTGCATGTTCCTGCGCTGGGTGGTGAGGCCCGATGACGGCATAGATCTCGGTCTCTGGCATGGAATCGGCACTTCTCAGTTGGTTATCCCTGTGGATACCCATATCCAGCGCATCTGCGGTTATCTGGGTTTTACCGGACGCAAGAGCGCCGACTGGCGCATGGCCCTGGAAATCACCTCCAGCCTGCGCGCTTTCGATCCCCACGATCCGGTCAAATATGATTTCTCCCTGGCTCACCTGGGAATAACCGCAGGGTGCGACGGTGCCGACCCGAATATTTGCCTTACCTGCCAAATCAGGGGAATATGCCCGCAATTCGGTGATATTACAGCATGATCCGAATTGTAATAAGATTGACACCTTTCAATTATTTCTGATATAAGACTACCGTTGTTTCAAGCAGTTCCGTCGTCTGGCACTTCAAATCCAGGTCCAACCATCCGGAGATTCCGGGTTGTCACGAATTAAAATTATCACCGGGGGGCGCAGATGATTATCCAGTGTGAACAGTGCAATACGAAGTTCAGGCTTGATGATTCCAAGGTCACTGACAAAGGGGTCAAGGTCCGTTGCGCCAAATGCAAACACGTGTTCACCGTTAAAGCTGAACAGCCGGAAAGCTCGCCAACAGCGGATTTTGGGACCATGCTCGACGAGTCGGCTTCTTTTGGACAGGAAGAGGAAACCACGGCGGCAGAATCCCGGCAGGAGAGTAGCGCCACCCCCGCACAAACGCCTGAACCCGTCTTCGACCCCTCTGTTTTTGGTCTGGAAGAAACCTCCGAATCCACAGTCAGCATGGCGGCCACTGACGAACCTGCCGCGGCAGAGCAGCCCGACTCAGCCGACAACTTCGACTTTTCGTCCCTTGAAAAAGATCAAGGTTTTGCCATTGGCCAGGATGAGACCCTGTCAGCGCCAGGTGAAATAGATTTTGGCGGTTTTGATTTCGGCGATGCCCCCATGGAGGAAGACAAAACCATCTTTGCGTCGGCTCCGGCTCCAGATGCGGACGAGATGACCATGGTCCAATTCCCCTCTTCAGCTGTTGCAGAGGATAAAGATACCGATCTAGATTTCGGTGACGAACCCCTTTTTGGAGATGCCGTTGCGCCGCCAGAGCCCGAGGAATCTACCGAGGAGATCAAATTCGATTTTCAGATGGACGAGTTTGCCGACTCCATGGGGATTGATGCCTCCGCCGGCAAGCCGGCCAACCCCGAGCCCTTTGAGGCGGCACCCGGACCAGACGAGCCTTTCAGTCTGGGCGAAATCGATTTTGGCGACGAACTTACCTCGGTAGCTGTTCAACAGGTGCATCCGGACGAGCTGAAGCCTGCACAGGAACTGCTCTTTGGGCCACTGGCCAATACGCAGGAAAGCGTACCTCCGGATGCCAAGGACACCCTCAAGACCGCACCGGCAGCCGAAGCACCCCAGGCGCCACAGGAGGAACTTCCCCCGCTTTCGATAGTCTCCCGCCGCAAGCAGAATCCGCTGTTCACGGTTCTGGTCGCCATTGCTGCACTGGCAGTGGTCTCGGCTCTCGGTTATTTCGGGTATTCCATGTTCTCGGATGTAAAGGTGAAAAACGTTACCGATGCCGGCAGGATCACGGTGCGGTCAGTTGACGCCTCGATTGTCAAAAACGCCGTGGTCGGGGATCTGCTGGTCATCACGGGCGAAGCTGTCAATAACTTCAATAAGCCACGCGCCGCAATCCAGATCAGAGGGATGATCTATGACGGCAGCGGCAAAGTTCTGGCCTCCAAGAACGCCTACTGCGGCAACCCGTTGACAAAAGAGCAGCTGGCCACAATGCCTTTGGATAAGATCGAGTCGTCCATGGCCAACCAGTTCGGTGATTCGCTGGCCAACATGGGAGTTGAGCCGGGCAAGGCCATCCCTTTTGTGGTGGTAATTGCCCAGCCGCCTGCAGAAGCGAAAGACTATGGCGTGGAACCGGCCGGATCGACCGTGGCCACTGGAAAACAATAGCAGCATACCCAGGAGCGATACAAAACAGAAAGGCCGCTGACGAGATGTCAACGGCCTTTCTTGTTTCAAAATGGAGCCTGCTGGCGATTAGCCTATGCCTGGCGACACAGGCCCGGCACCCTGCCGGTTCTCAGGAAATTTCCACCAGCTTGATGTCAAAGGTCAGATCCAGCCCTGCCAACGGGTGATTGGCATCCAGCGTGATGGTGGTATCGGTCACCTCGGTCACCAGGACCGGCAGCGGCGTGCCGTCCTGCAGAATGACCTCCATATGCTGCCCTGCCTCTGGGTTCATGTCGGCCGGAACCTCGCTACGCTCCACCACCGCCACCATCTCCTCGACCCGCTGGCCATAGGCATCGTCGGCCGCGATCTTGACTTCCACCCTTTGGCCCGGCTCGAGTCCGATTACGGCTTGTTCGAATTTGGGAATCAGTTTATTTTCGCCGATAACGAATTCCATGGGATCGGTTGGATTGCTATTGCATCCGCACCCCTCATCATCGCAAGTGTCAACGAACCCTTCCGAAGAATCGAATATGCTGCCGTCTTCCAGTCGGCCGGTGTAATGCACGCGGACCCTGTCACCGTTTTTTGCCTGTGCCATTGTTGTTTCCTTTCGTGGTGTATTTCAGCCGATTGACAGATGGTTCCGGTAGTTGATCGGAAATGGACAGAATCCGAAAGGGCCGATAAGAGTGGTTCAGTCTGAAGCTATGTTCTTGTCTATGATCTGCCGGAGCCGGTCGGGGTCGCTGCTTGATATCCGTACCCTCTTGTGGCGGGATGTTTCACCGGAAACGATCTCGACCGCTGATTTGCTCACGCCCAGCAATTCGGCCAGGAACTCGCGGCAAAGTTTGTTGGCCGCCCCCTCCACCGGAGGCGAGGTGAGCCTGACCTTCAGGGCGTTGTCCTGAACCCCACATACCTCATTCTTCGACGCCCGGGGCTGGATGTGAAGGTTGAGGACAATGGCGTCCTTCTGAACGGTGTAAAGTGCCGGTTCAGGTCGGCTCATCGCCGGAGAGTTGGCGGGCGAAGCTGTCCAGAAGACCCTTGAGGCTCATTTCGAACTGGATCTTTTGCCGGCGTATCTCTTCAATGCGGGTCTTGAGCTCGCCCAATTGCCGTTCAGAGTCGGCCACGATCCGCTCGGCCTTGATTTCTGCCTCAGATATGATCAGCGAGGCCTCTTTCTTGGCATTGGCCTTCATGTCCTCGGTGATGCGCTGGGCCGCCAGCATGGTCTCGCGAAGGTCTTTCTCCTTCTCGGCCATGTCAAGCATATCGCGGCTCTGCCGGGCCTGCTGTTCCTTGAGTTCATTGTTCTCGCGGATCAGGTTCTCCATCTCACCGGCTACGGTTTGCAGGAAGGCATCCACATCTTCGGGGTCAAGCCCGCCCAGCATCTTGCCCTTGAACTGTTGCTGCTGAATGTCAAGAGGAGTTATCTTCATCGTATTCAGAACCCTTTCAAATCCAATCCCGCGGCGCTGCCAAAAGCAGTCCTCAGGTAGTAGATCGCTGTATCGAATACCACAATCTGAACGACGTATATAAGGGCAAAAGCCACAATAGGCGAGATGTCCAACGCCCCGGTATTCGGCATATAGCGCCTGATCCGCCGCAATAACGGTTCAGTGACGCGATAAATGAAATTTACAATGGGATTATAGGGATCAGGATTCACCCACGACAGCACGCACGCTGCTATCAATATGTACTTGTAGATCGTCAGCAGGCCGCTGGCCAGTTCCAGAATCACTGCCAAAGCCCTGAAAATGTTTGCCATGAGAACCACGATAGACGCTCCTGAGTAATTCCAATTTCAAATCAAAGATGAGGGGGATAGGCTACGAAATCGTATAAATCAGTACGCTGAGGAGCCGAAGACGAGCCAACGTAGATAGCGCTTTGATTTGGATCCGGAATAAGGTTACCAAACTGGCTAACTATGCCCTAAAGCATGTATAATGTCAAAGTAACAATGACTGGCGCGCTTGCCTTCCGGGCGCTGCTCTGTTATAACCGCTACCAGGGTAAGGGCGGCAATCAGCCGCCTTATTTTTTGGAGGCTGGCCATGGATAATCGGCAGATATATCTGGATGCCGCAGTCGAGGCGGCCCTTGCAGCCGGCGCATTCCAGCGCTACCGCTTCGCTTCGCAGCTTGCCATAGACATGAAGGGTGACAAGAATCTGGTCACAGAGGTGGATCGGGAGTCGGAACGGATGATCGTGTCATGCTTGCAGGCGCGTTTTCCCGAACACAATATCGTGGCGGAAGAGGGCGAATACGCCCAGGGACCCTCGCCCTTTCGCTGGATAATAGACCCGCTGGACGGCACGACCAACTATGCCCACGGCTTCCCCTGGTTCTGCGTTTCCATCGGCCTGGAAGAGGCGGGAGAGTTGCTGGCGGGAGTGGTCTACAATCCGCTCCAGGAGGAGCTGTTCACGGCCACCAAGGGTGGTGGGGCCTATCTGAACGGCCATCGGCTGCAGGTCTCTTCCCGGTCTCCACTGCGGGATACCTTGCTGGCCACCGGCTTCCCCTACGATTGCGCGACTGATCCGGCCAACAACTTTGCCGATTTCATCGCCTTCCAGAAGACTGCCCGTGGTATCCGTCGGGCCGGGGCCGCGGCTCTGGACCTGGCCGGCGTGGCCTCCGGCCGGCTGGACGGTTTCTGGGAGCTCAAGCTCAAGGCGTGGGATGTGGCGGCCGGCGTGCTTCTGGTCCGGGAGGCAGGGGGCACGGTAAGCACCTTTGACGGATCCACATATGACATTTTCAATGACCGCATTGTGGCCAGTAACGGTTTGATCCATAAGGAGATGGTGGCAATGCTGACTTCAGGAGACAAGGGAGGTGCGCCATGAAAAAGAAGAGAATCGCCTTGCTGCTGAATGCGTTCATCCTGCCGGGCCTGGGCCAACTCTATCTCGGCCGCAAGGTCATGGGAATCGCCATCGTCATGGTCCTCAACCTGCTGCTGCTGATCGCGCTGTTCGTGGTGCTGAAGGGGTTGTCGCCGGTCATAGCCGCAAAAATGGCATCCGGCGCGCTCGACACCAACCAGGTGCTGGCGGCACTGCACAATGTTGCCGGCTTCGGCAAGGGCGTGCTGTCTTCCATTGTCCTGGTATGGGTCTTTGCGTTGGTGGATCTTGTCAGGCACTGGGCAGATCCCTGATGGTCGGCGGTGCGCAGCGGACATGTGTCGAATTCGCTGCATACTCCATGCATTCCATTTGACAAACAGCGTTATTTTGTGAGATAAGTAAAAAACTTTATCCCTAATGAAATCATCACCGTAACAAACGAAAGTGGAGATACAATGATCATATCAAAAATCATCGGAAGCGGCTCGTGCATGCCCGAAAGGGTAATTCCCAACAGCCACTTCGATTACCTGGTGGAGAACGCCGACGAATGGATCTTCACCCGCACCGGCATCCGCGAACGCCGGTTTGCCCATGCCGACCAGGCCACCTCGGACCTGGCCACCATAGCGGCCAAAAATGCCCTGGAATCGGCCGGCCTCTCTGCGGAAGACATAGACTGTATCGTTGTTGGCACCTCAACGCCAGATATGAGTCTGCCCTCCACCGCATGTATGGTTCAGGAGAACATAGCTGCAAAGAACGCTTTTGCCTTCGATATCAACGCGGTTTGTTCCAGCTTTGTCTATGCCATGGAAATCGCCGACAATTTCATCAAATGCGGCAAATACAAAACCGTCATGGCCATCGGGGCGGATACTTACTCCAAGATACTTGATTTCAACGACAAGACCACTTGTCCGCTGTTCGGCGACGGTGCCGGAGCGGCCATCCTCAGCAGCGGTGGCGACGAGAAAACCGGCATTCAGCATACCTACATGCGCAGTGACGGCAAGGGGTGGCCGCTGATTCAGGTACCCTCCTCCGGCTCCCGCAAACCGGTTACCCCCGAAACGATAGAAGCCCGCGAGATCTTTTTTCAGATGGCGGGCAAGCAGGTCTATATCTTTGCCACCGATGTCATTCCCGACATCATCAACACACTCTGTAAAAAAGCCGGCATTACGCCGACTGATCTGGATTACATCATCCCGCACCAGGCCAACGTACGCATGATTGATTTTATCTCCAAAAAAAGCGGCTTTCCCAAAGAACGCTTCCTGCTCAACCTGGATCGTATGGGAAATACCTCGGCCGCCTCGGTGGCCCTGGTTTTGGACGAAAACCGGCGTAACGGCACCATCAAACCGGGCAATCTGGTGTTGGCCATGGGTTTCGGCGGCGGCTTGACCTGGGGTGGCCTGCTGATCCGCTTCTGATTGTAACCAAAAACACGGCGATGGAGTTCGCCAAAACCGCTTGCAAAAGCTGATGACTCCTGCCTTTCAAACCGAGGGCAGGAGTTTTCGTTTTTCCCGGGGAGGGTGATAATATGAAAACAGCCGCTGTGATTGCCCTGTTCTGCGCCGGCGGGGGGCTTACCCGCTATTACCTCTCGGGATGGGTCTACGGCCTCCTGGGCCGGGCCTTTCCCTACGGCACCTTTGCCGTCAACATCATCGGCTCCTATTTCATCGGCCTGGTCATGGAACTCGGCCTGACCAGCACCGTTATCCCCGACACCCTGCGCATCGGCCTGACCGTCGGTTTCATGGGCGGCTTGACGACCTTTTCCTCCTTCAGCTATGAAACCTTCAAATTGCTGGAGGACGGTCAATTCTTAATGGCCTTCACCAATATCCTGGCGAGCGTGGCGGTTTGCCTGGCGTTTACCTGGCTGGGGATCATTACCGTTCGGACGATTTCCTGACCCGAATAAACGGGATAAGTGTTTCTAACTTACTAAGGAGACAGGCAATGACAAAACTGGTAGGCGAAAATGTACTGATGCGGATCTTTATCGGGGAGAGTGATCGCTATGGCCGCAAACCCCTTTACGAGGCACTGGTCGAACTCCTGCGCAAGGAGGGTTTTGCCGGGGCAACGGTCTTGCGCGGCCTGTGCGGCTTTGGCGCCCACAGCGTCTTCCATACCCAGAAACTGCTGGATCTTTCCGCAGACCTGCCGTTGATTGTCGAGGTGGTGGACAGCCAGGAGAAGATCAACGCCATCATGCCGCGCATCGACGAGATGATGGGTGGCGGCATGATTACCCTGGAAAAGGCTACCGTGATCCGCTATTCCCCCGATCCCAAGAAGCCGTAATCTGCATGGCGGCGACCCCTTCGCCCGCTTCAGTCACTATCAAACCGCATTCCTTGCACAGAGCCCCGAGGAACTCCCCGGGGTTCTGTTTTTTCCACCCGCCGTGAAAATGATCCGCCGCCAGCAGCACCCCTCCCGGCGCCAGCAGCGCCGCCAGGTTTGCCACGACCCGCCGCAGGCCGTTGTGCCGGTTGATGATCGGCCCTCCCAGCAGGCCGTTACAGAGGATCAGGTCGTATCCATGGGTTGAGGGCCGTTGCAAAAGATCGGCTTGCCTGAAGAGCAACGCCGAGTCCGCTCCCAGCTCGAAAACCGGTCCGGCCCATGAGCGGAACAACCGTTCCCTGTGCGGGTCATGGGGAAATAACCCGTGAGCAGCGGCCCAGATCTCCAATGGCTCAAGGGTCCACCCTTCGATGGCAAATTGATCGGGCCGCCACCCCCCGTCCAATAACAGGCGCGCCAAGCCATAGCATCCGGCGCCATCCCCGCAGGCCGCGTCCAGGCAACGCAATGGCTCACCCCGCTTTTTTGACAACCACTCCCGAATGAACTCCTCCTGTTTGGGATAGCGAACAACTCCTCCGTAGAAACGGCGCGGCAGGAAGGAGGCAAAGATGAACTCCTGCAACAGGTTACGGTTATCAAGAAGCGCAGCCAGGATCCGGGCCGGATTGGCGCCGAGCTGGAACTTCGGCGGCAAGGCGCTGAATGCGTCGGCCCAGCTCAGGGCGTCATGGAAGGGGGTGCTGGAGAGGATCGGCGGATAGGCCAGGGCGAAACAGTAAAGGCGGTTGAAGCAGTCGGCAACCTCCTTTATGGGGAGGTACATCTCGCTTTGGCAGCGGATCTCCGGGGTTACGACCAGTCCGGGCGCCGGCAGCGGGGCCGGACTGGTGGCGGCATAGACCAGGAAGCGGTCATTCAGGCGCTTGATGGCCCTTTGAAAGGATGCCGACCTGTGGGGTGCAACAAGCAGCAGTTCAAGGTGCCGCCGGGCGACTTCCGGATCAAGGGACGGTCGGAAACCGACCATCAATAGGTGCGGATCGGCCGGTAGAGCGTGTCCCGTTCCACCGGAACCTTGCCGGCCTTGCGGATCAGCGAGATGATCCCCTCCTTGGTCAGCGATTGGGGGCTCTGGGCCCCGGCATCGTGGCCGATCTTCTCCTCCACCACGGTGCCGTCCAGGTCGTTGACGCCGAAGGCCAGCGACACCTGGGCGATCTTTTCACCCAGCATGACCCAGTAGGCCTTGATGTGGTCGAAGTTGTCCAGGAAGATGCGGGCAATGGCCAGGGTCTTCAGGTCGTCCAGGCCCGAGGTGGCCTTGATGTCCAGCTTGAGGTCGGAATTCTCCGGCTGGAACGCCAGGGGGATAAAGGCCTGGAACCCGCCGGTCTCATCCTGGAGCCGGCGCAGCATCTCCATGTGCGCCACCCGGTCGGCGTGTCCCTCCACGTGGCCGTAAAGCATGGTGGCATTGGTCTTCAGGCCGGCCAGGTGGGCCAGGCGGATGATCTCCAGCCAGCGCTGCCCCGAGATCTTTTCCGGGCAGATCCGCTGCCTGACCTCCTCCACCAGGATCTCGGCCCCGCCCCCGGGCATGGAACCGAGGCCGGCCTCTTTCAGTCGCGCCAGGACCGTAGCGATTTCCAGGCCGGTAATGCGGGCAAAGTAATCGATCTCCACGGCGGTGAAGGCCTTGATGTGCAGCTTGGGCGCGACCTTGCGGATGGCGGCCAGGGTTTCTTCATAAAACTCGAAAGGAAGATCTGGGTGCAGCCCACCCACCATATGCACCTCGGTGGCGCCGTCGGCCTCGGCACCCCTGGCCCGGTTGCAGATCTCTTCCTGGGCCAGGGTATAGGCGCCCGGCTCTCCGGTTGTGCGGGAAAAGGCACAGAAGGCGCAGCGGTTGACGCAGATGTTGGTTGGGTTGATGTGGCGGTTGACGTTGAAGAAAACCTTTTTCCCGTTCTTGCGCTCGTTGGCCTGGGCGGCCAGTTTTCCTATGGCCAAAAGGTCGTTGGAGGCGAACAGGGACAGTGCTTCTTCAGGGGAAATGCGCTGGTTGGCGCTGACTTTGGCGGCAATGGTCTCTAAAGTTGACATGGCTGGAAGTTTACGGGAAACAGGGCAACGGTTCAAGGGTTTTGTCGTGCCGATTCACCTCCAGCAGACAAAGGCCATGATCAAAATTACTTTTCCCGGCTTTTCTGATAAAGTATCTTCAACAAGGTCTGCAGACCGTCAAGGCTTGTTCCGTGCCGATAACTCCCGGATGCGCTTCATGACCCAGGTCAGGGCAATCGACGCTAAACTCAAATATCAAGACGCTGACAAGCTAAAAATAGCGACTCGCCAACTCTTCAAAGGACAATATGAAAACAAAAAAACGGATCGTCATTGTAGGAATGGGGTTCGGAGGAATCCGTGCGGCAAACGCCCTGGCGGGCAAAGGACACGAAATCGTGCTGGTGGACCGGAACAATTACCACCTGTTCCAGCCGTTGCTTTACCAGGTGGCAACGGCCGGACTGGAACAGGAATCCATCGCCTATTCTGTGCGGGCCATGGCCCGCAAATGGCCAGGAACGCGCTTCCACCTGTCCGAGGTGGTTGGCGTGGATTTCGCCCGGCGGGAGGTGCGGACCGACAATGGCTCAATTCCATACGACTACCTGGTAATAGGCGCCGGCAGCGTTACCAATCACTTCGGCCTCCATTCGGTGGAGCGCTACTCCTTCGACCTCAAGGAACTGACCGATGGAGAAAGGCTCCGCAACCACATCCTGACCGCCTTTGAACGGGCGGTCAATGAGCCTGACCCGTCCCGGAAACGGGCGCTGATGACCTTTGTCATTGTCGGCGGCGGGCCCACCGGGGTCGAGTTTGCCGGTGCCCTGATCGAGCTGGTCCATTTCGTCCTGGCCAAGGACTACCCGGAGCTGAGCACCCATGCGGCCAGGGTGGTGCTGGTGGAGGCCACCGACATGCTGCTGGCGGCCATGCCCGAGCAACTTCGCACCTATACCCTGAAAAAACTGCGCAGCATGTCGGTGGAGGTGTTGCTCAACTCCAGGGTGGTGGATGCCGGGCCGGAGCGGGTCGTCATGCATGACGGCGCCGTCATCCCCGCCCACACCCTGTTCTGGTCGGCCGGGGTCAAGGCCGCACCCCTGGCTGCGACACTGGGCTTGCCGGCCAGGCCAGGAGGGAGAATCCACCCGGAGCCGGACCTGACTCTCCCCAATCACCCCGAAGTCTTCGTCATAGGCGATATGGCCTACCTGGAGCAGGACGGCGCGGCGCTGCCAATGACAGCGCCCGTTGCCATGCAGATGGGCATCTACGCCGGGAAAGCCATACTGGCAAAGGAAGCCGGGACCCAAATGCCCCCCTTCCGCTACCACGACAAAGGGAGCATGGCCACCATCGGCCGCAATGCCGCCGTAGCCAGCGCATTCGGCATGAACTTCCGGGGCTATCTCGCCTGGCTGGTCTGGCTGCTGCTCCACCTCTACTACCTGATCGGCTTCCGCAACCGCATCGTGGTCATGCTCAACTGGGTCTGGTACTACTGGTTTCATGAGCGGCAGGTGCGTCTGATCACCAGGCGGGAGGCGGGGGTGGATGATAGATTTTAGTCGGGGGTGATTGGAATCATTTAGCCTTTGATTATTCAGTAACCTGAACGTACCTCGTTGTAAACCTATCTCCTCTTCTTCCAGCGCTTCGGGTTTCTTTTCGCATGAAAGAAGGCGATAATTATGATTCGTGTGTCTTCAACAAGAAAGAACACGCCATACGGGAAGCGATGCAGGAGAGCCCTGCGTACATCTTTATGGATCTTGGCGAACTGGCGTGGATTACGGACAATCGCATGAACTGTCGCATCAACGGATATCAGAAATTCCGACCCAAGTCCCCGCAGTTGTTCTTCATACCAATCAAATGCCGCCGCCAACTCCGCCTCGGCCTCGGGCCGTATGATCAGTTCCTGTTTCATGCCCGCTTTAGAATTCGCTCCCGTACCACCGACCATGGCGACCCCGCATCCGGATTCCGATGGTAGGCATCCAGCCGGAGCTCAAGTTCATGTTTCTGGACCGCGCTAAGAAAAACTTCCTCGGGGACTTCTGCGATACTATCCCAGATATCCTCAACCAGCAGAATTCGTTCCGGAACACTCAGGCTGAGAATATCCTTGGCAATTGAACTCATTGTGCACCTCGTTCACTTATTAAGGATTGTTTGCTGGCAACTAATCTCCTGTCTCATATATACACCACACCCCGCCACCCGCGCCACCAATTTAACCTCGCCCGCCCGCACAAAAAAAGGCCACAAGGCATTTTCGCCCGTGGCCTTTGATCGATTGATATAGGACCCTCACGCCCTGCTCACCAGACATTGGCGGTCAGGTGTTGTAACTGCTCGTTTACCCAACTGTTGATACTTTCCCCTGACTGCTTGGCCGCTATATACACCTTGCGGTGTAGGTCTGGAGAAAGCCGTAACATGAATTTGCCGGTAAATGGCTTTTCAGGCGCATGCCCAAGCTGGGCGCAGAAATCGATATAATCGTCAACCGATTCCTTGAATGCCTGCTTGATCTCTTCAACGGTCGTTCCCTGGAAGGTAATCACATCGCGCAGGCCGATTACCTCACCACGGAAAATTTCCGCGTCGTCGTCATACTCAACCCTGCCGGAATACCCTTTATACTGCATCATGGCCGAATACCCCCTTCCTCGAGAAAACGGCGTACTAATTTCACCGTGCCTTTACCGATAACGACTGAGGTATAATTTATCACTTCATAGTGTATGACCTTCATATTAATCTACAGTTTTAATCCACCGGATTCCTTGGTCCCTGACAATTACAAGTCTGTTTTGAAATGTGGAAGCGGCATGGCGTTCGAGGAAAGGCAGTAGCAGGTTAAGACAATTTGTCGTTGTTGTGGGGTTGACCTTGAGGCGAATGACACCGGGGTGACGAGATAACGGCAGGACGGACCAATCCCCGAAATGTTCATCCAGGGTAATAACCGTCCTCTTGTTGTTGATTGACCACTGCATGATTTCGGCATCATCGGCGGTTGCCATGCCGATTTCGGAAACGGCCAGCACATCGTAACCATGATCCAGCAACGTATCTTTGACAACACGGTCGATCATCTGATCAAGAAGAAATTTTGCCGGACTGCTCATGCCGCCAAAGTTTCCAGTTCCGTGCGCTCTATCACGTCATGGCAGTACTGCAGCGCTCCGACAATGTGAGCACGGCTCAATTCCGGATATAGTTCGATTATTTTATCAATGGAACCGGTAGCAACCATCTGGTCGAGGATGACCGTTACCGGGATGCGCGTTCCGGCTATAACCGGCTTGCCGTTACAAATCCGTGGATTGATCTGGACATACCTGTTCATGTTTTCCCCTCCTCAAGAATTGCCCTTAATTGTAGAGTCATCCACTCCATTATACAACAGATTTCCTGACTCAAGTCCTGCCGATCTCCCAAAGAATAAGGCGCGAAGCCGAAGCCCCGCGCCTTATTCCGTTACTGCATGTTCACTTGTAATCCTACCCCAGGATCGCCTTGATATCGGCCTCGGCCGTGGTGATGGGGCCGATGTTGAAGTTCTCCACCAGGAAGTTGAGGACGTTGGGGGAGACAAAGGCCGGCAGTGTCGGGCCAAGTTTGATGTTCTTGATCCCCAGGGAGAGCAGGGTCAAGAGGATGACCACCGCCTTCTGCTCGTACCAGGAAAGGATCATGGAGAGCGGCAGGTCGTTCACCCCGCACTCGAAGGCCCCTGCCAGGGCCAGGGCGATCTGGATGGCGGAATAGGCGTCGTTGCACTGCCCCACGTCCAGCAGGCGCGGAATGCCGCCGATGTCGCCGAACTCCAGCTTGTTGAAGCGGTACTTGCCGCAGGCCAGGGTCAGGATGACCGTATCCTGGGGGAGTTTTTCGGCAAATTCGGTGTAGTAGTTGCGGCCGGACTTGGCGCCGTCACAGCCGCCGATCAGGAAGAAGTGCTTGATGGCGCCGGACTTGACCGCGGCGATGACCTTGTCGGCAACCCCCAGCACGGCGTTGTGGCCGAAGCCGGTCAGGATCTCCTGCCCGGGGTTGTCCGGGAAACCGGGAAGTTCCTGGGCCCTGTTGATGGCGGCGGAAAAATCCCACCCGTCGATATGGGGCACGTCGGGCCAGGCCACGAGGCCCCAGGTGTAGAGGCGGTCCTTATAGCTGTCCGACGGACGCTGGATGCAGTTGGTGTTGAAGATGATCGAGCCGGGGAAGTTGGCGAACTCCTTGGCCTGGTCCTGCCAGGCGCCGCCGAAGTTGCCGGCCAGGTGGCTGTATTTTTTCAGGCCGGGATAACCGTGGGCCGGCAGCATCTCGCCGTGGGTGTAGATGTTGATCCCCTTGCCCTCGGTCTGCTTGAGCAGCTCTTCCAGCATCTTCAGGTCATGGCCCGAGACCAGGATGGCCTTGCCGGCCTTGGTGCCCAGTTGCACTGCCGTGGGGACCGGGTGGCCGTAGGTATCGGTATGGGCCGCGTTCAGGAGGCCCATCACGGTGAGATTCTGCTTGCCGCACTCCATGCAGAGACCGACAAAGTCCATCAACCCCAGGTTGGGATCGGTGGTGGCGGCCAGGGCCTTCTGGACAAAGGCCAGCACCTCGTCGTTGCTCCTGCCCAGGATCATGGCGTGGTCCATGTAGGCAGCCATCCCCTTCAGGCCGTACATGAGGATCTCGATCACGGAGCGGATGTCTTCGTTGATATGTTGGGTGTTGATACCGTACTGCTCGCCCTGGGCTATCATGCCGGCCAGGTCGTCGGCCGGTTTCCAGTCCGCCAGCGGGCCGGACAGGGTGACGCCGCTGGCGGCCCTGGCCTTTTCCTTCATTTCGTAGCATTGCTTGATGACACCGCCGATGCGGGGCGCGTCAAAATCAACATTGGTGACCGTGGTGAAGAGCCCTTCGATGGTGAAGCGGTCGATCTCGGCGTTCCGGCCCAGCTTGTCGGCATAGAGCGCCAGGCTCTTCAGGCCGTAGAGCAGATGATCCTGCAAAGTCGCCACTTCCGGTTTCTTGCCGCATACGCCCGAGATGTTGCACCCGACCCCATTTGCTGCCTGCTCGCATTGATTACAGAACATTTAGTTGATCCCCCTTTGGATTATTGATTTCTTGGTGTAGTTGAATGCCTGTTTTTATGGTATGAGAATATGCGATTCAGCTTAACGTAACCTTGACCATTGTCAATTTTTGCAACTTTCCGAGAAAGGGAGATATTTATCATGTCCAACGTCTATTTTGCCGACCTGCGCGCCGGCCACAAGGAAAACCTGTTCGACAAGATCACCAAGCTGTTGACCCTGGCCGGACTCCCCCAGCGCGTCAATGAAGGGGACCTGACCGCCATCAAGATCCACTTCGGCGAAAAGGGGAACCATGCCTTTATCCGGCCGATCTTTGCCCGCCGCGTGGTGGATGAGATCAAGAAGCTGAAGGCC
>MTLD01004635.1_pt1 | contig 15311 bp, 13 predicted proteins | sample 1982471 | NCBI WGS metagenome assembly MTLD01 (sample SAMN05712604, study PRJNA340218) | biofilm metagenome | isolation source: sample SPM anode biofilm adapted to -50 mV | place: USA | collected 2012-02-03
GCCTTGGTATAACTTTCCTTCCGGATAATTGGGCATCCCAGTCAGTACCGTCACTTCATGCCCCAAGGCTTGCAGGCTCTCGCACAGAGCGGAAACCCGAAAAGGCTCCGGCGCAAAATACTGGCAGACAACCAAAATCCTCATAGCTTATCGGTATGCCACACCGTACGTTGGACATAGTCTGTATAGCTTAAAATGATCCGTAGCACCTTGTCCGACACATTGGGAACCATATAGTCTGCCACTGGCAGCAGCAGGCGCTGATCGCCTCGCGGCTGATCTGCAAGTATCTCTAATGCCTGAAAAATTCGATCTGGATTCATGCCAGTCAACATTACCGAGGCCTGCTCCATTCCTTCCGGACGCTCGTGCGCATCCCGAATGTTGAGTGCCGGGAAGTTCAGAATCGATGATTCTTCCGTGATGGTGCCGCTGTCGGACAATACCGCCCGTGCGTTCATCTCCAGATGAACATAGTCAAGAAAGCCCCACGGCTTCATCAAGCGAACCCGGGGATCAAAGTTGGCCCCCAGAGCTTCCACCCGTTTACGAGTCCGGGGATGAGTCGAAACTAACACTGGCAGTTCATATTTTTTCGTCAGGGTGTTCAAAACCTCAATCAGTTTCGCCAAGTGTGGCCCATCATCAACGTTTTCTTCCCGGTGGGCACTCACTAAGAAGTACGAAAGCGGTTGCAACCCCAGCTCGGTCAACGCCGTTGACTGTTGAATTTGGGGCAGGGAATGATGCAACACTTCATACATCGGACTGCCCGTTTTGATCACCCGGTCGGGGGGCACTCCCTCGCGCAGGAGGTATTCCCGGGCAATGTCGCTATATGGCATGTTGATGTCGCTGATATGGTCAACAATCCGGCGGTTGATCTCCTCGGGTACCCGAAAGTCGAAACACCGATTCCCTGCTTCCATATGAAACACGGGAATCTTGCGGCGCTTTGCCGGAATTGCCGCCAAACAGCTATTCGTATCGCCGAGAATCAGGACGGCATCCGGGTTCTCCTTCTCAAGCACCTTATCCACTTCACTGATCACTTTTCCAATCGTTTCCGTAGCAGTGGCTCCGGCTGCCCCCAAGAAATAATCCGGCTTTCGTAACCCCAAGTCACGAAAAAAAATCTCATTCAGTTCATAATCATAATTCTGGCCGGTATGAATCAAGAGATGATCAGTATATTGCTCCAGTTTAATTAAAACACGCGATAAACGGATGATTTCGGGACGAGTGCCGACGATAGTGGCGATTTTAAGTTTATGCATATATACCTCTAACCTTAAAATTTTTAGTTTCTTTTAACATGAACGAGAGTATTGGTCATTCCGTCAACTAACTTTGCTTTATCCTAGCATTTTCTCTTTCCAAGTGGACTACTTTTTCAAGGAGCGGATCAATACAGTTTTGCTTTTGCAATAATGATCATCAACATTTTTTTATTCACAGTCAATACCCCTACCGAAGCAAGTACTAATGCAAAGGTTTGATATATAATTGAATTCATATTGCAAACAAACATCAAAAAAATACAAAAAACAGTCATTCCGATTAAAAATATATAATTAATTTCCAACTTCATCCGCGCATTTAGCATTGGAATTCGAATGATACACATAACCATAAAACCTAACAAGGACGAAATTGCCACTCCCATGATTCCAAAAAAATAAGCAAGCACTCCAGCACCACCTGCTGAAACTACCCCTCCAACGAGAGTAGACCGAAAAATAATATCACTTTCTTTACGGGCTAGGAACCGGCTCCCCAAATGGCTTGCAAAGGCAGAATATGCGGCACTCAAATAAATTATTGGAGTTAAAACAACTCCTGAATTATAATCGCCAAAAACAAAATAATGATATATTAAGTATGTAAAGGGGATCAACATTGCCACACCACTAAGAATAATTCGAACTAATTGATCAAGCACTCTATTGAAATAATCATCACTATCTTGTTCGCCATAAGTTCTAAAAGCTTCTTCCAACCAAGCCATTGTAATAACCGAGGTTATTAGTGACATGATTGAGCCAAATCTGTTAGCCATTGAAAATATACCATTCTGTTCAACACTTATCATATAGGCAATAATCAAGTTATTACAGGAACTGATTAACCACCAGGATAAGGCATTAACACAAAGAGGAAATGAATACTTAATAAGTGATACAAGCAAGTCCTTATCAAATTCAGAACGCTTTAACCCTCTTAGTAGTTTTATATTTGATTCTAAAACTATTATCATTGCAATGTTTCCTGCAATATTAGAAGTAAATAGAGCAATCAAGCTCCATTTAAATACAACTATCAATATAAAATTTAAAAAAATTGTTACTGCGGAACTTACAACTGTGGATAACGAATATATCTTATTTTTTTTGAGCGCTCTGGCAGAAAATTGCCAATAAGATATCCCCATTTGGCTGATACCCATTAAAAGGATCGCTATTCCATATTGTATTCTAAACACTTTTGAAAATAGCAGAAATAAAAATGTATAAATGATTGTTATCCCAATACAATAAAAAGTAGCCGTCGAGCATACTCTTCGTTCATTTCCTTCTCGTTCTATAGCAAACCTCAGAACACCCTCCCAAATTGATTGATATAGTAATGGTATTACTAATGCAATTACTGATAGTACAAGATTATAATAACCAAAATCTGAGAGATTAACATATTTGGTGTAAAGCGGAATAAATAGAATTTGTAATATTCTTGTCGAAAATGTTCCAAGAAAATAAAAACCCAAATTATGAATAAATTTGTTTGATCTCACTTAAATTTTCTCCGTATTGTTTCAAAAACTTTATTCTTGAATAAGTAGATGCTTGTTTTCAATCCCACTCTATAATTCATATCAATATCATTATAAAGTTGGTAAATTGCATAATCATCATTCAAAATCACATCTTCGGCCTTACATAATGAAATTCCGCTTCCTTCTGCAGAATAGATCACGCCATTTTCCGTAGGCTTCATCAAGCAAGAAAAACTTAATATATATTTTTTGACTGGTCGAGTTGTTAGAACGTATTCCTTATTGAATTCATACTTGTTACCTTTTAAATCAACTTCAAAATCATATCCAATTAATCGATTGTTATATTGCTTAAGGATTTTGGGTAATATTTCCATGAATGCATCATAAATAGTTTTGGAGTCTTTGCATTTGCACAAGCGATATTCCATATAGTCATTCAATAGGGTTGTTTGATACTGATATAAAGCTTCGGTATTATGATGCCCTATTTCACCATTATTAGTAAGAAGAGATATATGTGGTATAGCAATATATTTCCTGCATTCAATTAAATACTGTATATATGTTTTCTTAAACGAAGTATCTTTCCATTGAGCAACTGCCGTGGGTAATATAGCCGGATTATACTTAAATTGCTTTAACCACTCTTTGAATAAATACCACTTTTCTCTCATCCAGATATTGCCCCAGTACGGATGCTGTAAAAAATAAACATCATAGCCATCATGATTCTGAAAAAATTTGCATCCATTAAATTCGCACAAAATAGGATTATATAAGCTTATTCCAGCAACATCATTGTCGTCTTTATAAAACTTGATTGTTGCATTTGCAAAAGATATTAATTCAGGTGACACTACTAAATCGTCTTCCAGAAAAATTACATTTTCGTATTTTTCCGTTTGGTCACCCACCCATAAAAAGTGCTTTTTCAACCCCAGTTTTTCCGTGTGAATAATAACTTTTTTTTCTCCAAACTTCCAGACAAAATCCTTTGCAATTTTATTAACTTCATCAGTACCGTTATTATCAATACTAATAACTAGAGAAACATTTTGATCACAATGGATTCGTGCAAGAGAGCCCATTAAATTTTTGAATGCCTGGGGCCTATTGTATGCGGTTATTATAATAGCCAGATCATTTTCCATAAATTATCTCCATCCATTCAAAATATATAATTCCCGCTTGCCTTTCACGTTTGCATCAAAACAGATTGCAGACGTTAGTTCATTTGTTCTGGGATGCAAATCGCATCTCATTTCTCCAATATATTTATATGTACTGTATATATTGATCAATTCATTAACTGTTTCCTTTTCAATATTCACATGCAATATTTTTTGATATCCATATTCATCCGGGTATGTATCTATAATCATATTTCCATTTTTTAGCCAAGTGGGATGTCCATCTCTATCAAGCAAATCGGGTAACAATAACTTTTTGGTTTGATCCACATTATATACAAAATAAGAGCATTTTCTTTTATTATCATAGGCAGTGACAACAATTCTATTATCATCAATCCAATCATAATGTGATACAGATAATTCATCTTCCAACACCATTAGCTTATTTTGTGTAATATCAAATACAAGAAGGCTTGCTTGATGAACTCTATCAACTCTAATATTTATCCAAAAAAACAAAAACTTGTTTCCCGTAGGTGAAAACGATAAATGATTAATATAGCTTCGCCCAAAATCCTCCACTTTATTATTTTTTAAAATTTCATTAATCATTTTATAAGTAACAATTTTTCTACAGATATTTTCCTCAATATTTACTAAAATAATTCCTTCATCATCCAATGATTCAGGTTCTTCGTAATTACGATTGGTATAGCCATATCCGGGACGATAAAAACCCAAGCGTGAAAAATCCAAAGAGAGTCCAAATTTTCCTTCTCTATCTACATCATATAGCGGCCAGCTGACATTTTTTTCTACAAGTGTATCAATATTAAGAATTTTGGCGATATATTCCCCATTCTCAAAATCATTATACATAATCTGATTTTCAACCTTTGGCATCCAGCGAAGTCTTGAGCCCTGTTGCCAATTCCACGCTGCTGTTTCGGCCACCATTCTTTTCTCAACACTTCTCGTATCATTTACTATTATTTTCGCTTTATGATCATTTTCTGTTTTTGAAAGATATATTATTTTGCTCGAATTCGGTTTAAATGGTGATATATCATAGTATCCGAAAAAAGTATCCGTCTCAGCATCCCCATATGTTTTTAAATCATATTTCGTTATTATATTTTTCTTAAATGAAATCAACTTCATAATCCACATACGAATTTCATTTATTTGTTTGTCGCTAAGTATTCTCTTGACTATTATTTTGATAAGCTTTTTCAAGATATCACTCTTTCAAATAATTTTTATTTATGCGGTTCATATTGTATAATACGGATCATATCCGGAGTCTACATAAGAATAATATGAATACGCACAAAGTAATATAGCCAACATTAATATAAATAATAATCGAATAGCTGGATCCTTAAATCTGTATATAATTGCTGGAACAAGAAGGAAAACAAAGGGCGAAAAGAAAGCTGCAATTCTAATCATAAATGAAATTTTCATAGTCAATATCATAAATATTGTCCAGAATATAGTTCCATTAAACCATACTCTATGTTGTATCAAATCAAAATCTAGTACATTTCTAAAACAAAGCGCAAATAACCCAACGGTTAACGGCACTACTACATTGATGAACGGCGTTTCTGTCATCCCTATACCCATATATCCCCCTAACATTGTATAAAATCCTCCAAAAAACTTTTCATCAATGAAAGATACAATAAAATCCAAATAGATAAATATAAATGCTCCTATTCCCATGTTGCACAGTACCATTCTCACTGTCGGTCGCATAATTAACAAGAAACTAAATGCAGCTAAAACAAGAGATGTAATATGAAATGAACTTCCTAGCAAAACATACAAAAGATATTTTGCGACGTCCTTTTGATATAAGTGCTTTGCTCCTTCAAACATAATTGATGCCGCCATAATTTGTCTAACAATATTGAAAGAAGGATAATAATTTCCCAACACAACAAATATCAATAGGCTAATCCACATGATTTGCGAATATTGGATAATTCCCCGATAGATAGGTAGTAAAATAATAATACTTGCAACAATAAATATCCAAATTGAATCATCTGCAAACTGTCCAACAATCATATTTAACGCAATAAATCCGATTTCAACATTAGCATAATCATAATTTAATCGAAGAATGTCGGTAATTGACAAAGTTTTTATATCATAGAAAATTTTCACATATGCGTCATAATCGCTTGTGAAGGCACCTCTTAGTGCAGATACCCAAAATAGAACAACAAAGCTGCATATAATGTGCGCTTTTTCTAACAATACTTTTTGTTTTACATATATACCGCAATATTTTGTCCTTTGAAAAACAAAAATCGCCATTAGCGGGGGAACAACTATCAGAATATTTATTAATGTATAAATTAGCATCTTATTTATCTTTCGCTGAAATTTTGATAATATTGGCTTCTAATGCCAAATGTAATTTTTTTTTCACCTGTTCAGGTGAAAAATCTTGTCTATATCTGTTGAAAGCATTATTCGCCATTGTCATCCTACTTTCATAATTGAACAATCCTTTTTCAATACAGTTCCCTGGATCATCGTTATCCCCAATACAAATACCGATTTTATGCACCCGAATATATTGCGAAGTTGCTAATTCATCTGGCGCATAACAGACAATAGGCTTTCTCGCAGCCATATATTCTGGAAGTTTGGTAGAAAAAGATAGCCGTGTAAATTTCCTAATCCGTTCTTCAAACGATTCAACAAAAACAAGTGCATCTGCAGACTTATAGATTTTTAAAATTTCTTCGTGGGCTTTCGCCTCAAACACATTGACCCCAATATAAGATATTGCCAGTTCTTTTTTATTTTTTACTTCTGTAAGTGGAATATATAAATTAAAAACAACACGGATTTTTTCACGATTTATATGGCTGACAGCTTTACACAATTTATCAATGGTGTCCCACCTTCCTAAATGTAGCCCGCCGGCATAAACAAAGGTTAACGGTTCTTGTTTCATATATTCGTGCCCGTTTTCATCACATGCACAATTCATTAGGGTATATGTCGGCAAATTAAAAAATGTTCGATATTCCGTTGCCATTTTTTCAGATATACATAAGATTGCACTGCTTCTAAGCAAACATTTTTTTAGATACTTTTTAAGAAGATAATTAAATATATATGTAATCTTATACACTTTATATTGAACATCCAAATATCCATCCATAAAGTGTACCAATATCTTTCTATTGCAAAACTCGCTCACATCCAGTGCATAACTTAGCACTCTGATGCTTCCCCCCAATGTATATATGACATCAGGTTTAAACTCGGATATTATATTTTTGGTTTCTTTATCTAGTACTATAGGTAGCGAATCTACGAGAGCTTTAGCCAACTCAACAACAGAACCCCATCTCGTCTTATTATTTGAAAGACTGTTGCTATTAATTGATGGATCACTTTGTAATCCCGTAAACTTCCGCTTAAGGCACCAAGAGATTTGAGCTCCAATTATGTACTGCCTGTTAATTATATGAATACAATTTGAATATCGTGTCTTTTTTTCTATTGCCTGATTCGGATTAACACATATACACATTATCTTATCCTCAGGCCAATCTTGCCATATGCTTCTCAATGTTATGCCCGTCGCGTTGTCAGCAGAAAGATACCCAGTATCAATTATTAAAATATTGGGTATTTTTTTAAATTCCATCATTAATACTCCAAAATACTCCAAATTGATTATAGTAAACTTTAGGAAGGCCAAGTTGTTTATGCATAAGAAATTGATGAGAAAGCGGTCGAATTCTCCTGAAGAAAGTCAATATCCTGAGGTATAACTTCATTTCGAACTGGTTGCACTCATGTCTCCCACAAGTTCTCCCAGTTGATTCTTCAAGGTTTGTAGAATGTATCTCTCACGGATCTTCATCTCCTTCGTGCTGTTGTGGTTAGTTATCTTCAGCATTGCAGAGAAATTCTTCCGTGGCAACTCATTTTTAATATGGCAACTTTGAGATATGATTTATTGTAATTTTTTAATAAAACGCACTATCATTTCTGTCTGAATTTGCAAATTCTTCTTTTTAATAACGAAATTCCTTGCATTTTGGGCGCGCATTTTATATTCAGCATAATCGCCCATTAAAATGGCATATAATTTCTTATAATATCCTTCAACAGATTCATCGTCGATATAGTTTAGATATTCATTATAGCAACGAGGTATGCCTTTCAGCTTTGTTGAAATAACAGGGGTTCCTGTTAATAAATATTCCAGAATCTTGGATGGAAAAGAATATTTTGTATATTCGCCATTGGTTGGTCGCGGATTAATTAAAAAATCGGCCTGCTTTTGAAATTGTGCCACTTTATCATTCGGCAACATCCCCAAATAATGAATTTGTGGAAATTTGCTGTTTTCCATGATTATTTCATTTTGATAATCTCCCTGTCCACAAAACCAAAGTTCAACATGGGGAATTTCAAGTTTTTTAAATCCCGCAATCAGCGTACCTAACCCGTATTCTTTATTTAACGATCCCGTGTATAATATTACTTTCTTACGCAGGACACCTGTCGTTTCCAAATTATGTTCCTTCGCTTCCACTGCATCTGTATCAACCATGCCTTCGACAACCAAGTAAGGTCTCCTATTTTTATTGATTTGCTCATTCATATACTCACTTAATAAAATATAACCGTCAAAGCATTCATGTAACCATGTAGATACTTTTAACATAATATTTAATAGGCATGCCCTAAGCAGCGATGACTGAGCGTCAAAAAATCTAAATCGAGGAATTTCTGTAACGAGAATTACGCTCCGAATTCCAAACAATTTACAAATCAATAATATAGGCAATAAGACCGGTGGATTGGCAGAATATGATATCATATATTTATTTTTATTTTTTCTGGCATTTAGCCACCATTTAACAGTCTCATACAAACTGCCACATGCAAACATAATTTGTTTGATAATAAGAATATTAATAAACGGGATCTGTTTTAGAACGACATTTTCAGCAATGCTTATATTATTTGATTTCCACCAGATTTTTTTGTTTCCTGGATAAGCACGAACCGGTATAACAGAAATCGCAGTTATGTTTACATTTCCATTTAAATAAAAGCCTTTGAACAGCATTTTTTCTAGTTTTTCTTGTGCATAAGACATTGGAACGGTTTGGTTTTTGACCAGTGTATCAAACAATTCATTTCCACAATAACAGCCATTATATAATATTTCTGTTTTTTGTTTCGCCAAGCCATTCGCCCCATTATTAATACGTAATATAATGTTGATCATTTGTTCTCATTTAACATTTCACGACCAAATTCCTCAACTTTTCATAGAACTGATTCCGTTTATTTGTTAATTTTTCTTTTGTGTATTTTTGTGCAATCTCAATATTTCTCTTACTCATTTCTTCCAATTCTTTTGGCGTATCAATTAATCGTATTATTTCCTTGGCAAACCCCATACTATCGTCTGGCGCAAACAAATATTTCCTGTCAATCAGTTCTGGAATGCCTGCAACAGGAGTAGATAAACAAGGCAGCCCAACTGCCTGAGCCTCAATAACACATCTTGGCAACCCTTCAGTATATGTTGGAAAAACAAATAAGCTACTACGCGACAGTCGGTTCATAACGTCTATCTTATTCTGCAGCCTTCCAATAAAATGGATAAATTCCGATATGCCAAGCTGGTCCGCATACTGTTTAAAACGCAAAACACAACTTCCTTCGCCAACACAACACACTTGCACTTTGTATCCTTGATCAATTACAACTTTCACAGCTTCAAGTAAAGTAATGTGCCCTTTAGCATTACTATTGACCGAGTTTGATACATGAATTATCTCAAAATCATCTTTCGTTTTCTGATACAATTTAGGCTGTTTGATGTCAGAATCTATCAGTTCTATTGATGAATAGTTGCTTGTAAAATATCTTCCATTTTCTCCGTTCAAAATTGCCTGGCATGGATAACGTTGTTGCAAGTAGTTTTGTGTAACATATGATACCCCATTTGCTCTGCGCACCATAAATTTGAGCATATATATGTTTAACCATTTAAAAACCCCCTTCACGTCAGTAAAGGAAGCTGGATCAACAACAACTTCAACCGCATATGGAGTCGCTTTTCTATTTCCAAAGATATATGTAAGGTAACTTTCAATCTGTGGCGCTCTGAATATAAAACAATCACAGCCATCACAAGCTTTTTGATACCGTGCAATCAGTGTGAAGATATTTTTGAACATACCTTTGATTCCTTGATACCAAGGCAATTCATATATTTCCAACCCTTTACCACTAACCAATAAATATTTCGTAGTGTCAAGCTTATCCATATATTTTGTTTTAGACACAAAGCGAACTTCATCGAAGACATTTAAATAGCGCTGAAAAAATTCATAGCCATATATTGTTGGAGTATAGTAGTTGCCATCTGGTGCTTTATAAAGATGGGCGTTATCTGTTACGAGAACTTTCATTTGCTATACCAACCCCGTATCAACCAAATAAGGCACTGTTATTAAAAAAGACGTAGTTGAGCTCTTCTTGTGTTGGATAACTAATCAGGACGGCTTTCAGTGGTCCATAATATACAAACATACTCCCTGCCGCAGCAGCAGATGCGCCAACATCGACTGCTTTGGCACAGTCGCTTAAGACGCCGGCGCCACCATTTGCGATTACCGGAATATTCACGGCCACACTAACGGCTTTGGTTAATTCATAATCGTACCCGTTCATCATCCCATCATGGTCGATCGAGGTTAGCAGTATCTCGCCTGCTCCCAGGCTCTCAGCTCTTTTCGCATATTGGACCGGATTTTGTTTGATATCTTGGGCGCCTGCATGTATATAAACAGAGTTGCCGCCAAAAAATCCCTTCTTCACGTCGATGGAAGCGACGATACTTTGCGAACCAAAATTTTTAGCCGCTTCCGTAATTAAGTTGGGGCTAAAATGCAGAGATGAGTTGAAGGATACCTTCTCCACTCCTAATTTAAAAAGTCTTTCAATCTGCCGAAGAGTGGTGATCCCCCCGCCATAACAGAGCGGCATGAAGCATTCTCCCGTGATGCGTTTGATAAAATCAAAATTGGGTTCGCGTCCATCGAGGGATGCGGCTATATCTAACACCACTATTTCGTCGACTTCCTTGCCGTTGAAAAGGTGTAGCGTATTGATCGGATCGCCCAGATAACGCGGTTTCTTAAACTGAATTGTTTTATATAAACCGGTATTTTTTAAGAGTAGGCACGGAATCACTCTGCTTCTAAACATGGTTCAGCTCCGCAAAATTCTGTAGCAAATTCATGCCATATTTATGACTCTTTTCGGGATGAAATTGTACTCCAAAAACATTACCGCACCCGATAATGCTGGCAAACTGCCGGCCATATTCTGTTGTGGCCAAGATTTGATCCGGAGCGTTGCATTCCACATAATATGAATGAACAAAATAAAACCGCATAGGATCGATAGCATTCTCAAACAATATCGATTTTTGGACAGGAGAAACGTAATCCCAACCCATATGCGGGATTTTCATGCCCGGGCCACACCAGTCGATCGGTATTTTTTTTGTATTCGCCTTAATATAGCCTAATCCGGGTAATTGTCCTTCTTCACTATCCTCTGTCAAGAGTTGCATGCCCAGGCAGATTCCGAGCAAAGGAGTATGTTCTTGCAAAACTTTTTGGTTCAAGACCTCGATCATGCCGAGGTCTTTGAGGTTTTTCATTCCATAATCAAAAGAGCCCACTCCCGGCAAAATAATCTTGTCCGCAGCGGCTATCAAGGACAGGTCCGACGTTACCATCGCTTCACTGCCGATTTTTTTCAGCATATTCGCGATAGAGGCCACATTTCCCATGTTGTAATCAATGATCGCTATCATAACATTTCTCCGCCATTCACCCGCGTCTATCGAAAATTTCGTCTTTCAGCACCCACAAGTTGTGCAAGAGCTATTGCTGATTTTATCAATGGCAAGCTGGAATCGTAGTCGCGATAAGTCTTATTTTCACCATGCATCAAAGCGATAAATTCTTCTTTGTTCATGTCCAATTTATTGGCCACAAATTCCAAATCTTCCATGGCGTCTTTTTCAGGATATGGAGGCTGTTTCAGAATTTCGAGCGCGTCTTCCCTTTTCAGTTGTCCCGTTAGAATTAGACTGGAAAAATGCGCTCGTCTTTTATCAAATCCAAACTTCTTCGGCAACCAATACCCTTCGTAAAAGCGGGTGAAGGTATTCTCAAAATGCTTATTTTTATAGCGTTCCCAACCGAAGCGTTCGTTCAACTCGCGGATAGCATTTTCTTTGTTATAAGGAACATAGTTCAGGGGTTGTACAATATTCATGCCTTTGATATATCGATAATACAAGCGATACTTAAACATACTGCACAAGGGGAATGTTTCCAAAGGTCGCGTCCCAAACTTCCGATGGATGTCTCTGATTTGCGCTAAGTCATTCACATGGACCCACTCGTTAGGTTCCCGAACGCATTCAGTGCTAAAGTTGGCCCCAGTTAGCACGTACTTGAAACCATTCTTTGAAGCATAATTGTATAAGGCCGCAAAAATCGCATGATCCTGCGGAGTATCCTGGTAAGGAACCTGCGCTTTGAAGTATGCCAATTGCAAATCTTTCATTTCTTCCCAGTCGACAACTTCGGTATACATATCAAGCCCGAGCCCTTTTACAATACGGGCAATATTTTCATTGGCCACGTTAAGATTCCAACCGGTATCCACGCAAAAGATGAGTGGCCGGAGTCCCCATTGTGCTTTTGCCTGATAAGTAACGTAGGAGCTATCCACGCCGCCGCTTAGCCCTATGATGCAATCGTAGGGCTTGCCTTTTCCGTCGCTTTTTATCCGATCTAAAATTGTTTGCAATTCTTGTTTACCTTGGTCGTCAGGATGCCAATTGGGCAGAATGTTATTATAATAATTCTGGCAATGGTCACAGACGCCTTGCTCGTCGAATTTGATTTGTGAATCCGTAGTGTCCATGACACAGTTGGCGCAGACTTGGTACTCTCTGATATTATCCATCGCATTCATCCTTTTCAAAATCACACTTGTGAAAAAATAGTATCCATTTTGTCCGGATTAAATACTTCGTCAGCCCAAAACAATGTAACCATATCCAGCTCTCCCGTGTTTGTGATCGAGTGCGTATACCCCACCGGGATATCCACAACGGTCAACTGTTCCCCACTCACCGGATACTCGATCACTTCCTGGCTGTGGATATGGCGGAACCGGATGATACCTTCGCCTTGGATGACCAGGAACTTTTCCACCTTCGTATGGTGCCAGTGGTTGCCACGGGTGATGCCCGGCTTTGTTTTGGAGATGAAAATCTGCCCGAAGCTTTCGGATTTGATCACTTCCGCCAGCCAGCCCCGGTTGTCACGCTTCATGTCGAGCGGATAGGCGAACTGGTCTTCTGGCAGATAGGACAGCAGTGTCGCATACAGAGCTCGGTCCAGTTTCTCCGCCAAATCCGGCATCACCAATGTCTGCCGGTTGGCATAGAAAGTTTGCAGCTTCTCAGCCACCATTCCCACGGTCGTTTCATAGCTTTTCAGTAACCGGCAGAAACCGTCGTCCTGACGGTTTTCTTTGTTTTCCAGGCCATGAATGAACTCCGCCACGACATCGTCGATATAGCCGAGATGCAACGGCGCTGCCGGATCATGGATCTGGATCGGCAGCCCGTGGGTAATGTTGTGGCAAAAGGTCGCTACCACTGAGTTGTAGTTGGGCCGGCACCATTTGCCGAACAGGTTCGGCAGCCGGTAGACCAGTACCCGCACGCCTTTTTCCTGCCCAAAGGCGAACACCAGGTCTTCGCCGGCCTTCTTGCTCTGCCCGTAGGGATTGTCCTGTGCCGCCTGGATGGAGGAAGTGATGAGCAGGGGGCTCTTGTTCCCATGCTTTTTCAGGTTGTCCAGCAACGCGCTGGTAAAACCGAAGTTCCCGGTCATGAACTCCGCCGGGTTCTCCGGTCGGTTCACCCCTGCCAGATGGTAAACGAACTCACACTCTTTCGTGAAGGCGTCCAGTTCCGCCGGTGTGGTGTCGATATCGCAGGCAAAGATCTCTGCAAAGCCCCGATTGTTCAGTTCGGTGATCAGGTTCTTGCCGACGAAGCCGTTTGCTCCGGTTACCAGGATCTTCATACCGCTGCCCTCAATGCGCCGCGGATTTCGTCAAGCTCGCCGACGATCTGCTTGATGTCGGCGATATTCAGGCGCCGGGTATTGTCGGAGGTATATTCGTAGGCGGCGGAAAGGTCTGGATTGCCGTCGGTGAAATATTTTGCGTAGTTGAGATCCCGGTTGTCGGCCGGAATCCGGTAGAAATTCCCCATATCCACCGCCCGCAGATATTCCTCGCGGGTCAGTAGCGTCTCATACAGTTTCTCGCCATGGCGGGTGCCGATGATGCGGAGTTCGTTTTTCGCATGAAACATCTCCAGTAAGGCTTGCGCCAGGTCGCCGATCGTGCAGGCCGGTGCCTTTTCCACCATGATATCGCCGGCCTGGGCATGGGAAAAGGCGTAGACGACCAACTCGACCGCTTCCTCCAGACTCATCAAAAACCGGGTCATGTGCGGATCCGTCACGGTCAGCGGCTGGCCGCTGCGGATCTGTTCGAGAAACAGCGGAATGACCGAGCCGCGCGAAGCCATCACATTGCCGTAGCGTGTTCCACAGATCAATGTCTTGGTCGGGTCGACGGTTTTGGCTTTCGCAACGAACACTTTCTCCATCATCGCTTTGGAGATGCCCATCGCGTTGATCGGGTAGGCCGCCTTGTCGGTCGACAGGCAGATGACCTTGCGCACGCCGCACTCGATGGCCGCTGTCAGCACGTTGTCCGTGCCGAGCACGTTCGTCTTCACCGCTTCCAGTGGGAAAAATTCACACGACGGCACCTGTTTCAGCGCTGCTGCGTGAAAGATGAAATCAACGCCATGCATGGCGTTCTTGACGCTGGCCAAGTCCCGCACATCGCCGATGTAAAATTTGATTTTGTCATGATGGTAGTGTTTGCGCATATCGTCCTGCTTCTTCTCATCGCGGGAGAAGATGCGGATCTCGCCGATTCCCGTATCGAGGAACCGACGCAAGACCGCGTTGCCGAATGAGCCGGTTCCACCGGTGATCAGCAAAGTTTTCCCATGAAACAGCATACTCTGTCCCCTTTCAGGCGCTCTGCTGCGCCACGGTTTCCGGCGTCAACTGCAGCAACGGTTTCGGACTCTCCGGGTGTTGCAGTGACTGGTGGTACGTCGGCACCAGTTTCTGCAGGCAGCGCCGAATCGTCTCCGCTTTTTCCGCTTCCCGCAGCCGTTCCAGCTGGATAGCGAACTCGCGGCCGTCGACGCGCCA